>VSSL01000585.1_pt1 | contig 10976 bp, 8 predicted proteins | sample 4557531 | NCBI WGS metagenome assembly VSSL01 (sample SAMN10986726, study PRJNA523729) | hot springs metagenome | isolation source: hot springs | place: India:Timba, Gujarat | collected 2018-05-31 | reverse complement strand
TCCGGTGGGGCCAGGGGATCACGCCGGGGAGCGGGCCGGGGACATCTGGCCCTCTTCGGCTACGACCCGGTGGAGTACGACATCGGGCGGGGTGTGCTGGAGGCGCTGGGAATCGGCTTTGACATGCGGCCCGAGGATGTAGCCGCGCGGGGCAACTTCTGCACGGTGAACGCGGATGGCGTGCTGACAGACCGCCGCGCCGGGCGACTTGCCACGGAGATGAGCCGCGAACTCGCTGCGCTGCTGCGCACGATTCGGGTGGACGGCGCGCAGTTCTTCGTGGAGACGGTGAAGGAGCATCGGTTCGCCTTTGTGATGCGGGGCGAGGGGCTGGGCGATGCGCTGTCCGAGACCGACCCGCAGAAGGTGGGCGTGCGGCCCTTGCCGGTTCGGGCGCTGCGCCCGGATGCCGAGAGGAGCGCGCGGGTGGTGAACCGGTTTGTGGACGAGGCACGCCGCCTGCTGGCGGACCGGCATCCCGCGAACATGATTCTCCTGCGGGGGTTCGCACGGTATCCGGCGATCCCGACGTTCCACGAGAGGTTCGGCCTCCGGGCCGGGGCGGTGGCGGTCAACGGGATGTACCGCGGCGTGGCGAGGCTGGTGGGGATGACGGTCCTGGACGTCGGCGGCGAGTCCGTGGCGGATGAGTTCGCGGCGCTGGAGCGGCACTGGCGCGATTTCGACTTCTTCTACCTGCATGTGAAGCAGACGGACACGGCAGGCGAGAGCGGCGACTTCTGGCGCAAGGTGCGCGCCATTGAGGAGGTGGACGCCCAGATGCCGCGCCTCATGGCCCTGGAGCCCGATGTCGTCATCGTAAGCGGCGACCATTCCTCGCCCGCTGCGCTGCGCTCGCACAGTTGGCATCCCGTGCCGACGCTGCTGTATTCCAGGCGCGCCCGCGCCGATGGGATCGCGCAGTTTGGCGAGAGGGCCTGCGCCCGCGGGAGCCTGGGCGTGCTGCCCGCGACGCACATCATGCCCATCGCGCTGGCCAACGCCGGACGCATCGCCAAATACGGCGCGTGAGGGACTATCGCGCCGCTGTGGGAGGAATGTATGTCGGCACCTGCGTTGCTCAACGACCCGTTGGCGTTCTCGGAGCGCCTGTATGTTGTGATGGCGGACATCAACCCCGGCGTGGCGGACATGGAACTGTACGAGTTCCGCTACGCCCTGGACAACCTGTATCCCGAAGGCGGCTGGGCGTCGGTAACGCCGGAGCCGATGGCGGCGATTGAGGAGCGGGTGAACACGGCGGCGTTCTACGAGTCCATTCAGATCAAGCCGCGGGTGGACGACCGCATCGTGCTGGACCCCACCATCGTGCGGCTGGCCCAGATGCTGTTCGTGGGGTTGGTTACGGGCGAGTATCCCGTCCCGTGGGTGCGGACCCATTTCTACTTTGACATCCGGGGGTTCTACTTCCTGCACCGGACGACCTACTTCACGGAGCGCATCGTGGCGCGTCTGGGCGGTGCGCCGCTTCGGCAGTCCCCGAAGCGGCAGGCGGCCTTTGAGGGCAGGCAGGATTTGGGGTACAAGGAGTTCCGCGAGGCCAATGCCGAGGTGGACGCGTTCTTCATGGAGAGCGTCTGGCGGCTCATCGCGGCCAAGGGGACGCCCATCGTCCTGGCGATTGCGGGGCCAACCGCGGCGGGCAAGACGGAGATTGTGGCGCGGCTGCACGCATTCCTGGAGGAGCGCGGGCGGGGGACCACATCTATTGAGATGGACAACTTCCTCACCGACCGGGAATACCGGGAGGCGAAGGGAATCTATACCCTGGGCAAGCAAGCCATCCATCTGGGCCTGCTGCGGCGTGCGCTGGAGGACATCACCCGCGGCAAGCGGATCGCGATCCCTCGCTACGATTTCGTGTTCGCCACGTCCAGCCACGACCTGGACGGCAACCTGAAGCCGGGCTGCGCGCCCCTGGAGATTGAGCCGGCGGACATCGTTTTCATTGAGGGCAACTTCCCGTTCCTCATTGAGGAAGTGGCGCACCTCATCGGCATCAAGGTCGTGTATCTCACCGACGACCCCATCCGCCTGAAGCGCAAATGGAAGCGCGACATTGACTACCGCAAAAAGTACGAGCCTTCGTACTTCCGCAACCGGTTTTTCAAGGAGCAGTTCCTGATGGCCGAGAAGTGCTACCGGCCGCAGATGGAACTGTGCGACATGGTGGTGGACACGACGGGCGCGGCGGTGTGGGCGACGCCGGAGGTGGCGGCGATTCTGCGCGGGCTATAGGTAGGCGCGGGGCGGGGCGCGAAATTGGTCAATTTTTAAACAAACACCCCCTTGACAAACGCAGAAATGTTGGGTATACTGGTATTGAGAGCGCTCCCAACACGACTTGCGCGGTACCCAGCATCGCCCCCGATTTCCGGGGTTTTTCAATGGGAGGCATTGGGAGCGCTCCCAGGAGGCGCGATGGCGCTCACGCTTGAGCAGATCGCCAAACTGGCCGGGGTCTCCCGCTCCACCGTGTCGCGTGTGGTCAACGACGACCCCAATGTCCGCGACGAAGTCCGGCAGCGCGTCTGGAGGGTCATCCGCGAAACAGGCTACCAGCCCCATGCGGCTGCTCGCAGCCTTGTTACCCGCCGCACCCAGATCATCGGCGTCATCATCCCCGAATCGGTAACCACACTGTTCACCGACCCCTTCTTCTCGCTGTTGCTGGCCGGAATCACGGCCGCGTGCAACGAGAACCGCTATCACCTCATGCTGTCGCTGTTCAACAGCCCGGAGGGGTCCGACGCCATCTACCAGCGCGTGCTGCGCTCGGCCTATCTGGACGGCGTTATCGTGGCTTCCGCGACCGGCGACGACCCGTTGATCCCCCGACTTCTGCGCGACAGTATCCCCTTCGTGCTGGTGGGCAGGCATCTGGACAAGCGGGTTACCTACGTGGACGTGGACAACGTGAGCGGCGCGCGCATGGCCACAGAGCATCTGATCCGCCTGGGCCACAAGCGGATCGCCACGGTTACCGGCCCGATGAGCATGTTGAGCGCCCAGGACCGCCTTACGGGTTACAAGCAGGCGCTGGAGGCACATGGGCTTCCGGTGGATTCCTCGCTCATCGCCGAGGGAGATTACCGCGAGGGCGGGGGGATAGCGGCTGTTCGCCGTCTCCTGCCGGCTTCGCCGACGGCCATCTTCGTCGCCAGCGATGTGATGGCTGTGGGGGTCCTCAAAGCCCTTCGCCAGGAAGGCCGAGAGGTGCCTGGGGACATAGCCATCACCAGTTTTGATGATTTGCCCGTGGCTACTGCAGTACAGCCTGCCCTCACCACGGTGCGACAACCGATTGACGATTTGGGACGGACAGCGGTTCAACTCTTGCTGGACTTGATCCACCGTCCGCCAGATGCAACGAGCGTGCCGCAGCGGCTCGTGCTCCCGACCGAATTGGTCGTGCGGGGTTCCTGCGGCGCGCGCCGATGAAGCGGCGGACACCAGTTGCTAGAGAAGGAGGGTGGAGAAGGAAGATAGGATTCACGCCGAGATGCCGGGTCGTTTGTGGGTATTCGCAGGATCACCCCGTGATCCCCAACCGAAAAGCGAGGAGGAGTGCACAATGAAACGCGTGCTGTCTACCCTTTTGGTGCTCGTGGTCATCCTGAGCATGCTCGCTGCATGCGGTCCCACGCCAACACCGGAGAAGGTCATCGTCACGGTGCCCGTTCTCCAGACCGTAACCGTCAAGGAGACCGTCCCCGTCGTCGTTACCGCCGTGCCCGAGAAGCCGACCGAGGTAACCTATCCCCGCAACGAGACGCTGTACGTGAGCGGCGCAGCGTGGGGCCCACCGTCAGACTGGAACCCCTTCATCACGTGGAGCAAGGCAAACACAACGGGGACCATTGGGCTCGTGTACGAGACCCTATTCCTGTATGATCCGCTGTCCGACAAGATGATTCCCTGGCTCGCCGAGAGCGGGAAGTGGGTGGATGCCGACACCTACGAACTGAAACTCCGCAAGGGCATCACGTGGAGCGACGGCCAGCCGATGACCGCGGCCGATGTTGTCTTCACCTACGAACTCGGCAAGAAGTATGCGGCCATCTGGTTCAGCCCCATGTGGAACTACCTGAAGAGCGCCACCGCGACCAGCGACTACGACATTACGTTTGAGTTCACCAACCCGCTCTACCAGGAATGGGACAACAACCTGTACAACATCGCCATCGTGCCCAAGCATCTGTGGGAGAGCCGCACGGAGGAGCAGATCACCGCCGGCGCGAACGAGAAACCTGTCGGCTCGGGTGCGTACCTGTATGAGACGCACAGCGAGGACCGCAACGTCTGGGTGCGCAACGAGAACTGGTGGGCCACGAAATTGCTGGGCATGAAGCCGGCGCCCAAGCGGATCGTGGACATGCGTTTCTCCAGCAACAACGTCGCGCTGGGTGCCGTCGTCAAGGGTGAAGTGGACCTGAGCAACAACTTCCTCCCCGGCATCGCCACGCTGTCGGAGAAGGGGTATGTGAAGACCTACTTCGCCGGGCCGCCGTACATGCTCTCGGCCAATACCGCCGTCCTGTTCCTCAACACGACCAAGAAGCCCATGGATGATCCCGCCTTCCGCAAGGCCCTGGCGTTCTCCATCAACACGGGCGACATCGTCAACGTGGCCTACGCGGGCCTGGTCAAGGCGGCTAACCCCACGGGGCTTCTGCCGTCGCTGGAGAAGTACGTGGACAAGGACGTGGTGGCCAAACTGGGCTTCACCTTTGACACGGCGAAGGCCAAGCAGATTCTGGCATCCGCCGGCTATAAGGATGTCAACGGCGACGGGTTCGTGGAGGCGCCGGATGGCTCCAAGATTGAACTGGAGGTTACGTGCCCGTTCGGCTGGACAGACTGGATGGAGGCGATTAAGATTATCGCCAAGAGCGCCCAGGCGGCAGGCATCAACCTCAAGGACGCCACGCCGGACTACGGAGCCTGGAACACGGCTCTCACCACCGGCACGTTTGACATGACGCTGAACAACTGGGCCGGCATGAGCAACACGCCGTGGACGCTGTACAACCTGCTGTTCCGGCACCCCATCCAGGACATCATGGGGAGCGGCAACTTCGGCCGGTGGAACAACCAGAAGATGTTTGACCTGGTGGACAAACTGGCCGCGACACCGTCCAGCGACGAGGCCGGGATGAAGGCCGTCTGCTCGCAGATTCAGGAACTGATGCTCACCGAGATGCCCGTTATCCCGCTGTGGTACAACGGCCTCTGGGCTCAGTACAGCGACGCAGTCTGGACCAACTGGCCGACCGAGTCGTCCAACACGCCGAGCCGTCTCCCGTGCACCTGGTCCGGCTACTGGCAGATGGGCGGGCTCATCATGCTCACCGAGTTGAAGCCGGCGCAATAGCCGAAGTGGCTGGAGTGGCTCCGGTAGACCCGTGAAACGCCGCCCCTCCTTGCCACCTGCGGGAGGGGCGGCGTTCCTCTAGGTCTACGTGCGGGGAGGAGCGGACGTGAGACGCTATTTGGGCCGCAAACTGCTCATCTATGTGCTGACCTTTTTCTTGGCAGTTACCATTGACTGGCTGATTCCCAGGTTTATGCCTGGCGATCCCGTGCAGACCATGCTGTCGCGCGCGTCGCTCCACGCCGAGGCGGTGGAGGTCATGCACGGCTACTACACCCGTGCCTTCGGGCTGGATGTCCCGGTTTGGCGACAGTACCTGAACTTCTGGGTCGCGATCTTCCACGGCGACCTGGGAACCAGTGTGTACCTATTTCCCCAGCCCGTCATCAAGATTATTATGCGCGCCGTGCCCTACGATGTCTTCCTGTTGTTGCCCGCCATCCTGTTGAGTTGGTTCGCGGGCAACTGGTTTGGGGCGTTCGCGGCACGCAACAAGTGGCTGGACAACACCCTGTTGCCGCTTGGCTACATTCTCACGGCTACGCCCTACATGTGGCTCGGCATCCTGCTGGCCTGGCTCTTCGGGGTGGTCCTGGGCATTTTCCCGATTGCTGGCGCGTATAGTTTCTCCATGAGGCCTCATCTGTCCTGGGCGTTTATCGGCAGCGTCGTGAAGCATTGGTTCTTGCCGTTCGCGTCCATCTTCCTCGTGAAATTCGGCGGGTGGGCCATTGGCATGCGGAACATGATCATCTACGAACTGGAAGCGGACTATTCCCATTATCTGGAAGCACTGGGCGCACCGCGTGGACTCATCCGCAAGTATGCCTTCAGGAATGCCATCCTCCCCCAGATCACAGGGCTGTCGCTGGATCTGGGCGTGATCGTCGCGGGCGCGCTCGTAACGGAGGTCGTGTTCTCCTACCCTGGCATCGGCTACCTGATTCTGCAGGCTATCCAGAACCAGGACTACTTTCTTATCCAGGGGTGCTTCCTGTTCATCATCATCGGTGTGCTCCTGGCCAATTTCGCAATTGACATTGCCTACGTGATCGTGGATCCGCGCACAAGACTGGGTATGGTGGGTGAATCGGCATGAGCAAGCGCAAGGTAAGGAGCGAGACCCTCTACTTCGCCCTGCGGAACAACAAACTGAGAGTGGGGCTGAGCGTCATTCTGTTCTTCCTCGTGCTGACGTTTGTAGGCCCGCTGCTGACGCACTATGCTCCGTATGATTACGTGAATCCCCTTGGAGCACAGCCGCCTTCTGCCAAGTACTGGTTCGGCACAACGATGTTCGGGCAGGACGTTTTCACCCAGTTTGTGCATGGCCTCAAAGCGACTTTCCTGGTGGGTGTCGTGGGCGGAGGACTGGGGACGTTGATCGGCATCCTCATCGGCTTCACCGCGGGCTATCGCGGCGGAGTCGTGGACGAGGTGCTGAACATGATCACGAACATCGTCCTCGTCATCCCCACGCTGGCCATCCTGCTCATCATCGCAGCGTATCTCAAGGTGCGGGGAATCCTGACCGAGAGCATTTTCATCGGCTGCACGGCCTGGCCGTGGGCGGCCCGCGCGATCCGCGCGCAGACCTTTTCGCTGCGGTCCAGGGAGTTCGTTGACCTGGCCCGGCTCAGCGGGATGAGCCCGTGGAGAATCATCTTCACGGAGATCGCTCCGAACATGATGTCGTATTTGCTGCTGGTCTTCATCCTGCAATTCGGCGGGGCGATTCTCAATGCGGCCACGCTGGACTTTATCGGGCTTGGGCCGACGAATGCGGTGTCGCTGGGCCTGATGATGAACAACGCGGTGCTGTGGGGCGCGCTGCTGCTGGGCATCTGGTGGTGGTTCGTTCCGCCGGGCCTGGCCATCATGGCTATCGTGGGCGCCCTGTACGTAACGAACGTGGGGCTGGACGAGGTCTTCAATCCCAAACTCCGGGAGATGTGAGACGATGAGCCTGCAAGTGGACAACCTCACGGTTTACTATCAGACCCTGAGGGGCGACGTCCAGGCTCTGGAGGGTGCGACGTTCTCCATTGCCGACGGCGAGATCATGGGGCTGGCCGGGGAATCGGGCTGCGGCAAGTCCACCCTGGCCAACAGCCTGATTCGCCTGGTTCCCCCTATGCGGCTTGTGCGGGGGCAGGTCAGACTGGATGGCGAAGTGCTCCCCATTGACGACGCGAGGCGGATGAGCGATTACCGGTTCTCCCGCGTTTCCGTCATTCCGCAGTATGCGATGAACGCGCTCAATCCCACCCGCAAGGTCGGCAAGATGATGGCGGAGTTGCTCGGTTCCAAGGGGGTGGATTTCGCCGCCACGATTCCCGAACTCAAGCGAAGGCTGGACCTGGTGGAACTGTCGCACGACGTGCTGAAGATGTATCCCATAGAACTGTCGGGGGGCATGAAGCAGCGGGTGGTGATGGTCCTCTCCACGCTGCTCAATCCTTCGCTGCTCATCGCCGACGAAATCACGTCGGCGCTGGACGTGTCCACGCAGAAGGCCGTGGCGGAGATGCTGGTTGGGTTTCGGGATCGCGGGTTTGTGAAGAGCCTGATTGTTATCACCCACGACATCTCCATCCTTTACCAGATTGCCGACACCATCCTCATCATGTACGCCGGCCAACTGGCGGAGAAGGCTCCCACGGACGTCATCATCCGCGCGCCGCGGCACCCGTACACAAAACTCCTCATCGCGTCGCTGCCGGAGGTTGGTGTCCGATATGCCGAAAGGCGGTTGTCGGGCATCCCGGGCAGGCCGCCACTGCTCCTTGACCCGCCTGCCGGGTGCCGTTTCCGCGAACGGTGCTCTGTCGCCTTTGAGAAGTGCCTGGAGGCGCCGCCCTTCGTGGAACTTGAGCCCGGCCACTTTGTTGCCTGCTGGAAGGAGTTGGGCGAGGATGTTGACGGTTGAGCACGTGTCCAAGGTGTACAGGGTGGGAACCTTCGGGGGCCGCGCACTCGTGGCGGTGCACGACGTGAGTTTTGACGTGCGCGACGGGGAGGTGGTCTCGCTCATCGGCGAGAGCGGTAGCGGCAAGAGCACCATCGGCAAGATGATCCTGCGCCTCATCCCGGCGACTTCGGGGCGGATTGTCTTCAACGACGTGGACATCTCTACCCTCAAAGGCCCTGCGTTGAAGGAATACTACCGCAGAGTTCAGGGCGTCTTCCAAGATCCGTTCAGTTCCTACAACCCAATCTTCAAGGCGGATCGGGTGTTCCGTCTCATCCGCGACGAGTTCTTCCCAACCATCGGACCGTCGGAGTGGCAGGGCAGGGTGGAGGATGCCCTGCGGGCTGTGGGGCTCAACCCTGGCCAGGTTCTGGGCAAGTTCCCCCACCAACTGAGCGGCGGACAACTCCAGCGGTTCCTCATCGCCCGCGCGCTCCTTCTGGATGTTGAGTTCCTGGTGGCCGACGAGATTATCAGCATGCTGGACGCTTCCACGCGCGTGGATGTGCTCAACCTGCTGGCCGACCTCAAGTCGCGCGGCCTCTCCATCCTGTTCATCACGCACGACCTCTCGCTGGGCTACTACATCAGCGAGCGGGCAGTCATCCTGTACCGGGGGTGCATCCTGGAGATGGGCGCTACGGAACGGATATTCGGGACGCCTCTCCATCCGTACACGCGGATGCTCATGGCCTCTGCGCCGCGCCTGGACAAGAAGTGGGAGCAGGTGGAGATTGAATTGAGGGGCAAGCACTTGGAGAGCGCGGCCGGTTGTGTATACTACGACAGGTGCCCGGAGGCGATGAGGGACGAACGCTGCCGGACGCAGAGGCCCGCGCTGGTGGCCGTGGACGATGATCACTTCGTCGCATGCGAGCGCTACGCACAGGGACAAGCAGCGAAACTCGGATGAGGGGGTAACAATGGTGCGGGTCATTGGGCCGGAACTGCCGAATATCCCCTGGGAGGAGCGCCGCGCCGGAAGCCACGAGGTTCTGTGGCGCTCCGCGCGGAATCCCATCATCACGCGCGACGCGGTGCCCGATGCCAATAGCATTTTCAACAGCGCCGTGGTGCCGTTTGGCGAGGGCTTCGCGGGTGTGTTCCGGTGCGACAACACCGCCCGCCGCATGCAACTCCATGCCGGCTTCAGCACCGATGGCGTGCGCTGGCACATTGAGCCGGAGCGCATTCATTTCCATTGCGACGATGAGGAGATCGGGACCTTCGTCTATGGGTATGACCCCCGCGTGTGCTGGCTGGAGGACCGGTACTACGTTACCTGGTGCAACGGGTACTACGGGCCGACCATCGGCGTCGGGTACACGTATGACTTCAAGACCTTCTACCAGTTGGAGAATGCCTTCCTGCCGTACAACCGCAACGGCGTGTTGTTCCCGCGCAGAATCCGCGGGAAGTTCGCCATGCTCAGCCGTCCCAGCGACCGCGGGCACACGCCCTTCGGCGACATCTTCTACAGCGAAAGCCCGGACATGATCCACTGGGGGCACCACCGCCACGTCATGTCTCCGGTAGACGGTTGGCAGTCCACCAAAGTGGGCGCTGGGCCGACGCCGATTGAGACGTCGGAGGGGTGGCTTCTGTTCTACCACGGGGTGCTGACCTCGTGCAACGGCTTCGTGTACAGTTTCGGCGCGGCGCTGCTGGATTTGGAGCAGCCGTGGAAGGTCATCCACAGGACGCGCCCTTATCTGCTGAACCCCAGAGAGTACTACGAATGCGTGGGCGATGTGCCCAATGTCGTCTTCCCCTGCGCGGCGCTGTGCGACCCGCCGACGGGGCGGCTCGCCATCTACTACGGGGGCGCGGACACCGTTACGTGCCTGGCCTTCGGGAAAGTAGATGAAATCGTGGATTTCGTCAAGGCCAATTCCCTGTAAGAGGTTCGTCCATGTCCAGTGCAGACTCATCGCAGGCTGTGTTCCCGAAGGAGTTCATATGGGGAGCGGCTACCTCGTCGTACCAGATAGAAGGCGCGTGGAACGAGGACGGCAAAGGCGAGAGCATCTGGGATCGGTTCTGCCACACGCCTGGGCGAATCGCCAACGGCGACACGGGCGACGTGGCCTGCGATCACTACCACCGCTGGCGCGAGGACGTGGCGCTGATGCGCGAACTGGGCCTGCGGGCCTATCGCTTCTCTATCTCCTGGCCGCGACTGCTGCCCGAGGGCCGTGGTCGGGTCAACCAGCCCGGCCTTGACTTCTACAACCGCCTTGTGGATGCGCTGCTGGATGCGGGCATCACGCCGTTCGCCACACTGTACCACTGGGACTTGCCCCAGGCGCTGGAGGACACGGGCGGATGGCCGGCCCGCGCCACGGCCGAGGCCTTCGCCGAGTACGCCGACCTGGCCAGCCGTAGCCTGGGCGACCGCGTCAAGCACTGGATGCCGCTGAACGAGCCGTGGGTCAGTGCGTTCATCGGCTATCTGGAAGGACGCCACGCTCCCGGCCACACCAGCCTGGATGAGGCGCTGGCCGCCGCGCATCATCTCCTGCTCGCCCATGGCTGGGCGGTGCCGGTCATTCGGCACAACGTCCCGAATGCCCAGGTGGGCATTGCTCTCAACCTGACGACCGTTGTGCC
>VSSL01000584.1_pt1 | contig 10976 bp, 9 predicted proteins | sample 4557531 | NCBI WGS metagenome assembly VSSL01 (sample SAMN10986726, study PRJNA523729) | hot springs metagenome | isolation source: hot springs | place: India:Timba, Gujarat | collected 2018-05-31 | reverse complement strand
AAAAGTATAACCTTCCCATCTGAATCCTGAATTTCTTTTAACACAGATTTTAACCTCTCCTCAAACTGTCCTCTGTATTGAGCACCTGCAATCAAAGCTCCCATATCCAGAGCAATAATTACTTTTTCCTTTAAACTTTCTGGTACATCACCCTGAACTATTCTTATTGCAATTCCCTCTGCAATTGCTGTTTTTCCGACACCGGGCTCCCCGATAAGAACAGGATTATTTTTTGTCCTTCTTGAAAGGACTTGTAAAACACGCCTTATTTCCTCTTCTCTTCCTATCACTGGGTCAAGTTTTCCTCTTGCAGCAAGGTCATTTAAATTTCTTCCATATCTTTCCAGAGCTTTAAAAGTATCTTCAGGATTTTGACCAGTAACTCTGCCAGACCCCCTTACATCCTTTAAAACAAGAAGGATTCTATCTTTTGTAACGCCATTTCTGTTAAGCAATTGTTTTATCTGACTTTTACCATAAGTTGCTAAAGCAATTAATATATGTTCAACAGAAATATAATCATCCTTCATAAAGCCGGCTTCTTTTTGGGCTCCTTCAAGGACATCGTTTAAATCTTTTGATATAGACTGAGATATATCACCAGAAACTTTTGGAAAGCTATTAATAATCTCATTATTTTTAGTCTCAATTTGATTAACGGAAACATCAAGTTTCTGTAAAATTGAAACGGCTATTCCTTCTTTATCCTGAATTAAAGCAGCAAAAAGATGTTCCGGCTGGATAATTTGATTTGAATTATCACTTGCAATCTGTTGAGATAATTGTAATGCTTCTTGGGACTTTAGTGTAAATTTGTTTATATCTATTGGCATAGTTTTAAATTAATATAATCAAAACTAACAAGTATATACTTCTTTTTCAATTACAAGTTAGATATCCATTTATTATATTAATAAAATTCAATTTAATATTAAATGGCTGAAAAAATAAGTACTCTGATATTAACTTATAACAGTTCATCTACACTTGAAAAATGCTTGAACAGTGTATTATGGACAGATGAAATAGTAATAATCGATTCAAATAGTACTGATTCAACAATAGAAATAGCAAAAAAATACAATTGCAAAATATATCAGATTGGAAGAGAAAGATACTCAGATAAAAAAAAATTCGGTCTTCAAAAGCTCGAAAACCAGTGGGTACTTTTTTTAGATTCTGATGAAGAATTATCAAAAGAACTTCAGGAAGAAATACAGGAATTATTAAAAGTTAAAGATTTAAATCCTGGCGGATATGAGATAGAACGAAAAGTATATTTCATCGGGAAATGGATCAATTATGGTGGCTGGAGCAATGACTTTCAGTTAAGATTATTTAATAAAGATTTTGTGGAAATATCAGACAACGAAGTACATGAAGCTTTTATATCAAAAACTAAATCACTCAGATTAAAAAACAAAATACATCATTATACATACGGAAATATTTTCGAATATATACAAAGATTTAACTGGTACAGTTCAATGGATGTTTTTGAAAAATTGAAAAAACAAAAGGAAATAAAAGTTAAACATTATAATCTTATCCTTAAACCTTTATCCGAATTTTTAAGGTTTTATATTTCAAAAAAAGGATACAAAGATGGCATACATGGTTTTATATTATCAGCTTTTTCAGCAATTCATAAATTTTGCACTTATGCAAAGATATGGGAATATAATTATTGTATAGAAAACAATATTGAACCTCCACCAATTAGATTTAAAGATTTAGTAAATTTACCGAAAAGAAACTAAATTGATTTCTGTATTATTAATTTGTAAAAACGAAGAAAAAATTATCAGGAACTGTCTTGAAAGTGTTAAGTGGGCAGATGAAATAATTGTTGTGGATTCATTCAGTAATGATAGTACAATAGAAATTTGCAAAGAATACACTGACAAAATATATCAGAACAAATGGGAAGGATTTTCTAAACAAAAGAGTTATGGACTATCAAAATGTAATGGTGACTGGATTTTCTCAATCGATGCAGATGAAATTTGTACTGAAGAATTGAAAAATGAAATAATTAGTAAAACAAAAGAAAATAACACTTCATTTGACGGTTTTCTAGTCCCAAGAAAAAATTTTTTCAGAAAAAAACAATTGAAATTCGGAGGAAGTTATCCTGATTACCAGTTAAGATTATTTAGAAAAAACAAAGCCACACTAAATGATAGACTTGTACATGAAAGTTTTATTGTTAAGGGTAAAATTTCAAAATTAAATAATCCACTTGAACATTATCCGTATAGAAGCTTCAAACAATACATAGATAAAATAAACAGTTACACAACTTTATCAGCTGAGGAAAAATACACAAAAGGAAAAAAGACGAATTTATTTTTAATTATATTTAAGCCATTATTTGAATTCAAAAAAATTATTTTTTACAACTTGGTTTCCTTGATGGTTTTGCAGGCTTTTATAAAGCACTTTTTCATTACATTACTAAACTGTTAACAGAAATTAAACTTTGGGAATTGATACATAATAATAAAGAATGAAAACATATAAAAGACTCTTAAAATATTTAAAGAAATACAAAGCAAGATTAACCACATCAATATTTTTTTCTATATTATACTCAATTCTAAGCGGTATAACAGCCTACCTGACAATACCTTTGTTGAGAACCTTATTTATGAGCAACACACCAAGTGTGATAACAGAATCTTCTAATGTATCTAATATATTCAAAAGTTTCCAAAACAATTTTGAGAGCTTTATATTGCAAGGTGATAAAGAATTTGCAATCTTAAAGATATGTATTATAATGGTAATTGCATATATTCTGAAAAATATGACCGGATATATTCACTCTATACTTGTAACTTTTGTAGAGAAAGGTATAATGCGGGATATCAGAAATCAATTATATACAAAAATCAATTCATTTCCAATAAGATATTTTACTGAGCAAAGGACAGGTCACTTAATGTCGATTATGACAAGTGATGTTTCAAATGTGCAATCTGCTATAACCGCTACATTCTATGATTTAATGAAAGATCCTTTACTTATAATAATATACTTGATATTATCATTCCTGATTAGCCCTGAGATGACATTAATAGCATTTATTGTTTTTCCTATAAGTGTATTAATAATTTCGAAAATGGGCGCTTCACTGAGGAGAAGAAGTATGCGTGTTCAGAATAAAATATCAGATATTATGTCTATTGTTTCGGAAACAATTTATGCTGCAAAAATTATAAGAGCATTCAATGCAGAAAATTATCAGAACAAACACTTTTATCAGGAATCTGAAAAACATTTCAATCTGATAAAGAAAGTTTATAAGCTCAGTGAATTAGTTTCCCCATTAACAGAAATACTAACAATAATTGCAGGTGCATTTATAGTGTGGTTTGGTGGAAGACAAATACTGATTAATAATGCACTCAAACCAGAAGAATTCTTTGGTTTCCTTTTTATATTATTCCAGCTTGTTACACCGATAAAACACCTTGCTACAGTTAGTAATAGAATACAAGAATCATCTGCTTCAGGAGACAGGATTTTTTCAATTTTAGATGCTGAAGTTGAAATAGAAGATGAAAAAGATGCAATCGAATTGCAAGAATTTAAGAAACAAATAGAAGTCAAAAATGTTACATTTTCTTATGATGGAGCGAAGGATGTTTTAAAGAATGTAAGTTGCATTATCAAGAAGTCACAACTAATTGCTCTGGTTGGTCCATCTGGCGGAGGAAAAACAACCTTTGTTGATTTAATAGCAAGATTTTACGATGTTACTCAAGGAGAAATTTTAATTGATGATATTAACATAAAAAAAATAAGGATAAAATCATTAAGGAAGCTAATTGGAATAGTACCACAGGAAATTATTTTATTTAATGATACAGTAAGAAATAATATACTTTTTGGATTAGAAAACATACCAGAACAAAAATTAATAGAGATAACAAAATATGCCAATGCATACGACTTTATAATGCAAATGTCCAACGGATTTGACACTAATGTAGGAGAAAGAGGAATAAAACTATCAGGTGGACAAAAGCAAAGGATTGCAATAGCAAGAGCATTACTTAGAAATCCACAAATATTAATCCTTGATGAGGCAACATCTTCTCTCGACTCTGAATCTGAAACTTTAGTTAAAGATGCACTTGATAAACTTATGGCAAATAGAACATCAATAGTAATTGACTCATAGATATCAACAATTTTAAATGCAGATAATATTTTAGTATTAGATAAAGGAGAAATTGTTCAAAGTGGAAAACACCGAGAGTTAATTAAAATCCGAACTGGATTATATAGAAAATTATATGATATGCAGTTCAAAAATGAAGTTCAATGAAGATAAATGAAACTGAATTCTTAAAGAAAATAAATTCAATAATATTATTTTTTCTTTTTTTACATCTAACAGCAATTAATGTTACCATTGCTCTTGCATCAATTTCTTTTGGTATATGGGGTGGTTTATGGATAGTTGAGTTAATTTTAGAGAAAAAATTTTTTATAAATAATGAAGTAAGAAAAGTTTTGCTTCTTCCGAATATCTTTTTGATAATTTATATTCTTGCTGAAATTATTTCAAGAATTTTCGCAGTCATTCCGGAAGGTGCGTTAATTGATTTAAAAAGATTACTATTGTTAGCAGTTTTCTTCGTATCAATAGATAAATTCGAGGATTCTGCATATTTTATGAAATATTTCTTTCTGTTAATAATTTTTTATTCATTAATTTCTACATTTGAAACAATAAAATTTTTATATGAAATATTAAGAGGATTAAAACAACTTGATACTTCCTCAAACAGATTAGGATACTTTACACATCCAATTACAACGGGTGAACTTAAGATGCTAATCCTCTTATCTTCTTTTCCATTAATATTCGCAAAAAAAGAATTAGCAAATAGAATTAGAGTTTTTATATTGATTCTTCTAATCCCTATATTTGTTTCAATGATATTAACATTCTCAAGAAATGTAATTTTTGCTACAATAGTATGTTTATTTTTCTTTACTGCTATGTATAATAAAAAGGCATTAGTAATTTTTTTAGTAACAATTGTTGCTATATGGTTTATTTCTCCAGGTCAAATTAAAGACAGATACAAATCAATTTTTGATTTAAACCACGAAAGTAATAAAGCAAGGATTGTAATGTGGGAAACAGGGTTGAAAATTTTTAAGGACTATCCCATCTTCGGAACTGGAGACAATGAATTCAGAGAAATATATAAGCGATATAAAAACATAGAATACGAAGCAGAAGGCTCACACTTACATAATAATTTTATGATGACTCTTGTTACAACAGGGATAATAGGCTTTATAGGATTTTTAGGCTTTATGATAACACTGCTTATACAAGATATTAAAATCTACAAGAAAACAAAAAGAGATTTATATAAGAAACTTGCAATGGGTTCAATATTAGCTTTAATTGCACTAAATTTATCAGGACTCTTTGAATGCAATTTTACTGACTGGGAAGTAGCATCACTTTTTTTCTTCAATATTTCATTTCCTTTTATTATTTTAAAATTTGAAAATAAAGAAAAGTGATATGGATAAAGAAAAATCATCACAACTTTTTTATACATTAATATCACATTATCAATTACAAGCAATGGTGATGCTCGGGAAATTAACCAATCCAGCAACAAATAAAGTGGAAAAAAATCTTGAAATTGCTGAATTTTTTATAGATACCTTAGAAATGTTAACTGAAAAAACAAAAGGTAATTTAAGTGAAGGTGAACAAAGATTTCTTAATGAAACTTTAACTAATCTTCGACTAAATTATATAGAAGAAAGAGATAAACCTACAGAAAATAAATCAGAAGAGCCTCCAGCATCAGAGTCCACAAAAAAAGAATAAAATGATATACGGAATAACGGGAAATAAAAATAAGGAAAACATTTGTTCGGTACTGAACTTAATTGTTTCTCACCTTACAGAAATTAAAGTAGAATTTTATATTGATGAACCCCTAAAAGAACATATTAATTCTAACAAATATAAAGATAGAGTTATTCCTTTAAAAAAAATAATTGAAAAATGTAATATCTTATTATCATTAGGTGGTGATGGAACATTTTTAAATACAGCAAGACTTATTGGTAAAAGCAATATACCAATTTTAGGGGTTAATCTTGGTGCTCTTGGATTTATGGCTGAGGTCGGTCCAAAAGAAATAAATAATTTTATAAATAATGTCGAAAAAGGGAAATATAAAATAATTGACTTTTGTGTTATATCAGCAGAGTTAGATAATAGAAAATTTCTATACGGAATTAATGAAATAGTTATAGATAAAAGTAATTCAATCAGAGTAATAGAAATTGATATTAGTTATAATAATGAAAAAGTTGTAAATTTTTTAGGTGATGGTGTAATAGTATCTACCCCAACTGGTTCTACGGGTTATTCCCTATCCGCCGGTGGTCCAATAATATGTCCATATAGTAATATATTATTAATAACCCCAATTTGTCCTCATACATTGAATTTTAGACCTATAGTAGTTCCCGACGATGGTTTGATTCTAATTAAAGCAGTTGGCAAAGATAATATCAGGATAACTTCTGATGGACATACATCTTATATATTTGACAAAGAGACAACAGTTAAAATAATGAGAGCAGATTACACAGTAAAAGTAATCAAGCGAATAAATAAAACATATTTTCAAACATTAAATAGCAAATTGCTCTGGGGTGAAGATATAAGGAAAAAATAAATTTAATATGGCACTCCATCAGATGCAGGAGCTTTAGTTTTACCAATAGCTCCAAGAAGAACAAAAACAGTAATCAAGTAAGGTAGCATTTGTATAATTTGTGATGGGATAAAAGTCTGAGTAATCTGCAAAGTTATTTCAAGTGATTCAAAAAAAGCAAACATCAGACAAACAAAAAATATATTGATAGGTTTCCACTTACCAATAATCATAGCAGCAAGAGCAATGAATCCACGCCCTGCAGTCATTCCCTGGCTGTAAGTATTTTGAGAAGATGCAATCCATATACCAGCCAAAGCTGATAAGAAACCACAAATTAATATTCCGTAAACTCTGTATAAACGAACTCTTACTCCTAACGATTCACCCGCTTCAGGATTCTCCCCTGCTGATCTTAATCGCAATCCAAATTTTGTTTTAAATAGCAATTCATTCGAGGCAAAGACAAGAAAGAATGAAAACAAAATTATTATATCACCAAAAACATTGCCAATATAATTTACCTCTGATATCAAAGGAATTTTTGGTAAACTTACAAATCTCGGAGTGTTGCTGGAACTATGGAATAAATATACAAGTAAAAAGTTTGCTAATCCAACAAAAAGTAAATTAAATCCAACCCCGGTGACAATTTGATTTACTTTTAACTTAACTGTGAATAGTGCAAAAAGAAGACTAAATAAAATATTTAATATTATTGTAATGGCGAAAGCAAGAAAACTATTATTTAAATAAATAGCAAAAACAGAGTAGAAGAATGCAGAGATAATCATAAATCCCTCAATTGCAATATTCACAACCCCAGCCCTTTCAGAAAAATTAGCAGCGGAAGCCCCCAGATAATAAGGGGTAAAAAGTCTCAAAACCTGAGCAAAGAAAGAAAGATTTAATATACTTAAAATTAGATCCATTGTTTATTGTTTTTCAAAAAAATAGGTTACAATTTTATCAACAGAAATTATTGATAGAATTATGATACCTTGAATTACAAACATAATTTCTTTCGGTACAAAAGTGTTAACAGCAAGACCACCGAAATCAAGAATTCCAAATAAAAATGCAGAAAATATAATACCAATAGGATTATTTTTTGCAAGCAAAGCAACAGCAATAGCAGTAAACCCAATGTTATTAGAAAATCCAAATTCATAGTAACCCTTATACCCTAATACAAAATTTAGAGCAACAAGAGATGTAATACCGGAACCAATTAAAAAAGTTATAAGATAAATTTTATTTACTTTAATACTCATAAATTTAGAAGCTGTTTCATTAAATCCAATTGCACGAATTTTATAACCAAATTTAGTTTTATAAATTAAAAAATAAGAAATAAAAGCCAGCAAAATTGCAATTAAAAAACTAAGATTTAATGATGAACCAGCAAAAAGATTGAATAATTCAGAAAATTTCGGCATAAATAAATTGTCAGAAATCTTCTCCGTCCTAACAGTTTCAGGTACAGCAAAATAATTAATTAAAAGAAAATTAATTAAAGCGAGAATAATAAAATTAAGCATAATAGTAGTTATAACTTCACTTACACCTTTTTTAATTTTAATCACTGCAGAGATAAATCCAAAAAAAGCACTAACCAAAAAACCAGCAATAAGAGAAAGAGCAATATTGATAATAACAGGCAAAGGAGAAAGATAATAGGCAACAACAGCCATAGTAAAAGTACCAGCATTTAATTGCCCCTCTGCTCCAATATTAAATAATGAAGCATGGAAGCAGAAAGAAAGACCTATAGCACAAAATATCAAAGGTGTTGCTTTGAAAAGAGCCTGCCCAATACCATAACCACTTGCGAAAACTTCATAAAATATTATTCCGAATATATCAAAGGGATTTTTTCCTATCACAATCAAAATTAATGAGGTAAGTAATAAAGTAACTATAATAGATAACGAGATAGAAATAAAATTTTGTAATACTTTTGAATTCATTTAACTATTCCTATCATTAATTCTCCGATTCTTTCAAGAAATGCAGTTCTATTGAGTTCTAATTCTTTTCTTAAATCCTTTTCCGAAAAAACTTTTAAAAACATACCTTTATACATAACAGCCAATTCATCAGAAAGAGTTATCAATTCATCCATATCTGAGGATATAAGAAGGATTGCTTTAGCTCGCATTCGTTGCATCAAAATTTCAAAGTGAATTTTTTCTCTTGCTCTAATATCCACACCTCTTGTTGGATGCGAAAAAATTAATATGTCATTGTTTAACAAAATTTCCCTACCTACTATTGCTTTCTGTTGATTTCCACCTGATAGATATTTCATTGGACAAAACCGATATGGAATTCTAACAAGGAACTGGTTAACAATATCTTCCTCAAATTCTTTTAATTTCTTCCGGAAGGCAACTTTAGTGTCTCGCTTTCTTAAAAAATAATTTTCAGCAACACTCATTTCTGCTATCATTCCTTTCTTAATTCTATCATCAGGAACAAGTGATATATTCAGATTTTCAGGTGAAATTTTACCTGTATATTTTTTCTAATTCCCATTAATACTTCGACAAGTTCATTTTGCCCATTTCCTTCAACCCCACACAAACCCAAAATATTAAATCTTTTTAAGGAAAAATTTAAATTATTTAGCTTTTTAATGCCGTTTTCAATAAGATTGATATTTTCAGCAATCAATAATTCCTCTTTCTTAGAAATGCTAAACTCAATCTTTTCAATAGTGTCAATGTCATTAACTTCACCAATGATTTGCTTCCCTAATTCAGAAATATCTAAATTATCTTTATCAGTTTCATATACAAGTTTACCTTTACGAAGTACAGAGACTTTATCGGATATGTCTTTAACCTCGTTTAATTTATGAGTAATTAAAATTATTGTTTTACCGTCCCGCTTAAAATTATTCAAAATATTAAAAAAAATCTTTTAACTCAACTGGAGTTAGAACGGCTGTTGGTTCATCAAATATTAAAATCTCTGAATCTCTGTATAATAATTTTAACAATTCAACTTTTTGTTTTGCACCAATACTTAATTCATCTACATAGTCATGCGGGTTTAATTGTAAATTGTAATTTCTTATTATTTCGTTGATTCTTCTCTCAGCGTTTTTAAAATCCAATTTATATCCTCTGGAAGTCTCAGCTCCAAGAATTACATTTTCAAGAACTGTAAAATTATCAATCAACATAAAATGCTGATGTAGCATTCCAATTTTTAATTTGATAGCGTCGAGCGAAGACTTAAAAATAACTTGTTTACCATTTATAAAAATCTCTCCAGAATCAGGTTTATAAACCCCAAAAAGTATTTTCATCAAAGTACTTTTACCAGCACCGTTTTCCCCTATTAAGCAATGAACAGAATTATTTTCTATAGTTAAAGAAATGTTATCATTTGCTTTAACTTTTCCGAAACTTTTTGAAATTTTTTTTAATTCAATTAAACTCAATTTAAAAACTCTAAATAATGATTAATATCTTGGATGAAAAGTTTTATGAACTTCTATAAGATAATCTTTCGTAATATGAGTATATATTTGAGTTGTAGAGATATCTGAATGTCCTAATAATTCCTGAATAACTCTAATATCGGCACCACCTTCAAGTAAATGAGTTGCAAAAGTATGACGAAGTGTGTGGGGATGAACCTTCTTTTTAATATTTGCAAGCTTTGCGTATTTATCAACAATTAGCCATATAGCCATCCTTGACATTTTATATCCTTTAGTATTCAGAAAAACAAAATATTTTGATTTATTATTAGCAAAATATGGTCTACCTTCCAATATATATTTCCCTAACCACTTTAGAGCAATCTTTCCAATAGGTATGATTCTTTCTTTAGAACCTTTACCAAAAACATTCAAAAAAGATTCATCAAAATTAATATTATTCAACTCTAAATTTATTACCTCACTAACTCTTAAGCCAGAGGAATACATAATTTCCAGAATTGCTTTATCACGCAAACCAATTTTTTTTGATACATCAGGTTTATTTAGCAACATTTCAACTTCAACATAAGAAAGAAAATCAGGTAACTTTCTTGAAATCTTTGGAGATTCAATATTTTCAGTTGGATTAGCGGAAATTAATCCTTCATTTTCAAGAAACTTAAAAAAATTTCTAAAAGATGAAATATATCGACTAATAGATTTTTCAGATAATAAATTTTCTTCCTTACTTTCCGTACTCTGAATATGGTTTAAAAAAGAAAGGATTGTATCTTCTTTAATTTCCGTAATGTTATTAATTTTTTTTT
>VSSL01000583.1_pt1 | contig 10978 bp, 10 predicted proteins | sample 4557531 | NCBI WGS metagenome assembly VSSL01 (sample SAMN10986726, study PRJNA523729) | hot springs metagenome | isolation source: hot springs | place: India:Timba, Gujarat | collected 2018-05-31 | reverse complement strand
GTTTTCATGGATCCTTTGGGCATGTCCCCGAAAAAGCGCTTGAAAAACTCGTCCCCGAAGAATTCCCGAAACGGGGAATCCGGTTCCATGAACGGTTGCAGGGGATGCCCCTTGATGACCTGGGTCGTGGCGATGTTGACCACCGATTCCTTGACCTTGTCCGCCAGGTCCGCAAAAGACGGCGGTGCGTCACCCCCGAAGAGTCCCGACGCCCCGAAGGCCGGGCGGGCGACCGCCCCCGTGGCAAGCATCATGAGCAGCGCCGTTAACCCCACGATCCATGGAAAAACATGTCCGCGATCTTTTCGTTCCCACATGCTGTGAGCTCCTTTCGTCAGAGCTGGATGAAATCCGCCCGAACCTTTTCAGCCTCGCAAAAAATTTGCTATACACCATAAACGAAGTCGGCGAAAAATCAAGGACGAGCCTAGACAAGGAGGTCGCAAGCCCCCGATGGAATCGATGAATTTGGTCGAGGCATGCCGTCTCAGTGCGACGATCCTGCAAAGGAATCCCGAACTGGCCGCCATCTACCGCAACGCCGTTCGTCGATACGGGGAAGGGGAGCTTTTCTCTGCCTTGATGGACCTCATTGCGCAGGCCTACGAGGAGGGCAAGCTGGAGGAGGAAGTCTTCGGGAATCCGCAAAGCCTTTTAAGTTTTTGCTGCGGGGCGTGGATCCAGTTCCTTCTTGTGGAAGTGGCGGGCATGAAGAAGGCGGATCTTCATGCCGTGGCTCGAAAGATCTTCAAGGAAACCCACAGCAACCGATCCCTGCACTGAATCATTCCCCAAGGTCGACGGCGGCGTTGAGCGACCCGTATTTTTCCACCACGACGGCGCCGGGCGGAAAGCACCGAAAGAGCTGGCGGGCTTCTTCGAAGCCGCCCAAGATCACCTGAAGAGAGGCCCATTGCGGGGCGTGTCTTCGGAACTGCCCTTCCAGGGCGCGCACTTCGATCCTCGGCGGGATGGTCCCCAAGACCGGCAGCAACGCCTGTTTTTCCGACGCGAAAACCTTGAGCCACATGGCGATGGGACTCGGCCACGGCCTGTCTTCCGCCCAAAGCACATCCAGAAGCTTATGGGGCGGCAACCCGTGGCGTTCCTTCACATCACTGCACCGGGACCGATGGAAGGTGATCCCCCGTTCGCTGAGCGTGGCCAAGACATGGTTTTCTCCGGGGTACGGATGGCAGCAGCCGGCGAATTTGTGCACGGCCGGATCCAGTTCGCGCACCGTGAGCACATGCCGTTCGTGGGCGTCGTCCTCCTCGGGGGGCCGAATCCGGCCCCGAGGCACGGGCTTTTTCGGCACGTCCTGCAGGTAGTAGAGAAAGGCATGGGGGGAGACGAGATCCTGGCCGATCATGACCAAGAGGTCTTCCAGGGACTTGATGTTGAGCACTTCCAGGATGAGCGGCACCTCTTCGCGTTCCAGGGCTTCTTGAGAAAACCCGTGGCGGGCCAATTCCTGAAGGAGAATATCAAAACCGACCCGGTAGGCGCAGTTGCGCCGACGCCGCGCGATTTCCCGGGCGATGGCGTTTCGGGCCTTGGGCGTCATGCACAGCCGTTCCAGGTCGGGATCGAAAGGAACGGCGGCATCGGCCTTGATGACCCGCACCGTGTCGCCGTCTTTGAGCCGGTAGGTAGGGGGCACCCGACGGCCGCCGACCACGGCGCCCATGCAGTGGTTGCCGAGATCCGAGTGGATTTTAAAGGCGAAGTCCAAGACGATGCTCCCGACGGGAAACGTATGGGCGTCCCCATGGGGCGTGTAGACGGTGACCTCCTCGGCTTCGGAAAGCTGGATGAGGCTTCGGCGCTGCGGCGGCGGCCCCCCGTATTCGCCGACGGTGCGCAGGAATTCGCTCACTTCCTTGAGATACGCCTCCGTGATCCTTTCGGGGTTGTTCCATTGGCTGAGCACACCGTGCGTCGCCCAGGCGTCCATGGCGGCCGTGCGCACCTTGACCAGGTAGTTTTCCCCCTTGTAGTGGATCCGCGTGTGCAGGCTCATGTAGCCGTTGTTCTTCGGATTGGCGATAAAATCCCGAAGGCTTCGCGGCACCGGCGTCAGGCTGGAATTGACCACGCCCAGGGCGCAATAGCAGGCGTCCGTGTCCTCGGCAGGGAGGACCACGGTAAAGTCCACCCGGTTTTCCGCGTTGTTCAGGCGAAGCGTCCCTTTGGCCGCATCGTAGTAGGTGCCCAGCCCCTTGACCCGGCTGCGGATGACGACCTCCATGCCCCTTCGGGCGAAAGCCTCCTTGAGCCGTTCGGTGATTTCGGCGACGTGGGGGTGGGAGTAGAGGGAGCGAAGGGCGTTGAGGATTTTTTTGCTTTTCTTGGGGTAGAGAGAAAGAAGGGCCAGGTGATAGAGTTCGCGCTTGAGGGGGAAGATGTTGAGTTTCGCCGCCAAGGGGGCGTAGATTTCCACCGTCTCCTGGGCGATCCGCTGTTGCTTGGGTTTCGGCAGGTATTGGAGCGTGCGCAGGTTGTGCAACCGGTCCGCCAGCTTGACGATGAGCACCCCCAGGCGCTGGCTCGCCGTCTGGAGGATTTTGCTGTGGGTGAGATCCTTGAGGACGGCCCGATCCAGGTGCAGCCGAGTCATCTTGGTGCAGCCGTCCACCAGGTCCGCCACCGCCGTCCCAAAGGTCTGTTCGATGGTCTCATAATCGACGGACGGGACGTCCTCGATGACATCGTGGAGGATCGCGGCCGCCAGGATTTCCGGGTCGCGGATGCCCATCTCCTTGGCGAGGATGTAGGCCACGGCGCACGGGTGACTGATGTAGGGCGACCCCGATTTGCGGACCTGTCCTGCGTGGAGTCTTGCGGCGAAGTCCAGCGCCCGGTAGAAAAGGGCGTTCCCTTCCCTTTCAGGCGGCAGGAGTTCTTCCATCCGCAGACGGTAGACTCCCAAGTCGAATTGCCCCGGCTCTTCGGTCAACAATACTTGATACAAGGCTCATCACCTGTGCGCGAATTCGGCGCCCGGCCCACGCCGGAGCGCCGTCTTCGGGATTGTATCGGATTTTCCCCGCCGCGCACAGACTTAAGTGCATGGCGAAACCGGAACAAGGGAGAGGTCGCACATTTCACGTCCATTCCCGAACTCCTGCCATAAACTGTCAGCATTACATGGATCACACGCCCCTTCGCCGAACATTCTCCTTCACGACCCCCGAAGCTTTCCGAAGGCTTCGGAGTTTACTCTCATTTACGTAGGTTCAGGCAACCCTTGAAAAGCTTCTAACTTTTACCCCACTGACAAGCTGCAAAAATTTTCTTTTCATTCAGACCCGCCAGGCCCATCCTCAGGTATCTTCTAAAACCGGCTTATTGTTCTCGCCCGGCTCCTCATTGTTTTTGATCCGAACGCCGTTTCGACATCAAACTCAACGCAGACAACTAGCGTTCTGTTTCGACCATAAAGATTTCCGTGCCTCACCGTCGCTCGTCGGTAAGACTTTTGCCGCCGTGCCGCATCTGCAAAAGCAATAGTAGGATGAAAGCCACCGAGCTTCGGGCGGCTATGGGTGATACCGGATCCAAGGAGGCGACCATGGAACGACGGGTGAGATGGTACGGCGGTTTAATGCTCCTTGCGGCCTGGATGGTAATCGTCGGGAACGGGAGTCCCTGCGCCGGTGCAGATGAAAACGAACGGGCCGACAGGACTCTTTCGCCGTATTTTTTCGTCAAAAGCGAGGATCCGTCGGTAGATCAGTTGCCGCTGAAGGCCACATCGGCCGAAGTGAAAATCGCGGGCGTGATCGCCGACGTGAAGGTTCACCAGGTCTACCGAAACGAGGGGAAAAAGCCGTTGGAGGCAATATATGTATTTCCCGCCTCGACACGGGCCTCCGTCTACGGCATGAAGATCACTCTCGGAGAGCGAATCATCGAAGCCAAGATCAAGGAACGCCGACAAGCCCGGGAAGACTATGAACAGGCCAAGCAGGAGGGCAAGAGCGCCTCGCTTCTCGAGCAGCAACGCCCCAATGTGTTTCAAATGAACGTGGCCAACATTTTGCCGGGAGACGAGATCGCTGTGGAACTACGCTACACCGAGCTGCTCGTCCCTGAAAAAGGGGTGTATGAATTCGTCTATCCCACGGTGGTGGGACCGAGGTATTCCAATTCACCCCAGGCTCAGGTTCCGGCGTCGGAAAAATGGATTCAAAACCCATACCTTCACGAGGGCGAGGCGCCGTCTTACACGTTCGACATTCGGGTGAGTTTGGAAGCCGGGGTGCCAATCCGAGAAATGTTTTGCCCCTCTCACAAGACCGTGGTGGCCTTCGACGGCCCCTCGGCCGCCGTCGTCACTTTGGACCCCTCGGAAAAATCGGGCGGCAATCGCGACTACATTCTCAAATATCGCCTCGACGGCGACGGTATCGCACCGGGTCTGGTGTTGTACCGAAGCGGGTCGGAAAACTTCTTTCTCCTCATGATCCAGCCACCGCGCAGGGTGACAGCGGGTCTCATCCCCCCGAGGGAATACGTCTTCGTCGTCGACGTGTCCGGATCCATGCGCGGTTTTCCTCTGGAAGTTTCCAAAAAGCTCCTGAAAGATCTCATCGGCGGTCTGCACTCGTCGGATCAATTCAATGTGGTGCTGTTCTCTGGAGGATCCACGGTTCTTTCGGAACGGTCGGTTCCGGCTACGGCGGAAAACATCGCTCACGCCGTTCAACTCATTGAGAGTCAGCACGGAGGCGGAGGAACGGAACTCTTGCCGGCCCTAAAACGGGCTTTGAGTTTGCCCGCTTCGAGAGGTTTTTCCCGATCGGTGATCCTCGTGACCGACGGATACGTCGCGGTGGAAAAGGAAGCTTTTCAGCTCATCCGAGAAAGCCTCGGCCAAGCGAACCTTTTTGCTTTTGGGATCGGCAGCTCCGTCAACCGTTTTCTGATCGAAGGGATGGCCCGAGCCGGCATGGGGGAGCCGTTCGTGGTAGCCAGGCCGGATGAAGCGACTGCCAAGGCGGCCAAATTTCGGGATTACGTTCAATCGCCCGTGCTCGTTCATCCTGTCGTCAACTTTGACGGCTTCGACGTTGAGGATGTGGAACCGAAGCACCTTCCGGATCTCATGGCCGAACGGCCTGTGGTGGTTTTCGGGAAGTGGCGCGGCGAACCCCGAGGCATGGTGGGCCTGAGCGGACGGAGTGGGACATCCGATTTTAAGGTGACGCTTGACGTCTCGAAGGTAAAGCCCTCTGAAACCGCCTCGGCCCTTCCCTACCTATGGGCTCGGCATAAGATCGCCGCCCTGTCGGACGAGGCTGCCCTGATGCCGAAGGAGGACGCGGGAGAGTTGCGCGTGGTGCGGGATATTACGGCCCTAGGCTTAAAATACGGCCTGCTTACGCCCTATACATCGTTTGTGGCCGTCGATACCATGGTTCGCACCGAATCGGGCAATGCCGTCACCGTGGAACAACCTCTGCCCCTTCCCAGCGGAGTTCCAGATTCAGCCCTACCCGGCACCCCCGTGCACATGCCTCGAATGCTTACGGGCGCGGCCGGCGAACGCGCCTTCTCTCGCTTGGCAAAGTCCGCGATGCCGGTCTTAGAGCAGGGTAAACAGAAACCTACACCTTCCCGGTTGCAGACTCGAGATACCCAAATTGTCGGGGCTCTTTCCAGGGAGGCGGCCGAGCAGGTGATGGAAAAGAACCGAAAATCACTGGAACTGTGTTTGGAGAGGCGGGAAGCGGGGAGGATGTCCCGGGGCGGCACGGCTCGCCTCAAGGTGACCGTGGACGCAAACGGCTCGGTCACCCACGTGGAATGGATTTCCGAAGATCTTACCGACGAAGGGCTGCGCCGCTGTATTGCGGAAGCGGTCATGCGCTGGCGCTTCCCAATGCCGTCAGACGGCGCAAGGGCTAACGTGGAATATACCCTCGTCTGGCGTGGCGTGCAGCTTGATCCGCCCCGACCGTATTGAGAGATTGGCGGGGAGCCCCTTTTCTCGGGGGGAGGTTCTGGTCTGAGGGCCGCCCTGCACCACCGCTTAGCGGACGGGCCGCTGCCGGCCCGTTTTTTAATCGGAAAGGTAGTATTCCACCGTGGAAACCACGCGGACCCTTTTGATGTGGGGCGTGTTGGCATCGCGGTCTTCGATGGTGAAGAGCCCCTGACTCGCCCTTTTGATCTTCCCGAGCCGGCTTTGGGAGTCGGCGGCGAACTTTTCCGCCACGGCCCGTGCGTTCCGAGTGGCCTCCTCGATCATCTGCGGCTTGAGCTCGTTGAGTTTCGTAAATAGAAACTGGGGCCTGGCGTCATGGTCTTCGCCGCCCAGGGCGATCCCCTTCTTGCCCAGTTCGCCTAAACGGCTTTGCACGGCCCGCACCAGGTCCACCTGGGCCGTGTAGACCGTCAGGGTCTGTTGCGCCGTGTATCGAAGGCTCACGTCCTGCTGGCCTCCGTAACGGCGAGCCAGCTTGTCGGTCACCACCGGCGCCGCCTTCGTGATTTCCGACGGCGAAAAGCCCGCCGCCTGCAGAAAGGCGAGAACCTCCCGCGCGTTCCCTTCCATGGCTTCGTAAAGGGCGGTGAGATCGTTTCCCGCCGCGGCGAAGGAGACGGGCCAGATGGCGATGTCCGCCGGCACTTCCCGTTCCGAAAGCCCTTTGACGGTCACGGTCCGATCCAGGCCCTTGACCCGCATGAGGTAGGTTCCGAAGGTGACGGCCATGAGGAACATGGCGGCCACGAACAACAGGCCGAAGATCATGGAGGCGCTTACTCGCTCATTGCTCATGATCGGTGTCTCCCATGCAGTGGACGCTTTTGATGCCCGCGGGTTACCAAGGCCTTGCCCAGATTGTGAAGCCTACGGTCGGGGAGCTGTTCGGCTCCTTCGGCGCCCGGCGGCCACGATTTCGCGGATCGGGCGGAAAGTCGTTTGGGCCTTGACTTGGCGGGGCAGATCCATTATTTTCACGGCGCTTTGTTGGGGGATCGTCTAGCGGCAGGACGGCGGACTCTGGATCCGCTAGCCTAGGTTCGAATCCTAGTCCCCCAGCCATTTTTTTTGGTCCCATCGTCTAGTGGCCTAGGATACTGGCCTCTCACGCCAGAGACACGGGTTCGAATCCCGTTGGGACTACCAGAAAGCGAAAGAAGGGGCGGCGCAAAGCGGCCCTTTTTTTATGCCCGCCCCGGCGCTTCGAAGGCATCCCGTTCGATCCGGCGGGGAGAAAGCCCCCGAGACGGCCCATCGGCCGGATGCAGGCTCCGGTGCAGATCCCGGGCGTGGACGGGGAGAAATCGGGAGACCAGGGCCTCTTCTTCCGGATCCACCACGATGTCGTCCGAGAGGAGATTCCCCACGGCCTCCCAATCGGAGGCGTCTAAGGCCCGAAAAGCCGCAAGGATTTCCTCGGGGGAAAGCATTTCATCGGGCGGCGCCCCGTCGGTCCATCCCCTGAAGAAGCCGTGAAGGACGGCGGGAAGCCAGCGCGCCGTCGCCCAGATCAGGTCGCCCTCCCCCCGGTCTCGATCCAGCCGCATCCGAAAAGTCAGCGCGAAAAGAAAAGCGGCCAGCGCGGCGAGGCGTTCATGGCGTTCCGGCCCCGGCGAGATGAGGATCCCGCGGTTTCGGGCGGCGATGAGCCGCACTGCCAGGCTGTTCCCTTGAACGGCCACGACAAAATCCCCCGCCGCATGATGCCACGGGTGGATGTGGCGAAAATCGCACCGGTCCAGAGCCAATGTCAAGATGTAGGCCGCCTGTTCCATCAGCTGACAAGCCTGGGCGTCGGAAAGCACGCCGTCGGAAGCCGAACCGTCCCAGACGCTCACCGACTCCGCGCAATCGCCGGGGCCTTTCCCCAGATGCCATTCGTGAAAGCCGTCGAACCAGCGGGCCAGGAAAAACCGGAAGGGCCGGGCCTCCCCGCCGGCGGCGTCCCAAACCCCTTGCCCCAGATACAGGGCTCGAGGCACATACGGCGCCGCCGCCGTTTCCGAAAGGCTCTCCAAAGTCTCCCATTCCTGCGTCAAGGCCGCGTGGCGTTGAGGATCCACGGCCGAATTCATGGCCAGGAAAAATAAACGGTCGCCCACCCGCACGGTCACTTTGGCCACATGGTAAAGAGCGCCGTGTTTCACGCTGTCGAGCAACACTTCATCGATCCGCTCCGGGTCGAAACGTTCGCCCGTGAGCTCCTCAAGGCCTCGGCGGATCGGCTCGAGACCCCGCCCGCGCAGGGCCTTTTCCACGGCATGGAAATAGGCTCCATAGGTGATCTTCGGAGCGTCTTCCGACAATCCGGTGGGGAGCACTGCGGACAGGTCGCCCTTCCGGGCGGGTTTGCCCCCGATGAGGTGAACGAAGCTCGGGCCCGAACCCGTCATGACGATTCCTCCGGCGGGCCGTCCTCATCGTCCTGATGGAGCCCGACCGCGGGACAGGAAGGCTTGTTGAAGGGAAAGGCGCCGGTCTTTTCCGTGAGGACCCGTGTGGCGTCCAGCCACCAGTCGGCGAAGCCGCACCCCAGTCAGTGCCGGGAGCGGCTCAGGCACCCCTGCAGGGCCTCTTCCAATTCCTTGACCCGCTCCTGCAGGAGGTCGCGTTCCTTTTCCAGGGCCGCGATCCGATCCCTCAAGCGGCTTTCGTCATCGTGAGCGCTCATGGGTCTCCCCCAACCGAAAGTCGAGCCCGCCCCTAGCTCAGGCCGTGCTCGCGAAAGAGCCGTTCCAAGAAGCGAGCTTCTTTCCCTTTGTCCGTGCACGGATCGTCTCCGTTTCTCGAGACCTCCTGCACATGGAAAATGCAATCCACCAGGATTTCGTAAGGGGTGACCGTGGTGTGGCTTCGCACGTAACCGTCGCCGTTGGGCTGATAGACGTGAAGGAAAAGGCTTTTCTTTTGCCGCAGCGATGCTTCGAGGGTCGTTTGGAACGTGTGCCGATCCAGATCCGTGTAGATGCGGATGCAGCATTTGGTCCGTTTGAAGATGACGTAAACCCGACTGAGCGTAGGAGATTCCATCGGAGCGTCCTCTGCACGCCGTAAGAATGCCTCGCGACATACCGGGTTTGGAGAGCGAGGGAGCCCTTGGCTATCACGATCTTTCCTTTTTGGCAACGGCGGATCGCTCCTTGAGCTGCTTCCACACGGGTCGCTCCACGAAACTGCCGGGGACGTTTTCCTCCAATTCCAAAAAGAGCCGCCACGGCGCGGCAAACGTGAAGACTTGGTCGCCCATGGTCTTCGCCACGTTGAGGCGCGCCGAAAGGTCCATCTGGCCGATGACGCCGCGGGGCGTTTCCCGGGCGGCTTCCCGGTATGCATAAATGCCGATGCTTTGGCATCCGGCCGCAAAGGGGACGATGACGTTTTCGTTCCCGGGTCGGCCGTAGTTGGTCAAGACAACCAAGGCCGCCAGTTGGTGCGGGTCGGCCCAAAAGACCACCACCTGCGGCGGTGCGGCGCTCGGGTCGACGGCCTTCAGCGGCTGGAAGACCACGTAGCGGGTCGGCACCTCCATGATGGGCAAATCCCGGATGAACCGCTCTACGAGCCCGGGATCCTTGAGATAAGCCTCCCCGTCGCGAAAATCCTCGACGAACGCCCCGCCGCCGGAGGCCTCCATCTGTTCCGTCACGGCCCGCCCCTGGTCCCAATGCCGATTGCCGATGGAAAGGAAGTAATGGAAGCAGGTCTCCCCGCCCGGAAAAGCCTTGTACTGATTGCCGAAACCCAACCCCACGCCGCCGCCCCAGCACCCGTAGGTTTCCCGGTCGAAGGCGGCGGGCTTTCCACGGGACGCTCCCGCGAGCATCCACAGGACACAGCCCCATTTGCCGGGGCGAAAGACGGAGGCCCCTTCGGGCTTGTCGTCGGTCCACAGGACGGCGACGGGTTCGTGCGCCATGCCCAAAGCGTGGACTACCTTGCTTTCCATATTCGTCCTCCTTGTGCTTTACATAGGGTCGTCACCTCGGCACAATGAAGGCGAAGCGACGCCGAACCGACGGACACACTTGCGGAGACCCACGACGGCATGAACGGCTCCGGCTGCTTTTCCGCCCTCCTTCGCCATGCCACCCCGGGCCTGGACTTTGTCGTGGAATGGCGGACCGGCCGCTCCGGCCTGGCGGTGATGGCCCCCCACGGCGGCGGGATCGAACCGGGCACCTCGGAGACGGCCCGATCCATCGCGCGGGGACTTCATTCCTTTTATCACTTGGACGGGCGCAAAAGAAAGCACAACGGCACCTTGCACATCACCAGCACGCGGTTCGACGAGCCGGCGGCCCTGGCCTTGGCGGCCGCCTCCTGGAAAATCATGACGGTGCACGGCTGTATCGAGGACGAGGCGGATGTCTTCCTCGGCGGCCTGGATACCGCCCTTCAGGGTCTTTGCGCCGAAGCGCTCACGGCGGCCGGCTTTACCGTCGCCGTCCATCCGGTGTTCCGGGGCACCCAACCGGAAAACCTATGCAACCGCGGTCGTGCGGGCATGGGAGTGCAGCTGGAATTGTCCTTGAAGCTTCGGGGGAGCTTATTCCGAAGGTTGGATCGCTTCGGGCGACGTTTCCCCACGGCGCTTTTCCACGACCTTACGGAGGCGCTTCGTCGGGCGCTCGCCGAAGAAGCCCGCCGCGTGCCCTCCACGACGAGTGTCCGAACGGATCCTTCATGAAGATCCTCCACTATTGCCAACATGTGCTCGGAATCGGGCACTTCCTGCGGAGCATGGAAATCGCCGCGGCCTTTTCCGAGCACACGGTCTTTTTCGTGGAAGGCGGCGATCCGCTGCCCGGCTTTCAGGCGCCGGCCCATGTGCGGCGCATCGGCTTGCCCCCTTTGCGCATGGATCCCGAGTTCCGAAGTCTGGAAACGGCCGGAGGGGACGTCCGCGAAGTCCAGCAGAGCCGTACGGAAATCCTCCTGGACCTCTTGGAAGCCGTCGGCCGGATGTGCTGCTCATCGAACTTTTTC
>VSSL01000582.1_pt1 | contig 10983 bp, 14 predicted proteins | sample 4557531 | NCBI WGS metagenome assembly VSSL01 (sample SAMN10986726, study PRJNA523729) | hot springs metagenome | isolation source: hot springs | place: India:Timba, Gujarat | collected 2018-05-31 | reverse complement strand
GGGGGTTTTGGCTGTCGGAGTTGAGGGCAACCGGCTGTTCCCGATTTTTCTGGTGGCAGCGATGTTTGGCAGTGTGCTGACCCTGGCATCCTTTTTGAAACTGCTGCATGCCCTGTTTCTGGGTCAGCGTCCCGCACAACTGGAACGGGTCCGGGAGGTGCCGCTGACGATGTGGCTGCCGCCATTTTCACTTGCCCTTGTCTGTGTGGTGTTCGGAATATTTGCCTATCAGCTGCCCTTGCGCGGTCTGATCATTCCCGGGCTCAAGCTTGATGAGTTGAGTTTGAGCGGGGTGTGGAGTCCAATTCCGGCCAGTTTGCTCCTCTTGGCAGCTCTCGGTCTGGGTGCAGTGCTCTATTTGCTCAGCATGGTTGTCAAACTGCAGGCGGGCAAAACGTTTGTTGGCGGTGAACAGATTGGTTATTCTGAGGAGAGCCGGGTTCCGGGGACAGCATTTTACTCCTCGGTGAAGCATATGCCGATTATCGGCGAGCTGCTGGTCTTTGGTGAACGCGGTGCGTTTGATCTCTATAACTGGATTGTTGGTATCTTCCGGGTGATCGGTTATGTCTTCCGGGATGGGGTGGACCGGGCACTTAAGGCGCTCGTTGAGTTTATCGGCAGACTGATCTATTACTTTGGGCTCGGTCTTTCGCGGATTCATACCGGTAATCTGCCTCTCTATCTCTCATGGGTGTTTTTGGGAGCGGTGATATTTTACCTGCTGCTGTTTTTGAGGTAAGTTATGCTTGAACTTTATCTGCTACTTGCTGTGATGCTGGCTGCAGCGCTGGTAGCCAGTGAGACAAGGAACCTTTTGGCGGCGGCAGTGGCGCTCGGGCTGGTCGGTTTCAGCGTAGCGATAATGTTCATTCTGGCTCAGGCCCCGGATCTGGCAATTGTGCAGATAGTGGTTGAGACCCTGACGGTGGTGTTCTTTACTGCGGTAATTCTGCGCACGACCGATGTCGATACTACCGTTACTCAGGGGCTGAAAATGGAGACAGCGATGTTTGTTGCGGCATTTCTTGCCTTTGGCGGGCTGTTTCTGGCACTGATTATCGGGGTGCTTAGAGAGATACCGCGGTTTGGAGAACCGGTGATGCGAATTGCCCAGGAGTATGTTCAGCTGGGCTTGGAGCGGACCGGCGCGGCCAATATTGTATCAGCTATCATTCTGGATTTCCGGGGTTATGATACTCTCGGTGAGGCAACGGTGCTGTTTACTGCGGTCGTCGGAGTGCTGACGGTAATGCGGCTGGCAAGCCGGAAGAAACCAGGGGAGTTTTGATATGCGCGGGATGTCGCTGATTGTTCAGGTGATGACCGGCTTACTTGCCGGAATGCTCCTGCTTTATGGTGGTTATATTATTCTCCATGGTCATCTGACACCGGGCGGCGGTTTTGCCGGCGGCGTGCTGGTTGCAGCAGCACTGATTCTCGTTTCGCTCGCATTTGGGGCGGTTGAACAGGTAGAGCGGCGGGAGTATATTCTGTCATCGATTTTTGAAAGTTCCGGCGGAGTGCTGTTCCTCGGACTGGCGCTTGTCGGTTATTTTGCTGCCGACTATTTCTTCCGGAATGCCGGGCTATTTTATATCGGCAGACCGCTGGAGCTGGTGAGTGGTGGAATAATACCGCTGGCGAATATTGCAATCGGACTCAAGGTTGGTGCCGGGCTGTTTGCCATCTTTCTGGCGCTTGGTGCTTCAAGGTTTGTGATGAAGGAGTAGTAAGAATGATTCCCTATCTTGCCTGTGTGCTTTTGTTTCTGGTCGGCTTGTATGTGGTTATTTCCAAACGCAATCTGATTAAGATTGTTATCGGATTCTCGCTTATTGAATATGCGGTCAATCTGTTCTTCGCCCTCGTAGGGTTCAAGAAGGGGGCGCTGGCGCCGATTATCACTCAGCCCGAGCAGGTCCGGATGGGTGTTGCCCGGAATTTTGTAGACCCCGTGCCTCAGGCACTGGTGCTGACCGCAATTGTCATCGGGCTTTCTACGACCGCTCTGATGCTTTCGCTGGCGATGCGGCTTTATGAGAAATACAAGACCTTTGATATTTCAGAAATCAGACGGCTGAAGGGATAACGATGGAAGGCAGGATACTACCACTGTTTGTTGCTATCCCGCTTGCCGGGGCATTTCTGGTGCCACTGCTGTCCAAACTATGGACCAGGTTTGCAGATCTGATTGCCAGCATTGCCAGTGCTCTCCTGCTTGGAGTTTCGGTTTATGGCTGGCTGATGGTCAATGCTGGCGGCTTGCCGCTTCATTACTGGGTTGGTGGCTGGCGGATAATCGGCATCGCAATGTGGTTTGACGCCCTGACAGCTCTGATTGTGCTGATTATCAATATTGTTGGCTTCTGCGCCTCGGTTTACTCAATACGGTATCTGGACCGCTATACCAGCGGGCGGTGGAAGTTCTTTACTCTAATGCTGCTTTTGATTGCAGGACTGAACGGCCTGGCAATTTCCGGTGACCTGTTTAATATGTTTGTATTCATCGAGATTTCAGCAATCGCCAGTTATGCGCTGGTAGCGTTCGGCACCGAAGAGGAAGAGGTGGAGGCGGCGTTCAAATACATGGTCCTCGGTGAGGTGGGCGGAGCAGTTCTTTTGTTCGGGATTGCTCTGATTTATGCCCGGGCATCAACTCTTAATCTCGCTCATCTTTCGCAGGTGCTTGCCGGGTTGGGCAGGACACCATTTTACTGGTTTGTAATTGCGACACTTTTGATCGGATTTGCGATCAAGATGGGTATGGAGCCATTTCACGCCTGGCTGGCAGACGCCCATTTCTCGGCACCGGCACCGATATCAGCGATGCTCTCCGGGGTTTTTATCAAAGTCACCGGTGTTTATGCCATGAGCCGACTGATGTTCAATGTGTTTGGTGTTTCCCGGGCAGAAACACCGGCCTTCTTCAATCTGCTGATCGCCTTCGGTGCGGTATCCATGGTGCTGGGCGGGCTCCTTGCCTACACTCAGAATGATTACAAACGGCTCCTGGCCTATTCCAGCATCAGTCAGATCGGATACATCCTGGTAGCACTGGGGATTGGTAATTTCTGGGGAATAGCCGGTGCTCTGTTTCATATCCTCGCCCATGCTCTGGGCAAGGGGACGCTGTTTCTGGCATCCGGTTCGGTGGAGCGTCAGACGGGCACAAGGAATCTCGAGCAATTGAAGGGGCTGGAAAAGACAATGCCGGCGACCACCTGGTCACATATTCTCGCTTCATTCTCTATGGCTGGGCTGCCCCCGTTTGCCGGCTTTTTCTCCAAGCTGTTTATCATTATTGGTGCAGTTGCTGCCCGGATGTACTGGCTGGCTTTTCTTGCGGCGCTGTTTTCAGCCGTGACTCTTGGCTATCTGACCAAGGTAGTTAATATGGCGTTTTTTGTTAAGAAGGATGGTTCAGTGACTTCAACACGGGAGGCGCCAGGGCTGATGGTGCTGGCGATGCTTGTGCTGGTGGTGCTTACTGTCGCAGTCGGTGTCGGATTCCGGGGTGTGCTGGACCACCTGGTAGGTCCGGCTGCCCGGGTACTGCTCAATGGGCTGGAATACGCCCGGCTGGTTCTGGGAGGGTAAGGTGGCAAGACGATTTGCCTATTTCATCGCCGGCTGGATCATCTGGCTGCTGCTGGGCTGGACTCTGAATTATCAGGAGGTTATTGCCGGTGCTGCGGTCGCACTCATTGCCGCCGGAATGTTTGGGGGCTACCTGCCGCTCCAACCCCGGAAGTTGCTTAATCCGGTGCGCTGGTTCTGGCTGCTGATTTATATACCGGTATTCGGCTGGCAGTGTCTTAAGGCAAATATTGATGTGGCACTGCGGGTGCTCTCGCCAGGGCTGAATCTGAAGCCGGGGATTGTTAAAATTAAAACGAATTTGAAAAGTGATATTGCCAAAGTTTTTCTTGCCAATTCAATTACGATGACCCCCGGGACGCTGACGGTTGAAATCAAGGATGATATGTTCTATATTCACTGGATTGAAATCCGGAGTGATGATCCGGAGGAGATGGCGAAGATGATCAAGGGGCCGTTTGAATTTTTCCTGAAGAAGATCTTTGACTGAGGAGGCGGAATGGTGCCAATTATCATTTTAGTACCGGCGGCGCTGTTCTGCCTGTACCGGGCGCTGGTCGGACCTTCAATTGCTGACCGGGCGATTGCGGTAGATATGATGGGAGTGGTATTTTCCGCCATTACTGCACTGGTAGCTTTGCAGTATAAACTGAGCTATCTGCTGGATATTTCCATAGCTCTGGCAATCATTTCCTTCGTCGGTGCCTTGGCGCTGGCAAAGTTTCTGGAGAAAAGGAGTCTGGATGATTAGCGTGCTGGCACTGATCTTCCTCTGGCTTGGGGTAGTGTTTGTGCTTTTGGGAGCGCTCGGACTGGCACGTTTCCCGGATCTGTACAACCGGATGCAGGCAGCAACCAAGTGCGTCACACTCGGGGTCTGCGGGATCATGCTGGGTATCTTTCTCCGTTCTGGTTTTAATCCGTTGGGGATAAAGGCACTGTTGGCGGCGCTGGTTATTCTCTTTACCGTGCCGGTATCGAGCCATGCGCTCGTCCGGGGTTCGCTGATTGCCGGGGTCAGGCTCTGGAAGGGTACTATCCGGGATGATTTTACTGCGGACCGGGGTGCACCCTCAATTATTGAGAATGCCGGGGCGGGTGAGGAGGAAAAATGAGGATTCCGTTACCCAAAATGCGAGAGCTGATTGAGGCGCTGCGTGCGGTATTCACCGGACCATTTACGACCAAATTCCCCAGGGCAGTGGATTCGGTTCATCCGAACTTCCGGGGAATTTTGAAGTTTCGTGAAGATCGGTGTATCTGTTGTGGTGCCTGTTCGAAGGTGTGCCCCACTGATGCCCGGGAGCTGATTCTGGACCGGGAAAAGGGCGTGATGCGCAATGTGCACCATGCAGACCGTTGCATCTACTGTGCCCAGTGTGTCAAGGGCTGCCCGACCGAGGCGATCTATCACACCCCGGAGTTTGATCTCTCCCGGACGGAGCGGGGCGGCTGGGATACTATGGTGGAAAAGGAACTTATTTACTGTGAAGCGTGTGGGGAACCGTTTGCTACCCGTGAACAGCTGCTTCACATCGGCAGAAAGGTTGGCGATTTGATTAACGCCAATCCCACCCTTCTGCTTGTGCATTACCAGCAACTGGGCTTGGCGGCTCCGGAATCAGCACCCGCGGGTGCTCTGCCCTACCGTTCAGGAACGATGCGGATTCTCTGCCCGGACTGCCGGCGCAGGGTCTACATGACCGAGCAGTGGGGCTACTGAATATAATTATTATATTCCCATAATTGGGGTCCGCTGTTCAATTTAACAGGTAAAAGAAATAGGCGGTCAGATTGTTTTAACCGAGTGGCCAAGAGCACCGACGAGGTCAATCGCCTTGACCGGACAGACGAGGACACACTGACCACAGCCGATGCACTTTTCCGGAATCACCCGGTGCTGTTTGCCCGGTTCACCTTCGATCGCCTTGAACTGACAGACTTTGACACATTCACCACAACCGGTGCAGCGGGGGTTGATTGATGCCTTGGGTCGGCCCGGCGCCCGGTCGATAAATGACTTTGTGGGGCATTTGTGGACACAGATACCGCAGTCGATGCACTTTTGAAAGTCCATGACCGGCAGGTTGTTTTCCATTTTGAGGGCGCCAACCGGACAGACCCTGGTACACAGTCCGCAGGCAATACAGCCGACAGAACAGACCTCTTTGACCGCCCGACCCCGGTCGTGGGAGACACAGGCAAGGTAAACCAGTTTGGGGCGGGGAATCAGGGTAAGCGTTCCCTTCGGGCATTCGGTAACACACTTGCCGCAGCCGATGCATTTTCTTTCATCGATAATTGGCAGCCGGTTTTCGTCCATCCGTATTGCCTGAACCGGACAGACAGTGACGCAGTCTCCAAAGCCGACGCAGCCGTAGATGCAGGCTTTAGGCCCGCCGAGCAGAAGTGCTGCCTGGCGGCAGTTCTGGGCACCTTTGTACTGGAAGCGCAGGGGTGCCTCATTTTTTCCCCCGCGGCAGATGAGCACCGCAACTTTCGGTTCGGCTGCTGTTACCTCCTGTCCCATGATTTCGCCGATTTTCCTGGCGACTTCTGGTCCGCCAACCGAACATGAGTTCAGTGGTGCCTTGCCTGCCGCAATTGCCGCGGCATAACCGTCACAGCCGGGATAGCCGCAGGCGCCGCAGTTGGCACCGGGCAATACCGAGCGGATCCGGGTTTCCCGTTCGTCAACCTTGACCGCCAGTTTGATTGAGGCAATCAGCAGAATTACCCCCAGGATCAGACCCAGTCCGCCCAAGGTGATGAGTGATTTAATAATCAGTGACCAGTCCATAGGTATTATGAGATACCAAACAGGGCGGTAAAGCCCATAAATGCCAAGGAGACGAGCGCCGCACCGATGAAGGCAATCGGATATCCCTTGAATGCCGGGCTGATCGGTGCATCATCCAGCCGTTCGCGAATGGCGGCGAAGAGGATGATTGCGAGGGCAAATCCGGCTGCGGTGCCCAGAGCAAAAATCGTCGCCTGCAGCAGATTGAAGTTATAATTGATATTGAAGAAGGTAACTGCGAGGATGGCGCAGTTGGTCGTAATCAGCGGCAAATAGATGCCCATTGCCGAGTAGAGGTTGCGGATATAGCGCTTGAGAAACATTTCCACAAACTGAACCAGGGCGGCAATTACGAGGATGAAGACCGCGGTGCGCAGAAACACCAGTCCGAGCGGTAAAAGCATTACATGGTACAGGACCCAGGAAACCCATGATGCAAGGAGCATTACAAACAGCACCGCCGCACTCATGCCGATCGAGGTGGAAACTGATGTGGAGACACCGAAGAACGGGCACAGTCCGATGAAGCGCATGAGAATAATGTTATTTACCAGAAATGCCGCCAGAAAGATCTGCCCCGGGTTGAGCTTCATTTTTACCTCCCCCAGCCGAGTTTATTTACCAGCGCCTTGAGTAACCCGATAAGAAGGAAGGCACCGGGAGGGAAGATGGCAAAGAGCATGGGTGTACTGCGATAGGCTGCGGGCAGGACCGGACTGCCAAAGAAAGTTCCGGCACCGAACAGTTCGCGCAGACTGCCCATAATGAAAAGTACAAGGGTAAAGCCGAGCGATTTACCCAGACCATCAAGGAAGGAGTCAAAAATGCCATGATGGTAGGCAAAGGCTTCTGCCCGGCCGAGGATGATACAGTTGACGACAATCAGCGGTACAAAGACACCGAGTACCCGGTAAAGCTCAGGCTGATATGCCTGCATTACATAGTCGATGATGGTGACGAAAGTGGAGATGATAATGATGAAGATCGGTATCCGGACCGAATCGGGCACCAGTTTGCGGATGGCGGAGATGGCGATGTTGGAACAGATGAGCACAAAGGAGGCGGCAGCTGCCATGCCGAGGGCGTCACGGGCGGTGACCGTAGTTGCAAGAGTCGGGCACAGACCGATCATGAGAATCAGGGTCGGGTTTTCCTTGATGATTCCTGAGGTAAGGGATGAGATGCGGGATGGTTTACTGTTCATTGTCCGGCTCCGGTTGAAGGATCAGTAGTTCACGGTATTTTTCCAGCATTTCCCGTATCGCATCGGTAACCGCGCGGGAGGTGATGGTTGCACCAGTAATCGCCTGAATTGTGCCACCGTCTTTGGTCAGCCGGATTTCAGCGGCAGTTTTGCCTTGGAACTGATTGCGAAATTCCGGTTCGGTAGCCTTCAGTCCGAGTCCGGGTGTTTCCTTTAACCCTTCGGCGGCAGAGGCAACTTTGATCGCTACAATTCTGCCCTGGAGGTCTACACCAGCAGTTACCGGTACCGGTCCACCATACCCCTGTTTTGCGGTTTTAATGATTGAGCCGATCCTGGTTTCGCCCCTGAATGCCAGCCACACGCTTGAATCCGGGGTCGCGGGTTCAAAACGGTCCGCTTCCGGCATTACCGTACCAAATGCGGCTTTGAGCCCGGCAACATTCCGCTGATACTCAATTTTGGGCAGGGTCAGGGTATAAACCTGAGAAAGGGCAAAGGCGGAGATCAGGCAGGTGATCAAGAGCGAAAGCACCATCCAGGTCCGGCTGTCTTTCATTTCTTTCTCCCGGTGCCGAATACCCGCGGCGGGGTGAGCCGGTCAATAAGCGGGGTGGCAACATTCATCAGCAGGATCGAGTAGCAGACTCCTTCGGGATAACCACCCCAGAGCCGGATGAGCACGGTCAACACCCCACAGCCGATGCCGAAGATCACTCTGCCTTTTGCAGTCAGGGGGGAAGTCACATAGTCGGTCGCCATGTAAAATGCGCCCAGCATCAGACCACCGGAGAGGAGGTGGAAAATGGTATAGTTCAACAAGCCGGCTTTATGTCCAGGCAGGATGAGGACGAGTAAGGCAACGGTGAGCAGATAGGAGAGCGGAATCCGCCAGTCAATGACCCGGGTGATGATCAGAAACAGTCCGCCGATCAAAAGCAGGAATGCGGAAGTTTCTCCAAGACAGCCACCGGTGTTTCCCCAAAAGAGACTTTTCAGAGTTGTCCATGACTGAAGTTGTTCATACAGATTAGTCGGGTTGCATCCGGGCAGCACCAGTTTTGCCCCCTGTTTCAGAACATTAAGCGGCGTAGCGGTCGTAACCGCATCGGTGCAGATATTGAGTGCGCCTGCTGGCAGTCCGGAAATGATACCGCCACGCGGTGTAAGCCAGGCGGTGGTCATCTGGGTAGGCCAGGAGGCAACAAGAAACGCCCTGCCGGCAAGCGCCGGGTTGATAAAGTTGTGCCCCAGGCCGCCAAAAAACTGCTTGGCTACCAGCATGGCAAAGGCGCTGCCTGCGACCGGCATCCACCAGGAAACATTAGGCGGAAGGTTAAATCCGAGCAGGATGCCGGTCAGAACCGCACTGCCGTCAAACAGAGTAATTTTTCTGCCGAACAGCCGTTGCCCCAGGGCATCAAACAGCAGAGCGGAGACAACACTTAACAGCGTGATAATGAGCGCCCGCAGGCCGAAGAAATAGACTGAGCCGGCAAAGGCGGGCAGGAGGGCAATTACCACTGCCCACATCAGCTTGTTTACAGTGACCGGTGAAGTGATGTGGGGGGATGAGGTAACAACCAGAGTTGGGCGGTTTTCACTCATATATGCGCTTATACCTTGAGCCGGGCGATCTCTGCCTTGCCGAATTTGAAGGCGTGCACCAGCCGGATCTTCGCCGGACAGACATAGGCACAGCAGCCGCATTCGATGCAGTCCAGAAGGTGTTCAGATTTGGCAGCAGCATAACGCCTTGCCCGGATATGATAATTGAGCCGGGTGGGCGAAAGTCCCATCGGGCAGACCTGAATACAGCGGGCACAGCGGATGCAGTCCTGCTCCGGAACTTCCGGTACCCGGTTAAACACCACAATACCGGATGTGCCTTTGAGCACGGGCAGTTCATCACTGCTCAGCGCAATGCCCATCATCGGTCCGCCGTTAATAATTTTCTTTGGTTCGCCGTTATAGCCACCACAGAAGTCAATCAGGTTTTTCACCGGGGTGCCGATCCGAACCCACAGGTTCTTCGGTTCTCTGATCCCATTACCGGTAACCGTTACTACCCGCTCATAAAGCGGGCGGTGAAACCGGACCGCATTGCGGACCGCAAAGGCAGTGCCGACATTCTGGACAATACAGCCGACATCGGCGGGCAAACCGCCAGATGGCACCTCCCGGTTGAGACACGCCTTGATCAGCTGTTTTTCCGCTCCCTGAGGGTATTTCGTTTTCAGCTGGATAACCCGGAAATCCCTTCCTGCTACTGCTTCCTTCAGTGCCTGAATCGCATCCGGTTTGTTGTCCTCAACGGCTATGATCACATTGCTTACCTTGAGCGCCAGGGCCAGATAGCCGGTGCCCTCAACGATCTCTTCGGTTTTTTCGAGCATCAGCCGGTGGTCGGCGGTGAGGAATGGTTCGCATTCGCACCCGTTAATGAGCAGGGTATCAACCGGCTTATCAGCTGGCGGGGAGATCTTGAAAAATGTCGGAAAGGCAGCTCCGCCCAATCCCACAATACCGGCATTCTTTACTGCCTCAATAATCTGCTGGGGGGTAAGTTCACCCAGATTCTGTTCCTGAATGGAAGGATCAAGAGTGTCGTTGCCGTCAGAATCAATGATTACCGTGGTTACAAGTCTGCCGGTTAGTGGATGGGGCAGTTCGGCAATTTCAGCAACCGTACCTGAGACCGGGGCATGGGTCGGGACGGAAATTTTTCCGCCCGGTTCACCAATCACCGAACCGGTAAATACCTTATCTCCCCTTTTTACCACCGGCTTGGAAGGTGCACCGAGGTGCTGGGAAAGGGGAACAAGTACTCGTGAAGGGAGAGGCAGAATTTCGATCGGCTTATGCTCAGTTGCCTCTTTGCCTTCCGGAGGATGTACACCGCCGCGAAATTTCAGCATAGTCAGATTAATTAATTAAAGGTAAAATTTTATTTTCAGCTTAATCGATGTCAAGAAAAAAAGAGTGGTGAATAGAAAACTGATCTACTTTGAGCGAGACAATAACCTGGGGAAACAGGGTTAGAAAGTTATCCTGTTGAAAAATAATATCTTAAGTACAAGGGGGGCTAGGGGTGGGCAGTATCCGGGACAGTAGTCGTGATTGTGCGCTCCCGAGCCGACCTGACTGCCTTGGAACCGGACGGGTGCAGAATCAGGATAGAAGTCTTACGGACATCAATGGTGATGGTTGTGGCGATGATCTTCTGTGAGCTATCTGTCAGGTATCGTCGACACGCAACGGTTGTGATTCCCAGCCGGATTTATTCACTAGTTTTGGGTCCGTTCTGGTCTGAAACCGGAACTGGATAACGGGTGTAAAGCCGGCGGCGGTCTGCCTCCAGAAGGAGCGGTTCTTTTTT
>VSSL01000581.1_pt1 | contig 10992 bp, 16 predicted proteins | sample 4557531 | NCBI WGS metagenome assembly VSSL01 (sample SAMN10986726, study PRJNA523729) | hot springs metagenome | isolation source: hot springs | place: India:Timba, Gujarat | collected 2018-05-31 | reverse complement strand
TGGCAAGGGCCATGGACGAGATCAAGAGCGCCGGCTTTTGGGTGTACGGAATGGATTCCAGAGCCGCTGGCAACCTCTATTCATTGAACTTGGCGGATAAAGCCGCGTTTGTCATGGGCGGAGAAGGATCAGGCCTGAGAAGACTCGTGCGAGAGCGATGCGACATGACTGTATCGATACCCATGCAGGGGAGGATTTCTTCCCTCAATGTCTCCCATGCAGCAGCCATCGCCTTGTCTGAGTTCCAGAAGAGGGTTCTTGTGGGAGGGGCGTCGTGAGGGCGAAGCGGCAACAGTTCTTCCACGCTGCGTTTGACAAAATCATCGGATTATTCTGGCGCTTACAAAGCGACGCCCCAAAATCGTGGAGAGCCAGCTCCTACCAAATTGCTCGCGTGAGTACGAAAACACCCTCGTGGTAGCATCATGAAATTATATCAAGAGCATGGTTCCAGCCCGCTGGCGGCCCACGATGTTGACCTCGTCATTCATGTAGGGCCGGAGAGGCATCCCGAGATATTTCTTGAGGAAGGCGTCGCCAAGCCGGATCGTCATTTCTTGATAGGGTTGATTCAACTCTGCACAGTCGCGGTGGAAGAAAAAGACTCAGAGGTGGCGACATTTTCTCCAGGCAAGACTGTGGTCCTCGAGACAGCGGGGCAGAAGCATACTATTGAATCGGGTATCGTGATCTTTCGCATAAACAAAGGCAAGGTAGGATGCGTGTCCTGCCACGATCCGGCAGCGGCGTGTAAGATCGTGCGGGATGCGCTGAGGCGCTTCACTGGCGCGATTCGACTGGATATCCCATAAGACCGCAGCGAACACATGAGGGCTGACAACCATGGATGACAGAACCGGCTGGCAACTCTTGGCAGGCAAAATAAGAACCATCGGGTTCATAGTCGCCATGACGCCCGTCTTGCTGGTGATAGGGCTCTTATCCATCCTTGCGGTGATTCTCACTTCGCCCATTACATTGATTGGCATGCTCAAGGATAGACGCCGTCGAAACTAGCCGGTCTTGGCCGCAGTAAAGCGGCGTTCCAGATGACAGAATGTGGCGCTGCTCAAAAGGACATAACAGGAGGCTGCTTGAACTGATTACCGCTTTTCAGCTCTCGCAGTCGTGCGCGCCTCGCAATGACGGGCGGCAGGCTTAAGGTCATTCTGGAAAATAATCTCAAATTGCGCTGTTAATCCGCTGCATGTCATTCCCACGTAAGTGGAATCCATGACGAGTTTCCTGGGCGCCGGATCGAGTCTGGCATGACATATCAGGCGGCGTGACGCAGACTTTGGAAGTCATCATATTCCCGCGCGGCGCGCCTCATTCCGACAGAAGTTTTGAGAAGTAGTATAAGGCCTTGCTGGCAGAGGGAACCAGTTCGGCGCGCGTGAGCGTCGCGTAGTGTTTCAACTCAGCGTGCTGTCCACTCCTGTCCATCAATCACAGTCACGCCGTGTTTTGTTCAAAAGGGATTGTTTCTGCATGGAGGACTGACCAGCTTCTCCGTCGCCTTTTTCTCTCACGCGAGGCTTGCTGGTCAGTCAGCGTCTTCAGAGGCTCTTTCAGCAGACCTTCTCAATACAAGAGCATGGAATAGGCGGCCAAAGATACAGCGATCCCTCCCAACGTCAGACCTATCACTGCAACGGTTGCAGCAATGGTCAATATAACCATGTTTCGGCTCACAACCTGATCTCCTTTGGATTTGTTTCCGAGTGTAGTTATCTATACCACAAATTCGCGGAAAAAAAACAGAAAAATAAAGGCGGCGCATCTTTCCTGTGGATGCAATTTCTCGTTTTCACGTTGACTTTTCGCTTGTCCTCTGGGAATCTGATCCCATCCATGTGGTGTAAGAGCGATGAGAGGAGGAAGGTCGAACCTTGAGGGAAGGCGTTGCTCAAGATCCATCGGCAAGGCCAGATGCGAGCGGCCTCTCTCTGAGAGATTTTGTCGAGGCGTTTTACACCCATAAAAAGGTATTTCTCATCAGCCTCGTCGTAACTCCCCTCATCGCCTTGGTCGTCAGTTTCCTGATTCCAAAAGTGTATCAAGCCTCAACCAAGATATGGGCGAAAGAACAACGCACCGGCGACCCATTTCGCATTGAAGAGAGCCGTCTGTCGTTCCTCAAGGATCAGCAGGAGCTCATTCTGAGCAACGTGGTGGCTTCGAGAGTGCTGGATAGTTTGTCCGCAACGGGCAGCAAACATTTTTTCAAGAAGCCGTGGCAGGCGATGTCGCCAGAAGAGCAGGCAGAAACTATCGCGAGACTGCGAAAGAATGTGGAAGCAGAAGTGGACCCAGGATCAGTGGAAGGCGGTTCCAGCTTTATCCTCGTGAAGGTGAAGGCTTCATCCGCCACAGACGCCGCGGCCCTGGCGAATCTCTTTGCTGACAAGTATATCGAATACTATTTTGAATTGAAAAGTAAGAGCGCAAGGGATTCCTACAAGTTTTTGGAAGCCCAAAAAGATCAGGTTGCTGCGAACCTGGCGGAGAGCGAAGCAGCCCTCCAAAGTTTCGAACGGAAGCTCGGCCCCAAGCTGATTCCCCTGATCGAATTGAGCAGATTCAGCGCCTCGGCCAGCGTCGCGGAAGCATATAAATTCATCGGCGCGTACGATCTCTTCGCTTCCGACTGGGCCGAAAAGTCAAAGGGATTTGAAAGACTCCAGCAGATCCAAAAGGAAACGGGCGGCAATTTTATCCCTTCGGATGCCGCGTCAAAAAATCTGTCCCTGATTCATTTGCGAGACAGTCTCATAAGCCTAAAACTCAAATTAGAACAACTGAAACAGAGATGGCTCGACAAGTCAAAGGAAATAGAGCAATTGCAGAAAGAGGTTTCTTATGCCGAGGATCTCTTGAGGAAACAAATCTGGGAAGACATGGAATCGCGCGGCATCGAATTCTCCGGCGCCCGCCACAAATTAGATTTTATGGAGAGACGCGCCCGAGAACTTCAGCAGGATCTGGCGGAAATAGCGGAAAATCGAGTTACCTACGAAAAGCTGAGGCGCGAAGTGGAAAACCAGTCCGCCATATACAAGAAGGTGCAGGAGGAGCTCGAAAACGCTCGGATCGCTGCTGAGATGAGCGTGCACAAGACCGCGAATATTTATGTGATCGACAGGGCGGTACCTCCATTGAGACCCATACGGCCAAACAAAGTCCTCAATCTGGCGCTCGGTTTCCTCGGAGGACTCATCATTGGACTGGGGCTCGTGATGATTGCGGTGTACACGGACCAGACAGTGCGGAGGCCGGATCATATCAGCCGATATTTGGGGCTCGATGTCCTTGGCTCCGTCTCTTCATATGGAATGAGCAAGTCCTGCGGAGCCAACCGCCAGTCTTATGGACGAGGCGACCGCCTATTTCAAGAAGCTCATCAAGTCCCTGATCGCCCTGTTCACACGAAAGCGCAAGTCATAACGTCGCAGTCCTGAGTCGTTGCCAGACGCGTCATATCATCAGTCCTCATCATCGATCCACCGGACAAACTCATTCACCGAAGCTCGGCCCGATCGAAATTCATTGATCGGGGCTTCCAAGTCGGGCAGACCGAGGGCGACCGACACGACCACGATTTTCGATTCTGGGATATTCAGCGCATCTTTGATGTCGTCTTGATAAGACGCGACGAGCCCGATGGGGCACGCTGCGAGTCCGTGACCAGCGGCTGACAAGACGAGGTACGCGAGGAACGATCCGATGTCCACAAACCGTTCCGGGGGAAATGATTCGTCTATGCACAAAAAAGCGGCGGCAGGCGCGCCATAAAACTGAAGGCTGCCTTGATTGACAAACGTCTTGAACTCCATACCCATTCTTTGGGCGAGAGCGCTCATGGCCGTCGCGCATTCCCGCCCCCGTTGGATGAATTTGTCGGGCAGGGGCTGAGACGCGCCTGGTCCGCAGGTCAGTTGCCGCTCTGCAAAAGATTTCAGGAGCTGTCGAGATAGTCTTTTCAGTTCTTCTCCCAGGGCGACGTGGACTTCCCAGGGCTGCATGTTGAGGGCCGAGGGCGCGTTGGCTGCATCCTCGAGCACTTTCTCCAACGTCTGTTTTGGGATAGATTCATTTCTAAATGCTCTGACGCTTCTCCGCGTTCTGATTGTCGTGAGCAGGTCCATGAGAGATTCCTCCACCTTGTAAGCGGCGCGCCCCCTGCCATCCAACAGGGACAGTATTCAATGCGTATCGTGCTACGAATCACGAAACGCTGATTACGAGGCTCCAACCCCGCCGTCGAGGACAGTCGATTCACTTTTACGCCTGAACCTGGTATGAAACAAGGATACTCGTACGTCAATACTCAGGGTCTATGATGCTCAAGCTGGGTTTACATCTTTTCCTTTTACTGTCGCTCGTTGCCATGACAGGCATATACGGGATTCGAAATGTTCACGGCTCCCAGCAGTTCGCAGACCTCTTCAGGGCAGGTTTGGACGCAGAGGACTCCGGAAATTTCGACGCAGCGTTGACCAAATTTACAGAGGCTCTCAAACTCTCCCCGAGCTCGGCGAGGGCTTGGGAAAAGAGAGGCGAAATACACCTTCGAAAGGGCGACGCCCAGTCTGCCATCAAAGATTTTCTGGAAGCTGCTCGCTTGGATCCAGGCTACAGCGAGGCATTTGCGCGGCTTGGATTTGCCTACAATGCGTTGAATGAATACGACAAGGCGGTGGAAGCGCTGTCTATTGCAATCAAACTCGATCCAAGCTCGGCAGAGGCTTTCAACACCCGTGGTTTCGCCTTCAACGGGAAGAACGATTATGCCTCTGCAGTAAAAGATTTTGACAAGGCCATCCTGCTTAATGCCAATGACCCGCGGTATTATAACAACAGGGGATTCGCTTATAACGGCCTGCATCAATACGAAAAGGCGTTGGAGGATTTCAACAAGGCCATCGAATTGGATCAGACCAATGCCATGTTTTACAATAATCGAGGGGTCAGTTATCTGAGGCTCAAACAATATGACATGGCGTTGGAGGATTTTGACCGGGCGCTGCGGATCAATTCGCAGTTTGTGTCTGCGTATCATAACAAGGGGATGGCTTACAGCGGCAAGGGTAGGCATGACAAGGCGGTGGAGGAATTCAACAAGGTTATGGAGATGAATCCGAACTCGCCGATTCTCTACAAAGATCGGGGCACCGCGTACAGGCAATTAGGCGAATACGAGTTGGCGCTCCAAGACTTTGAAAAAGCCATTTCCCTGGACAACAAGTTTGCGCCTGGATATGCAGCGCTGGGACTGCTCCGCGCTGCCGCGCCGCAGCCGCCGATCAAGAATCCCGCTCTCGCGCTTCGACTGGCGCAAAAAGCCGTGGCGCTTACTAATGGGAACAGTCCTGACATGCTCGAGGCGCTGGCCCAGGTGCAGCATGCCCTGGGCATGCCTGACGCCGCGGAAAAAACGCTGTACAGGGCGCTTGAGCTCGATCCCTCGAACCAGGAATACCGCGAGCTTTTCAGGGAATGGACAGGCCGACCTGCGCCGGAGAGGCCAGTCGTTGCCCGGAAACGCTATGGCGTCTTTGATACCCTCTGGTAGGTCACATGACGCGAGAGCAACTACGCGTGCGTCCGCCGCGGGGAGCACGATGATGGAGCCCAGAGAAAAAGAAATTCACTCCTATGTGCAAGCTCATCTACAATTCGATGCGGTGATTGGCGATAACGAGAAGGCGTTCTTTACCAAGCGGCTGGAGAAAAGCTTTTCAGTCTTGCCTCACACTATTCTTGAAATGTTCCTCCTGGATCAGAGAAGAATCACCATCAAGATCACCCAGGATACCGGTTTTCCTCTGGGGATGCATACCACCCCGAGAGGAAACGCTGCCGCCAGAAGCTATGACATCGTCATGCTGCGCGAACATCAGAATTGGTCAGAAGACCGTTTCATTGGCGGATTTCTCCGTGAACTCGGCCACGTCGTGCGCCAGAAGCCGCCGGAATCGGAGTGGCCCAGCGCAAGGGGAGATCGAGCCCGTTTCAAGGAGCAATTGGAGGATGCGGCGGACACCGCGGTATGGCGCTGGGGGCTGAGGCATTACAGTATGGCGTATCTCCAAGCCACGTTTCCGCAGCATTGGGTGGAGCGTATTGTGGAAAGAGTCTCAGAAATGATGCTAGAGGGGGGCGACTGGTGTTGAATGGAGTCGAGACCATAGACGGCGAAGAAAGGCGGACCACATGAAAATAAAGATCACTATCGGTTCACTCGAAGCATTGGCAGAACTGGATGAGACTGTCACCGCAAGACAAATATGGGATTCTCTCCCATGGTCAGGACCGTTCAGCACATGGGGAGATGAGATCTACTTCTTCATACCGGTCGAGGCGCCTTTGGACGACACGGCGCGTGAGTGGGTCGAGGTCGGAGAGCTCGGGTACTGGCCAAGCGGCAGGGCCTTTTGCATCTTTTTTGGTCCGACCCCGGTAAGCACCCAGGACAAGATCATCCCCGCTTCCGCAGTTAACATCATCGGCCGCGTCGTGACTGATCCGTTGGCTTTCAAAGGAGTCATGGGCGAGGCTTTCGTAACGGTCGAACAGGCCGATGATGATACGAATGCATAACGTTCTCATTGTGAGGTATGCGATGAATGGAAAGGCGTATCAATCTCCTGGGTCTCTGTTGACTCAGATCCGAGGGAAAAAACCAGTTGTTCACAGTATCACGAATTTCGTGGTGATGAATTCCACCGCGAATGTGCTTCTTGCCATGGGAGCTTCCCCCATTATGGCCCACGCGCCGGAAGAGATGGAGGACCTTTCACGTATTGCGGACGCCTTGGTGATAAATATTGGCACCTTATCTTTGGGCTGGATTGAATCGATGCACAAGGCATGCCAGACGTTCAGAGAGGTCTCGAAACCGATCGTTCTGGACCCCGTGGGGGCAGGCGCGACGCAACTCCGGACAGACACCGCCCGGGAATTAGTCTCCCTGTACACCCCCACAGTGGTGCGCGGGAACGCCTCAGAGATCTTGGCGCTGTCTCTCGACAGAGGTTCCACCAGAGGCGTGGACGCGGTCCATGGGGTTGACGACGCGATGAATCAGGCCCGAGCCATCGCCGAGGACACTGGCTGTGTCATCGCGGTGACGGGTGAACAGGATTACCTCACCGACGGGGCGCGGTCAGTGCTCGTCTCAGGCGGCGATCCTATGATGCAGTACGTCACGGGGACGGGATGCGCTGCGAGCATCATCGTGGCAGCTTTTGTGGCTGTCGGAGAGGACCCTCTCATGGCTGCCGCGTCCGCGCTTGCGTTCTTTGGCCTCGCCGCGCAGAAAGCGATCAAAAAATCCGAGGGGCCGGCCTCATTCTGGATGCATACATTGGACGCCCTGCACAGGATCCAGCCTGCAGAATTGGACGCGGAAGCCAGGATTGAGATGCAATGATCGATCCATCGCAGTGGGATGTATATCTTGTCACGGATCGTTTCTTTTCCCGGGGGAGGTCCACGCGAGCCATCGTCCGAGCAGCGCTGGATGGTGGGGTCTCGGTGGTGCAGCTTCGGGAGAAGGAGTTATGCACAAGGGGATTTCTATGACGCAGGGCTCGAGATCCGTGAGCTCCTTAGACGCGCTGGGATTCCCCTCATCATCAATGACAGGATCGATATCGCTCTGGCGCTCGACGCGGACGGCGTCCACATTGGAACTTCGGACATGCCCATCGTTGCGGCGCGGAAAATTCTCGGGCCAAATAAAATCATTGGCCTTTCCGTCAATCATGTGGATGAATTGGATGATCCTGGAGCGTCCTTTGCCGACTATCTGGCGGTGAGCCCTGTCTTTGCAACCCAGACAAAGAAGGACACAGCCCCCGCGTGGGGGTTATCCGGTTTGGAGACTGCGAGAGGCAGGACGAACAAACCCCTCGTCGCTATCGGCGGCATCTCGCATACGAACGCCGAGTCGGTAATCGCGGCCGGAGCTGATTGTATTGCCGTGGTCACTGCCATTGTCGCGGCAGACGACCCGGCTGAGGCAACCAAAACCCTAAAGGCAATTGTCAAAAAGAAAAAAATCGAAGAGGAACCATATCATACTGAAGGACATGTCAGCGCCCGACAAGCAGTAGGTCAACGAATTGCGAGAGTTTTTCGCCGCGCCGCATGATTTTCTTTTCTTAACTTTCGGAGGCAGGAGATGAATCGAGTTTCTATCCACTTTTTACCGGATGACGTCAAAATTGAAGTCCCGTACGGGACGCTGTTGCTGGACGCGGCGTTGGAGGCGGGAGTTTTCATCAGGGCCGCGTGCGGGGGATCCGGGGCTTGCGGACAGTGTAAAGTGCGGGTGGTAAAGGGATCGGTAGAAGCTCTTATGGAAGAGAAAGTCCATGCCGCCGCTCGGGCGGCTGGATACGTGTTGGCATGTCAAACACGCGCTATCAGCGACGTGACCATTGAAATACCCCTCGCCAAAGTGGGCCGCAAGGTCATTCCGCGAGACGAAGCCGAACGGATGCGACTTACCGCTCGGCCCATGGAGTCGCCGCTCGTTCCTGAACCCGACCCCATGACCATAAGGGTGTTCATGCATCCATCCGCGCCCGCAACTCATGACAATGTCAGCGACGACGAGAGGTTGGCGAGGACGCTTAAGGTCGAGCATGATATTTATCCAGTGTCGGCGGGGCTCGACGTTCTCAAGCAATTGCCACATGAGGCGAGAAAAGAGGATTGGAAATTCACCGCGTATCTCGAGGTGGAGACCTGCCACCATACGCATAATCCTTGGTATAGACTCACCCGCGTTCAGGCTGGCCATCCCTCGTATCCCTCTATGGCCTTGGCCGTGGATGTAGGAACGACGTCGCTCTGGGGAGAGCTGGTAAACGTCGATACCGGCGAGGTGAAAGCCAGGGCATCCCGATACAACCCCCCAGATCTCCATGGGCGACGACGTTATCAGCCGCATCGTATTTGCCCTGAAAAAGGACGGGCTGGAGCGGCTGCAGGCGCAAGTGGTCAAAGGGATCAACGAGATCATCGAGGAATGTTTGCAGAAAAGCAAGCTCCCTGTGGACTGCATCACCTATATGGTGGCGGCGGGAAACACCGTTATGACGCACCTCTTCTTGGGGCTGTATCCCAAATATCTTCGCGAATGGCCCTATGTCCCAGCAGCCCACAATGTGGCGCCCGTGCCGGCGTCTGTCCTCGGATTAAATCTTCCTCCCCAGACTCACGTGCGAGTCTTTCCAGGCGTCGCCTCATACGTGGGAGGGGACATCGTGAGCGGGGTGCTGGCCAATGGGATGTGGCAAGACGAAGAGATGACATTGTTCATCGACATCGGGACCAACGGAGAAATCGTCGCGGGCAACAAGGACTTGCTCATGACGGCATCCTGTTCAGCCGGCCCCGCGTTTGAAGGCGGGGGGTTGGAATTTGGCATGAGGGCCGCGCCCGGAGCGATCGAAGGGATCCTCATCGATCCTGAGACATACGAGCCCATGATTCGAACCATTGATTCAAAGCCCGCGCTGGGAATCTGTGGATCGGGCATTATCAACATCATTTCTCAGATGCTGAAGATCGGCATCTTGAATCAAAACGGCAAGTACGCTTCGGACATGAAAACCCCGCGGATCAGGGAGGGACGCAGCGGCCTCGAGTATGTCATTTGTTGGGCCAAGGAAAGCGGGGTGAATCAGGACATCGTGCTCACCGAAGTGGACCTTGACAACATCTTGCGGGCAAAGGCGGCAATGTTTTCCGGATACACCTGCCTCCTCGACAAGATCGGGCTCACGGTCGATGCCCTCGATCGAGTCATCATTGCAGGGGCGTTTGGCAGCTTCATCAATTTAGATCACGCCGTCACCATTGGACTGCTGCCTGACATTCCACGAGACAAGTTTCTGTTCATTGGCAATTCCTCGTTGAAGGGGGCGCGTCTGGCCTGCATAGACCGAAAGCTTTATCAAAAGTCCCGGGAGATCGCTCATGCCATGACCAATGTCGAGCTCTCCGAAGACCCGACATACATGGACAATTTCATGGCGGCCCTGTTTCTCCCGCATACCAAGGTAGAGCTATTTCCGTCTGTCCAGCTCGGGCAGTGAGGACGCCCCTCGCCCTTCAAGGTAATGGGGCGACGGCTTGGTCGCATCGTTCCGTGCGCGGCGCTCAGGCTTGGTGCATCGGCTTCGGCAGAGTCAGCGCAAAGCCCAGCGCCAACACAGGCAGGATGAGCATCGAGTAGAGCGTGACGGTGAGCCCATAGTGATCCGCAATCAACCCCAATAAAGGAACGGACAGGCCTCCCAACCCAATGGCAGCCCCTAACGTGACGCCTGATGCAACTCCTATCCGTGATTTGAGATAACCTTGCCCCAACAACACCACCGTGCTTGCGCTTCCAATGGTGGTGAATCCCACCAACCCAAGACACAGCAGCCGCAAGACCCCGTGGGTGAACAGGAATCCCACAAACAAGGGGGGAATCGCGGCGAGGGACGCCACAAGCAGGGTTTTCAGCCCTATGCGATCTGCCACGTAGCCTCCCAGCCAGGAACCGAGAGCCCCGGACAACATCAGGAGCGTCAGCGCAGAATTGGCTTCAGGAATCGTCAGACCGCGGACCTTGACATAGTACAGAGGGATGAACGTCATCATGCCGAAATAGAGGCATACCCTGAGCACGATCACCACAGTAAGCCGGGCAAACGCCCCCCCATTGAGGCGAGTCATCAGCGGCCGTATCTTTCGTAGGCTTGATAGGAGGCCGGAACGAGGAGAGCCTGGGCAGTTCTTTGACGAGAAAAATCGCTGCCACCGCAGCAGGAACAGCCATGAACAGCGTGCCAGGAAGCCCGAACTTCAAGATCAGGGGCGTTACCATAATGGGGCCGAGGCTAAACCCGATTGTGCCGCCTACCGTAAAATAGCTCATCCCAGTAGCCCTCTGTCCTGAGACATAGTTGGCAAACCGGGACCCCTCGG
>VSSL01000580.1_pt1 | contig 11006 bp, 8 predicted proteins | sample 4557531 | NCBI WGS metagenome assembly VSSL01 (sample SAMN10986726, study PRJNA523729) | hot springs metagenome | isolation source: hot springs | place: India:Timba, Gujarat | collected 2018-05-31 | reverse complement strand
TGCGCATTTTGCTCCAGCCCTCCGAAGAAGCCAACGATAATGAGGGCCTTAGCGGAGCGCCGCGCATGATTCAGGATGGGGCTTTGGACGGGGTGAACGCCATCCTCGCGTTGCATGTGGATCCCAGCGTGCCGGTGGGAAGCATCCGCATAGCGAGCGGGATTGCCGGTGGCGGGGTGGATTCTTTCTTCATCACGATCCGAGGGCAGGGGGGTCATGGCGCTGCTCCACACACCACGGTGGACCCGATCTACCTAACGGCACACGTTTTGATGGCGCTCTATGGGCTGATCTCACGCCGTGTTGATCCCTTCGCGCCGGCAGTAGTAAGCATTGGCAGCCTACACGGAGGGCAAGCAGAAAACGTCATCCCCTCCCAGGTAGAGCTGGCGGGCACCCTCCGATACCAACAAGCCGAGGTGCGCCAACTGCTGCACAACGAAGTGAAACGTGCTGTGGAGATCGCCCGCACCCTGGGTGGCGAGGCAGAGCTGCGCATGGTGCCGGGCACTCCTCCGCTGGTGAACGACTCCTATATGGCGGAATTGATCGCTACCGTGGCCGCGGAGTACCTTGGCCCCCAGCAGGTGTTGCCTTTGGAGGCCAGCCTGGGGGCAGAGGACTTCGGCTGCTTTACCGAGGTTGTGCCAGGGGCGATGTTCTCCTTGGGTTGCCGCATCGAAGGAGATGAGCGCCATTTGCACAGCCCGCGCTTCGATATTGACGAAGCCTGTCTGCCCATCGGCGCCGGCCTTTTGGCGGCGGTCGCCCTGCGCTATTTGCAAGAGGCTTCATCGTCAGCGGCTTAAGTAGGGGTAGAGTGAAGAAACGGCGGAGGGGAAAGAGATGCCCGAAGCGGTTGTCCCTAGGTTGCAGCTTTTGACCGAAGACCAAATTGACTATATCCACCAGCGTTCGTTGGAGATCCTAAGCCGGACCGGTGTACGCGTCGATTCGCCGCGAGCGCGGCGGGTTTTCGCTGCTGCCGAAGGGGCGCATTGGCTGAGCCAGGAGCGGGTTTCTCTCTCCGCGGAATTGGTGTCATGGGCGATTGAGATCGCCCCCTCGACGGTGGAGATCTACGACCGCAACGGTGCATTGGCCTTTCGCCTCGGAGAGGGGCGGGCGCGTTTCGGCCTGGGGGTGACGAACCTGTATTACCAAGACCCCCTGAGTGATGCGGTGTTTCCTTTCAACCGCCAACACATGGCCTTGTGCACCCGTTTGGCGCAGCGCCTGCCACTCTATGAATTGGTTTCCACCCCGGGGGTGCTGCAGGATTACCCCCCGGAAAGCGCCGATCTCTATGCCACGTTGGAGATGCTCGCCAATACAACCCGTCCCTTGGTGCTGCTCATCTCGAACGAGGCCTTGTTCACGCCGGCGCTGCGCCTGGTGCGCCATCTTCACGGCGCCCTAGAGGAACGACCTTTCGTTCTGCCGTACTTCAATCCGGTCACTCCTCTGATCATCAACCACGGGACGGGGGAGAAAATGCTGGAGGCCATTGACGAAGGGCTGCCGATAATCTACTCGAACTACAGCATGGCCGGCATGTCCACGCCCATCACCGCCTGTGGCACTCTCATCTTGCTTAACGCCGAGCTGCTCGCCGGTTTGACCTTGGCGCAGTTGGCCCGACCGGGTACGCCGATAATTCTGGGCAGCCTACCGGCCTTCTTCGATATGCGCACCATGCAGGATTTCTATGACCCCCATTCCTTTCTGCTCAACCTGGCCTGTGCCGAGATGATGGCACACTACCGGCTGCCCCATGCCGGTACCTCCGGTTGTGGCTTGGGTTGGGGTCCAGACCTGGTAGCCGCCGGCTTGCTATGGATGAATCACCTGACGGCGCTGTTGGGCAAAGTGGGGTTGGCGCCGTTTGTGGGTGGCACCTTAGGCTCTAAGGCCTTTTCTCCGCCCTTGGTGGTCTATTCTCACGAAGTGATTGCCCAGGCGTTGCGCTTGGCACAGGGTTTTCCCCTAAACGATGATGTTTTGGGGCTGGAGGCGATTGTCGCCCGAGGGGCTGGTGGGAGTTTCCTGGATGACCGCCTCACCCGCAAGCATTTCCGCGAAGCTTACTACCAAAGCCCCCTTTTCCCCCACCTAGGATTGGAACAGTGGCAAGGGCGCGGACATCCCCGCGCCGACGAACTACTGCGCCAATATACCTTGTCGCTGCTGGAACAGGCGGAACCCCCTGCCGATCACGACGAGCTCATCGCTCGCGGCGAGGCATTCCTGGCTCGCCTTTGAGGGCGGCAGCTTACCTTTCCCCAGGTGGAAAGGCGCGGGCAATCAGCGCCTGCGCCTCCTGCAGCAGGTCGGCCAGGTGCTGTGGGCCGATAAAGCTTTCGGCGTAGATTTTGTAAACCTCTTCGGTGCCGGAGGGACGGGCTGCGAACCAACCCTGCTCAGCGATTACTTTTATGCCACCAATAGGGGCATGGTTGGCCGGGGCGTGTGTCAAGACAGCGACGATCCTTGAGCCGGCTAGGCTGGTTGCCTTGATTTGCTGCGGGGAGAGATTTTTTAACGCTTCGCGCTGGGCGCGACTGGCAGGGACATCCAGGCGCTGATACCAGGTCTGACCGAATTGCTCTTCGAGAAGGCGGTAACACTCGCCGGGGTCTTTTCCTAGGCGAGCGGTGATCTCGGCAGCGAGAAGGCCCATAATGAGGCCATCTTTATCTGTAGTCCATACGCTCCCATCGCGGCGCAGGAACGCCGCGCCGGCGCTCTCCTCGCCTCCAAACCCATAGGAACCGTTGAGGAGACCATCCACAAACCATTTGAAGCCCACCGGAGTCTCGGCCACTTGCCGCCCTAAGCTGGCCGCTACGCGGTCAATCATGGCGCTGGAGACCAGCGTTTTACCCACAGCCGCCTCTTGCCGCCAACGGGGGCGATGTTGGAAGAGATACCACACAGCCACTGCCAGATAGCCGTTTGGATTAAGCAGACCAACACTGGGAGCGACGATGCCGTGACGGTCACCATCTGGGTCGGTGCCAAAGGCAACGTCAAACTGCTCTTTTAGGCGGATCAAGCGGGCCATGGCGTAGGGTGAGGAACAATCCATGCGGATTTTGCCGTCGTGATCTATCGTCATGAAGGAAAACCTCGGGTCGAGGGCGCGATTGACCACTTCGAGGTTCAAGCGATAGCGCTCGGCGATAGGTTCCCAATAGGGAAGGGTCGCGCCGCCCATGGGATCAACCCCCAACCGCAGTTCGGCGCGAGCGATGGCCTCCATGTCAATCACTTCGTTCAGGGAGGAGACATAGGGGGTGATGAAATCGAAGAAATGGGTGTTCTCGGCTTGCAAGGCGCGGCGGTAGGGCAAGCGTCTCACCCTGCGCAGACCGTCCTTCAGGTAAGTGTTGGCCAATTCTTGAATACGAGTGGTGGTCGCCGGATCAGCCGGCCCACCGCTGGGCGGGTTATACTTGAAACCCCCATCTTCGGGAGGGTTATGAGAAGGGGTGATCACCACACCATCGGCCTGATGGTCTCTATGGCGGCGGTTGTGTGCGAGAATGGCGTGGGAAATCGCCGGGGTGGGTGTGTAGGTGAGGTCGCGGGCAACCATCAAGGTCACTTCGTTGGCGGCGAAGACCTCGATCGCCGTCACCAAGGCCGCTTCGGAGAGGGCGTGAGTATCCATGCCCAGGAACAGAGGGCCGCGGATGCCCTGTTCGCGACGCAGGTCGGCAATGGCTTGGCAAATGGCCAAGATATGGCTCTCGTTGAAAGTCTGATTGAGCGAGCAGCCGCGGTGGCCGGAGGTGCCAAAACTCACCAACTGCTCGTTCTGCTGCGCGTCTGGGGTGTAGGCGTAATAGGCTGTTATCAGACGGGGGATGTTGGCGAGCATTTCGGCAGGGGCCGGCTGGCCAGCGAGGGGATGAACGCCCATGAGGAATCCCTCCAAAGAACCTTCAATTTTACGGAAAGAGTGGCTGTGATGAGGATACCACATGTGGGGTAAAATTCGAGCCATGATTTTGGATTTAGAACATCCCTGGCAGGTTTCGCCCGCTGAGGCGGTGGCGATCCAAGAACAATTGCGCTCGAAGGTGGTCTGCGAAGACGATTTCGCTGAATTGAGGTGGCTAGGAGGGGTGGATGTCGGTTTTGAAGCTGGGGGGAATATAGCCCGTGCCGCGGTGGTGGTATTGAGCTACCCTGCCTTGGAGTTGCTCGAAGTGGCTACGGCACGCCTGGAGGTGACCTTCCCTTATGTGCCGGGACTGCTCTCCTTTCGAGAGGTGCCGGCTATTCTCAAGGCGCTGGAAACCCTGCGCCAGCCGCCGGATATGTTGCTCTGCGATGGACAGGGCATCGCTCACCCGCGCCGTTTTGGGTTGGCCAGCCACCTGGGGGTGCTGAGTGGCTGCCCCACCATTGGGGTGGCCAAACGGCGATTGATTGGCGAGCATGCCCCGTTGGACGAAGCGCGCGGCGCTTGGCAACCCCTTTACGACCAAGGCGAGGTGGTCGGCGCGGTGTTGCGCACCCGCGCCAAGGCACGCCCGCTCTACATCTCTATTGGTCATCGGGTGAGTTTGGAGACTGCCATCCGCTTGGTATTGGAATGCAGCGGGCGGTATCGTTTGCCCGAGCCCACCCGCCGCGCCCATCTGGTGGCCTCGGCGAGGATGGCGTGACCATACGAGCGATTTGCGTGTACTGCGGCTCGGCCGACCGTGTATCGCCCATTTACTTCCAGGCGGCGCGGCAGGTCGGTGCCGCAATTGCGCGCCGGGGGTGGCGCCTTTGGTATGGCGCCGGCAGCACCGGCCTAATGGGTGCTTTAGCACAAGGAGCGTTAGAACGCGGGGGTAAAGTTTATGGCGTTCTACCGCGCCTTTTCAACACTCCCCAATTGGCCCATAGCGCTCTCACCCGCCTGGAGGTGGTGGCCTCCATGCATACCCGCAAACGGCGCCTTTTCCGAAGAGCCGATGCTTTTCTGGCACTTCCGGGCGGTTACGGCACTTTTGAGGAGTTCTTCGAAATGCTCACCTGGGCACAGATCGGCCTGCACAGCAAGCCCATTGGCCTGCTCAATGTCGCCGGCTATTTTGACCCTTTGCTACAGATGGTGCAACGCGCCTTGGAAGAGGGGTTCATCTACGATGAACATAAAGCGCTCTTCATCTGTTCTGAGGATATCGAAGCCTTGCTCGAGGCGCTGGAATCCTTTCAGCCGCCCCCTGGATTAGAACGGTGGCTCACTCGGCAGGATTAAATTGGCGCGGTTTTATGGTATAATGTTTTCGCCAGGGGAAGCTCTCGGAGATTATAGAGACTATCCTCACGCTCATTGCATGTTTCTTCAACGAGTGGATTTCTCCCTAATCGTGCTCAATCCGCCTCTATCGAATTGAAACCCTCGTAGTTGGCTTCCGAATACTTTGTGAGGAACGCAGTTCGCCTGTTTGGGGTTGAATTCCCCATCTCTGAAAACATATCTCTCCCAGGAAAAGCGAAACATGAAGGTACTTGAACTGGAGAACGCATCCCTTTCTACCCTGCGTCAGATGGCGCGAGACCTTGATATCCAAAATGCCACCCGCCTCAAGAAGGAAGACCTTATCCTGCGCATTCAGCAGGTGGAGGCCGAACGCCAAGGGCTGGAGCTGCGCGGTGGGATCCTAGAGATTATGAACGAGGGCATCGGGTTTCTGCGCTCTGGCCATTATCAACCCGGCCCGTATGATGTGTATGTTTCACAGTCGCAAATACGACGCTACCTGTTGCGCAACGGTGACTTGGTCATCGGCCAGGTGCGCCCACCGCGCGAGTCGGAGCGTCACTACGGTTTGCTCAAGGTTGAGTCGATCAACGGGTTGAGTCCCGAGGAAGCGAAATACCGACCTACCTTTGAATCCCTTACCCCAATTTTCCCCGATAAGCGCTTTGACTTAGAGACCGACCGCCACACCTTGGCCACGCGCCTCATTAACCTGATCACCCCCATCGGTCGCGGCCAGCGCGGGTTGATCGTCTCGCCTCCGAAAGCGGGGAAGACTACTATTCTCAAGCAGATCGCCAATGCGATTTCCACGAAGTACCCCGAGGTGCACCTGATGGTGGCTCTGATCGGGGAACGCCCGGAGGAAGTGACCGATATGGACCGCTCCGTGGATGCGGAGGTGATTTCGTCCACTTTCGATGAGCCGGTTACCTCTCATGTGCGTGTAGCCGAGATGGTGCTGGAGCGCGCCAAGCGTTTGGTGGAGATTGGACGGGATGTGGTCATTCTCATGGACTCCATCACCCGTCTGGCGCGAGCCTACAACTTGGTGGTCACCCCTTCGGGACGCACGCTATCGGGCGGCATTGATCCTTCGGCACTCTACCCACCGAAACGATTCTTCGGTGCGGCACGCAACATCGAGGAGGGTGGTTCGCTGACGATCATCGCCACCTGTCTGGTAGATACCGGCTCGCGCATGGATGATGTTGTTTACGAGGAGTTCAAGGGCACCGGCAACATGGAGCTGCACCTTTCGCGCCGCTTGCAGGAACGCCGCATCTTCCCCGCCATTGATATTGAACGGTCCTCAACCCGCCGCGAGGAGCTGCTCCTCGGCCCGGATATTACCCCACGCGTTTGGCTGATGCGGCGCATGTATGACCAGATGATCACCCCGCCCCCCCAAGGCGCCGGCATGGATCCCGCCACGGCTACCGAGGCCATCTTGCAGCGGTTGCAGCGCACCGCCAATAACCAGGAATTCCTAGAAACTCTCACCGAGGATTGAGTGCCCTGCAGGGTTAGGGTTTATCGCCCCTTTTTGCTCCCATATCCAGGGGAGGGCGAGTCTCTTGTTTTCGGCTTGAGCAATTGCGGGAGGAAGCGATGACAAATTCCGAGGCCATGGAACCCAAGACCGAAATTGTGGCCGAGACCGATTCCTACAGCGTTTGGCGGGCCGCCGAACCCGACGGCGAGGTGACTTACCATCTCGAGATGAATAACGTCACGCTGCATTTCTTCCAGGAGGAGTGGGACGAGTTCCTGGACTTGATGCGCCTGTTGCTGAAATGAAAGGCGCCTTCAGGACTGCTGTCGGTTAGGGGGTTGGTGCGCTAAAAGAGTTCAGAGCGCGCTAGGGGGTGAACATCGTCGCTACCAGGGCGAGGATGAGCGGCCAATTGGGCAGCAACACGTTTGCTCCCTCGTTGGTCACGAATGGAGTGGTCATCTCCCGCGAAATGACGCGGCTGTCTATGCCATTGGTGCCCACACGCAGCAAGGTGAACGCCAGGCGCGGCCACAGCCATGGTGGCAAGTTGCTATCTACCGCTTGCCATGTGGCCAGAGCCACCGCCGGCCAACGCGACCAGGACTGCGGCTGGATGGCCGTTTTAAGCAACGCTTTGAACATCAGTTGACCCTGCCCCATGCGGTAGAAATCGTCTGTGCCGCTGCGATGGCGCACAAAAGCCAGCGCTTTGTTCCCGTTGAGGAAATGGTTGCCAGCGGGGTAGCCGGCCATAGGGCGATCAAGGGTGATTTCCACACCGCCTAAGGCGTCCACCACCTGGCGGAAGCCCTCGAAACGCAGGCGCACGTAATAAGGAGCATCCACGCCAAAATTCTCGGCGATGGTCTGGCGCAGGGCCTGCGGACCGCTACCCGGTTGGCGCGCTTCGGCGAAGAAGTGGGCGGTGTTGATGCGGTTCTCACCCACTTGAGGGATTTTCACCCATAGGTCGCGGGGGATGGAAAGTAGCCCCACATACGGCCGCTGGGGGACAACGGTAAGGAGCATGATCGTGTCGCTGCGCGCCAGGTTGCTATGGTGCGGGGCGTAATCAATCCCGATCAGCAATACGTTGATGCGCCCTGGAGCGATGAGGTACAAGGCAAAGACCGCGAAGAGTAGACAAACCGCGCCGAGCAGGGAGAACAGACAGCCGCAACGCAGCGGTTGGCGCTTTGCCGGGCGTTTTTGACTGCTAATCGGGTAGCGCCGAGGAGGCGAAGTGGCAGGAGGATAGGGAGGTGGGGTGCCTGGTATATGGGTTCTTTGGCCGGTTGACGGCCTCCCCGGCTGAGGGGATGAGCCATAGGGGAGTGACGAGCGTTGAGGGTGAGCGCGGTTGGCGGAAAAAGAGTAGCCAGGTTCGGATTTCATAGGGATGACATGAACATTTAGCCGGCCCCTTGTAGTTGGGAGCGCGGCCCGGGTTGAGCGAGCACACGAGCGATAGGAATGAGGTCCATCCACCATTGTTGCTTGGGGCGCTGAAACTTCATATCCACCATGCGGTTGAAGTCCTCCAGGGGATGAAAACGGATCTCTCTTCCCACCAAACCGATGAAGGCGCTTTGTCGCTGGCCGGATTCGATCTGTTCTATGAGATAGCTCACGGCTCGGGTAGCCAGACGGGTAGCCTGAATGCGGTCGAAGGGGGAGGGCGCGCCACCTTGCTGGAGGTGACCCAAGATGGACTGGCGCACGTCGTAGAGGTCGCGGCCTTCTTCCTCGAAAAGCTTGCACATGAAGGCGGTGTCATAAACCTCGTTCGCCTTCTCGTTGCGGATCATCAGGCCGAGGCGCTTGCCGTGGCGAAAGCCATAGTTCAACATTTCCACATCTGCCTCTAGGTCGCGCAAGGTCACCCCTTCCTCGTGGAGATAAACCCGCTCGGCGCCGGTGGCCAGGCCGCTCATCAGCGCCAAGTAACCACAGTGACGCCCCATGACTTCGACAATGAACACGCGCCGCAAGGCGACGGCAGAGTCTTTAATCTTATCCACCGCTTCGACGACGTTGTTTAAAGCCGTGTCGGCGCCGATGCTCAGTTCAGAGCCGGGCAGGTTGTTGTTGATCGAAGCCGGCAAGCAGACAATAGGCAGGTTAAAGGCCGGGTAGTTCTCCCGCAGGGTAAGCATTTGGAAAGCCGTTTCGTAGCCGGCCCAACCGCCGATCATCAGCAGCCCATCGAGGCGTTGGTCTTCGATGGTGCGGGCGATGGCGTAGAAATCGGCGCCGCTGGGGATGCGGCGACTGGTTCCGAGTTCACATCCGCCGCGCGAAGCCCAGCCGTTGACACTCATCCAATCCATCTCCTGGATGTTGCCCTCCATGAGGCCGGGGAAACCGTTGCGCACCCCCAGCATAATGTGTCCGCGGTCAATGCCAATGCGCACTGCGGCGCGCACGGCGGCGTTCATGCCCGGCGCCGGTGCCCCGGCGTGGATGATGGCCAGGCGCAAACGCTTTTGACCGGCTTGAGGTGGGTGAGGCAATACCCGCAGGATGGTGCGCAGAGTTTGAAAAGCCTCGATGAAGCTGGTACCGCGCAGCTGAAGGGCGGTGGTGTAATCACCACGCTCGATGGCCTCGTTGACTTGGTGGGTGCGTTCTACGCACTCAACGAGGGGAGAAAGGGTGATGCGGTTGCCACGCAAACCGATCAATTGCGGTTCTTCAGGCGCTTGGGGATCGAGCAGGGTTTTAACCGCCGCGTGACCCAATAGTGTGCCTAAGTTGCGGTCGAAGGCACTTGGCGAACCGCCGCGCTGCACATGGCCCAACACCGTGATGCGCACCTCCTCGCCGAGCGCTTCCTCGAGAGTCTTAGCCACTTCGCCACTGCCGATGTAGTTGCCGTGGCGGTCGCGTGCCCCTTCGGCGATGACGACGATCGAGTCGCGCCGCCCGGCCAGACGGCCGGCTTTGAGGCGAGCACACATCACTTCGCGCCAGTTTTCTACATCGGGGGGGCTTTCGGGGATGAGCACCCAATCGGCGCCGGTGGCTAAGCCACCCATCAAAGCCAAGTAACCACAATTGCGTCCCATCACTTTGACGACAAAGGTGCGTTGATGGCTGGCGGCGGTGCTGCTGATGGCGTCAATTGCCTCGGTGATGCGGTGCAATGCCGAATCGGCGCCGATGGTCATATCCGTCCCGAACATGTCGTTATCAATGGAACCGACCAGCCCGACGATGTATAAGCGGGGATGGGCGGCGGCTTTCTGCGGTTCAAGGGCGCCCTTCTCCACCAGTTCGTTAATCAGGCTAGGCCACTCCTGGTGGAAGATGTGGGCACCGTTGAGGCTGCCATCGCCGCCGATGATTACCAGGCGGTCTATGTCGTGTTCGAGCAGATTGCGCGCCGCTTGGAGGCGGCCGGCGCGTTGGCGGAACTCTTCGCAGCGGGCGGTGCCAATGACTGTGCCACCGCGATGCAGGATGCCGCCCACGGAATCCCAATCCATGCGGCGGATGAAGTTGCCGCCGCGCACCATTCCGGCATAGCCTTCGTAAATGGCGTACACTTCCGCACCGAGTTCCAGCCCCGTGCGCACGACGGCGCGCACCGCGGCGTTCATCCCTTGGGCGTCGCCGCCGCTGGTGAGGATGCCAATGCGTAAGGTGGAAATGAGCGCCATGGCATGTACTCCCTGGTCAAGATGATCTTGCACAAATCGCAAGTATACCCCCCGCCTGGAGGGGTGTCAAACGAGAGGAAATTTAGAGAGAGGACTCAGCGATTTTTTGATAATGGTACAATCAATTCCCATGCTAGGTAATGATCTGTTGGCTTTGGCGGTCACCTTTGCAGTGGCGCTGCTCTGGCTGCGAATAATGGACTACTTCGCCCAGCGCGGGTGGATAAGCGGCACCTTAAGCCGTAAAATCATCCACATGGGCACAGGGCCGCTTTTTGTGCTCTGTTGGTTGCTCTTCAGCGAGCAGTGGACGGCGCGTCTCCTGGCAGCCCTAGTGCCGCTGCTGATCACCATCCAGTTCGCGCTGGTTGGGTTAGGAATCGTGCGTGATGAAGCAGCGGTGCAGGCGATGTCGCGTAGCGGCGATCGGCGTGAGATTTTACGCGGGCCGCTCTACTACGGTTTGGTTTTTGTCCTCCTCACTCTGCTCTACTGGCGTCACTCACCTATTGGCATCAACGCCTTGATGTTGGTGTGTGGCGGTGATGGCTTGGCCGATATTCTCGGCCGACGCTGGGGG
>VSSL01000579.1_pt1 | contig 11010 bp, 9 predicted proteins | sample 4557531 | NCBI WGS metagenome assembly VSSL01 (sample SAMN10986726, study PRJNA523729) | hot springs metagenome | isolation source: hot springs | place: India:Timba, Gujarat | collected 2018-05-31 | reverse complement strand
TGCCGACATGCGCCGGAGGCTGCGCGCGCCCGACGAACCCGGCCAGCACGATGACCGTCAGCAAATACGGCAACATCCCGACGAACTGATGTGGAATATTGATACCGAAAAACTGCAACTGCCCTTGCAGCGCAGTCGCAAAGCCGAATAGCAGCGCCCCTGCCGCCGCATACAGCGGATGCCAGTTGCCGAAGATCATCACCGCCAGGGCAATGAACCCACGCCCGTTTGTCATCCCGCGCTCGAACTGGCCCACCGCCTCCAGAGTCAGGAAAACGCCGCCCAGGCCGGCCAACGCACCGCTGAACAGCAGATTGATATACTGCATCCGGTAAACGTTGATCCCCAGGGTATCCGCTGCGCGCGGGTGCTCCCCAATGGCGCGCGTGCGCAGCCCCCAGCGCGTGCGGAACATCACGACGGCAATGATGATCACCAAAGCAAAGGTTGTATAGGTGATGAATCCCTTTTTCAAAAATATCTCACCGATCCAGTAAAGGACCCCCGCACTTTCGGTAAAGGGATTGGAGATCATCGGCGGCAAGCGGCCCAGCGTGGTTGCTCCGGGCATGTACAGGTAGCCGGTCAGCCCCAGCGCCAGGATATTGATCACCGTGCCGCTGATGATGTGAGACACCTTAAAGCGGATGCAAAGCACAGCGTGCAACAGGCCCATCACCGCCCCGGCAAGCATTCCCGCCAGAATCGAAAGGCCCAGCCGGATCGGCTCAGCTTGAAGAACCGATGACGCACCGGGCAAACTGAGGGCGTAATTGGTCATGAACCCCACGAATGCGGCAATCAGCATCATGCCTTCGATGCCGATGTTGACAATGCCACTGCGTTCGCTGAAAATTCCGCTCATGGCCCCCAATGTAATCGGGACCATGCCGCGAATACTGGCGTTGATCACCGCCACAACCACTGCTGGACCGACTGCCCCTGCTGCCAGAAACGCCACCACAACAATCAGTACCGCGCCGATGGCAGCCCACAGCGCAGTTCGATTCGTCCGAGCCATCGCAGTCACAGCCGTAAGCATCGCAGGCGCGCTCCTTCTTTCCTTATCGCTGCCCCCAGCCGGTGCCAAACATCTGCCCGATCCCGCCCTCACCCCGAACACGGTAGATCATGCGGATGATCTGGTCGGCAGCGACAAACATCAGGATCAGGGCTTGCACCACCAGGATGATCTCACTGGGTACGTTGCTCTGGAACTGCATCCGCGTCGATCCGGCGTCCATCGCCCCGAACAGGAACGCCGCCAACACCACCCCCAGCGGGTTATTCCCGGCCAGCAGCGCCACCGTGATCGCGTCGAAGCCAAGCCCCAGGCTCTGGTTCGGCTCGTAACGATAGTTGACGCCGAGCGTCTGCATCGCCCCAGCCAGGCCGGCCAGCCCTCCGGCGATGACCATCGTCAGGACGGTGATCCGTTTCACGTCGATGCCGCTGTAGCGTGCAGCGGTCGGATTCAGGCCGACCATACGCAGCTCAAAGCCGAACGTCGTGCGGTTGATCAACAGCGCCACCAGCACGGCAGCGATCACTGCCAGGAAAACGCCCAGATGCAGCGCCGTCGGCCCTGGTGGATCGAAAACCACCGGCAGGTAGGCCGTCGGCAGAATAGAGGGGGTACGGGCGATCACGCCGTTGCCGTCATTCAGCGGACCCGGCGGCAGTCCTTCTCCCGGCGCCCCTGCAAAGAGCAGCCAGCCGATCAGATTGCTGGCGATGAAGTTGAACATGATGGTCGTGATGACCTCGTGCGCCCCGGTATATGCCTTCAGGATGCCCGGTATCGCGCCCCATAGCGCCCCTCCCAGCAAACCGGCCAGCAGCGCCAGCGTCAGGTGGACGATTGCAGACAACACCGGGCTGCCCAGGTCCACCGAAAGGGCAAAGCCCACCCAGGCCGACGTGATCGAGCCGATCAGCAATTGACCCTGCGCACCGATGTTAAACAGGCCGCCCTTGAAAGCGAACGCGACCGCCAGACCAGAAAAGACCAGCGGCGCCATCTTGATCAATGTTCGTGTCAGACCTGCTGCATCACCAAACGCGCCATCCAGCAGCCCCCCATAAGCGGCCACCGGATCGTAGCCGGCGATGATGATAAAAAGCGCGCCGATCAGCATGGCCGTCAACACCGAAAGCACAGGCACAGCGGCGCTGCGCAGCACGCCCCTCACCAGACCCCTGTTGATGGGGGAGTCCGCAATGACGGATGATTCGCTCATCAGGTATGCTTTCTTGCTTTCTCTACAATATGAACAATCAGGAGACCGGCCGGTTGCTCAACGCCCGTAATGGCGAATTATAACGGCCTCTCTTGCCGTCAGGCAACACAGTCAAAAAGGAACACTGCCCCCTATGCAGACGCTCCACTACAGGGAAAAGGCCATTCTCCACTGCAAATCGGCGCGATCTGGATAACCGAATTCCGCACATAACCGCTCCAGGGCTACTGGCGGCCCGACCCGCAGTGGAATAAGCTCCAGCAGGAGATCATCCATCGGCAAAAGCTGGCAACTGAAGGTCAACAGGGCATTGTCAAAATCGGTAAAATATACCTTTTGAATGCGGGCGCGCAGATGCTCGTCCGCAATACCGGTCCCCGGCCCGCCCTCGCGGTGGATCACCGAACGCCCCATCCGCAAAATGTCGGCGCGCTGGCGCAACAGACCGCCGATGGCAATCTCGTAATAGACAGCCTGGAAAACCCCATGTCGGGCGCGCAAGACATCACGCAGGCTGCGCATCATCTGGCGCGAATCGTAGGCCCGCCCTTCTGCTGGCACATCCAGAGCCGTCCCCTGAAGTTCAAGCGCCTTGCTCAGGGCCATGCAACAGGCCACGTACCATGCCTGCCGAACAGACAGCGCATCAGACACCCCGCGCTCCTCGATCAAGCGCTGCTGCTCATCCAGACGAAACCGCAACGATAGGTAATCTCCCAGACCCAGCGGGTATCGAAGCTCGCAGGCAGGATCGTACTCCGAACGCAACTGGCGCACACGGTCGAGGTCTGCGCACGAATCGGGGATAGCCTGGCTGGGGGCAATAGGTAACGGCGGGAGCGAGACTTCCACTGGATTAAGCTCCCCCTCAACGCTCATATTGCGCACGGACGCTGGCGCTGGAAGGATCGGGATAATTAAATTCTTGGATCAGACGAATCAGGCTAATTTCAAGCACGTCGCGGTGACCCAACATCATCTCCTGAAGCACAATATCGATCACAAAGATGAGCCGGCTGAAGTGACGAAACTGCCCCTCAAACGCAGTAAAGAAGACCGCAAACAAGTGTTCGCGCAGTTCTGCATCGGCAACCCGTCCCCCCGGCCAGCCGAGTGTCCACTGCTCACGGTAAGCGCCCATTGCCAGAATGTGATCGCGCATGTCCATCAACTGGCTGATGGCGGCGCGCCGATCCTGTGCATCGACCAGACGTTCGGTTCCCCGATAGGAGACATTTTCCAACGAACGGCAAATCTTACCTGCTTCGGCCACGCGCACCAGACGGTGCAAGCTCCGTCGATCAAACCCCAGGCCGCGCGCGACCGCCTCGGCGCACTGTCGATAATAGGCTTCGTGATTAGGGCGATCCGACGAACGGTCGATCCGCCATAGCAGGGAAAGGTAATCACCAAAGGTCAGCGGAAGTTGGGGCGGCTGAAGGGGATCATAAGCAGACGTCAGTTGCATAATCCGCTGCTGATCAGGCTGATAGCTCATAAGCCTCTCGTCCTGAGGGTAAGTGTATGCCTAGTATAACAGTGGTTTGTGGCAAAGGGCAACGCATATTGCAAAGACGCAAAACAACACCAACTTACGGCTTTCAACTTGAGCCGCTTTTGGGTACATTTTTATCATCCACAACACTCCGGGGGAAAGGGACGGCCTGATGAAGATCGGGCACAAACTGCTAAATCGTTATGAGATTGAAGCGGTCATTGGCGAGGGATCGACGGCAACGGTTTACCGGGCGCGCGATTTACGCCTGGGGCGTATTGTCGCCGTCAAGGTGCTTTCACCCTATGTGGGCGAGGCTGCCCGCCAACGCTTCCAGCGCGAAGCGCAGAGCGCCGCCCGGCTCAATCACCCGGCGATCATGGTCATTTATGACCAGGCGGAAGAAGACGACCTGCACTTTTTGGTCGTGGAATATATCGAAGGCAGACCCTTAAGCGATTTTATCCCCGCCCCGGTCCAGGTCGTGACCGACCTGGGCACCCAGTTGTGCCATGCGCTAGACTACGCCCATCGTCTAAATATCATCCACCGGGACATCAAGCCGGCCAACATCAAAGTGACCGCCGAGGGCAAAGTCAAAATCATGGATTTTGGGCTGGCGATGCGTCTGGGATCCAAGCACATCACCGCGCATGGCTCAATCATCGGCACACCGGCGTATCTTTCACCCGAACAGGCGCGCGGCCATGACCTAGATCACCGCACCGACATTTATAGCCTGGGCGTCGTGCTGTACGAGATGGTAACCGGCAAACTGCCCTTCGATTCCAATGACATCGGCGCAATCCTGTTGCAGAAAGTGACCCAGACGCCGACCCCGCCACGCCAGATCGTGCCGGGCATTCCACCCTGGCTCGATGCGGCGATCATGAAAGCCCTGGAGCGCGACCCCAACGCGCGCATCCAATCGGGGGCTGAATTTGCCGCCTTGCTGAGCGGACAGACCACCGAGGCTGTCCAGTCAGCCTCATCAAGTGTCAGCGTCTCCATCCACCCTAACAAGCCAACCGAAGAAGCGCCTGCTGTGCGAGAAAAACAGGCGATCACCGTCATCGTGGCAGACGATCACACCATCCTGCGCACCAGCATTGCCCTCTTCCTGGACGACCAGGAAGACATTCAGGTCCTCGGCGAGGCCGCAACGGGCGAAGAGGTCCTCCAACTGTGCCAACAGAACCCGCCAGACCTGCTGCTGTTGGACCTGAACATGCCGGGCAAATCCGGCCTGGACGTGCTGCCACAGATCAGGCGGATGCACCCCAAGACGCGCGTGTTGGTGTTGACCGGACGCACCGAAGACGCCTACATCATGCGCGCCTTGCAGGCCGGCGCGCACGGCTATCTGCTAAAGACCAGTTCTCAGGAAGAACTGCTCGAATGCGTGCGCAAGGTTGCAGCAGGAAACATGGCCCTGGGAACCGGCGTGGCAGAGCGCGTGGTAGCCGGGGCGCTTACGCCAGGGATGCGCGATCCGCTGACCGAAGAGGAGCGGGCCGTGCTGCTTTCGATTGTCGCCGGGGATGAGTCGAATGACGCCATCGCCGCACGGTTGGGCCGTGATACGCAGGTCGTCGTCGAACGGCTGATGAGCGCCATCGACAAGTTAGGCGTCTCCACGCGCTCCGAAGCGGCGCTGGCAGCCCTGCGCGCCGGCTGGATCAGCCTGGACGAAGCGCACCAGATGTCCAACGTGTTGAAGTTGGGCAGCTAAAGGGGCATTTCTGTGTTTGAATTGGCCTGCCACACCTGGGGATTCAGCGATCAGCCGCTGGAACAGGCGGTTCAGACCATTGCCCGTCTGGGTTTTAACGCCGTCGATCTGGGCAGCGGGGCGCATCTGGATACCGACGCCGCCGCCAAAAACCCCAAAAAAGAGGCAGGCCGGATTCGGGCGCTCCTGGATCGCTTTCATCTCAACGTCACCGACCTGTATCTGCTGTTGCCTGCGCTGGCGTCGCCGGATGAAGGGCGGCGGCTCTACGAAGTGAAGCTGTTCCAGCGTCTGGTTCCTTTCGTGGTCGCGTTAGGCGCGCCGGGCGTCACCCTGTCGCCGGGGATTGCGCCGCCGGAGACGGAGGCACGCAAGCTGAAAGCCAGGAAGCGTGAAGTCGAGGATGAGGAAGAGGCGTCAGAAGATAATCCACCAAGCGCCCTGCCGCCTGCTGCCCCACTCCCCGACGCCGAACCGGAGCCGCCGCCCAAAACGCCATTCGATTGGGCCGCCGAATCGCTGCGCCGGATCGTCGAGATCGCCGGGGAAACCGATTTGCGCGTCAGCATTGAGCCGCACCTGGATTCTGTCGCGCCGACCCCAGACCGGGCGCTGGATTTGTTGGAGGCTGCTCCCGGTCTGAGCATCACCCTGGACTGGGCGCACTTCACGGCGCAGGGCATCGTCTCCCGCGAGATCGAGCCGTTGCTGCCGCACGTAGCGCATGTGCAAATCCGGCAAGCCACACGCGGTCGTCTGCAAACGCCCTTCCCCGAAGGGGGCATTGATATTCAGCGGATGCTTACTCTGTTATACCAAAACGGCTACCGAGGAGCCTTAACGGTCGAATATATGACCACGTTCGGTTGGCATGGCATGGCGGCAGTGGATATTGTGCGCGAAATAGGCCGCACCCGCGACGTCTTACGCGCTTACCGTCGTGCGCTGCTGGCAGGTTGATTTCCACACGGCTTCTATCCCCCTAATCTTCCCAATTGTTGCCCCAGACAGACAGGCCCTGCCGACGCGGGGCTGTCCGTTTTGTGTCCAAAAGTCGTCATAGCCGACGAGATTTTTTCCCCTCACGGACGGATGCTGGAGACATCAAGGGTTGAGTGCGACATTTTTTGGGGGGAAATCATGTCAACGATAAACGGCATCTGCTGCATTCTACAAGACCAGAGGATGAGCGATCCAACCTGCCCGCCTTCGCCGCCCCCGCCGCAGGGAGGCGGCTAACCGGCAGGCAGAAATATGGCGGCGGAGCGTATTCCGCCGCCGTCGTTTTTGTCGAACCGACCCGCTAAAAGACGGAGCAGACGCCAAACGCCGCTGCCGAACCCGCCGCCGGAATTGCAGGCGCAAGCGCGATGCTGAGCACCAGTGTGATCAGAACCACAAACGGGATCGGGAGCAAGAAGAGCGCCGTGAACCAGCCGCTCTGGAACTTGAGGTGCATGTAGTACATCGCCACCAGCAGCACCTTCGCCGCCGACAGGCCCACCAGCAGCGGCACACGCGCGATGGGCAGGTTGGCAACCACCGTCACCTCGATCAACGTGATCAGCGCCAGCGCGCCGAACACCGCCAGGTAGTTCGGTTCGTGTTTTTCACCTTCCGCCTGTGGAATCAGGTGCGGGGTATATTCAGTCATTATTACCTCCTGCATCAACCCGACGGCTTTACACCATCAGATAAATCACCGTAAACAGGATGATCCACACGATGTCTACGAAGTGCCAGTACAGCCCGAACAGTTCGAGGCCGTCCGGGTTAGGCCGGTCCAGCGCCGTCGTTTCCTGCCTGGTGAAGCGCCGGAAAAACCGCGCCAGCCGGGAATCTCCCCCGGCGGCGGCATCGGCCCGCAGCGTGCGGAACAGCAGAAAGGCCATCCACACCAAGCCGATGATCACGTGCATCCCGTGAAAGCCGGTCGTCGTGAAGAAAGCCGAGCCGTACAGCGTCCCGGTAGTGATGCCGTGCCCGGCCAATTCCGCCCATTCCAACAATTCGATCAGCAGAAAAGCCGCGCCGAGGCCCATCGTCATCAGCAGGCGGTTGCGCAGCGCCTTGAGCTTGCCGCGCTGGATGGCCGAGAGCGCCATCACCGCCGTGAAACTGCTCGACAGCAGCACGAACGTGCCAATCGTCATCAGGGGGACGTTGAGCAGCGCATGCACGTCGGTGTCCGCACGATTGCGGTAGCCGAGGAAGGTTGCAATCAAGCCGGAGAAGAACATGATCTCCGAAGCCAAGAAGACCCACATCCCCAACAGGCGGCTGTTAACCCCCATCGAAGGCCGTTCCAGGGACATTTCCGGGGCGCGGCTGAACTTCCACAGGCCGAACAGCAGGACGATCAGGCCGACCGGCAGCATCGGCCACAGCAAGAAGCCGATAACCAACAACAGCGCCCCCAACGCCACCAGCACCGGCGCGATACTCGGCGGCGGCAGGTGAATTTCTTCGTGGCGCGAACTCCGCGCTTCGCTACTCATAGCTTTCCCCTTCGCTCAGGTTCAGGCGCGCGTCGCGCGCCGGACGGCGGCTATACACCGCCGGGATTGTTTCAAAGTTATACTCCGGCGGGGGCGACGAAGTCATCCACTCGAGAGTGTCGCCTTCCCAGGGATCGTCACCTGCCGGCTCGCGCCGCGCGGCGCTGACGACCACATTGATGAGGAACACCAGCGCCGACGCTGCAATGGTGAACGCGCCGATAGTCGAGAGCAGGTTCAGCCCATCCCAGCCGCGATCCGCTGCGTAATCGTAGATCCGACGCGGCATCCCCATCATGCCCAGGAAATGCTGCGGAAAGAACGTCACGTTGAAGCCGATGAACATCAGCCAGAAGTGCAGTTTGCCCCACCCCTCGCGCAGCCGCCAGCCGAGCATCTTGGGCAGCCAGTAGTACACCCCGGCAAAAGCGGCGAACACCACCCCGCTGAACAGCACATAGTGCAGATGCGCCACCACGAAGTAGGAGTCGTGCACCTGCGTGTCAATCGGCAGGATCGACAGGAAAACGCCCGTGATGCCGCCGAGCAGAAAGGTGCTCAAAAAGCCGATGGCGAACAACATCGGCGTGTCGAACTTGAGCGACCCGCCGATCATGGTAAACAGCCAATTGAACATCTTGACGCCCGTCGGCACGGCGATGATCATCGTCGAAAGTACGAAGAACGCCTGCGTAACCGGCGTCAGGCCGGTCGTGAACATGTGATGCGCCCAGGTGGAAAATCCGATTGCGCCGATGGCAATCGTGGACCAGACCATCGCCCGGTAGCCAAAGATCGGCTTGCGCGAAAAGACCGGCAGCACTTCCGAAATCACCCCCATACCCGGCAGGACCATGATGTACACCGCCGGATGAGAATAAAACCAGAACATGTGCTGCCACAGCACCGGATCGCCGCCGCCCGCGACGGTGAAAAACTGCGTACCGAAGTTGCGGTCGGCCAGCAGCAGCATCAGCGCGCCGCTCAACATCGGCGTAGCGATCAGCACCATGAAGGACATCACCAGCACGGTCCAGACAAAGATCGGCATCTTCCACAGGCTCATGCCCGGCGCGCGCATGTTCAGAATGGTGGTGATGAAGTTCACCGCGCCCATCAGGGAAGATGCCCCGGCAAGCTGAAGGCCGAGAATCCACATATCGACGCTGCGCTCCGGCGAGAACGCCGGGCCGCTCAAAGGCGGATAACCGGTCCAACCGACCGCCGCTGCGCCGAACGGCAACAGAAAGCCGCTATACATAAACAGGCCGGAAAACAGAAAGAACCAGTAACCCAGCGCATTCAGGCGTGGGAAGGCCATGTCCCGCGCGCCGATTTGGAGCGGGATGATGTAGTTGCCAAAACCCACCAAGAACGGAATGACGAACAGGAAAATCATCGCCGTCCCGTGCATGGAAAACATCTGGTTGTAGAGGTCCGGGTTTTGAATCACCTGCGCGCCGGGCGCGGCCAGCTCCCACCGGATCAGGAGGGCCAGGACGCCGCTGAGAATAAAAAACACGAACGCCGTGCCCAGGTACATCAGGCCGAGTTTCTTGTGATCAACCGTCGTAATCCAGGTCAACAGGCCGCGCCGTTCCGCCACCTGTGGAACCGTCGCTACCGATGTCGCCATCCGAATTCTCCGATCTATATCTGTGTCAAAGATTTGCCAAAATCGTCTACTGCGCCTGCAAGAAAGCGATCAGGTCGGCGATGTTCTGCGGCGTCAGGCGGTCGCCGTAGTTCTGCGGCATCACGCAGAAAAAGCCATCTACCACAAAGCTGCACGGGGCCACAATCGACTCGTGTAGATATTCCTCCAGCCGTATAGCCCGACAATGCGCTCACCGGGCGCGCTGGCCTAATCCCTGAAACGAGGGGCCGACCAGCACCGATCCATCCAGCGAATGACAGGCGTTGCAGCCGATGGCCGTGTACAACTGCTCACCGGCAGCGGCATCGCCGATCAATTCCTGAGCGGCGGCCTCGACGTTCGCCTGGGCCGCCGCCGCGACAGCAGCAGCCTGACCGTCCATCCAGGCAGCATAGGCTTCGGGAGCCATCACCTCAACATTGATCAGCATGTTGTAGTGTTCAAAACCGCAGTATTCGGCGCACTGTCCCACATAAGTGCCGGGCTGATCCACTTTAAACCACATGCGCTGGACACGGCCCGGAATGGCATCGACTTTGCCCGCCAACGCCGGGACCCAAAAGCTGTGCTGTACATCCTGAGAGGTAATTTCCAGCACCACCGTCTGCCCTGCCGGGACGCGCAACACCGCCGGGGGACGAAAACCCGGCTGAGGCGGTGGCGCGCCTGGGTCGAAAGAAACACTGACCCCGGTCGTAGGATAGCGAAACTCCCAGTACCAGGCGTGCCCGATCACCTCAACGACAAGCGGATCATCGTCGGCAGGGGCGGCACGCGAAGTCTGGTAAAAGGCCAGGGTGAAGAAAAACAGCACCAGCACAATAACAAAAGAACCGACGGTCCAGCCGATTTCCAGGGCCGTGTTACCATGCACCTGGCGGGGCATTTCATCGGCGCGACGCCTGCGATAGCGGATAATGGCAAAAATAAGCAGGCCCTCGACCAGCACGAAAACGCCGACGGCAATCACCAGCACCAATGTAAACAGGGTGGAAATTTCAGTCGCGTTCAGCGAGCCTGACTGTGCGCCGCCCTGCGCCCAGGTCTGCCCCGGCAGCCCCAGCAACAAGACCAGCGCCCCGACGGCAGCGATCCAGAAATGCGTTTTCAAAAACTTGGGCTTCATGAGGCGCCTATCCCTGAAACATCCAGACTTTTTAGGCCAAAAGTGTCTGATTTCACAAGCTCATTTTAGCAAGTTTTAGTAGGATTGTCAACTTCTCTCCCGTCAGGCTTTAGATGCGCTCAGCCCTGTTTTGGTGGCATCGCCGACAGGCGCTGCCAGCCGCCGGGCAGCGCATCACGCCAGGTGGCCGGCGTCGTGATGGCATAGCCGGTCACACGCCAGACGACATCACTGCCAACCATCACAGCCACCTGGTCCGACG
>VSSL01000578.1_pt1 | contig 11017 bp, 10 predicted proteins | sample 4557531 | NCBI WGS metagenome assembly VSSL01 (sample SAMN10986726, study PRJNA523729) | hot springs metagenome | isolation source: hot springs | place: India:Timba, Gujarat | collected 2018-05-31 | reverse complement strand
TTGTTTTTCGTGGATTCCCGGCTACCGGCACATCTGAACTTCCTATGTCTATAGCGTCAAGTGGATTATCGCTGAATTGCTGGCGTCCGCAAACGAGCTCTTTTACTAAAAGTCCATTGGTGACGATCCCATCAGATGGATTGTTAATCTCCATCCTTGCTTTATCAAAATATTGGACGGTGCGCAGGCTATTTGGACTATTGAGATAAAACTCTCCGTAATCAAACCACGGCGCCGGCCCCCAATACCACGTGCGCCCGCCGCGCACCGCCTCGCTGTCGGTGCGGCTCCAAATCACGGCGAAGCGCGGATCGGCGAACTCGTGGCGATCGGCGAAGGGCGCTGCTGAGAGGAATGTTGTGTTCGTCAGCATGGCAGCGCCTAGTACGAGGATAACGATCACTCGATGAATGAGTCGCATTGCAGCACCTCCGTAGGTAGGAGGGGGTATGGGCAGATGTAAACCTGCCCGTACCCTCGTCCTATTCGCCCGTATGGGGTCATGGGGTGGTTTGCCATCCGGGGGCGGATTGCCATCCGCCCCTACGAATGCTTGGGGACGCACAGCCGTGCGGGGACGCACAGCCGTGCGTCTCTACTGGGCCCACAACGGCCAGCGGTCTTGAGCGGCGTTTTGGGTCACTTGTTGGGTTATGACTCCATCGCTAACGTTCAGGATATAAATCTCAAAGTCGCCGTCGCGGTCGCTGGCGAAGGCGAGCCGGTTGCTATCGGGCGACCACGTGGGGCCATCATCGGTGGCGGGATGGTTGGTCAGACGGCGGACATTGCTGCCGTCGGCGTTCATCACGTAGATCTCCCAGTTGCCGTCGCGGTCGCTGCCAAAGGCGACCAACTTACCGTCAGGCGAGACGCGGGCGAAGCGGTCGTTGGCCGCGTTGTTGGTCAGGTTGCGGATGTTCACCGGCTCAACCCCGGCATAGAGCGTATCAATGTAGTAGTAACGAACATCGGCCCGGTAGATCTCGAAGTTACCCTCGCAGTTTGTGACCCAGAACAGGCTGCGGCCATCGGGCGACCATGTTGGTGTTTCGACGGTGCAGGCTGGGTCATAAGAGGTGATCTGCTGGGCAAAGCCGCGCAGCGGGATATTCAGCCGGCGGAGGTAGAGTTGCGGTGCGCCGGTTCGTTCTGAGACGAATACCATCAGATTGCCGTCAGGCGAAACCATGGCGTTGTATTCACTGCCGGGGGTGGTTGAGTAATCATTATCCGGCGGTGGGAAGGCGCCATCGTTGTTGCTGTAGCTAATGCGGAGGACGCCAGCTCCCGGCGCTCGTTCGCCCGCATCGGCGGCAATCGCGTTGAGGGCGTAGATCTGGCGATAGGTGGGGCTATTGCGCCGCGAGTCAACGATCAGGTATTGTTGGGCCGGATCCCAACTGCGCCGCCACGAGAAAGCAACCGTCTCGCCATTGTTGAAGGTCAGGCGTTGGCCGCCACCGTTGAAATTGGCCCGGTAGAGTTCCCAGTAGCTGCCGGTGTCAATATTCGAGGCGTAGATCAGCGGTGTCACCGGATCAGGTGCGGCCCACGGCGTGCCGAGGTGCGGGTAACGCCACTGGAAGTAGTGCTGGCCGACGTTGCCCATCTCGACCTGATAGCCAGCCGGGTTGTCAGGGGTGTAGGTCAGTACGCGCCGCTCGAAGAGCTGCACCAGCACATCGCGCTCGGTGTCGCCGACCACCGCCCGCGTCCAGTAGGGATCGGTGATTGGATAGCCCATCGCAAACAGCCAGTCTACAATCGGCGCTGTTACGATACGACCATTCTCCATGACCCGTCCACGCTGGTTCATAAAGTCCCAGAAGACCTTCGGAATGTTGTGGCCGGTCACGCTGTTGTATTGGACGATCGTTGTTTCGGGTTTGGCGAGGTCATCGCGCACGCTGAGGTTGCCGCTGCGCGAGATGACAGTATTCACTCGCTGGTTGAGACGCGACGGATCGCGGTAGCCATTGTCGATCGTGGCAATGCCGGCGAAGTCACGATAGCCGGGAGCGATGGTGTTCGCTGCGCGCGGGTTGCCGGCCACCGGCACATCCGACCCTTCGCGATAGCTCACATCGTAAGGATCGTCACCGAGCTGCATGCGCCCGCTAATGAGTTCTTTCACCAGCAAGCCATTCGTGACAATGCCTTCAGCCGGATTGTTGATCTCCATCCGCGCCTTGTCGAAATACTGCACGGTGCGCGCGCTATTGGGGCTTTGCCGGTAAAATTCGCCGTAATCAAACCACGGCCCCGGCCCCCAATACCACGTGCGCCCGCCCCGCACCGCCTCGCCGTCGGTGCGCGTCCAGACTGCCGCAAAGCGCGGGTCGGCAAACGTGGTGCGACCAGAGAAGGGCGCTGCCATCAGTGATGTCGTGCCACTGATCATCAGCGCCACCATCAGGATGATCGCACTCCAGAGAATACGCAGCCGGTTCATACAAGCCTCCTTCGCTTATGCCACTGCTGCTGTTACGTATAGAATACGACGCAAAAATGAGAAAAGTTCCTACATTTTGCTGAGAATTTCGTAGAAAGATAGTGATAATAGGCTGATAGTTGATAACAGAAGTGATTAAATAATTGATTTTTTGAGTTCATTTGTTTGATTTTGGTAAATAAAATCGTTGTGTATGGTATTTTATGGTTTTTATCTCGTGATTTGTGAAGTGGAGTGCGATTTATTGATGTGTAAAAATGAGAAGATTCGTGTCGGGCAGGTAATTTTATTCGATAAGATTAAAAGCCATGGCGGCGGAAGAGAGGTGCGGGGATAGGAGTTTTCAGGTGTCATTGCTAGGCTACGGTAGCAGGTTCTAAGTGCGAGTTGCTCAGCTATTGTGCCTTACGTTCCCATCCTAAGTGAGCGTTGAGCGATCGGCGGGGTATCGTCAAATGTTGTGGAAGTATGGTTGCGGTTGGGGATATTCCGTGGGACATTGTATGGTCGAACGGAAATATTGCGCAATCACCCGGCTATATTATTAAGTGCGGCAGTGTGACTGCCACACTCCATAGCTAGGGCAAGCTGCATAATACCAACGATCACGATGCCCGCCCAATGATCCGCCGCGCGAGTGCCACCTCTTCTGCGCCAATGGCGCCAATCAGCCATAGCGCAACGCCATACACCGGCGGGCCGATCAGGATCGCGCACAGACTGCCGATCCATCCCGGCAGCCAGATGATGGCCGGCAGCATTGTGGCGGCCATCGCGAGGCTAGCCAACGCCGGTTGCCACATGAGCTTCAGGATGCCCGGCGGTAAGCCTTCGCGATGCAGCACGGGCCGGAAGACGGCGTACAGCACGACTTCCGAGGCGATTGTGATAATCGCCGCCGCTAGCAAAGCATCTTCAGGCCGGCCTAGCCGGATGGCAAGCGGGATTGCGATCAGGTTGGCGGTCAGGTTGAAGACCGCACCGGCGACGAAGGCGCGGGTGATGGCGGTCTGCCGTTCGATAGCGATCAAGACATATTGTAAGAGGCCGTTGGCAAACGAGAGCGGCAGGAACCACGCCAGCACCGCGAGCACCGTCACCGACGGCAGGTATTCGGCAAAGCGGCGGCGGGCGAAGATCCAGACCAGATCATCGGCCAGCAGGGTCATGCCCATTGCCAGCGGGAAGGCGATCAAGAGCAGTAGGCGCAGCGTGCGTTGTTGGGCGCTGGCCAATTCATTGCGTGCTCCGCCGGCTCGCCGTGCCAAGAGCGGGAACACAGCGAAGGTAATGGCTGGCGGCAGTACCAGCGCGATGTTGAGCAATTGGTAGGGCAAGACGTACTGCTGCACCAGCAGATCGGCGTTGCTGCCGCCAAAAGCGCGCACGATGAAGAGGTCGAAGCGAAAGAAGATCACGCTGAGCAGGTTGTTTAGCATCAACGGCAGCGCCTGCGGCACAAGAGCGCGGATCGCGGCGCCATCGAAGCTGAGGGTGGGGGCGAAGAAGGTGCGCACTTGCAACCCGAAAAAGATCACGGCGGTGATTGAGCTGACCAACACTGCTGCCCACGCTAGCCCGATCACGCCCCATCCCAGCGCAAGCACGGCGATGCGGGCTAGAAAGCTGAGCAGTGCCGTCAACACTTCCACCGCCGCCGGCACTTCCATGCGTTCGGCAGCATTGTAGAGCGCCGTCACCGCACCACTATACGCGCTCGGCACGAGGGTCAGCAGCAAGATCCAGATCGCGAGTTGGCCATCAGTGGTGAGCGGTTCGCTCAACCCAACCGCACCGATCAGGTTGTAGCCGGCGATGACCAGCCATGCCACCGGTGCAGCCGCGGCGATGATGAGCAGTAGGCGCAGGGCTAGGGTGACGCCGAACAACCGGCGGGCAGCATCAGGATGGCGGGCCACTTCGCGGGTCAGCAAGATGCCAAGGCCGAATTCGGTAAAGGTGGCGAGGTATTGCGCCACCAGTAGCGCAGCGGTATTGTACGCGCCGAGCGCCGCTGGATCGAGCGCGCCGACCAGCAAAAATAGGATAACCGTATCCAACCCGCGCACGAACATGCGCAAGCCAAAAGTGACGGCGCTGTTTTTAAAGATGCGGCGGGCCGCATTGGCCGGATCGTCGCGGTAAAACCGCTGCCAGAGGAATGCGCCGGCGCTGAGCAGCGCAAGGGCCGCGCCGATGAGGAATAAGACTAAGCCGAGACGGTCGTTCATGGCGGTTGCGTGGTTATGGTTGCTCGACGACCATCACTGATCAGATGGATCGCACCGTCGAGTTTGGGATGGTACAAGTATGGCGCCAGTTGCCGCCGTTCATGCAAGCTAGCTAACGCTGGCTCATCGGCCTCAAAGCCGGAGCTGAAGGCGACAGCGCGAAGGCGCAGATCGCGCAATGCCGGCGTCGTGATCGGGCGTTGCCACGGATAGATGAGCAGATCAATCGTTTGCCCGGCCAATGCGGCAAGGGCCGCATCGCCGGCGCTGCCGCCGTTGTGGATGAGCACACGGGTTGCGCGGTATTCAATCAGCAACACTGCGCCGCCGTCATCACCGTCATTCGTCGCTAATACGTGCAAGCGCGCTCCGCCGAGATTGATCTGTTGCCCGGCTTGCAATGGGCGCACCGGCGTTGCCATGCTGTCCATCAGATCGCGCCATTCTCCCTTGGGCATCGTCTGCGCCAGCGCCAGCGCGGGCCGGTATCGCCGCAACGCCCCCAACTGGCCGGGCAGATTGCGCTCAACAGCGCGGGTCAGCACCGTGGCTGCCAAATGGCGTTGCCAAAACGGCAGATATGTCCCCAAAGCAACCGCCAGATCGGTTGGGTCGCGCCCGCCGTCAATCAACGTAAACGAACCAGCGGGTGATTGGATGAGGATCGCATCGCCGGCAGTCGGGAGCAGGATGACGTGCAACTGGCCGTCGGGACGCTGGAGCCACGCGATGGTGACGAGCGCCCCGATCAGGATGGCGATGAAAAACGCGCGCTGTCGCATCCGGTCGTTCCAATCCACTACGGGAAGGCAACGTGATTATCTATCATGAATACCGCGCGACAGCGGCAAACGATGCGCGTGAATCGTTACGCCAACGCAATTACTTCAATTTCGATCCGGGCATCGCGGGGCAAGCGAGCCACTTGCACGGTGGAACGGGCCGGCGGCGCGTCGCTGAAATGCTCGGCGTATGCGGCATTCATCGCGGCAAAATCGTTCAGATCGGCCAGAAAGACGGTCGTCTTCACGATCCGGTCGAGCGAGCTGCCCGCCTCGTGCAAAATAGCGGCAATATTCGCAAAGATCTGCCGGGTCATGGCGCCGATGTCGTCCGTAAGCATCTCGTTGGTGGCCGGATTGATCGGCAACTGTCCGGACACAAAGATCAAGTTGCCGGCCCGGATAGCCTGCGAATATGGCCCAATCGCTGCCGGAGCAGCTTCGGTAGCGATACGAATGCGATCCATTGCCAATATCCTCTCTGTTTACTCTGAATACCACCAATGGTATTGCCACGCCAATCTTACCGCAACGTCCAGAATGCCACCATCACAAAAAGCTGCCAAATCGCTGGCAGCAACCCACCCAGAATGACCTGTGCGCCTTCCCACTCGTACACATCGACCCAGAGCGCTGCTGTCACCCAGTAGGCAATCGCGAGGGAAGCGAGCCAGAGGATGGCAGCTAGCCATGGCAGATTGACGATAAGACAGATCAGCGCGAGCAACAGCGGCAAGAGGCGCGGCATCTGCACCAGCGGGTAGAACGTGAAAATATGCGCCTGCTCTTGGTCGTTGTCAAGCGCACCGTGAATAATCAGCGAAATCAGCACGACCAGCGGCCATTCAAGCAAGCCGGCGAGCCAAAAGCCAAGCCCGCCCAAGATAATGCCGAGATCTGGCCAGCGATCACCGTCTATCAAGGCCGGAATCGCAAACATCAACCCCAGCGGCAACGATACAACGAGCATCGCCCTGCCGGCGCGCCACAGCAGATCGGTTGTGGTTGCGCCGGTTGCGGTCAATTCCGCTTTCAGTGCAGCAATTGTTGCCACTGGCTGGCCAATCAGTTGCAGGTTGGGCATAAACGCAGCCGGTTGAAAACGGGGAGTGTCGTTGATCGGCGGCAGATGGCTCAAGCGTTCTTCGCACTGTTCGATCAATGCTGGCCAGTTCTTCATCGTGCCGATCAAGATGGCTCCCGGCGTCCATTTTCCCGTCACCACCAAGCCGCACAGCCGGCTAAGCCATGGTAGTGCTGGTGATTGGACAAAAGCGATGCTGCGGCCAAACCCAAGATCGATCATCTGAAACGCACTGATGCTCGCCCATGGAAGAGTGCGCGCGAATGGCAAGGGGCGGGGGAGAAAGCGGACGATCATCCCGTTTTGACCTGCAATGACTGACGAGGGAATGGCGATCAGCAGCGCAAAAGCTAGCGCAATGACAAGCGCAAGAAGTAGATGGGCGGCGATCAGCAGCCACGCCGGGGCTGGCAGATCGGGCCGTCCGGTGAAGCCGAAGAAGGGCGCACTGGCGCCTTGATAGGCATTGAAGATCGCGCGATAGACGGGATCTTGGCTGACCCACAGCAGCGCAGGGTTGCTGCGTAACTCTGGAAGCATGAGCGTGAGCGCTCGATCCCAATAACTGCGATAGTGTAGCAGACCAAAGATAAGCACAAGCGCCATCACGCTGAGGTGCGCGATCCTGATCAATGACCATGCGGGGAGCGTGGCCGTTACCTCTGGTGCGGTCGTTGGCGGCAAGACTGCATTGGCAGCCGGTGGTGCGGCTGTAGCGCCGCGTAAGAACAGGCCAAACAATGGTGAACGGCGTTGTTCGTCAACCACCACCGGCTGCGCTCCTTCGACGCTGCGGATCGCGCGATTGTTTTCGTGCAAGATCGTATTGAGCAAATGGTCAAACTCATCGATCGATGACGACACGAGAAAAGCTGGCCGGATGGTGGTGCCGTATAACAAGCCATATACACGATGCCAGCCGGTCAGACGCTTGGCTGATTTGGCGGGGATTACCAGCAACACAAAGCGCTGGCCAGCCTCATCGCCAGTGACGTGGATCTGTTGCACATCTTCCCATGCCACCGGCAGCCAGCCGCCGGCAAACTCGACGAGCAGGCCACGGGTGCTGACCCGGAGCGCGGGGAGCGCGTTCAGCAGCAGCAACGCGACCAGTAACCCTACCGCTGCCCACACCAGTACGCCGAGCGCTTCTGGGAACCATAAGCTCAGATCGCGTGGAAGGGGAGACAGTCCATCGTACAGCGGGCGTAGCCATGGCGTGCGGCGCAACCAGAGCGCGAGGGGTTCGCTGGCTGCGACGACTCCGCGCAGAAGCTGGTACACGGCGATGACGAGGCTCGCGATCACCAGCAGATTACCGAGGGTGGCGAGCCACCACCGCCGCCGCCACGGGTAACGATAGACTTTTTCCACGATCGAGACGCTCATGACGAAACCGGCTCCGTTCAGGCGCTATCGAGCTGGCGCACCCGCAATTCGGCAGTATCGAGCAATCGTTGGCACGCCGCAGCGAGCTCAGCGCCGCGTTCGTACAGGTGCAACGCTTCGGCAAGCGATAACTCGCCGCGCTCGAGCCGTTCTACCACTGCCTGTAACTCGGCCAGCAATGTCTCATATTGTTCAACGGCAGTTGGTTCACTCATTGGCATCCTCTACAGCGACAAGCAGCGTCCCGGCGCGTACCGTGAGCTGGAGCTGTTCGCCCGCTTGCACCTGCGCCGGATCGGTGACGACTTGCCCGCCGGTGCGTTGCGCGATGGCATAACCGCGGGCCAGCGTCGCTTGCGGGCTGAGGGTGCTGAGCCGGGCTTGCAAGCCTTGCAGGCGGGTTTGGGCGAGGGCCAGCCACCGCTCGAACGCACGGCTAGCCCGGCGATCAAGCTCATCAACCGTCTGGCGGGCTGCATCAAGGTGGCGGCGGGGATGGTTGCGGCGGAGCAACGTTACTTGTTGGTCAACTGCGCGGCGCTGTTCCTCGATGCGCGCCATGATTGCGCCAGCGGCGCGGTCGCGCAATTCGGCCACCCGTTGGCGAAGATCGACGACGGCTGGCGCGGCCACTTCAGCGGCGGCGGAAGGGGTAGGGGCGCGCAGATCGGCTACCGCATCCACCAAGGTGGTATCGGTCTCGTGACCAACGCCGGTGATAATCGGCACTGGGCTAGCGGCGACTGCCCGCACCACCTGTTCATCATTGAACGCTGCCAGATCCTCGCTAGCGCCGCCGCCGCGAGCTACGATCACGAGATCGACCGGCTCGGCATAGACGCGGCGGAGCGCGGCCACAATACTAGCTGGGGCCAATTCACCTTGAACGAGACACGGTGATACGACGATTTCGGCGAGCGGGTAGCGGCGGCGGAAAATGGTCAGCATATCTTGCAGCGCCGCCGCTTGGAGCGAGGTCACGATCCCGATCCGGCGCGGCAGGGGCGGCAACGATCGCTTGCGGCGTTCATCGAACAACCCTTCAGCTTCGAGACGGGCGCGCAGTTGTTCGAGTTGCGCGTTGAGCAAGCCTTCCCCTGCCGGCACGATCTGATCAACGACGAACTGCACTTCGCCACGGGCTTCATAGAAGCCAACCCGGCCATGGGCAAGCACCGCCTCACCGTTGGCCGGCAGCCTCGCCAGCCGTTCGGCGGCACTGCGCCAGAGCACGGCACGAATGCTCGCTTGCTCATCTTTCAGGGTAAAGTAGCAATGCCCTGAACTGTAACGGCGAAATTCCACGACTTCGGCTAGCAGCCAGAGGTCGAAGAATAGGCCATCTTCTTCCAGATGAGCGCGCAGAGCGCTATTTAAGTCAGAGACCGAAAAAGCGCGCATCAAAGCGGTTCAATTACCATCAGCGGCTGGCCGTACTCAACCGGTTGCCCATTCTTGACCAGAATGCGCGCCACCCGTCCGGCGACGTCACTCTCGATCTCGTTCATCATCTTCATCGCTTCAACAATGCCGACGGTATCGCCGACCCGCACCTCATCGCCTTCCTGCACGAATGGCTTGTCTTTCGGCGAGGGTGCCGCGTAGAAGGTGCCGACCATCGGGGCGGTAATCGTATGGCCAGCCGGCATCTCAACTGGTGGCCCTTCTGGCGTTGGCGGCGGTTGGACGAAAGGAGTCACTGGGGTAGTCGGCAGCGGTGCGCTGAGCGGTGCGCTGAGCGGCGCGTTGAGCGGTGCGGCGGGCAGCGGAGCAGAATAGATCACGCCGCTAGGGGTGGGCTGGCCGCGTTTGACGTGTAACTTGGCATTGCCGCGCTCGATCGTGATTTCGTAGACATCGCTCTCCTCGAGCATGTGCAACAGATCGCGCACAGCCGCCAAACCGAACGGATCATTCTGATCAATTGGCATGTCGGTGGTTTCGTCCTTCATAGCTCCCCACAGCATAGTCTCGGCGAAACTGCCCTATTGTAGCACAAGAGTCAATCCTCTTCGATATGGCATGTTCCGGGTTCTTGCCTTACAATGCAAATGAGCAATCATTACGCTCGGTAGTGAGATCTTCACCAACAAGCGTAGACAAGATTGTTATGCTAGGCACGAGAAAGGTCAAGGGAAAGGATTGTTGCTATGCGCAATGTAGGCACGCTTGATCGCGATATTCGTCTCGTATTGACGATGGTTTTCGGTCTTATTTCACTCTTTGGCCAGCTCTTCTGGTTGCAGGTCATCACTGGTTTTCTTGCGCTCATTATGTTTGCAACGGCGGCTTATGCGGTGTGCCCGTTATATTGGATCTTTAGGATTAACACCTGCAAACGCACGCGTGAACAGCAACAGACGCGCTAAGCGACAGACTTCGCGAACAGTGTACTGACTTCTACGGAGTGCGGTAGTTTAACTGCCGCACTCCATACGATTCCTACGTAATACCATGCAAACGCTCATTCACGCACCGCCTATCCATACCGGCGCGCCGCCGCATCGACCTGCGCACCGTAGCCTTCGCCGAACAGGTTCAGATGGTTGAGCAGGTGGTAAAGGTTGTAGAGATCGCGCCGGTCGCGGTAGCCGGGGTCGAGCGGCCATGCTGCCTGATACGCGGCGTAGAAGCGGGGCGAGAAGCCGCCGAAGAGTTCGGTAAAGGCTAGTTCCGCCTCGCGGTCGCTGTACGAAATGGCGGGGTCGATCAAGGCCGGTGCGCCACCGGGGCCAGCGATGACATTGCCGCTCCACAGATCGCCGTGAATGAGTGAGGGAACGCGCGGCACGCCGCTGAGCCATTCGTCAAGGCGGCTCACAACCCGTTCCAGCATCTGCCGGCGGCGCGCCGGCAAAAGACCGTTGCGGGCAGCCAGCTCGATCTGCGGCAAGAGGCGTCGCTCGCGGAAAAAGGCGATCCAGTCGTCCATCCAGCCGTTGGTTTGCGGCGTGCCGCCGATGAAGTTGTCGCGCTCAAGCCCATACGCAGCGCCGGTGTGGCGGTGCAGCGCAGCGAGCTGTTCGCCAAGCTGTGCTGGATCGGGGGGCCGGCCATCGCCTGCGATCCATTCACT
>VSSL01000577.1_pt1 | contig 11018 bp, 14 predicted proteins | sample 4557531 | NCBI WGS metagenome assembly VSSL01 (sample SAMN10986726, study PRJNA523729) | hot springs metagenome | isolation source: hot springs | place: India:Timba, Gujarat | collected 2018-05-31 | reverse complement strand
TTTATGTTTTTTGAGGAAACGACCGACGAGAATCTGGGGGAGATGCACACGATGGAGGTTTACGCATCCTATTACGGTTCCGTTATCTTGGATCCTTCCCGGGACAAGGAACTGGGGCCGCCTCTTCGTTTCCTCAAGGAAACGGCTCGATCCCTTGAGGAATCCGATGCGCTTCCGGTCGTGGATTTCGATCCGCATACCGGCAAATTCCGCATCGATATGGAAGGCGTCCTCGATGCGCAGACGCACAAGAAGGTGGTCGGCGTCCTGCAGGCTCTCGGCCGGTTTGCCAAGGGTGTGGGCAACTTCACGGTGGAACAGGACGACAAGTCCTTCACCATTTGGATCGGAGCCGATTACGAGGTGCGCCGCACGAAAGCGGGGATTTACCTACAGGCGGCCATCCATCTGTTGCAGAAAGCCCGGGAGCTGGTGGACGATCCCACGGAAATTCAACACGTGATCGAGCAATTGGAAAACGTGGATCACGTTCGTTACGGGCGGGAGTTCCATCTCCTGCCGCCCCTCTAAAGGAGTTTCGGCCTCGGGACAGACAAGGAGCGCGACACGCACCATGGCCACCATCGTCACCAAACCCGCTCTGGACGAGATCCTTAGAGCCGTGGACCGGCTGCCGCCCTTTCCCAAGGTGGTCACCCGGGTGATCCCTTTGTTGCGCGCCATGGCCCCCGTTTCCGAAATCGAGGCCGTCATCCGCTACGATCAGGCCATCACCGCTCGGGTCCTTTCCATCGCCCGATCCGCCTTTTACGCTCGCCGCTACAAGATTCGGTCGTTGCGGGATGCCATCATTGTCCTGGGACAACGCCAACTTGTGGAGATCATTCTCATGGCCTGTTCGGCCCATTATTTCCGCGGCCAACTGCGGTCCTATGACCTCCGTGAGGGGGAACTGTGGGCTCATTCGGTGGCCACGGCCCTTCTTTCCCAGATCATCGCCGCAGATCTGCAGCGACAACGGGTCCTGACCATTTACACGGCGGGACTGCTCCACGACATCGGCAAAACGGTCCTGGATCGGCAGGTCCCCGACTATTTCGACACCATTTATCTGCTGGCGAAAGACCGGGGGATCACCTTTCTGGAGGCCGAGCGCGAGGTCATCGGCATCAACCATCAGGATCTAGGCGCCCTCATCGCCCACCGATGGAACTTCCCCCCGGAAGTCCAGGCGGGCATCCGTTTCCACCACAATCCCACGGACGCCAAGCATCACCAAGACGTGGCCGCCATCCTGTATGTGGCCAACCGCCTGGTCCACAGCATCGGCGTCGGCGTGAGCGCGGCCGATTTCCTCCAGCCGGACGCCGACCATATCCTGGAAAAGTTGGGGATCACCCAAGATCGCATCGACGGGTACTTGATCAAGATCATCGAAGCCATGGAAGATGCGCGCAGCTTCCTGACGCTCTGACCCCCCAAGGTGATCAAAAGAGAAACCACCGATGCTTTTCGGGCGAGATGCAGACGAGATCGCCATGCGCTGAAAGCTTCTCGGGAAAGGCGCGGGCCAACCTATGGAAAAGCGGGGGGATGAGGTCCCACGCGCGGTCGCCGATCTGAAACGGTGGGTGGTGCGCAAGGTCTTCCGCAGCGTCGGCGAGAAAGAAGCGGATTTTTTCTTCCAGGGCCGCATCCCACGCGCCGTTTTCACCGGCAAAACCTTGGGCGCGCGGGCCGAAACGAACCTGGAAATCGAAGTCGACGTCACTTCGGGCCCGCAGGGCCACAGGCTGCGCCGTCGCGTCGAAACCCACAAAGACGACTTCCTGGAGGCCTTCCAAGACCTCGGGCCTCACCGATTTGGCGGGGAAATCCTCCATGAAGGCCTCGACACATTGACGATACAGGCGCCTCATCCATCGCGGATTTTCGGCAAGGCGCCCCATCACCTCGGCCGACGCTCCGGCGCCTGCGCGGGCGGTTTCCAGGGCTTTTTTCACATGTTCCCGAATTTGCTGAAGAAATGCGGAAAGCCCCACCCCCGTCATCCACCAGCCAGCCCCCAGAGGATAGATCTTGTGGGCATCGCCGGTCGTCAGCTCTTCCACTCTGAAGCGGCTTTCCAGGGTGGCTTTCACGGTGACGACGTGTTTTTTATTGTCCGCCGCCAACACCCAACACCCGGCCGCAGAGAGGTAACAGTAAAAGCTCATCGCTCCATCAGGACGAAGCTTTTTTACCAAGTCAGCACTTTTCCCACACCCCTTCGTCCCAAACTTCCACGGGAACATGTTCGGGGGATATGCCGTGGTGTTGAAGCGCGGTCCGTATGGCCTCCACGGCCTGCTCTACGGAATCCGCTGGAGCACCCTCCTCGACGTTCAATTCGGCGTTGGTGAGACGCCACTGCCATCCCAGAGGACCGGATCCGGTACTTTTCCAAAAGACAATGGCGTGCCAAGTCATGGCTAAGCTCCCATTCGGGTGTGCGCGAGGAGGTCGAACTCCCGAACGATCGTTCCGATGGCTGCGGAACAGGCACGGTTGGCGAAATAGGCTTCCCGGAAAGAAGGTTCTTCAAAAAGGCCGAGTACGTAACTCACATGGCCGGAATATCCCAAAGGATCCAAAGCCTGGAGCGCTCGCGTGAACTGTTCCGCCAAGGCCCAGAACTCTCGATGCACCACGGGGCCCTGCTCCCGCACGGTTCCAGAGAATAGAGGCGCCGGCAGCTGAAAGGGCGCACCGGATAGATGGTGCACAGCTTCTCCGAATTCAGGAAAGGGCAAGGCAGCAGGAGGTGCTGCCTTTTCAGCGCGCGGTTTTCCGCGATTTTTTGACGAAGGACGGCGCCCTGAAGGATCGGCAGTCCATCCATGTAGGTCATGATGCGCAAGGCTTCCAGGGTGGTGGCGCAGATCTCGCCCACGTTGGTGCAGCAGTCGGCACAACCGGGACCGCATGAGGCCTGGGCGATGAACGGCGCGGTGGTTCGCTCGAACGTCTGGTACAGAAGGTCCAGTTCCTTGCCTGTTTCCTCAAGCTTCTCGGGGCAAGAGATCCCCCTTCTCTTGGGAGCAGCCATTCCGTCACCACCCTTTTCCTGTCTCGTTCCGGCCCGTCGCCTCTTCATCGGCATGCACTCTGTTCGCGGACGACCTTTGGCTTTAACATATGGTCAATCGGATAAGGTTTCGCAAGAATTTTCGAGACCGGTTCGGAGGAACCCCCATGTTCACGAAGCTGCTGCTTGTCCGGGTGGTGCTGCCGCTATTGATCCTTGCCGCGGTTTTCGGCCTGGCCCCGTTCCCATGGGCAAAACGGTTGCGGGCAAAAATCCGCTTCGGCTCTTTTATGCGGCGCTTTGTGGTCGTTGCGCTGTGCGCGGGCGCCTTGGCCTACGGGGTGGAATTCGTGATCAACAAGGTGCTTCAGGACAGAGAGGACCTTCGCATCCAAAGGCAAGGCGGCCGAACGGGCACCTTGCCTCCGCCGACCCACGGTCGCCCCTTGCGAAATCCTTAGGCCCCCGGCAGACAATCCCCTTGACGTTCCTCCGTAACGGCCCGGACGGGAAAATGGTCGGGAAAACGCCCTTTCACGATACACCCCAAGCCGGTACGCTCTGGACGAACGAGCTGGGGGCAAAGGCGATCTCTTGGATCATGGCCATAGCATCGAAGCGGGGGTGATCTCCTTTTTCCAGCAGGGCGGGTTTTCCAAACACTACCTGGAATCGACGGCGACCAGCTGCGACATTTTTCCAATCCTTTCGAAAGCCCCCCCAAATGCCTTGAACGCGGATGGGCAGGACGACAAAGGAGGCGTGCTTCGCCAAGAAGCGCACCGCTCCCTGATCTCGACCCATGTGTCCGTTTGACGAGACGCATCCTTCCGGAAAGAGGAAAAAAACCTTGCCTTCCCGAAGCCCTTGGATCACGCGTCGAAGAACGGCCCGCTCCCGGATGTTCACACAGCCAAGACGAGACATGAACCACTGTTTCCACGGCCGATCGAACAGTTCCCGCTTGCCGAGAAACGTGACCGGGCCAATGCGGTGTAGGAGGTCGCGGTTCAGGGCGCCGCAGATGAAAAGCGGGTCCCACGCGCTGACATGATTAGCAATGAGCAGAAGTCCATTTCCCGTTGCTCGTGCTTGGGATACCGCCCTTGAAACATTTTCAAGACCGCTGACTTCCGGCGACAGGAACCATCGATACGGCCGGCGCACGATTTTCCACACGGCGAGCTGATAAGGGTTCATCGCCCGCACCTCCCTTAAACCGAAAGAATTGTGCTCGGGTGGCCTACGGGGTGAGGCCTTCGTAGACCCTTTTCCTGAATTATCGGAAAGGGAGGGGCGGATCTTGAGTGCTGGTTTCGATCCCGACAAAGTATCTTACGCGCACGGGGCGGAACGAAAAGAACCGCGGTTTATGTGCGAGCGGCCTTGCGCCATCCTTGGCGTTTCAAGATGCGCACCTCGTCCTGGCGCCGTCGCGTGATCTGAAGGACATATTCCTTGATGTCGCGGCGTTTGAGCGGCTCCAGTTCCTCATGGAGCCGCCTGCTGGCTTCCAGATCCTTCGGCGTCAAACCGTACCAACTGCAATAGTCTTCGTCGAAGATCTCTTCGGGCGAAAAATCGAACCGCCCGAGACGACGGCCCAAGTAAAAGCGGGCCGCTTCCATGTCGTATTCCAGGATCCACCCACCATCCTTGAGCATGGTTCGGGCATCCCAGCGGACCGAAGCGGCGCACTCGGGACAGTAAAGATGCACCAAGACCTCCTCCGGGAGGATGCTGTCCCGGTGGAACACATAGGCTTCCTCTCGCCCGCATTCGCACGGACGCTTCTGATGTAGACACATTCCTACCTCCGTTTCAGCCCAGGCCGTGCTCAGCGAGAAGCTGGGCCACAAAGGGTCGGTCCGCCGGAGCCATTTCGTATCGGGGCAATTCGGCAAAAGGCACCCACCGGACGGCTTCGTGAACGGTGGGCCGGATCCGCCCCGAAAGCCACCGCACTCTGTACGCCTTAAGCCGGATCTCGCCAAGGTCGTCCCGGTGCCGGTTTTCCCCGAAGAAAGCGACCACGTCCACGCAGATCCCCAGTTCCTCATCCATTTCTCGCCGCAGGCAATCTTCCGGCGTCTCTCCTTGTTCCACGGTGCCCCCGGGAAACTCCCAGAGCATGGCCAAAGGGTCCGAGGCTGGCCGCTGGGCTAGAAGCACACAACCGTCGCGCTCTAGGATGGCCGCCGTCACCGTCTTCACTTTCATGCCGACTTCAGCTGCCTTTCGCCGCGTTTCTGGCGTAATCACACCATTCCGCAAGCCCACATCGGGCACATAACGGTTTCCTCGCTGTGCAAACTCGACGGCCGTGGAGAATGAGGGCATTGCTGAACCAGGTCCATTTTTCCCGAGGGACCAACGCCATGAGGCGGCTTTCCACGGCTTCGGGAGTCTTTTCCCGGGTGATGCCCAAACGCTGGGAGACGCGCAACACGTGTGTATCCACGGCGATCCCTTCTTGGATCCCGTAGGCGTTCCCGAGAACCATGGCCGCCGTCTTCCGTCCCACGCCGGGAAGCCCCACCAAGGTTTCCATCGTCTTGGGCACTTCCCCGCCGTAGTCTTGCACCAACCGTTCCGCACAGCCTTTGACGGCCTTGGCTTTGTTACGGTAAAACCCGGTGGGCCGAACGATTTCTTCCAGGCCGGCCAGAGGCGCCGCCGCCAGCGCCTGCGGCGTGGGGTATTGGTCAAAGAGTTTGCGGGTGACCTGGTTCACCCTTTCGTCCGTGCACTGGGCCGAGAGAATGACCGCGATGAGCAGCTCGAAGGGATTCTCGAAGGTGAGTTCCAGGGAAGCCTGTGGATAGAGTTGCTCCAGCCGGGCGATGATCCCTTGAATGAGGGTCCCGTCCTCCATCGTGCCGTGGCTCCTCGATTGGGTCGCCGAAGATGCGGATGTCAGAAAGACTTTTTCTTTCGGCTCTCCTGATACACCTTCAGGTTCTCCGGTATGCCGCGCGCCTTGGCCGCTTCACTGCGAGATCGGGTCACCACCTTGGCCGCAAGGGAATCTTTCAGCCGAAATCCCCATTTTTTCTTGTACTCTCTGGGACTCATACCATGGCTTTTCAAGTGGTTGGCCGTGATTTGCCGAAACTGGGCTCCGCATTCCAAGCACACGACGCTTTCTTCTCCGATGGATTCATAAGGCCCTTTGCCGAGCACCGGGGCTTTGACCGCCTCTTTCCTTTCCCCAGCCGGCCCCAGCGTCTCGAGCTCTGCACCGCTCTCCTCCAAAGCGTCCAACTCTTGAAGAACCTTGTAAACCTTCCTGAGCGACTGCTCGATTTCCTCGGTGGACATCATCCCTGCCGAGGCTTGAGCCTCCACGATCTGAACACACATTTCCAAAAGTCTTTTGCCCATGCGCATCGCCTCCATTCTTGATGAAGAGGTTTATCTTTTCGCTCTCTTTCGCGTAAATACATAAATCCCATAAATTCAACAAGAGTTTTCTCGACTCATGTTCCACACACGCGATATTTATTACACGGCATGGAGCCGTAAAGCAGCGCACGGCATTTGCACTGTGGCGGCTCTCTTTGTGGCAGTACTCACGACGGTTCTCCTCGTTTTTCGCTGGGTTCCACCCCCCACGACCATGTTTATGGTCCTGGAGAAAGTTCAACTGCTGCGGGAAAGCGTCCCAGACAAGACCATTCACTATGATTGGGTGCCGTACACGCGCATTCATGCGAACATGGCGTTAGCGGTCATCGCCGCCGAGGATCAAACGTTTCGCGAGCATTGGGGTTTCGACGTGCTTTCCATGAAGAAAGTCTTGCAAGACCATGGGCGCGGAAAGCGGCTCCGCGGCGCCAGCACCATCTCGCAGCAGACGGCCAAGAATCTTTTTCTCTGGCCCGGCCGAAGCTACGTCCGCAAGGCTGTCGAAGCGTTCGTGACGGTTATGATGGAAACGTTGTGGTCCAAACGAAGGATTTTAGAAGTCTATGTGAACACGGCGCAAATGGGACCGCACATTTTCGGCGTCGGAGCCGCCTCGCGGATTTATTTCGACACGACTCCGGACCGCCTGAGCAAGAGGCAGGCCGCGCTCCTCGCGGCCGTTCTTCCGAACCCCCGGCGTTTTTCAGCCGTCAAGCCTTCACCATACGTACAGAGGCGAGCCGCCTGGATCCTGCGGCAGATGGAACTTCTCGGCGGCCTCTCCGCCGTCAATTCCCTCTGGCACGACGACCGGGACGCCGAACCTTTAGAACGCACTGCCATCGGCCTTACAAATGCCCCAGCAAACGCATTCGTTCCTGGGCCGCTTCCTCCCGTTCTTTTTCCAGAGCCTTTCGACGCACCCTCAGTTCATCAAGCCGTCGCTCCCACTGGGCTTCCAGGTTCTCGTCCCTCGCGCCGCTTTGCCGCATCTCCTGCAGACGGCGCTTAATCGCCGCGGCCTCCTCCTGCACCGTTCGGATCTCTCCCAGGATGTCCTGTTCCCGATGGGTCAGAACGGAGAGGCGTTCCTTGCACGTGTAGGGACGACCGGAACCGTCCACTGGGGCCGGGCATCCGTTTTCATCCACCGTTCGGAGCAAAGTCTTGTTGTTTTCCATGGCGCCCTCCTCGGCTCTTACGCCGTGTTCTTTCAATCTTTCGCCTGTGCCGATAAGTTAAGCACAGCGCCGAACTTGCGCACCACGGTGTCCGCGTAGGCACGCAGGATCTCTCTTTCCTTATCTTTCCACGCCTGGAGGAAAACCTCGTCTACCATGCCCGTCCTATGCGCCGTCTCCCGCAACGCCAAAGCCACGAGATGACCCTGGACGCAATGACTGCACGCGGACGAGCAACTTCGACACTGGAGGCATACCCAAGGACCAGGCGAGGCAATAAGTTCAGCGGCGTAGCCCAGAAGGGTTCCCCGAACGAGCACCAGAGGATCCAGCACGGATCGATCCACGCACGCCGGGCAGGCGTTGCTGCATTCCCCACACGCAAAACAAGAGCTGATGCGGGTTTCATGGTCGTGAAAGACCGCAAACGACTGCCACGAGGTGCCGACCCCCCGGGAGTCGGCACGCTTGTGTGGCGCCTTTCTTTGGGCCGATTCCGCAAGCAGACCCCGGACGGCGGCGGCCCGTTCCCTGTAGAGGCGATCCTGAAGAGTGCGCCGCTCTTCCGCCAGGGTCTCGGGAAAGATCCCTTCTCGGAGGGCTTCCCAGCGCAGGAAGGCGATGAGGGACGCGGGTTTGACCGTCATAGGGCACACGTGGGAACACTTTCGACAGCCGAGGCACAGCCAAATGTCCGGCAGCCGGATGAGCTCGTCCATCAGGCCTAGGTTGGCCATCCAGACGAGTCGTCGGGGATCCAGGCGGTTCGTCGCCCGATCGACGGGGCATTCCACCGAACAGGATCCGCACGTAAAGCACAGGTTGATCTCGGTCTTCACCGTTTGGTTGATCCTTCGACGATCCGGCGATTGCGGCTGAACGGCGGCGTCCATGCTCTCTCCTTTTCTGCCCGTTCCCACGGCCTGCTTCTTTCGATGATCAGCGGTGTAATGTGATGTTAGCCTAATCCAGAACGCACAGTTGTGCAAGTGACAATGCCCTTTTCTTCACAACCCCATGGAAACCTCGACCTTCCGCTTTTGTCCATGCGTCCGTCCGGCTCTTGACAGATGCCCTTTCGTCCCTGTTATTAACTCCATGCGGACAAAGCTGCAGGAGAAAAAGCACGACATGAGCACCTTTAAGCTCCATGCTCCTTGGACGCCCCAGGGAGACCAGCCCCAAGCCATTGAAAAACTCACGGCCAACATCCGTGCCGGGGTTCGAGAGCAGACCCTGTTGGGCGTCACGGGCTCGGGAAAAACCTTCACCATGGCCCATGTGATCGCCGCAGTGCAGAAACCTACGTTGGTCATCGCCCCCAACAAGACCTTGGCGGCCCAGCTCTACGGGGAATTCAAGGCCTTCTTTCCCGAAAACGCCGTAGAGTATTTCGTCTCCTATTATGACTACTACCAGCCGGAAGCCTATGTCCCTCAGACCGACACGTACATCGCGAAGGACGCCTCCATCAACGAAACCATCGACAAGATGCGTCATGCGGCCACCCGTGCCCTGCTCGAACGCCGGGACGTGTTGATCGTGGCCAGCGTCTCCTGCATTTACGGCTTAGGCGCCCCGGAAACATACCGGGACATGCTCCTGTGGGTGAAAACGGGCATGGCCGTGGACCGGGACGTTGTGTTGCGCAAGCTGGTGGAAATTCAATACACCCGAAACGATGTGGATTTTCATCGGGGAACGTTCCGGGTCCGAGGCGACGTGGTGGAAGTGTTCCCCGCCCATGAAGAAGATCGAGCCGTGCGGCTGGAATTCTTCGGGGATGAAATCGACGCCATTCGCGAATTCGATCCCCTGACGGGTCGGACGGTGCGGTCTTTGAGCGAGGTGGCCATTTACCCCGGAAGCCATTACGTCACGGACCGTGCCACCTTGGAGCGGGCTGTGCAGAGCATCAAGGAAGAGCTTCGGCTCCGGCTGGACGAACTGCGCACGGCAGGCCTCTTGGTGGAAGCGCAGCGGTTGGAGGAACGCACCCGCCTGGATTTGGAAATGCTTCAAGAGCTCGGCTATTGCCCCGGCATCGAAAACTATTCGCGCCATCTTACAGGGCGTCGCCCGGGAGAGCCGCCCCCGACGCTTCTAGAATATTTTCCTGATGATTTCCTGCTCTTTATCGACGAAAGCCACATCACGATCCCACAATTGCGGGGCATGTTCCGCGGGGACAGGTCTCGCAAAGAAACCCTGGTCCGTTACGGCTTTCGGCTGCCCTCGGCCTTGGACAATCGGCCGTTATGTTTTGAAGAGTTCGAAGCCAAGGTACGTCAAGTGATTTACGTGTCCGCCACGCCCGGTCCTTATGAGCTGGAGCGCAGCGAGGGCCATGTGGTGGAACAGATCATCCGTCCCACGGGTTTGGTGGACCCCAAGGTGGAGGTGCGACCCGCCGAACATCAAGTGGACGACCTCATCGGAGAGATTCGAAAGCGGGTCGCCGCCGGGCAGAGGGTCCTGGTCACCACACTCACCAAGCGCATGGCCGAGGACTTGACCGAGTACCTTTCGGAGTTGAAAATCCGCGTCCGGTATATGCACTCGGACGTGGATACCCTGGATCGGATCGAATTGGTGCGCGACCTGCGATTGGGGGAATACGACGTGTTGGTGGGGATCAATCTTCTCCGGGAAGGCTTGGACATTCCCGAAGTCTCCCTTGTAGCCGTGCTCGATGCCGACAACGAAGGGTTTCTGCGCTCGGAACGGTCATTGATCCAGACCGCCGGTCGGGCCGCCCGCAATGTGGACGGCACCGTTATCCTATATGCCGATCGAGAGACGGACTCCATCCGCCGAGCCGTCGCCGAAACGGAAAGAAGGCGCGCCCTCCAGCAGGCTTACAACGCCGCCTACGGCATCACGCCCCAGACCGTGGAAAAGTCCGTGGCCGACATTCTCGCGCCGTATCGTTCCAAAGAAGATAGCTTTGTTTCCGAGGACGTGCTGCACGAAGTTCGGTCAGTTTATGAAGCGGGCGGAAAACCCGATTTCGATCGCACCATCGAACGCCTGGAAAAACAGATGAAAGAAGCGGCGGCTCGACTGGAATTCGAGAAGGCCGCCGCCTTCCGTGACGAAATCAAAAGGTTACGCCGCGATCAACTATTGAGTCAGTGATCCGATAGCCGAAGTGCTTTTCCAATCGGTCTGAAAAGGCGTGCCAATCGAATCGGTGTTCCTGGGTTCCGTGGTGTTCCACGGCAAAAGAGGCCGCCACGCTGCCCATGTGACAACAAACAGACGGATCTTCACCGCGAGCCAGTCCCTTGAGGAAGCCGGCTCGGTAGGCGTCGCCTGCGCCCGTGGGGTCCACCACGGCCGGCGGGATGACGGCCGGGATAAAGACCTTGTCCCCGTTAATGCGCAGAAGACTTCCGTCC
>VSSL01000576.1_pt1 | contig 11019 bp, 12 predicted proteins | sample 4557531 | NCBI WGS metagenome assembly VSSL01 (sample SAMN10986726, study PRJNA523729) | hot springs metagenome | isolation source: hot springs | place: India:Timba, Gujarat | collected 2018-05-31 | reverse complement strand
TTGTGGCGGCCGCGGCTGCGGCCAGCATCGCACTGAGTCTCATTTCAGGTTCCTCTCTCCTTTTGCTGTCTCAGGTGTCGCGGACGGGCCGGAGGCAGGCTGCCGTCTGCGTCCTCGGCATCCGGTCCGGGCGGGGGAACCGGACCGCTTTTGTGGCTCGCTGTCTTCTCCTTGCGGCTGCCATCGCGGGAGGAGGGATTTGCTACAGGCGTCCGACGGCATGTGTTTCAACAGACCTTCCGCGCTTTCGCACCGCGGGGAGGAGGGACAGAGAGCCAAACCAGGCGTTCATGGTTTCCAGGGATTGCTGTCCACGTCGCTGACCACGGTGTCCGACTCCTTGGGGACGTGACGCATCCATGGCAGGACAGCCTGCAGGCTGCGGCTGTCACGATACTTGAAATAGCCGGCATGACCGTCCACGAAGGCCACATTTCCGCCGTCGCGGTGATGGGGCAGCCCGAAGGACTTGTTCGCGCCGTCACCACCGGTGATCACGCTGGCTGACTGGGCGAAGGTGTAGTCTCGCAACCACAGCGTCTTGGTGCGGCCTGCTCCGTCCACTCCGGCGCCGTGGGGACGAATCCGGGATTGCCTTCGATCAGCAGAATGCAGGCCGCCGGGCGGGCCACGGAGCTCTCACGCTGGGACTTGGGCGTCAGCTGCGCCGCCGAAGCCGAACTCTTCTCCGCGCCGAGATAGACATTGTACAGATAGGTGATCGGTGTGCGTGGATTGCGCGAGTCAGGCCCCAGGCTCCCCGGCTGCGCCGGGTCGGGCAGCGGGGCAGGGGAGGCAGGGCAGCGGAAGATCTGCTCGGTCTTTGCATAGCGGTAGCAGGCGTTCTGCCACTCAAGACTGTAGTCGCTGGTGGCGAACTTGAACCCCCCGAGAGGGAAGAAGCCGCCGTAGTCCCCTTTGTACATCTCGAAGCACTGAGCGAGCTGCTTGATGTTGCTGAGACAGGCGGTCCGCTGCGCCGTCTTGCGGGCGGAGCTGAACACGGGGAACAGGATTCCCGCGAGAATGGCGATGATCGCAATCACGACCAGTAGCTCGATGAGGGTGAACCCCTCTTCGCGCCGGCAGGTTGTTTGAGACATCCAGAAGTCCTCCCTGACAGGTGTTTCCGGGGCCAGTGTAGAGCGGCCGGGTCAACGGCCTGTCAGAGTGTGGTCAAGGGTCGCTCAAAATATGACGGAAGGGGGAAAACCCTCCTGAAACCTGCGCGAGCAGTTGCGACCGGCTGCGGGGGCGGGCTGTTTTTCGAAGCTGTTGCAGTGTAACCTTTCGCGCTGTGCCGGCAGGGATCTGCTCCTGCGGAGGACTGCCGTTCGCTCTTGCGACCCTGGTGCAGGAGCAGAGCGCTTATCTCTTGAAAGCCTGCAACTTGCTGGTTGAGAAAGTCTTGCAGAAAGCTCTGCAGGTCTGAGCGCCTTTCTTTGCGGAGATTTCAAGAGATTGTCTGCGGCACGTGGGCGAAGGCTCCTCGCGGCAGGGAGCGGCGTTCCGGCTGGCGAAGCATGCCACGGACACCAGGGATAGAACACGCGAGGGTGAATCGCATACGGGGGAGTTTCTGGAATGGACGCAATCGAGTGCATGAAGACCAGACGGAGTGTGCGCAGCTACCGGCCCGGGGAGGTGGCGCGTGAGGTGCTGGAAGACATCGTTGACTGCGGACGCCTGGCCGCCACTGCCATCAACATCCAGCCGTGGCATTTCGTGGTCATAACGGATCGCGAGCGCCTGCGCACCGTCGCGGACATGACGGACTACGGCAAGTTCATCGCCAGCGCATCCGCTTGCATCGCCGTTCTGTGTGAGGAAGGCAAATACTATCTGGAAGATGGCAGTGCCGCGACTCAGAACATCCTGAACGCGGCGCGGGCGCACGGTCTGGGAAGCTGCTGGGTGGCCGGCGACAAAAAGCCCTACGCGCAGGATGTGGCGCGGTATCTGGGAGCGCCGGAGGAAGTGAAGCTGGTGTCGCTGGTCGCCATCGGCCATCCCGAAATCATCCCCGAACCCGAAAAGAAGCCCCTCTCCCAGGTGCTGCACTGGGAGAAGTTCTGAAGAAAGGCAACCGACAGTGCCCAGCCTCTTCGGGACCGAGCCCGATTACCGCCGGCTGCTAACCGTCCTTCAGAAGCAGGAGCCGGACCGGGTACCGGTCTACGAGTTCTTCAGCGACACCTCAGTGCAGGAACGCGCCCATCGGGGAGGTCCGGGAGGAGCCGCACCTGCCGCTGGGCGGACGGCCGGACTGCGACCCGCACATCCGCTGCCAGTATCTGCTGGGCTACGACTACCTGAGCCCGGGCGTCGGATTCGGCTTTTCCACACGCATCAGCCGGCAGCCGCTCAAGGACGCGAGCGGCTTCGACCGCAACTATGTGGATGACCGTCACGCGCCCATCAAGGACCGCCGTGGCTTCGAGACATTCGACTGGCCGACGCCTGAAGAGGTCTCATATAAGTTGGTGGAATACTGCGCCGCCCATCTGCCCGAGGGGATGAAGCTGGTGGTGAACCTGGGGGGCGGCCTGTTAGAATGGGCGATGTGGCTGGTGGGGGCCGAAGATTTCTGCCTGATGGTCTATGACGACCCGGATCTTGTGCGCGAGATCATCGCCCGCATCAACGATCAGCAGGTGGCCGTGGCCCGGCAGGCGGCCTCGCATCCCGATGTGATCGCGTACGCGCTGGGAGATGATATGGGCTTCAAGACCCAGACATTCCTTCCTCCCGAGGCGCTGCGCGAGTTGATCTTCCCCGGTCTGAGGCGGATCGCCGATGCCGTGCACGCGGAGGGGAAGGCGTTCATCCTGCATTCGTGCGGCAATCTGACGCTGGTGATGGACGACCTGATAGAGATTGTCGGCATAGACGCCAAACACAGTTTCGAAGACGTGATCATGCCGGTCACCGAGGTCAAGAGGCGGTGGGGAGGGCGGGTGGCCATTCTGGGGTGGGGTGGATGTGGACGTGCTCTGCACCGCGGAAGAGCCGCGCCTCAGAGCGTATGTCCGCGACATCGTGCAGCAGTGCGGCCCCGGAGGAGGTTTCGCCCTGGGCAGCGGGAACTCCATTGCCAACTACATCCCGCCCGCTAACCTCCGGGTGATGCTGGACGAGGCGTTCCGCTGTCAGGGAGTTACGGTCTGAGGAGGGGACGCTCCTAGAACTCCGGCGGCAGCTCCTTCAGCTGCGCGTAGGAAAACACCGGCCCGTCTATACACACGAACTTCTCGCCGATGTTGCACCGTCCGCACTTTCCGATGCCGCACTTCATCTTCATTTCGAGCGTAGTGTAGATCTGCTCCGGCTGGAAGTTCAGCTTTTCCAGGCTTTCCAGCACATATTTGATCATAATGGGCGGCCCGCACGTGATGGCGATGGTGTTCTCGGGCGAGGGAGCAAGATCCATCAGATAGGCCGGCACAAAGTCCACGTTCCCATGCCACGTTTCATCGCCCCGGTCCACCGTCAGAAACACCCGCGAGTCCGGAGCCGACCTCCAGGCGTCGAACTCGCTGCGGAAACAGAGGTCCTGTGGACTGCGCGCCCCGTAGATCAGGTCTATGGGTCCGTAATCCGCGCGGTTGTCCAGACAGAAATTCAGCAGCGAGCGGAGAGGGGCCATCCCGATGCCACCCCCGATGAACAGCAGCTTCTTCCCCTTCCACTCTTCATAGGGGAACCAGTTCCCGAATGGCCCGCGGATCCCCACGACGTCACCTGGACTCATCTCGTGGAGCGCGGTGGTCACCTGTCCCACCTGCTTGACGCTGAACTCCACCACGCCGGGACGCGTGGGAGTTGACGTCAGACAGAACGTGGCTTCTCCCACTCCGAACACGGACACTTCCTGGAACTGTCCGGGTTCGTAGGTAAAGCTCTCGCGCAGTTCGGGGTCACGGAAGACGGCCCGGAATGTCCGCGTGTCCGGGGTCTCCTCGATGATCTCCTCAACAGTCGCCAGCTCAGGCTGATACGGATTCGCAGCCATTTCCGCTCACAATCTCCGAAAGCACGCCGCGCAGGTCCGCGTTGACCGGGCAGAGTTCAACACATCTGCCGCATCCCACACATCCGCAGATCCCGCACTGATGCACAATGTATTTGAACTTGTGCGATATCCTCTGCCGCACCCGCTCCCGGCGCGAGGGACGGGGGTTGTGGCCATGTCCCATTTTAGTGAAATCGCAGAACTGGCAGGTGTCGCGAACGCGATAGCGTTCCACCTTACCCCCGGCAATGGTCTCATCCTGGATGTCGAAGCAGGTGCAGGTGGGGCACAGGAATGAGCAGACCCCGCACCCGATGCACTTTTCGGCGATAGCGTCCCACGCCGGCTCTTCCCAGTCCACGCCCGCCGCCACCTTCTCTGGGTCGAACGGCTCGGCTCTCTCCCGCAGGCGTTCCAGACGATGTCGCGAGTGGCAAGCTCATCGGCGGATACGTCCCGGAAAGCGGGACATCCCAGAAGCTCTTCGCCCGCCGGAGTGTTGGCGGTGGCCACATAAGCCTCCCCCACATCGGTCAGGGCCACATCCGCCGCCAGACTCCACTCGATAGGATCCCCCACGCTGGAGCAGAAACAGCTCCAGCGCTTGCTCTCACAGACGTACGCGACGGTGACCAGACTCTTACGCCTTCCCGCGTAATAAGGGTCCTGGAAGCGCCCGTCCAGAAACACCCTGTCCAGCACCTCCAGGGACCGCACATCACAGGGCTTCATCCCCACCATAAGGGTGGGAGCGAACTCGCCGCCCGGCGGCACCAGGCGCGGTTGTCCGTCACCGGGATCGAATGTAAACAGCGTCTCGCAAGAGGGGAGGACGGCCTCTTTCGGCGAGGCGCACTGGCGCCGGTTGTCCAGCGCCGGCAACCGGTCCGCCGACACAGCGGCAAAGGACCGGGAACCATCCTCCGCCTCGACTGGCCCCAGCAGGTGGTAACGGGTGGATGCCCACTCCAGCCAGTCCTTCAATGCTGTTTTGGGTAATAGTTTGTCCAAGTCGCTCTCCGTCAACCTTACACAGCGGTGCTCACTCGGCGGGACCTTCGTCGTCATCCCGGTAGGTGGCGAGCACCGGTTCAGCGTCCGGATCCATCCCGGCCCGGTATCCGAAGAGGGCATCCACCTCGCTCGCCATCCGCCGCATCAGTGTCTGGATGGGGATGCCCGCCGGACACACCCGTTCACACTCCCCGCAACCCACGCACCGGCCGGCCAGGTGGAAAGCTCGCGTGGTGTGATACATCCAGTTTTCCGGTCCCGCGATTCGCTTGGACACCCATCCTACGGGCAGCCGGTCCGTGAAGCACTCCTTGCAGTAGCAGGCCGGACACACCTGACGGCAGGCGTAGCAGCGCACACACTTCGAGAACTGCTCCGCCCAGAACTCGCGGCGGGCGTCCAGGTCTTCCGGCAGCGTCTGGTCCGCTGCGGGCTGCAAAGGGGGAGCCTCCCCGATGAGAGTGTCCGAGAGCGGCGGAACCGGCGTATCGCAGAACAGGCAGGCCCGTTTGAGGACCGCCTCGCGCTCCAGCGGAACCTCTCCATCGCCGCAGTCGGCTTTCATGCCCCCGTTCTCCGCCGCCAGCGACTTCAGCGTGCCTTCGTCCAATCCGGCCGGAGCCAGACGGCCCGGGTCCACCACCCCGGAGCAGGATACTCCGATGATGTGGACATCTTCGCGCCGGATCTGTTTTTCCTGAATGAGTGTGGCGATGGAGCGCGCGTCACACCCCTTGGCCACGACGGCCACTTTTCCCCGCCCGGCCTGCTCCCTTACATAGAGAGCCAGATTCTGGGCGCACGCAGGCGACCAGAACAGCCGGTCCACATCCTCCGCCCTGCGGACGAACACCGGCGTGGCGCGGGCGGGAGTGCTCCCCGGCCCGTAACCGATGACCACACTCACCTCGCCGGATTCCAGGAGGCGGCGCGCCTCAGTCCGGATCTGTTCGGTCTGGCTGTTCATCGCGCCTCCACTCCTACAGCCTGAGCCTCAGATTGCCTTGCAACGACGGGAATCAGCAAAGGCACGGGCCTGCCCACTCCCTGGAACGGTCCCAGCTTGCGGATGCGCTCCGTCATCTCCCTCACGCTTTCCGCCCATCGCGCTCCCTCCGATGCCGACACCCATTGGAACTGGAACCGTTCGCGCGGGATGCCCATCGTCTCCAGGAACCGGGTCAGCAGGGTCAGTCTGCGGCGGGCGTAATAGTTCCCCTTGGCGTAGTGACAGTCGCCCGGGTGGCATCCGCTCACCAGCACCCCGTCGAAGCCCCGCATGAACCCTTTCAGCACAAACTGCGGGTCCACGCGACCGCTGCACGGGACGCGGACAATGCGCACATTCGGCGGATGCTGCAGCCGCGCCGACCCGGCCAGGTCCGCACCCGCATAGGAGCACCAGTTGCACAGGATTCCCAGGATCTTTGGCTCCCAGGCTCCTTCTGCCGCCTGTCCGTTCATCGTCTCCGTCCCCTCAACAACCTCTGGAGTCTCCGCCACAGAAGTGAGTCTCCTTTCAGGCCAGCGCCAGGGCGTCTATCTCGGACAGCACCTGGGCGTTCGTGAAGCCTCGCAGGTCTATGCAGCTGCCCCGGCATCCGGCCACGCACGTGCCGCATCCGTGGCAGAGTCCCTCATTCACCCGGGCTGCGCGCCTGCTCGCCCCGTTCCTGCCGTTCAGCTCCACCAGTTCGATGGCGGAGAACGGGCACACCTGGACGCACTGCCCGCACGCCGCGCAATCCTCTTCCCGGACCGAGGCGATCATCGGCTCGGAGAGCAGATGCGGCTTAGAGAACAGTCCGGCCACCTTGGACGCCGCCCCCGAGGCCTGTGCCACCGTGTCCGGGATGTCCTTGGGATACTGGCACGCCCCCGCCAGGAAGATGCCGGAGGACAGCACCTCCACCGGCTTCAGCTTCGGGTGCGCCTCTGAGAACCAGTTGTGCTGGTCGGTGGAGATGCCAAGTTTACGCGCCAGATCCTTTGCATCGTCCTGAGGCTCCATGGCGGTAGCCAGCACCACCATATCGGCCTCGATCTCTACCGGCCGTCCCAGCAGAGTGTCCGCACCCTTCACCACCACTTTGTCCCCGTGGCGGTAGATGCGTGAGACGCGCCCGCGGATGTAGTTCGCGCCATACTCCTCGATGGTGCGGCGCACGAATTCCTCGTAGCCCTTCCCGTTGGCGCGGATGTCCATGTAGAACACGTAAGACTGCGTGTCGGGGTACTTCTCCTTCAGCAGCAGCGCGTGCTTGGCGGTATACATGCAGCACACCTTGCTGCAGTACTCGTGGCCGTGATTCTCACTGCGGCTGCCCACACAGGCCACGAAGACCACGGTCTTCGGTGGCCTGTGGTCGGAAGGCCGGACGATCTTTCCTTCCGTTGGTCCCGAAGCGTTCATCAGCCGCTCGAACTGAAGGCCGGAGATCACGTCCGGGATGCTGCCATAGCCGTACTCGCCGATCTGTGAATGGTCCCACATCCGGAACCCGGTGGCCACCACGATGGCGCCGAACTGTTCGGTGACCACCTCATCCTGCTGATCGTAGGCGATAGCCCCCGTGGGGCAGAGCTTCTGACAGACCCCGCATTTCAGATCGTTGTTCAGGCGGCAATGCTCGCGGTCTATGACCGGGACGTTCGGGACTGCTTGGGGGAACGGCACGTAGATAGCGCGGCGCTCGCCCATCCCCTCTTCGAACTCATTGGGCACCTTGACGGGGCACTTGCTGTAGCAGACGCCGCAGCCGGTGCACTTCTCCATATCCACACCACGCGCCTTCTTGCGGATGCGGACGTTGAAATTCCCGACGAACCCGGTGACCTCTTCCACCTCCGCATAGGTCAGGATGGTGATGTTGGGGTGCGAGGCGCAGTCCACCATCTTGGGCGTCAGGATGCAGGCGGCGCAGTCCAGAGTGGGGAACGTCTTGTCGTACTGCGCCATCCTGCCGCCGATGGAGGGTGTCCGCTCCACCAGCGTGACAGGGTAGCCGGCGTCGGCAATATCCAGAGCGGCCTGGATGCCGGCTACTCCGCCTCCGATGACCAGCGCCCGTTTGGTGATCGGGATCTCATTCCGGAACAGCGGAAAGTCCCGGCGGGCCTTGGCCACAGCCATCCGGACCAGGTCTATGGCCTTCTCTGTGGCCGCATCTTTATCCTGATGCACCCACGAACAGTGCTCGCGGATGTTGGCCATCTCCACCATATACGGGTTCAGTCCCGCTTCGGAGATGCACCGCTGGAAGGTGGGTTCGTGCAGGCGAGGGGAGCACGAAGCGACCACCACGCGGTCCAGCCGGTGATCCCGGATGGCATCCCGCACCATGGTCTGCCCCGGTTCGGAGCACATGTATTTGTAGTCCGTGGCGAACACCACTCCCGGGATGCGCCCGGCCGCCTCGGCGACCCGCTGCACATCCACCGTTCTCGCGATGTTCGACCCGCACCAGCAGACAAACACGCCGACTCGCGCCATCGTCCGCTCCTATCCTCGCCTCGCGTCCCGTAGCCGAAGAGTTCCAGCCGCGATGATCATTCCTGTGCCTCCGTACTCTTTGCCGCCGCAGTTTCCCGGCGCGCCACCGCAGAGGCGTCCACGAAATGCATCTTCAGCCATCGCTCCGCGTCTGGAAGCCCCATCGCCAGCGCCATCAATTCGGTAAAGTAGAGCACCGGTATCCGGAAGCGTTCCCCTGCCGCCTTCAGTGCCTCGCCTTGCCGCATGTCCAGATTGGTCATGCACAGAGGGCAGGCGCAGACGATGCAATCCGCTCCGCAGTCCCTGGCCATCTTCAGGATGTCCGCGCTGAGCTTGCGCACGACGTCCGTGCGCGTGAGGGACAGCCCTGCGCCGCAGCACTCCGTCTTGTGAGGCCACTCGACCGGTTCCCCGCCCAGGGCGCGGACAAGCTCGTCCAGCGACTGCGGGTCCTCCACACGCTCATCCGTCTCAAGGGCCCGCGGGGGACGCACCAGCAGGCAGCCGTAGTAGCAGGCCACCTTCAAACCTTCCAGGGGACGCCTGACGGCGTCGCGGATGCGCTCCGTTCCTACATCCCGCGCCACCACGTCCAGCAGGGCGCGTGCCTTCGCACTGCCCTGCAGCGGGCGCTCCAGCACGCTGCGCACTTCGTCCGCCAGCGAAGCGTCCTCGCGAAGCTCGTGGCCGGCAACAGCCAGGCGATTGAAGCAGGCCGCGCAGGGGACTGCCACCTCCTCCAACCCCATCTCCTCGACCAGGGCCAGATTCCGGGCGGCCAGAGTTGTGCTCAGCAGGTGGTCCCTGCCGTGGGCGCTGCTGGCGCCGCAACAGTTCCAGCCGGGCACCTCGCGCAGCTCCACTCCCAGCGCCGCGCAGACGGCCCGCGCCGAGAGGTCATACTCCTTCGCAGTGGCGTGAAGGGAGCATCCCGGGTAGTAGGCATAGGCGCGATTATCCTGCATGGCCATCTCCCTCCCCGGCGCGCCGTCTGCACTCCTCGAAGATGCGCCGGACCTCCGCTTTGCCCTCCGGGGTCTCCGGCAGGATCGCAAGTTTGCCCTTTGCCATCATGGCCATTCCGGCGGGTACATCCTGGAACAGCCGGCCTGTCTTCAGCTTCAGAGCCGCCACCAGAGCCAGCTCATGCAGCCGGCCGCCCCGTTCCACTCCCTGCAAAAATGTATCGTGGAACGCCTGGATGGCGGGTTCCGGACAACGCACGCCACGGCGCGTCGCAATCTGGCGGAGGGAGTCCATCACGCGCGGAAGGTCCACCAGGCGGGGGCAGCGGGTGACACACGTATTACAGCCGACACACAGCCAGATGGACCGGCTCTGGAGCACCTCATCAGCCATCCCGGCGAGCGCCATCCGCGTGACCTGGTTGGGCATCAGGTCCATCGCGAAGGCAACCGGACAGCCGGCCGTGCATTCGCCGCACTGATAACAGGCGGACAGCTTCTGACCGCTCAGGCGTTCGACCTCCCGGCAGAAGCCGGGCTCGGTCTTTCTGCCGCCGATCCTCACCTCGCCGGAGGTGGTGGCGGACTCAGCAGAGATCGCATCACCCACGAGAGTGCACCTCTTTTGCGCTTGCAGGCCGCCGGGCTCGTGCAGGGACGCAAAGCTGGCGTCCCCTTTTGTCGCGAAGCCTGACGGCTGTATCCCGGGCGAAGATCCGGCGGGCGAGGCGCGCAGGCCGCCGCGGCGCGCTTTTCACCCGCCCTCACTGCAATGATAGCCTTTCGCAGCCTCTCTCGAAAAGAGGACTCTGGTACTACTCTTCACGAAAAGAACACAGGCGCGGCGGGGCCGCAGTTTCCGGCCCGGAATCTCTTGACTTCCGCGCCTGCGTCCGATACCCTGAAAGAGACAGGTTGCGATTCTCCGCTCCCGTGCCACTCCCGTTAGACCGGGCAACCAGGAGGCACATGAAGATGTCAGGTTACAGGAAGACCCGGGGTTTCACCCTCATCGAGCTGCTGGTGGTCATTGCCATCATCGCCATCCTGGCAGCCATTCTTTTCCCCGTGTTCGCGCAGGCGCGCCACCGGGCCCGGTCGGCCAAATGCCTGGCCAACGCCCGCCAGCTGGGGACGGCCATGATGCTGTACGCGGACGACTGGAAGGGTAAGCTCCCCTGCACTAACTTCTACTACGGCTTTTCGGTGGGCAAGAAGAGCACTGGGGGTTCGGTCTGCAGATCTGGGCCGACTTTATCTTCCCTTACGTGAAGAGCTACGAGGCCTACGTTTGTCCGGCCCGGCCCCGGGAGACACCTCAGAGCGACCCCGGCAAGGGACAGGGGCTCGGCTACGACTTCGGCTGGGGCCGGATGACCAGGCCTCTTGGCTACGCGATGAACTGCTACACAGACGCCGGATTTTACGGTCCAGACAGCGATCCTTCGCGCGGGATGAAGCAGGTGACCATTGAAGACCCGGCCAACAAGATCTTGCTGGGAGAGATGTCCACGGGCATCAGCCAGATCGGG
>VSSL01000575.1_pt1 | contig 11019 bp, 10 predicted proteins | sample 4557531 | NCBI WGS metagenome assembly VSSL01 (sample SAMN10986726, study PRJNA523729) | hot springs metagenome | isolation source: hot springs | place: India:Timba, Gujarat | collected 2018-05-31 | reverse complement strand
GGACATCCACCGTCGCTTCCCACAGCTCGCAGCGTTGAAGGCGCCGAGCGGCGAGCTGGCCGTGGCTCACTTCTCGGACACGATCCTTGAAGTCAACGGCGTGGCCCGCACGCTGCTCCAACAACTTCAGGTGGCTCGGAGCCTTGGGAACCGATTGACCCTTTTGACCTCAGAGGCCGCCGCGGATGCGTTGCCTTCCGGAGTCGTCAACTTCAAGCCCGTCGGCCGCTACACTCTGCCGGAATATCCTGAACTGTCTCTGAACATCCCGCCTTTCTTAAAGATTCTCTCTTTTTGCTACGAAGAACAATTCACCCAGGTCCACGCCGCCACACCCGGCCCCATGGGCTTGGTCGCCTTGGCGGTCGCCCGCATTTTGTCCCTTCCCATCGTGTCCACCTACCACACGGCTTTGCCACAATACGTGCGACTCTTAACGGGGGATGAAGGACTGGAGGCGTTCACATGGCGATATGTTATATGGTATTATAATCAAATGGATAAGATCTATGTGCCTTCCGCGGCCGTCGCCGGCGAACTCATCGGCCATGGGCTGCCGGCCGAGCGGATATGCACGTACCCGCGGGGAGTGGACATCGAAAAGTTTACGCCCGACAAACACTCGGCCCGATTTCGCGTTCGCCATCAGATCGCCGATAAGGTGGCGGCGTTGTATGTGGGACGTCTTTCGAAGGAAAAAGATCTGGATGTTTTGTGTCGAGCCTTCTGCAGGCTTCACGACCGGTACCGGAAGACCGCTTTGGTCATCGTCGGCGACGGCCCCTACCGACAGGAAATGGAAAAGGCCCTTTCCGGAACCTGTGCGGTCTTCACCGGGTATCTGTCCGGGGATGCCTTGTCGGAAGCCTTCGCCTCCTGTGATTTTCTCGTCTTTCCCAGCACGACGGACACCTTCGGCAATGTGGTTTTGGAGGCCCAGGCTTCGGGAATTCCCGTCATTGTCAGCGACCAAGGGGGACCCCAGGAAAACGTCGTTGCAGGGCGCACGGGATGGATTTTTACCGGCCACGATGAAGAGAGCCTTCTGAGACGCATGGAGTGGATGTGCCTCAATCCGGAAAGGCGTCGGGAGATGGGCAGGGAAGCTCGAAAAAGCATGGAACGGCGTTCTTTCCAGCGGGCCTTTCAAGCCATGTGGGAGCTGTTTGAAGCGGCCTCCGAAAAAGACGAGTTGCCCCTTCCCGAAGCCGTCTAAATCCCCGGGTTATTGGAGAACTTCGAAAGGACAGGTGCGTATGGACACGGAGAAGAAATCCGGACTCCATTTGCTTCTGCGGGCCCCCGGGTTGTGGCGTCCCGTGATCAAATGCTTGGAAAAATTGACGGCCTTGAACCATTTGGAACGGACGTACCGAAGCCTCCCTCCAGCGTCCGATCCCGGCGGATTTGTTCAGGAAGCTTTAAGGACGCTCGGTGTGCGACCAACGGTTTATGGCTCCAAAGCGTCCTTTCCCCCGTCTGGCCCGGTGCTCGTGGTGGCCAATCATCCTTTTGGAGGATTGGAAGGGCTCCTGGTTGCCCGGCTCCTTCTGGACGTGCGTCCGGACGTGAAGATCATGGCCAATGCATTACTGGAAAACATTCCGGAGATGGCTTCCTTGATCATCGGGGTGGATCCTTTCGGGCAAAGGGAGTCCAAGAAACGGAATGTTGTGCCCCTGCGTCGCTGTATGGCATGGTTGAAAGAGGGCGGTGCTTTGGTGGTGTTCCCATCGGGTACTGTTTCTCATTTCCATGTGCGGAAGCGACGGATCACGGATCCCCCGTGGAGCCCGAGTATAGGCCGGTTGGTCCTGTGGAGTCGATGCTCTGTGGTCCCTGTTTATTTTGATGGGGCCAACAGCTTGATGTTTCAGTTGCTCGGTCTTTTTCACCCACGCCTGCGAACACTTTTGTTGGCAAGGGAGCTGCACCATAAGCGTGGGCATGAGGTTCGGGTGACTGTGGGGCGAAAGATAGCTTTTGACGAGCTCGCGGAAATCGGCTCTCCGGACGCCGTCACCGAATACTTGCGGGCCCACACCTACGCCCTCGGTATCGCTCAAAAGAGATCCCCCGAGAGAATGACCCTTCCACGATGGCTTCCCCGAGGACGGAAGCGTTCGCACGGCAACTCGGCCATACGAGAGGCCGTTCCCCGCTCTTTTCTGCTTCGGGACATGGAGCGACTCGATCCGAACCAATGCCTTTTCCAAAGCGGATCTTATCAGGTATGGTGCGCCGAGGCGACGCAGATTCCGAACATTCTCCATGAAATCGGACGCCTTCGCGAAACCGCCTTTCGGGCTGTCGGTGAAGGAACCGGCCGTTCCATGGATCTGGACTGCTTCGATCGTCATTACGATCACCTCTTTTTGTGGCATCAGGGGAACGAAGAAATTGTAGGGGCCTATCGCATCGGCCGAGGTGATTGCATTTCGAGTCGCATGGGATTGAAAGGGTTCTACACGCATACGCTTTTCAAATACGATGGACGGATTCGACCTCTCCTGGAAAAGAGCTTGGAACTGGGGCGTTCCTTCATCCGGCCGGAGTACCAAAAGGCCTATGCGCCGCTTTGGTTCCTGTGGAAGGGGATCGGGCGTTATGCCGCTCGCTACGAACGGTACCGCTTTCTACTCGGTCCGGTCAGCATCAGCGATGCCTACCACGTGCTCAGCCGGCATCTCATCCTTATGTATCTGCGCTACAACCACTTTTCAGAGGAATGGGGACGGTGCGTGCGGGCGCGCCGACCATGGCGCCTTCAGCCCTCCACCCCTTGGAACGTTCGCATTCTGTGTCGCGGCCTGGTGGATATGGACCTGTTTTCGGAGCTCATTGCCGCCATTGAAAGACGTGAAAGGACGATGCCCATCCTTCTTCGGCAATACATTAAGCTTGGGGGGAAGGTTTTGGGTTTTAATATGGATCCCGATTTTTCCCATGTCTTGGACGCCTTGATTTTAGTGGATCTGGCCCAGGCGGAACCGTCGCTTTTGGAAAAGACCATGGGTCGGGAAGAGGCCCGTCGTTTTCTTTGGGTCCACCAAGCGGCTCGCGCCGACGGTTTGTCCCTGTGTGCGTGACGCTGCTTTTCCGGAAGGGATCATATTCAAAAGGCCGTAACGGAGTTGTCACCTCCACGTCACCGTGTCGTCATGAACCTTCGTTTCATTGGCCCCGGGGGTCGGACCATCAAGACAAAGGCGGCGTCATGAAACGGAAGGTTCTTTTTATTTGTGTGCACAACAGTGGTCGAAGCGTCATGGCGGAAGCGTACGCGAACACGTTCGGAAAAGGGCGCGTACAGGCGGAGAGTGCGGGCCTCGATCCCCGGCCCGTGCTCCCTGACATTGTGGATGTTATGCGCGAAGAGGGCATCGATGTCAGCGGTCATCGCCCGAGAAGCATGTTCGATCTCTATCGGCAAGGGAAGATGTACGACCTTGTGGTGACCGTCTGCGATGATATGGAGGAATCCGCGTGTCCCGTCTTTCCCGGGATTGCGCGCCGTGATTCCTGGCCTTTTCCTGACCCTTCGAAGGTTCAGGCAGACTCGGTCGAGGAGAGAAAGGCCAAGGTGCGAGCGATTCGCGATGCCGTGAAAACCAAGGTCCGAGAATGGATTGATCATCTCGACGCTGTAGGGAAAGAGGCTTGAAGGAGGATTCACAAGAGGCATGCCGGCCCTGGAAAACGGCCGACATGCGCTTCTTGGGAGGGAATCTCTCAGGAATTGACGCACTCCGGATAGCGCCATTGGGCATTGAAAAGGTTTTCCGTGCCCCCGGTTTCGAGACAGGGTCCGGGAAACACGGAGGACGTGAACCCGCGGTTTTGTTTTTCGAGTTCTCGTTGGCAATCGATACACAGTCGGGCGGTGGGCTGCACTTCTAGACGCTGCGGCTGGATGGAATCGCCGCACCGGTCGCAGACTCCGAAATCACCATCCTTCAGTCTCTTAAGGGCGCTTTCAATCTCCCAATACAGCTGGCGATAACGGTTGCGAAGTCGCCGAAGCGTTTCCCGCTGGTGTTCCATAACGGCAACGTCGGCTGCGTCCATGGGCTCACCCTGACGCCCATGCTCGTTTTCGGGGTTTTCGAGAGACTCTAAAGACTCGATAAGGGTGTCCCGGGCTGAAGAAAGCAGCATTTCAAAGCGCTTGCACGTGAACGGATCCATAAGGAAATCCTCCTCCTTCGATCATCTGAGCAGTTGCACCAAAAGGCTCTAAAGAGACCTCCCGATCCGCCGCCTGCCGACGGACCAGAGGGTCATGATAGACTCCCACAATGGCGGCGCCTCCGCGCCAGGCCTCCCGAATGAGGGTCACCACGCTGTCGCGGTGGCGAGGATCGAGGGAGGCGGTCGGCTCGTCCAAGAGCAGGAGGGGATAAGAGCAAACGAAGACTCGAGCGATGTTCACTCGCTGTTGTTCTCCACCGGAGAATGTGGTTGGAGACAATGCCCAAAGGCGTTTGGCGATGCCAAGCCGATGCAGGACGGCCTCGGCGCGCTCACGGGCCTCCTTTTCTTCAACGCCCTGGTCCAGCAGCGGCTCCATGACGACGTCCAGTGTTGAAACTCTCGGGATCACGCGAAGAAACTGACTGACGTAGCCGACGGTCTCCCGACGTACCTGCATCACGACCGGAGGAGGCGCGGAGGCCATGTCGATAACCTTCGACCCGCAACGGATGAGAATTCGGCCGGAATCCACCGCGTAATTTCCATAGATCATGCGCAGAAGCGAGCTTTTTCCGATGCCGGAAGGGCCGGTCAGGGCGACGCTTTCACCGCGTAGGACCTCTAACTGCACATCTTTAAGCACGCACAGTTGCGCACCGCCGTGCCCGTGAAGCGTGAAGGTTTTCGCTGCCGATTCGACGCGGAGCATCCATTCTTTCGCCATCGGTTGGCTCCAGGTGCCTAGACGGTCAGACGGGAGGCCACAAGAAGTTGCGTATAGGGGTGTTGCGGGTCATCCAAAACACGATCCATGAGCCCCTGTTCCGCAATGCGACCGTGGAACATGACGAGCACGCGATGGGCAAGGAGTCGGGCGACGGCAAGATCATGGGTCACCATGACCACCGAGAGGCCGAGTTCCCGGACAAGACGTCGGATGAGATCCAAGAAACGGGCCTGGACCGAGACATCCAATCCGCTGGTGGGTTCGTCCATGAAAATGATCCGCGGGTTCGTGGCAAGGTTTTTGGCGATTTGAAGCCTTTGGAGCATACCGCCCGAATAGGTGACGGGGAGATCGTCCACCCGGTGCTTGTCCAGTTCGACGCGCTCCATCCAGAACAAGGCGGCCTCCCGCAGTCGGCCGTAGTGACGGATGCCCTCGGCCAAAAGTCTTTCACAGATGTTTCCTCCAGCGCTGACACGCATGCGAATCCCTTCTTCAGGCCGCTGGAAGACGACGCCGATGGCTGTGCGCAAAAGTCGTCGCCGAAGGGAGGCATCAATGCGATAGAGATCGACGACATCCTTGCCGGTTCGATAGAGCACCGTCCCTTCCGTCGGGGGAAGGAGCCCCGAAAGGCAACGAAGCAGGGTGGTCTTTCCTGAACCGGATTCTCCCACAACGGCCACGACTTCGCCGGGTAAAACATCCAGGTCCACTTTGAGGCATCCGAGCCGGGTGCCGTAACGATGGGTGACCCCTCGGGCGCGCACGATAGGTTCCGTATCCAGCAATGTGGGCGACGACGTATCGCTTACGGGTAAAAGGCTCATGGCTTCTCCCGTGCGGGCACCGACGTTGATGCGCTCCCTGTGCGGGGTTGGCTTTCCGCCGATCCGCTGCCGGGAGCGTATGAAGCTAAAGCGAACGTTCGCCGTTTTCGGCACGCGTCCGTATCCGAACAGACAAACATTCGGTTTCCCTCATCGTCTACAATGATTTCGTCCAGATAGTGATCCTCTGCTCCGCACACGCTGCAGCTTTGTTTCCAGCGTTCCACCGTGAAGGGCATATCTTCGAAGTCCAAGGGCTGCACGTCGGTGTAGGGCGGCACGGCATAAAGGCGTTTTTCGCGCCCGGCGCCAAAAAGTTGCAAGGCGGGCATCCGGTGCATCTTCGATATGTCAAATTTCGGGATGGGAGAGGGGCTCATTACATAGCGGCCGTTCACCAACACAGGGTAATCGAAAGCCACGCCGATGCGCCCTGACCGCGCCACGTCCTCATAGAGTTTGATGAACATCAGGCCGTAGTCGGCCAAGGCATGCAAGGTTCGACATTCCTCCTCGCGGGGTTCGATGAATCGGAGAGGTTCCGGGATGGGCACCTGATAGACAAGGATTTGCCCCTCCCGCAAAGGTGTTTCCGGGATCCGATGCCTCGTTTGGATGATCGTCGCTTCCTCCGTCACGGTTGTCGTCCGCACGTCGGCCGTTTTCCGAAAGAATTGACGGATGCTCACCGCGTTGGTCGTATCGTCCGCTCCCTGGTCGATCACCTTGAGGATATCGCTTGGCCCGATGAGGGAGGCGGTGATTTGGATCCCTCCGGTTCCCCATCCGTAGGGGAGCGGCATCTCCCGGCTGGCGAAGGGGATTTGATGTCCGGGGATGGCCACGGCTTTAAGAAGCGTGCGCCGGATTCTGCGCTTTGTGCTCTCATCGAGAAAAGCCGGGTTGTAGCCCAGCAACCCGTTCCACAATTTTCTTTTCGCTGAGCGCTGCGGGGCCGTCGTGGGTACCGGGGGCAAGAGGGATAAGGGGTTCATGGGCGCACCTTATTCGTCGGGGGCGTTTTGAACGATGGCACTTTCCGAGGCGGAGCGGACGTGGCACAGTTCCGCCTGAAAATCAACGTAATGGGGCAGTTTCAAGTGTTGCACGAAACCGGAGGCCTCGACATTGTCACTGTGTCTGAGAACAAATTCCTGATCTTGGGCAGGGTAGCGCACCTCTTCCCCGAACTCTTCGGAGCGCAGTGCTCGGTCCATAAGGGCCACAGCCATGGCTTTTCTTTCGTTGGCCCCGAAAACAAGCCCGTATCCTTGGACAAAATGGGGACTCTCGGGGGCGCGTTGTTCCAGACGACTCAGCATGACACACTCGGTCACCAAAATGGTGCCGATGTTCACGCTGAAGCCTGTCTCGGGCAGGGTCACGGCGACAGGCACGTAGCCCATCCGGATTTCCCCTACGAACGGATGACCTCGGAACCCAAATCCTCTTTGAGCGGAATAAGCCATGCCCACAAGGAACCCTTCGTCCCCTCGGGCCAACGTCTGCAAACGGGCGCTCCGCGGCGCGGGAATCATTAAAGGCTCTTGCGTGATGTCCTGAGGCCCTTGATGATCATCCGCCTGAGCGTTTTCCAAGAAATTATTGCCGCGGAGGATGTCCGCCAGACGTGGTGCTCGTTGGATCAGGGGGACCGAACGGTCCGCCAAATAGACGACGTTCTCGGGTACTGCTTTGGGTTCAAGAAGAGAGAAATCCAAAAGCCTGTGCGTGTAATCATAAGTCGGCCCCAGGAGCTGACCGCCCGGAAGGTCCTTGAAAGCTGCCGATATGCGCCGCAGTAGGCGCATGGAACCCGTATCCAGAGGCTCGGTCACCCCAAGGCGGGGCAGTGTCGTCCGGTAGGCGCGAAGGAGGAATGCCGCTTCCACGAGGTCACCTTGAGCCTGTTTAATGGCCAGGGCTGCCAGTTCTCGATCGTAGAGTGAGCCTTCGGCCGTCACGCGATCGACGGCAAGACCCAGTTGCTCCTGGATCTGCTTCACATCCAGCTCCGGAATCCGAATGTCCCCGCGCCGTTTTTCGGAAAGGAAGCGATGGGCGTTGGCGATGGCTTTTTCTCCACCTTTTACAGCGACGTACATGCGGATCCTTCCCTGGGCATCACATGGGTTGAACGGGGTAAAGCGACCAGGTTGTTTTCATGAACCAAGAGCAAATCCACACCCCTAGGATAGAAAGCCTCCAACTGGCGTCTCCAGTCCCAAAAGCCTTTGGGACACCCGTCGACGAAAAGAGTGGATCGTTCTTGAATCCCCGGCCCGGAAAGAAGCATAGCCTGGCCTCGGGGCGAGCTTGGCTCCGTACTCAAGGAAAAGACCTGCACAATGACGGTAGCGCTAAGGTAAGGTTCCTCCTCGGTGCCGATCTGAAAGGCGATGGGAACCGCAAGGGAGGAAGGATCCACGACAAGGGCCAGATCGGCTTCCTGCGGCTCGCTCACCGTTCGGACGCGGCACGCTGACTGAACGGCCCAACGTGTCTCGTGGTCGATGGGCAGATCGGTCCAAAATCGTACGGAATCGTCCGCCAAGGTTAGAAGAACGACCCAGGAAGCCGGGTGGAGGTCCCTTGGGATCACAGAGGGGGCCCTTACAGAAACGATGCGACCGGGATGAGCCATCGCGCTCAGAATGGCTCGAAAGGCCTCCTGGGACTCGAGAACGGCATCTTCAAAACCCATGACAGGGATCCTTTGGACGTGGCTCGGCATGATCCCTTCCCCTATTCCCCGCGAACCATGGTCATGAATTCCACCCGCGTTGCCGCGACCCGGCCGGCTTCCCGCCGTTCCGATTCCTGCGTGCGGCGTGACAGGGGATCGACGAAGGTTGCCATGAGGTGATCCCTTTTTCTTGGGTCCTGGAGTTCGGCATCCAGAACGGCGGCAATCTCCGCGTGGCGGGGACGTCGCCCCAAGACCATGGCCGTCCCCAGACGGCCCTCACGGACGGATACCGAGCACCGCGTCACGGTCACCTCCCCGACATAAAAACGTTCCCCATCGCTGCCGACGCGTGCCTGGACCATGAGCAGCCCGATTTCCGGTCCGGAAACCACGGCATACTCGGGTTTGTCTTCGTAGCGTTCCCAGAAGGACTGCAGGTCTTGCGAATCGGCTTCGGCCAAAACGCTCATCCATCGGCGGCGGATGTCTTTAAGGTCGTTCTCTGCACCGGTGCGCACTGTTTCCATGACGTTCCCCTTCAGATAAAACGGCGTCGGAGCCGGGCACAGAGTGTGTCGATCACCGTGACGGCAAGGATGACCATGCCCATCATGGTCGCCACATCCCGGTACTGGTAGCTACTGAGCTTATCGAACATGAGAAAACCGATGCCACCCGCTCCGCAAAAGCCCAGAATGGTGGCACTGCGCACATTGGATTCAAATCGGAGCAAGCTGTAACTCACCACCAAGGGCATGACCTGGGGCATGACGGCGAAGGACAACACCTGGAGAGGGCCGGCGCCGGTGGCGGCAACAGCCTCTACCTGACCCGGTTCGACGGCTTCGATGGCTTCACTGAAGATCTTGCCCAAAATGCCGAAGGTATGGATAGCCACGGCCATAATGCCGGCGAAAGGCCCTAGACCGATGACCGCCACGAACACCAAAGCCATGACGAATTCGTTGAAACCTCGGCAGAAGTCTAGGAGACGACGGACAAGAAACAGGCATGCTGCGCGCCCTGTGCGATAAAGTCGGCCCTCGCCGGGAAAGAAAATTTCCAAGCTGTTCCGAGCGGCAAAAAAGGAGACGGGCAAGGCCCACAGCACGGCGAGCAAGCTCCCCCAGATGGCAATGGCGACCGTTTCCAGCAAAGACTTGGCATAGGCTTTGACACTGGATGGACTGGTCTGCGGCGGGAAGAAGCCGCCTTTTTTTTCGCTCAGGAGGCGATGGAACTCCCTGTCCACCAGCGTCCGACGTTCGGCGTCGGGCATGGCGGCCAGACGCTTTTCCGCCAGCGCCTTGGCTTCGTGAGCCAGGGCGGAGGAATCCGGGGCTTGCTCGGAGGTTCGTGCTTTTTCCCTGAGTTCTTGGAGAATTTCCTGGGTAAGGACGATCTGAGGCATCCGCTCTGCTTGTCGCCGCGCCGCTTCGACCTCCTCAGGGCTGAGTTCGCGGCCGAAAAGATAGGTCCATGCGTGGTGGCGCTTTTCCCAGAGTTTCCAGGGATTGATCCCGGTCCAGGTGTAGCTGACGGCTAGGATGAGCAGGACACAACACACGGCCAGGCCCTGTTTGACGTGCCGCATTGAAAAGGGAAATCCGAATCTGACGGGGGCCTTCGCTTCAGAGGCGTCCATAACGGCCTTTCTTAATCTTACCCGGAGGTTGTGCCTTTGCCCATGCGGTCGGGAGCGGCTCCCGCACCGTTGGGATCGTCGGCGGGAGTCGCCCTCGGATCAAAACGGGTTAGGAAGCTTGAGCCAGTTGTTTCTTCAGCTGATTGAGGTAACGGATGACGTCGTAGACCGTATCGTCGGCGGGTCCGTATCCACCGATCTGAAGCTTTTCGAGAGCGGGCTTGTTGGCGTTAAAAAGCATCAGGGCTCCGGCAAAGGCGGCCTTGAGGCTTTCCGGGAGATCCTTTCGTGCGCACATGGGCGAGCCGGGAATAAGTTCCGACTTCCAGAGAACCGTGAAGTCGTCCCATGAAGCCTGACCTTTTTCGCTCATGCGGTTGAGGTCGATGTTGTTCGTGGCGGCCACATCAATGGATCCATTCTTGACGGCCAAGATACTCGCCCCATGAGATCCGGAGAATTTGACCTCTTTAAAATACTGTTTCGGGTCCACCTTGAGGTCGCGATAAAAAAGAAGGTTCGGCACCAGATAGCCGGAGGTGGAATTGGGATCGGTGAAAGCGAAAACTTTACCCTTGGCGTCCTCCAGCTTTTGAATGCCTGAGCCTTTCTTGGCGATGATGACGCCGTAGTATCCTGGTTCGCCCGAGACGTCTTTTTCCATGGCCAGCGCAACAGCTCCGGCCTTTTCGGAGGCTTCCACGTAGCTCTTGGGCCCGAGGTACGCAAAGTCGATGTGTTTGTGGGCCATGGCCGTGATCACGCCCGCGTAGTCGGAGGCGCTTTGGGCCTCAACCTTGATCCCCAGGGTTTTCTCCAGATGCTGGATGAGCGGCTCAAACCGCTTGACGATGTCCGCTCCCCCTTCCGTAGGGATCAGGCCGATACGCACGGTTTGCGGCCATGCATCCGGATTCGCCATAGAGAGGGAAGG
>VSSL01000574.1_pt1 | contig 11022 bp, 8 predicted proteins | sample 4557531 | NCBI WGS metagenome assembly VSSL01 (sample SAMN10986726, study PRJNA523729) | hot springs metagenome | isolation source: hot springs | place: India:Timba, Gujarat | collected 2018-05-31 | reverse complement strand
GGGGGGCGGGAAAGTCATTGCCTTCGTCCGTCTCGTGCCAACGGGATCACGGCACCGAGAACGCCCGTCATGTCCGCAAGCGGGACCTCCCGCTGGGACTTTTCCGCCATGTTGCGAAGGACGATCACGCCCTTTTGGAGCTCTTCCTCCCCGAGGATGGCCACGTGGCTCACCCCTAATTTGTCGGCCCGACGCATCTGGCTTTTTAGGCTTCCCCCTCCGTAACCCACTTCCACGGCGATTCCGCGACGCCGTAAGGCCTGCACCACCCGAAACCCTTCGATCGCGGCTTGTTCGCCAAGGATGGCGAGGAAGACGTCCGGGGTCTTGGCCGCAAGGCTCTGCCCCTGCTGAAGGAGCAAAATGAGGCGCTCGATCCCGATGGCGAAACCGATGCCCGGAAGATCGGGCCCTCCGAGATCCCGCATCAGGCCGTCGTAACGGCCGCCGCCGCCGACGGCGTTTTGGGCCCCCAGCCGGTCGGTGACGACTTCGAAGGCGGTCCGCATATAGTAATCGAGCCCGCGCACCATGCGAGGATCCACCGTAAAGGGAACGTCGAGGCCGGTCAAATAGCCCCGAACCTTCTCGAAATGCCGAGCGCAGGCTCCGCAGAGGTGATCCACCAACTGCGGCGCCCCGACGAGAGCCTCCCGACATCGGTCCACCTTGCAGTCGAAGACCCGCAAGGGATTCACATGTCGGCGCCGGTCGCAATCGGGACAAAGATGCGCCGCCCGATCGTGGAGGAACTTTTTCAGTTCTTCCCGGAAAGACGGTCGACACGCGGGGCAGCCCAGGGAATTGATATGGAGCCCTACCCCTTCCAAGCCGATGCGCTCGAGAAAATGGCACAGCATGACCATCACCTCGGCGTCCAGCATGGGATCGTCGATCCCGAACACTTCGGCGTCGATCTGGTGAAACTGACGGTATCGGCCCTTTTGGGGACGCTCATGGCGGAACATGGGGCCGATGGTGTAAAACTTCCGAGCCAACGGATCCGCCTGCAGGTTGTGTTCGATAAAGGCGCGGACGACGGACGCCGTCGCTTCCGGCCGCAAGGCCAGCCACTGGCCTTTACGATCCGGAAAGGCATACATCTCCTTTTCCACGATGTCCGTGCTTTCGCCGATGCTGCGTGCGAAAAGCTCGAGTTTCTCCACAACCGGCGTTCGGATTTCCCGGTACCCGTAAAGCTCCAGCACTTCCCGCGCCGTTTTTTCCACCAGTTGCCACCAATGGACGGCATCGGGCAGAATATCGTTCATCCCCCGGATCGCTTGCACTCGTTCCACCGCCCCATCCTCACGATTCGCAGGCGAAACAGCAGAACCTCTGGTGCTTCGCCCATCGTTTGCCTTGAAAATGCCGCACGTGCTCCGAATCATAAACGGTTTCTAGTAGAAAAGGGCCGTGATAAAGTCAAGAAAAACCTCGGATATCCGGAGCCTCACGGACGTCGTCGGGTCGGGCGAGGGCCGGAGACGTCAAAGTCTTGACTGCACACCAAAATGCTTTACACTGCGGGACAGTGGGCACGCAGCAAACCGGACACGTCTCTTACGGCGGGGAGCGGAGGATGGATGCACGGGCACCTCTGAGCCAGATCCTGGTAGTGGATGACACTCCCGAAACCCTTCAAGTGATGGTGGAAGGGCTGCAAGAAGAAGGCTATCGCGTGGATATGGCCTCCAGCGGCCAGGAAGCCGTCCAGAAGGCGTCTCAACACGTCTACGACATCGTCCTGACGGATCTCGTCATGCCGGGCATCGACGGCATGCAGGTCCTGGCCCATTTTGCCGAACACCATCCGGACACCGTTGTCATCGTGCTCACCGGGTATGCGACCATCGAGACGGCCGTGGAAGCCATGAAGCGGGGGGCGTTTGACTATCTTACCAAGCCCGCCAAATTGGACGAAATCCTCCTGGTTTTGGAACGAGCCAGGGAGTTCATCGCCCTGCGCTCGGAAAACGATCTTCTGAAATCCCAGCTCCAGGCCCGATACGGATTTGATAAGATCATCGGCCAGAGCCAGGCCATGCAGTCCATTTACCGGATCATCGAACGCGTCGCCCGGACGGAAACCACCGTGCTCATCACCGGGGAAAGCGGCACGGGCAAGGAGCTCATTGCCAACGCCATCCATTACAACAGCGAACGGCGCGACAAGCCCTTGGTGCCCATCAATTGCGGGGCCATTCCCGAAGAACTCCTGGAAAGCGAGCTTTTCGGGCATGAAAAGGGAGCCTTTACAGGGGCGTTGCGGGACCGCAAGGGCCGGTTTGAATTGGCCCATCAAGGCACGGTGTTTTTGGATGAAATCGGCGATATGAGCCCGAAGCTCCAGGTGAAGCTCCTGCGGTTTCTCCAGGAGCGCAAGTTTGAACGGGTGGGCGGCTCCCGCACCATCGAAGTGGATGTCCGCATCATCGCCGCCACGAACAAGGACCTGGACAGCGCCGTGAGAAACGGCTCTTTCCGTGAAGATCTCTATTTCCGGCTAAACGTCATCCCCATCCACGTGCCGCCGTTGCGGGAACGGGAGGGGGACATTCCTCTGCTCGTCCAGCATTTCCTGCGCCTGCACTGCCAGAAAAAGGGCCTTCCCCTGAAAAAGATGGCCAGGGAAGCCCTCGGCTGCATGGAAGCCTACGAATGGCCGGGAAACGTCCGGGAGCTGGAAAACCTCATCGAACGCTTGGTCATTCTCACCGAAGGCGACGTCATTCAGACTCAGGATCTGCCGGAGCGCATCCGCAAGGCCGCTCCCAAACCCGCTGCACCGACCATCGAAATCGGCGAGGAAGGCATCGACCTCAAACAGATTCTCGAGGATCTGGAAAACAAGCTCATCCTGGATGCTCTTCGCAAAGCCGGGGGCGTCAAGAATCAGGCGGCCAAGCTCCTTGGCCTCAACCGCACGACCCTCATCGAAAAACTCAAGAAAAAACAGCTGCCCATCCCGGTCTGACGCTCAAGGCCCGTCCTCTCTGCATCCTTATCCCTCGATTCGATGTCCGACCCGGATGTCCCGCTCCTCCCCTTTTTTACCCCGTCCCATAAACGATGACGCATCAACACCAATCCACTCAAATGAACCCGAAGGGTTTTTCCGCTCTTGGTTTGCAAAGGCATTGGGTGTATAGATCGCCTCTTTCGGAAATGCCGAAAAAGGAAATCCCGACACATCGAGGTCGGTTCTGCGGAGGCCTGCTTTTGGAGACAACCATCATCGCCGTGTTCATTATTTCCTATCTTGGGGTGGCCCTTGGGCGCATTCCAGGACTCGCTTTGGATCGGACGGGGATCGCGCTCCTCGGGGCCATGGCCATGGTGGCCGTCGGCGCCATGAGCACCCAGGAAGCGTTGGACGTCATCGACATCCCCACCATTCTCCTCCTCTACGGTCTCATGGTCCTTTCCGCCCAGTTTCGGCTGGCAGGTTTCTACACGTGGACGGCGCTCAAGATCACCCGGTGGCTGGATCACCCCTTGCGTTTTCTTCTGCTCTTGATGCTCACGACGGCGGTTTTTTCCGCCGTGCTGGCCAACGACATCGTGTGCCTTGCCTTTACCCCCGTGCTCACGGTCACCCTGGCCCGAAGGTCCTTGAACCCTGTGCCTTTTCTCATTGCCGTGGCCGTCGCGAGCAACATCGGATCGGCGGCCACCATCATCGGCAACCCTCAAAACATGCTCATCGGACAGGTGGGGAGATTGGATTTCCTGAAATTTTTCCTGTGGAACCTGCCCCCGGTGCTCGTCTCGCTCCTGGCCGCCTACGGCCTCATTGTCGTCTTGTCTCGAAACCGGACGACTTTGGACGCAACCCGGGCCGCCGCCGTCATCCAGGGCAGCTGGCCCTCCTTCGACGGCCACCAGGCTCGAAAAGGGCTGTTCTATGCCGCACTCCTCATCGCCCTTTTCTTTTCACCCATCCCCAGGCATGTGACCGCTATCGCCGTCGCGGGATGCCTCCTGTGCAGTCGAAGGATGAAAACCCGATCCATTCTCGGTCTTGTGGACTGGCATCTGATCACCCTGTTTTGCAGCCTGTTCATTCTGGTCGGAGCCGTGGAAAAGGCGGGGCTCCCCCGCATGATCATGGGGGACCTCAGCCATCACGCCCTGCATGTCACCGATCCCTACTGGCTCACCGTTATTTCGGTGGTCCTCTCCAATGTGACGAGCAATGTTCCGGCCGTCATGCTTCTGTCGAAATTCCTCCCGCCGGGTCACGAGACGCTCTGGTACGTCCTGGCCGCCTCCAGCACCTTTGCAGGAAACTTGGTGACCATCGGCAGCATTGCCAACCTCATCGTCATCGAGGAGGCCGCCGCCCACGGTGTCGGCATTTCCTTCCGGGAACACGCCCGATACGGCATTCCCGTCACGGCGGTGTCCCTGGCCGTCTTATGCTCGTGGATTTTTCTAAGCCGGTAAGGGGGTTCAAAACCTTTTCAAGATGGGCAAGGCTTTCCGGAACTCTGGCGTACCGGCGCGGTTGAGCCACTCGAAGGCGACCATTTCCGTGGATGTGATCACGGCGCCAGCCCGATCAAGCCTCTGAAGACCGATCTGCCAGTTGTGTTCGTTTCGGCTCGTCACGGCATCGCTCACCACATGCACGGTGTAGCCCAGACGGACTCCGTGGGCGCCCGTATGGAAGATGCACACATGGGTTTCGATCCCGGCCACGACCAGGGTTTTCCGTCCCGATGCAGATACGGCGCGGGCCATGGCCTCGTTTTCGAAACAACTGAATTCCACTTTGTTCAATACGACGGGGTTGGGGACCTTGGCCGTCAGTTCCGGCAAGAAAGGTCCCAATTTTTCCGCGTTGTGCTGGGAAAACAACACGGGAATATCGAGCACCGCCGCCATGTCCAACAAGGCGACAACATTGGCGACGACCCGGTCCTTATGGACGCACAGATCCAACATGACGCTCTGGAGATCTACCAAAAAGAGCAAGCTTTCTTCAGGGCGGATAAAGCGCCTATGCGGGTTTTCACTCATGGCATCTCCTGTCAAAAGTGTTGCTGGGATTGTTCTCCCGGACGGCCGGTCCGGGGGATTCCTGTGTGTGGCCCACGGGGTGGAAAAGAGAAAGCCCGGAGGGGCATCTCCAGGCTTTCCCCACGGCGTTCCCAGCCATTTCTTAAAATTTGTAGGAAGCGCTGATCCCGATGAGGTGGGCGTCCCCGTTTTCGAACTTCGATTGATAGACGCCGTCGGCCAGCCGAGGTTCCACCGTCCGGTCTTCGATCATGAGATAGGTATAAGAAAGATCCAGCGTCCAGGCATTCCAATGAAAGCCGGTCCCGATGCCGAACATATGCCGGTCGTTAGCGGGTACCAGGTAGTCCACCGTGGAACTGGGAATGGGCTCTTCGTCGAAGATGTAGCTGGCCCGAAGGTCCAACCAAGGGGTTAGTTTGTATTCGGCGCCGATGCTTAATCGCCACACGTCCATCCAGTTTTTCGCCTTGGTCACGCTTGTGACACCCGGCAAAATGGCTTGGTCGTAATTGATGGTCAGATTCTTGTAACTGCTCCAACCGGTCCAGATGGCTCCCAGTTCGATCAGCAACCGGTCCATGGGGCGAATGCCCGCACCCAAGAAGACCATATCCGGCAGGGTAACGCTCCCTTCGGCTCCCGTGTCGTTAAACCAGGTGGCCGCGGCAGCAGCGAGAGGGCCGGAGGTGAGCGCCGCCGGCTTGGTAAAATCGGCATCTCCGTCCAGGTGTTGTTTCACCTTGCTGTGATAGGAAGCGCCCAGAGCGAGCCAATCCGCCGGTTTCACATGGAGTCCCAAGGTAAAACCATATCCGAAGGTATCCCCCGTGAGCTTGCTCTTGACATCTAGGGCACTGGTAGTGGGATCGTTAATTTTCGTGGAATACCCCAGGGCAGCTAAGGTCGCTCCCGCCCCGCCTTTCACGAACGGCGCCGTGGCGTCGATTTTTTGTTCTAACGTGAGATCGAACCACATGATTTCAATTCCGGCTGAAACGGAAACCATGTCGTTGAGCTTCACCGCCACATTGGGATTAAAGGACAGGGTCTGGATGATCGCGTTGTAGCTGTTGTAGCGGCCCCACCAATTCTCGTCGAATTCGGTTCCCAGGCCGAAACGGGAGTAAAAAGCCGCCCCGAACCAGAGCGCGTCCGAAAACTGGTAACTGGCATACAAGTGGGGCGGGATCCACACGTTGCTTTCCGCCGATTTGGTGTTGCTCTGCCCGGAGTAAGGATTGACCGTCGTCACATCCGTCATCGGTGAGATCAATGTGGCGCCGCCCATCACTTGCACGCCGGGAAGCTGCGTGACGCCTGCCGGGTTGAAAAACAAGGCCGATACGTCATCGGCGCTTCCCGTCAGGTTTCCGCCCAAGGCATTGCCCCGGGCGCTGCCTTCGTAGAGCGCAAAACCTGCCGCCCCGGCCTGGGCGGCTACCATGAGGAGCAGCGCTCCAACCCCTAACAATGCCACACACCAACGCTTTCCTTTCATCTCCTCCTCCTCGAACGGTCATGACGTTTCGGAAAAAGCCCCTTCTTCCGCTCGGGAGCCCCTCCGGCGGGATTCATGATTTTTCGGACAGGCTCCCCACCGCTCGCAGCGCGCGCTCTCACCCCCTTCCTTTTCCGGCATCCTTCTCCGATGAATGTTTCAACGCCCCACAGTCCCCGACCAAAATATACGACGGCCCTCCCTCCCGAGTGTTTCCTCGGGCTTGTCAAGGAACGCGTTTTTGATCACATTGGGAACGATCCGCCCGGTGCGAGAACGGACGAAGAGGGACAGACGAGGACGTGGATTTTCAAGATGCCGGGCGGATTCACCCTATCGAAGCCCCGATGGGCGGTCAATGGGAAAGTGGAGAAAAGAACATACTGAACTCTCGGGTTGTTCGCCGTGGAATAAGGAAAGGTCATGACGGGACCGGCCGGCTTCGCCCCCCCGACCTTATCGCCTCCGCAATTCCATCCGCCACTACGAGTGGGGGGGAACGGGGCCCGGCGGCCTTCATCGCCAAACTCATGGGCATTTCGGACCCCAATCCGACCCCGTACGCGGAACTCTGGGTGGGGGCCCATCCGTCGGCACCCTCGCAGATCCTCAGGGACGAGACGGACTCCATCCCCTTGAACGACGCAGTCCGTCTCTGGCCTCTCCCCATCTTGGGCCCTCGGGTGCAGAACGTCTTTGGCGGACAGTGGCCTTTTCTCCTCAAGATCCTTTCCGCCGCCGAGGCTCTCTCGATCCAGGCCCATCCGGATCGAACCCTGGCCCCTCTCCTGCATGCCCAAGATCCGCTTCATTATCCGGACGCCAACCACAAGCCGGAACTCGCCGTGGCCTTGGAAACTTTCCGCGCTGTTGCGGGATTTAAGCCGCTGGACGGCTGGCGGGCCGTCTTCCGCGCTTTTCCGGAAATCGCCTCCTTCGTCGGGCCCGTCGCCCACGAGTTCGACACAACGAATCCAAGCCGGCCCGAAACCGTCGCCACGGAAGGAATTTTCTCGGCCAAATGCCCGCCTGCACAGCCCCGGGCGCGGGCCGAGGACCTGCCCTCCCCAATCCCCGAACGTGCGAAAGAGGCCTCCCGCTCGGGTTCCCCCCCGGGCCTTGTTCAGGCCGCCTTTTTGCGACTGTTGACGAGAGCCCGAGAAGATCCCACGGCCCTAGCCGCCGTCATTCAGGCGACGGCCCAACGAATGGGCAAGGCCCCCGAACCCTTTGGTTCCATGGCAGCTCTTTTCCATGAACTCCTTACGAAATACGGTCCCGAAGACGTGGGGCTGCTCGTGCTCCTCTTCCTCAATCCGCTGGAGCTCGTGCCCGGGCAGGCCGTTTTCCTCCCCCCGGGCCTTCCCCACGCTTACCTGCGGGGCAACATCGTGGAATGCATGGCCAATTCGGACAACGTGGTCCGTCTCGGCTTAACCCCCAAGCCCAAGGATTTCCAAATGATTCCCAGGGTCTTGCATTTCGATCCCATAATCCCCGAGGTCATCACCCCGTCGGAGGAAACCCACACGGTCTACGCCGCGCCGTGCTCGGAATTTCAGGTCCACCGCTGGATCGTTGGCCCCGATCGAAGCCTTTCCATCACGCGACCGGACGGGCCCGAAGTGATCCTGGTGATCGAAGGTCGCGGGCAGATCTCTTGGCGGGAAGACGATCGGGTTCAGACGACGCGCTACGGCAAGGGTTCCAGCTTTCTCATCCCCGCCCTGCTTCCGAGCTACCAGCTTGAGGCGAAAACGCGCACCTTCGCCTTTACGGCGCGCGTTCCCCCCCTGAGTTCTTTTCAAGTCTTGACCATGCCGTGAAGGAAAAGATCGGCGATTTCCTGAGCGACCTGTTCCAAGGACAACGATCCGTGGGGTTTGAACCAGAAGTAAAGCCAATGCAGCGAACTGATGAGCGAAAAGGTCATGACGGTGGGGTTGATCGGCCGGATGACGCCCTGATCCATCAGGGAGACGAGAAACGCTCGCAGTTGATGAACGTTTTCCTTTTCCCTGTCCAGGATGATCCGCTTCTTGTCCTCCGGCAGATACTCCATGTCGTGAAACAAGATCTTGTTGAAATTCTCGTTCTTGAGGTAGGTGCGCAGATATTCGATGAGAATGTCGGTAAGCTGCTCTTCAAGCGGCTTTCCGGATTGTACGTTTCGGGCGATGGCGCGGCGCATGTTGCCCACCAATTCGTCCGCCGCTTCCAGGCAGATCCTGAAAAGGATCTCCTCCTTGTTCTTGAAATGGTGATACAAGGCGGCCTTGCTGATCCCGACCGCGCGGAGATTTCCCGAGTGCTGGCCGCCTCGTAGCCTTTTTCGTAAAAGAGCTGACGGGCGGCCTTGAGAATTTCGGCCGCCGTATCCTTCCGTTCGTCCTTCACCAGACGCCTGCCTTGCCCGGAGGGGTTAGCCCTTGGTGTGTTCCTTGAGGACGATCTTGGCAATGGTCAGTTTTTCCGCTTCCTTGGTGCCTTCGTAGATTTCAAGGATCTTGGCGTCCCGGTAGTAACGCTGCACGTCGTATTCATCGATATAGCCGTAGCCCCCATGCAGCTGCAAGGCCTTGTCCGCCACCCATACCGCCGTTTCTCCGGCGTAATACTTGGCCATGGCGCTCAACTTGGGATCGATCCGTCCCTGATCCACCAACCACGCAGCCTTGTAGGTGAGCTGCCGAGCAAGTTCGATACGGGTCGCCATTTCCGCGAGCTGGAACTGGACGCCTTGGAAGTTGGCCAACGGCTGACCGAAGGCCGTCCGTTCCTGCACATATTGGGCGGCCTTATCCAAGGCCCCCTGGGCCAGCCCCACCCCCTGCCCCGCCACCATGGCCCGGGTGGTGTTGAAAAAGTCCATGAGCTGGTAGAACCCGTTGCCCTCCTGCCCCACCAGGTTTTCCGCCGGGACTTTCACATCTTCGAAACTGATTTCCGCCGTGTCGCTGGCGCGGATCCCCATTTTGCCGTGAATCTTGTTTCGGGTGATTCCCGGCGATTTGGCGTCCACAATGAGCAGACTGAAACGCTTATGGCGCGGCGCATCCGGGTTGGTGATGCAGAAAACACAGAAGTAATCGCAGATGGTGCCGTTGGTGATAAACATCTTCTGACCGTTCAGGATGTAGTGGTCACCGTCTCGCACCGCCCGGGTGCGAATGCCCGCCACGTCCGTCCCCGCATTGGGTTCCGTGTAGGCGCCCGCAAAGATGATCTCGCCGCTCACGATCTTCGGGAGGTAAGTCTTCTTTTGCTCTTCCGAACCGTACAGGTAAATGTTTTCCGACCCGAACCCGGCGGCGGTGATGAGCCCGATGCCCATGTCGATCCGGCTGAATTGTTCCGTGATGATGGTGTTGCCCAAAAAACCTGCACCCGGTCCCCCGTATTCCTCGGGAACCCACGCCCCGATGAAACCGTATTCGCAGGCTTTCTTCCACACCTCCCGGGGATACTTCTCTTCCCGGTCGCATTCCTTGGACACGGGGGTGAATTCCCGCACGGCGAACTTGTAGGCCTCCTCTTTCAAAATCCTCAGTTCTTCAGGCAGATCGAAATTCATAGGGTCCTCCTTGGAAGGTTCAAATGAGCTGTAAGCGCTTGGCGACAATGAGCTTCATGACTTCGGTCGTCCCGGCAAAAATCGGGATGGGGCGAACATCCCGGTAGAACCGGCTGATGGGGTATTCCTCCATATACCCGTAGCCGCCGTGGAGCTGCACACACTGATAGGCGACCCGGTTGGCCATTTCCGCAATCCATGCCTTGCCCATGGAGACATCCGTGACGATGTCTTTTCCCGCCATATGGTCCCCAACGAGCCGGTCCAGATACGTGCGGCCCAGTTTCACTTCCGTGACCATGTCCACGATCTTGAAGGCGTTGTGCTGGAAAGACGCGATGGGACGCCCGAACGCGGTGCGGGTCCGGGCGTAGTCGATGGTCATGGCCAGCATGGCTTCGGCCATGGCCTGGGCCATGATGCACGCCATGAGCCGCTCCTGCTGCAGGTGATCCATCATGTGATAAAAACCGCGGTTCAATTGCCCGAGAAGGTTTTCGGCAGGAACCCGGCAGTCGTCGAAAATGAGTTCCGCCGTATCTTGGGCGTGGAGACCCATTTTTTTGAGGTTTCGGCCCCTTTGGAAGCCCGGCGCGCCCCGCTCCACACAAATGAGGCTGATCCCCTTCGCCCCCGAATCGGGGGATCCCGTGCGGCAGGCCAGGACGACCACATCGGCCAAGATGCCGTTGGAAATGAAGGTCTTCTGGCCGTTGATGACCCAGTGGTCCCCGTCCCTTTCCGCCCGGGTGCGAATGGCGGCCAAGTCGGAGCCCGTGTTCGGTTCGGTCATGGCCACCGCCAAGATGATCTCGCCTCGCGCCGCGCCGGGAAGCCACCGCTTTTTCTGTGCCTCGGTGCCCAAGGCGGCGATGTATGGGGCCACAATATCACTGTGCAGCGGCGCCATGAGGCTCACCGC
>VSSL01000573.1_pt1 | contig 11069 bp, 9 predicted proteins | sample 4557531 | NCBI WGS metagenome assembly VSSL01 (sample SAMN10986726, study PRJNA523729) | hot springs metagenome | isolation source: hot springs | place: India:Timba, Gujarat | collected 2018-05-31 | reverse complement strand
CATTTTCACAATCATTCTGCAAAGTTTTCAATGCGAATCTCCCGAATTTACAACCGCAAAACTCGCAATTCGCAACAAAGACCTCGACAAAGCAGAATTGAACCTGGAGAAAGAAATCAAAAATAATCCAAATAATGGTCAAGCCTACATAATGTTGGCAGAAGTCCGACAAATGAAAAACGATTTTAAAGGTGCGGCTCTTACAATTAACAGTGCCGACTCAATCATCAAAGATGCTTTGCTGAAAATCCAAGCCGAGCAGTTTAAAAAGTAATCTTTGGCGAGTTGCCTACAATAATGGAATCGATTTGTTTAATAGGTATTTTGCTACAAAAAATGAGAAGTTTCTAGACTCTGCAATTGATGTATTTAATGCTGGTGTTCTGGTTCGTCCTCAAATTTATGATTTCTATCCGCTAATTGGTCAAGCCTACGAAGTAAAAGGTGATACTTCAAGTGCAATTAAATATTACAAACTTTATGCCGATGTTATCAAAGAAGAATTGAACTTTGCTAAAGACTATGGTGTTTATTTAAATATGCCTCGTGAGGATTTTCTTGCAAAGGTTGGAAAACCCACATTTTCCAAAGGATTAAGGTTTAATCCCCAAAGCGATTCAATTTTAATTGACCGTTTTGATTTGAATGGTAAAGAAGTTTATCTTTACTCCCGCGATAAAATTGGTTTTTTCACAATTTTTGGTTGGCGAGTGAACCCGCCGAAGTTTTGGCCAACAAATGAAAAAGAACAGCCCACTGAACTGAACTCAACCCCTTTTGCGGGTCTTGCCCAAACTTATTTCAATCGAGGAGATTATGATAATTCGGTAAAATATCTGAAACTGTTGTTATTGCTCGAACCAGACAATTCCGAAGCAAATGCATTTTTGGTCAATATTTACCAATTGGAAAGGAAGGAAGAAGAAGCCATAGAATTTGCAAAGTCTTTAATTGCAAAGGACCCAAAGAATAAACTTTATCACGCTATTTTGGCAGATATATTACTTCAACTTGGAAAGTATGACGAGGCTATTGCGGAATACGAAAAAGCAATTCAAATCGACCCCAATTTTGATTTAGCGATAAGAAATTGTGCTGCTGCGTACAAAAATAAAGTTGCGTTAATACAAAAGCGACAGATTGAGGAAAACAAAATAAATGAAAAAGAATACATTGATGATTTAAAAAAGTCTGCTGAACTTTTTGAAAAGGCGAAGAAAACTCCTCGCTTTACCAATGACTTCGAACTGTACAAGGACCTTGCAGAAATCTATTTTGTAATGAACGATCAAACTGCGTTAAAACAAACGGTTGCCGAAATGGAAGCACTTGAACAAATAATAAAAGAAGAGGATAAAGAGGCATACTATCTTGCACTATTAAAGATTTATAGTTCGTATTTGAAGGATGAAAAGAAAACTAATGCTGTTCAAGAACGTCTTAACAATTTTAGAAAATAATTGGAGGCTTGTTATGAGTGAGAAAAAAGAACCACAGCAAATTCAGCAACAAATCAACATCGAGTTGGGTGAGAAAGAAGCCGAAGGTATTTATTCCAATTTGGTGATTCTATCACATAGCCCAGCAGAGTTTGTTTTCGATTTTACACGAATTCTTCCTGGTTTGCCAAAGGGTCGAGTACTTTCCAGAATTATTATGACCCCGCAACACGCAAAATTATTTATGCGTGCTTTAATTGAAAACATACAGAATTACGAGAATCAGTATGGAGAGATAAATATCGACCGAGGCGATAAGATTTATCCTGGAATGGGAAATATTCCGAAGATAAATTGAGTTTGCAAAATTGGTTATAGGTTTTAATATGTTAATCTTAAAGGGACATAGGTTGTCCCTTCTTTGTTAAATAGAGGTTGAAATGCAGTCTGGTAGTTATGTTTTGATTTTGCATACCCATTTGCCGTGGGTCATTCATCACGGAACATATCCACACGGGGTCGATTGGTTGAACGAAGCAGTGGCTGAATGTTACATTCCTCTTTTAAACGTGTTTAACGATTTGCTGAACGAAGGTATTTTGCCAAAAGTTAGTATCGACATCTCACCAGTTTTGTGCGAACAATTGGAACATCCAGATTTCCCAGCGATTTTTGAAAATTACTGTAAAAGTAAAATTGAACTTGCTCAAAGAGATGAGAAGAACTTCACCGACTGGGGTTATCATCCACATCATATTTATTTAACAAAATACTGGCAAAATTGGTATTCTGAGAGGCTGAATGATTTCAACCATAAGTATTCCAAATCGATAATTAAGGCATTAAAGGCACTTCAAGATATTGGTGCAATAGAAGTTTTCACTTGTGCAGCAACCCATGGATATCTACCCCTTTTGGGAGACGACAAAAGTATTGAGTGCCAGATAAAACTTGCAGTCGAGAATTACAAAAAACATTTTGGGCGAGAACCTCGGGGGGATTTGGCTACCTGAATGCGCATATAGACCATCGTACATTTGGAAAACTTTAATTCCAGTAAACCCTTATCATCAAGAAAGACTTCGCCCTGGTTTGGAACAATTCCTTGCCCGTTTCGGTTTAAATTATTTTATCACTGACCAAAATCTACTTGAAAGAAGTGTTCCGCTTGGAAAATTCGTTGATAAAGAAAAATATTTAGCCGACTTCTTCGAAAAACCCGAAGATTCTAACTTCGATTTTAATCCTTTGCGTTTGGTAAATGTCGCCTCTAGCGAAAAAGTTGAATACGGAACTGCGGTTGCATTTACCCGACATCAAATGATGTCGATGCAAGTTTGGAGCGGTGATATTGGATATCCCGCTGAACCCGACTATTTGGATTTTCACAAAAGACACCTCGATTCAATGCTTCGTTATTGGCGTGTTACAGACCGCAAAGCGGATATGCTTTACAAAACCTTGTACTATCCCGAATGGACTGCGAAAAAGATTGATTTGCAAGCAAACCATTTTATTCATCATCTGGAAAATACTTTAAACTGGTACTTTAACCAAACGGGAATTCGAGGAACTCTATGCACTCCGTTTGACACTGAACTATTTGGTCATTGGTGGTTCGAAGGTCCAGAGTTTATCCGTGCTGTAATTAAAGGTTTGCACTTTTCTCCTTGGGTCAAAATGGCAACTTGTAGCGAGGAAATTTTCCGAGTCGACCCAGATATAATTGTAAAACTGCCTGAAGGTTCTTGGGGAGTGAATAATAACCACGACGTTTGGAGCAATCCCGAGACGCTTTGGACTTGGGAGGCTATATACAATGATGAAAAGCGTTTTAATGAACTTATTGAGATTGTTAAAAATAGAAGAAATAATGAGTTAATTGTTCGAATTATGACACAAGCATTGCGAGAGTTGCTTTTGGTTCAATCTTCAGATTGGCAATTTTTGATTTACACAAAAAGTGCGAAAGATTATGCTGAACAAAGATTCTTTTTCCACCATTCAGATTTTAACCGCTTACTGGATTTGGTTGAAAAACTTTTGCAATCGAATAATTTGACGAAAGAAGATTTGTCTTTTCTTCAAGAATGCGAGAAGCGAAACTCTTTATTCCCTGAGTTACAATTAGATTGGTGGGACTTTACTCCTCGATAATGGGCAATCTTGTTAAAAATACAATTCTTGTTGGAGTTTCAGAAATAGCGAGCAAAGGAATTATTGCACTCGCAATGATTCTTCTTGTTCGAACACTCTCCCCAGATTACTACGGTCTTTATTCGCTTGCTATTACCTTGACATATTTTTTTGTTGGGTTTCTCCATTCGGGTTTCTACACCATCGGAATGCGGGAAGTAGCCAAGTTCCCCGAACTTGCTACTAAATATGTTAACAACATTACCACTTTAAAAATACTTATAAGCATTCTTTCATATGTAATTTTGTTTTTCATCATTCTTTTACTCGATAAGCCTACCGAGGCAAAGTATGTTTTTTTGACTGCTGGACTTTTCATTTTTATCCTTGTGTTCCACATAGATTGGCTTTTTCGTGGAATTGAAAGAATGGAGATTACCTCCATAGGTAGCATTTTACAAGGTGTTACCCTTCTTGCTTTAATTTTCCTTTTGGTTAAACAGCCAGACCACATTTGGCGTGCAATATTTGTTTATCTTGCTTCTTGGTCTGTTTATATTTTGTTTGAACTTATAGTTTACTTTTTCATTAAAGGAAGAATAAGATTTGAGTTTGATAAACAGTTTAACAAAACTCTTCTTAAATCATCCTTGCCAATTTCTTTTTCATCATTGATAATTGCTTTGTATGCGAATATTAATGTGGTCATATTAAATCTTTACCGTGGGGACTACGATACGGGGATTTATTCCGCAATGATTCGATTAATGAATATTCTTCTGCTTCCAAACAGTATCCTTCAAATTGCTTTCTTTCCAGAATTGTCAAGGTCTGTTCTCAATGGTTCATTGATTAATTCACAAAAGAAATACTTAATTGTTCTTTTTACTATTGGCTTTTTTGCAATTTTTATTGATGTTTTGGTTATTCTACGGATATAATAAAATTTGTTTTTGGGGCAAAGTATCTTGTTGGCGACTTAATCTTCAAAGTTTTCGCTTATCGCTTGCTTTTTCTCATATTTAAGTGCATCCGCTGTTATCATTTCTTATGCAATGGATAAACAAAAGTAACTTCCTTTTTGCAATCATTGGTGGGGTTGGAGTATCGGTTTGTTTAAATTTGTTGCTTGTCCCTTTATACGGTGCGATGGGTGCTGTTGTTACTCTTGCAATAACTGAATTTTCTGTTTTTTTGCTATTAGTTATTTTGAACAAGGATTTGACTATTCTTGCTCCATATAAAGAAATTTTCAAACCCTCCTTGGTTGCGGTTTTTGCATTGATTTTCTCTAAATTTATTGAAACTTTAGCCAATACTTTATTGGCGATAATCGGTTATGTTGTGATTTTCTTGATTTTAGCCTTTTATTTGAAATTAATCTCCAAAGAACTGATTTTTAAATTAATACGATTTGGAAAGTAATCATAATAGTTTTTTGGATAAATTCTTCGTTGGATTCATTATTTCATTGAAATAGTAGTTTTCTTTCGTACATTCTTCTGGGGTGATGAATTTCACATCCAATGGTTTAGGATGGTTGAAACCAGTGTTAATGTAAATAATTTCTTTCAATAATGCCTCCCAGGGTTCAAGCCAAGATACCAAACGCATCAAGTTTTCTTTGTTGTTTTCCACGAGAAATAGCAAATCCAGGTCAGAAGTTTCGGAGGCAGTTTTATTATAAACTGTGCCAAAAAGGTAAACTCCTAGAACACCATATTTAACTGGTTTTAGTTTGCTTATCATTTTCTCAGCAAATTTCCAACGAAGTTCCCAAGGCTCCTCGAGTTGTGCTTTTGCCTCTTTGACTAGTTTCGGTTGGTAAACTTTGAAAATTGGGGAAATTGACGACTCGGAGAAAAATCCTATTGAAGTGTTTGAACTTGCGCTACTTATTATTTTAAGTACCTTCCCACCCGTTTCTTTTGGTATCGATACAACTTTGAGAATTGGTGAAAGGTGGACGTATTCTGGAAGAAACTCGCCTAAAAAGTTAAAAGACCTATTGATAAAGAATTCATTAAATATTGTACCTTCTTCTTGGAGTACAATTGGAATGTAGAGAATATTTGATTCAACCAAATCTTGAAAAAAGTGCGTTCCGAAAGAAACTTCTGGGGAATATACTCCGAGAGTATTTGCAATTTCAATCAGACAGGCTGTATTGAAAATAGAAGAGTATGTGACTTTGACTCCAAGTCTGAAATCATCTCGTGTACCCCAGCGACCAGGACCAATAAGAACAAATTTTTTTGCGGGTAGGAGGGTGTTTAATTTTCCAATTGCTTCTGAAATTTCGATGTATTCTTCCTTCGTGTTTATTTTGGAGTAGTTGGTTGGGTCTACAAAAACAATATATTCAAGGTCGTTAGTTTTCCCGTTGCTAACGAATTTATGGGATTTGAAAAGCAAATCTTCTTCGGCAATGTTATCGGGTATTTCATATTGAAGGGAGTCTTTGATTGTGCTTTGTGAACGACATTGCAAAATGTACAAACTTTCACCATTGAAAGCAAATTCAATATCTACTGGTGTTCCCAATTCACTTTCCAAAATGTTCAATATCTTTCTTATTGTTGAAAGAAAATCAGTGTTTGTGAATAGATTATCGAAGGTTACCAACAGTTCTTGTTCTCGTGGATTAATTGAAAATCCAACTGGGCGTCTTAAAGTTTTCTCTTCGAGTATTGAGAATACTAAATTTATTGCGGGAAAGTAGTCTCCGTATTTTTTCATTAATTCATTTATTGAAACAGTTTCAAATTTGTTGGTTTTCAGATTTATTGCATCGAGACGGTGGGGTGAATACTTGATGTAGTCGGATATTTCTGTATAGACTTTTAAACCAGGTTTACCAGGGGATATGAGTATAGGATAGTCGTCCCCAGTACGGTCGACAGCCCTTGTACCCAATCCCACGACGAGTCTTATTAAGCCGTCATTTCGTTCCAATCGTGGCGACCAGCGAAAGTCGTTATAACTAAATGCAACACCAGAGAAAATTGGGAAGAAATAATCCCCAACTTTGGTTCCAACAACTTCTTGTATCATAATACCCATCTCTTCGTTGTAGTCCAAAAGATTGTGTTCAATTCGATAGCCGATTGGGTCGGGACTAAAAGTGGAAGCGTAGACTTCTGCAATCGCATCCATCAAAGCGAGAAGTTTTTCTTCTTTGGTTCCTTGGTTTGCCAGAAAAATGCTTTTATACTTTCCAGGGAAAGCAGTGCCAACTCTGTCTTCCAAAAGACTTGAAGAGCGAACAATGATTGGGTTGTCACCGAAATCGTCAAGGGCACGGACAAGACCGTTTATCATTTCGGGTGGAAATTGGGAATTTTTAAATACTTGGATAATATTTGGATACTCAATTCGAATTTCGTCGATTGACTTGTATTTCTGTTCAATAATATCCTCTAAATTGTTGTAGGTGAGAAAATCGTAAAACGCATCCGAGGGAATAAACCAAGTTTTAGGAGTTTTAATTTTATCTAACGAAAATTGAGATTCTTTTCTCAAAGAGTGGGGATTTTCTTTGGCATAGTTTTGTATAATTTTCGAAGCCAGTATCAAGCCAGCTGCCTTGCCTCCAAATCTTCCAATACCTTCTGTGGTGATAATTGTTTTAAGTAGTAATTCGTAGAAGTCTGTGATGCTCAAAAAGTTTTTTGAGATTTTAACAAATTCTAATTGGTCGGACAATAGACGGCGAGAAAGTGCAACTCGAATTCCTTGCACTGCTGGTGATGATTTATATTGTTCTTCCATTTCTGATAAATTGGGTGTTTGATAGATGTATTTTCGCAATGCTTCGGTTATTTCTTTTAAAGGTATCGATTGATTTGTCAAGAGGCGAAGCAATCCGCTGGCTTTTTCTTCGAAAAGCCATTTTTGTATCAGATAAAGCATTTGTTCGTTGGATAGGTGATTTGATGCGACATCGAAAATTTCTTTTGAATACTTTAACGAGTTCTGCAACGCATTTTTTTGGCTCGGTTGGCTGTTATCGGTTAAAAAGTTTTCTCTTATGCTATCAGAATTCCAGAGGAAATTACTAATCTCTTTCGCTTCGGGATATCCACGGAATAGTAAGTAATTGAGCATTTTCCTTGAGATTACAGAAAACAAATATGGGTCGATTTGCACCAAAGTATTGATTAGTTTTTTTAGTTCCTCTTTGCTGATTATTTCATTTTGTAAATTTTCATTGGAATTTGAATTGCTTTGTTTCATAGCAAACTTTGCATTTTGATTAAAATTAGTTTTATTTGGAAAATAAATTTGATTAAAATAACAAAAAAATATTGTTTAGTTAAGAAATTTGCAATGTATATAATTTGTGATAAATATTTTTGTTTGCAAGGAGTTGCGAGTGGGTGCCTCGTTCGACAATTTTACCATTTTCAAAAACAAGAATTTCGTCTGCATTTACAATAGTGGAGAGTCGGTGTGCCACAATGACTGCAGTTTTGTCCTTCAAAGATGCGTTTATTGCCTCTTGAACAACTTTTTCCGATTCTGAATCGAGTGAAGAAGTGGCTTCGTCGAAGATTAGTATTTCTGGATTACGAACCAAAGCCCTTGCGATAGCAATTCTTTGTCGCTCCCCGCCAGACAGCATAACACCACGCTCGCCAATCACAGTGTCTAATCCCTCGGGTAGTTTCATAATAAAATTCAATGAATTAGAAATTTGACAGGCTTTCAATATGTCTTCTTCGCTTGCTTTTGGGTTTCCAATCAAAATATTATTTCGAATTGTGTCGTTAAACAAAATAATTTCTTGGGATACAATTCCAAAAAGATTTCGATATTTGTGAATGTCAAATTCTTTGATGTTTACTCCGTCGAGTTTAATTTCTCCTTCGATTGGGTCATAAAAACGCACAATAAGGTCTACAATTGTCGACTTCCCACTTCCACTTGCACCAACAAGAGCAACTTTCTTCCCCTTTTCAACTTTGAATGATACATTTTTTAACACCAAATCGGAATTGTAGGCAAAGGATACATTTTCAAACTCGATGCATTTTTCAAATTTGGGTTCTTTGTTTTTATTAGAAACAATTTTGACTTCCTGGTCGAGAATATCGAAAACTCTTTTAGTAGAAACAATTCCACGCTGGAATTGAGATATGTTGTGTACTATTGTTGCAACTGGGCTCATTATCGAAAATAGAGCAAAAAGGAAAAGCATAAGTTCGTCGCCACGCATTTTGCCTTCCAAAACGAACGAACCCCCAACAAGAAAAACAATTACGAGGGCAATTATAGCAAAAATTTCATTCAAAGAAGGAACAAGAGATATTACTGATTGAAACTTGATTGATGACTTGAAATACTTATTGGTTTTATCAAAGAATTTACTTTTGGTTTGCTCTTCGAAGTTATAGCCTTTAATAATGCGTATTCCAGACAAAGATTCTTGGAGAACAGTTGTAAAATCTGCCATTGCTCCTTGCATTCGGTTTGCATACCGTCGTAGGTAATAGGTTGAAATTCGTAGTATACCAATTGTAGCAATGCTTGAACTAAAAGCGATTAAAGAAAGAAATGGAGAAATGGAAAGCAACAGGAAAAGAAATAGAACAACCTGGATAAATTCTCGCAGAAGACCAGTTAAAGCAGAAATAGTTGTAGAATTTACAATTGTAACATCGTTTGTCAATGTGGAAATAATCGAACCAGCCTGTGTGGTATTAAAATAGTTTAAATCGAGGGTCATTAGTTTCGAAAAAAGATTATTTCGGATGTATCTGATAATGCTCTCTTCGAGCCTTGCATTAACAATTGAACCAAGGTATTTGAATAAATTTTTAAATACAAATAAGATTATGATGAACACACTTAAATTGATAAGAGTAGATTTTACATCGTTTGGGTTAACGACAAGATTTTTTAGAAAGTTGAAAAACTCGTTCTTAATGTTTGATAACAAGTTGTTAGATTGTGTGTTCTGTTCAATTGAAATATTTGAGTTAAAAATTAATTCGAAGATTGGCTTAATAGTTGCGACTGTTGTTGCAGTTAAGGTAGAAAAGACAGTGTTTAAAATAATAGTAGCAATTAGCAAACCAAGAAATGGCTTTACAAAAGTAAAACTACGAAAAAAGTAGGACCGCTTTGGCTTATCACTCATTTGTTGTGGATTTCGTTTTCTTTGTTTTGTTGTTCTTCTTGTTCGAGAAGTTTTTTAATCATATCATAAAGATAATTTTCATCGCCAGTGGCGTATCCGTTGTGTTCCCAAACAATTTTCCCCTTGGAATTGACAAGGAATGAGTGGGGTGGGTTGTTAACATTCATAGCACGACGGAAATCACCATTTTCGTCAAGGTAGACCTCAAATTTTCCAGTTTCTACCTTTGACGAAAGGGGCAACTTTTTTTTGAATTCCTTACATCATCGATAGAAACTGCAATGATTTTCACCCCAGTCTCTTCTTGCCATTTATCATACACTTCGTGGATGTTGTTCAATTCCATAATACAAGGTTTGCACCAAGTTGCCCAAAAGTTTATTACAAAAGGTTTCCCGCCATTGTTAAATGTTTTGGTTTCGATGGTTTCGCCTTTTAAGTTTTTCACTTTAGTGTTGGGTATAGTCTTTTTTTTCTTGTGCATAGGCAAATGTGAAAAGCAAAGCGATTAACAAAATAAGATACTTTTTCATAATTGTTCCTACAAAAATTTGAAAAAATTATTTAAATTAAACTTTTTAAAGAACAAAATTAATAATAATTATGAAAAGACTTTTTATTTTACTTTTGGCGATAAGTTTATTCACCTATCCGCTATTTTCAAAAAGCATTGAAATTGTAAACGGAGATTTCCTTGTAACTACTTCACCGAATACTGATGAAATTAAAGCACATTGTGTATTTAAAAATGTTTCCGACCAAACGATTGATGTTAAATTGACCATCAATCTGCTTGAAGCAACCGAGGGCTTGGACGTTGCTTTCTGTTGGGGTCCAATATGTTACCCACCATTAGCTGTCAATGTTCCAAGAAATCCAAACGATGTGATAACATTACCGCCAGGTGCAATTTCAGGCGAAAATGAATTTTACCTAACATTCAGTCCCAATGGGTACGAAGGAACAGCCGTAGTTGAGGCAATTCTTTATGTTGCTTCCAATCCAGAGGATTCTCTCCACTTAACTTTTAAATTGACAACTGTACTTGGAGTGGAAGAACCAAGTTTAAATCTCGCTTTTGAATGTATCATTGTAGACTCAAAAGTAGAATTAGAAAAATTTGGTTTAAATAACAAGACCGTAGAAATTTATTCTTTAAACGGTTCTTTAATATCTAAATTAGAATTCACTAATCTATTAGATGTTTCTTTCTTACCTAAAGGGATATATCTGTTAGTCCAAAATGAAACAAGGAAAAGAATTATAAATTAATAAAATTATAAATTTAATTAAATTTTAATCATAATTAATTTTGTTTTTCCTATAGGAGAAATCAAATGATAGCATTTGAT
>VSSL01000572.1_pt1 | contig 11085 bp, 11 predicted proteins | sample 4557531 | NCBI WGS metagenome assembly VSSL01 (sample SAMN10986726, study PRJNA523729) | hot springs metagenome | isolation source: hot springs | place: India:Timba, Gujarat | collected 2018-05-31 | reverse complement strand
CTTGTTAAGATGAAAATTGTTAACCAATGAATGATCAAGGAAGATAAATAAAAACAAAAATTCTGGGATTAGTTTTCAAATGACCTCTTTTATAAAATTTATTGTTGCAGGAATATTTTTCATTAAATCTGTTGCGACAATTCCGAATTCAGTTTTTCTATTTAGTAAAATATCTGCGGTAAGACCGTGCATATAAACAGCTAATAAAGCAGCTTCCTTTAGATTTTTTTGATTGTGAATAAAATCCTGCAATCATTCCGGTCAGAACATCACCACTTCCGAATTTTGCAAGTCCATTATTTCCTGATGAATTGATAATAATATCACCAGTATTCATAAATGTTATTGTAGGAGCTCCTTTAAGTACCAAAATAGTTTTGTATTGCTTTGCAAATTCGCTTCCAATTTCGAAAATATTTTTTTCTATTTCTTCAACGGGAAGATTTATCAGATTTGAAAATTCACCTAAATGCGGAGTTAAAATACATTTTCTTAAATCAGCTTTTGATAGAATATCCTTCAACGCAATTAAAGCATCAGCATCAATTACCGCTGCTTTAAATTCTTTCTTCTTAAAAAATTTATGAACGAACGCAATTGTTTTCTCTTCCCTTCCAATGCCAGGACCTAAAGCAACAACATCAGCCCATTTAATTTTTGATTCCAATAACTTGTAAACTTCAGGTGTGAGCGATTTGCATTCATCATTTCCATAGGATTGAACTACTAACTCAGTTATTTTCTTGTAAATAAATTTTTTAACTGACTGAGGAATTGCTAAAACTGATGCTCCGCTTCCTGAATAAAGCGTAGAACCAGCAGTTAATACTGCCGCGCCTGGATATTGAAACGAACCTGCAATTGTTAATACCTTTCCTGCAGAGTATTTATTAATTCTCTTTCCTCTTCTGGGTAACAATCTGTAAGCATCATCGGGTTCAAACAAAAATGTATTGGTAAACTCTTTTTCGAAATAGTCACGACCGACACCGATTTCACATAAAATTATTTCACCGCAATTTTCATATCCTTTGCAAACAAATAATCCTTTTTTAAATTCACCAAGAGTGATTGTCAAATCAGATTTGAAAATTATTTCACCATAGCCAGTGTCTGCATTCAATCCGGTAGGAACATCAATTGCAACTTTAATTGCATTAATTCTATTTAGTTCATTGACGATAAGTGAAATTGGTTCTTTCAATGTTCCTGAAAAACCGCTGCCGAGAATTGCATCAATTATCAGTTCTCTGTCTTTAAAATATTTTTTAATTGTTTTGTACTTGAGAATTGAATTAACACAAGATTAGCTCTTTTTTGAGCAAGATTCTGACAGATTTCAAAATTGACTCGGCAATCATCACTCAAAGAAAGCGGATTGTCGATATAAATTACTTTAACATTCAAACCATTATTTGACAAATGCCTTGCAACAGCAAAACCATCTCCTCCGTTATTACCTTTGCCACAGATTATTCCAACTGATTTAACAGAAGGAAACCTAGACAGAATTGTTTGGGAAATTCCGAGTGCAGCATTTTCCATTAATACGATTCCGGGAGTTTGCAACTGATTAATTGCAAATGAATCAAGAGCGCGGATTTGTGAATTTGAATATAATGGAATCATGATTTCAGTTGGGAAATTTTGCAGCGCAAAGTTATTAAATCTCTTACAACTTTTATAGGTAAGAAATTATCAGATTCAGAAGTGAACCTGGTAAAACTCCCAACAAAACAACTAATATTGCTGAAATGAAAACTGCTAAAAGACCTGCGTTGCTTCTTTCAATTTCAATCTGCTCTGATGAATCATAGAAATACATAAGCACAACTAAACGTAGATAGAAATAAACACTTATAACACTAGAAAGAACACCAAGAATTGCTAACCAGGTTAACTTTGCTTCAATTGCTGCAATAAAGATGTAGTACTTTCCAAAAAATCCAGCAAATGGTGGAATGCCAGCAAGTGAAAACATAAATAATGAAAGTAATGCTGCAAGTAATGGTTGTCTTGTACCTAAACCACGGTAAGAATTTAATTCAAGATTAGCTTCTTCTTTTCCTTCTATAATACTAACTATTCCAAAAGCACCAAGATTCATAAACGAATATGCTGCGAGATAAAATATAATTCCTGCGATGCCTTCTGTATTCGAAGCAGCTAATCCAATTATTAAATATCCTGCATGAGAAATTGATGAATAAGCCAGCATTCTTTTAATATTTGTCTGAGCAATTGCAACAATGCTACCAAAGAACATTGAGAGAACAGAGATAACAGAAAGATACGGCGTAATTATTCTCATCGCACCAGAAGAAAATAAAACAAACAACGAAACAATAATTGCGCTGAATGCTGCAGCTTTTCCAGTGGTTGAGAATAATCCTGCAACTGTTGATGGAGCGCCTTGATAAACATCAGGTACCCACATATGAAACGGAAATGCTGCAATCTTGAATGAAAATCCAATCAGGAATAACAAAACTCCTGTTAGAAAAAGAAGATTGCTTGAAAGCTCAGAAAATTTTGCAGTTATAACTTCAAATGAAGTGCTTTGTGCTGTACCATAAATTAGAGCTATTCCGTAAACAATGAATCCCGTTGCAAAAGCACCAAGTAAAAAATATTTAAGAGCTGATTCGGTAGCTGTTAATCTCTTTCTGTTGATACCTGCAAGAACATAAAACGAAACTGACATCACTTCCAGACCAAGGAAAATCATAAACAAATCTTTTGCACCAGCCATTAACATCATACCGAGAACTGAAGTTTGCATCAGAATATAATACTCACCAAAATAAGCATCATATTTTTTAATATAGTCAATTGAAAGGAAGCAGATTATTGCAGCACTGAATGTAAATATGAAATAGAAAATATTTACATAGCCACCGGTTGCAAGCATGTTCTGCAAGACTACAGAACGGGCATCAAGTGTGAATAAAGAATAAAATCCGGATGCAAGAAATACTAAAATCGAAAACCAACTTAGTATGTTTTCACTTTTCTTCGAATACATTTCAATTGTAGTTGCGATAAGGATTCCGGCAGCTACAATTACAAGTGGAAGGGTATTATAAAATTCCTGAATATTGTTGTACATAAATCAAAAACTCAAATTACCTGTTGTTAATTAATTTCTCTGCAGTCTGTTCAGGATTAAAAACCTGATGAATTATTTTGGCTGAAGTTTTTTCAGATACCTTTAAGAATGTAGAGGGATAAATTCCTATCCAAACAATGAAAATAAAAATAGGAATCATCACAAAAATTTCTCTCGCATTCATATCTTTTAATCCATTGAGTGAAGGGTTTTTAACTTCACCAAATACAACACGCTGATACATCCAAAGTAAATAAACAGCTGCGAATATTACACCGCTTGCAGCAAAAACTGTAAACCACCAACTATTCAATACTCCTGATTTGAAAGAACCTAAAAGAATTAAAAACTCACCAACAAATCCATTCAATCCAGGTAAGCCAATTGATGACAAAGAAGCAAACATTAAAGAGAAAGCAAAGAATGGAACGAGTTTAGCAATTCCACCATAATCAGCAATTTCACGAGTGTGAGTTCTTTCATAAATAACACCAACCAAAAGGATAATGCACCTGTTGAAAGTCCATGATTAATCATTTGTATAACTGCACCCTGAACTGATTCCTGAGTCATAGCAAAAATTCCTAACACAACAAATCCAAGGTGAGAAACCGAAGAATATGCAACCAGTTTCTTCATATCTGTCTGAACCATTGCTACCAAAGCACCATATATAATTCCAATCACAGCTAAAACTGAAAAGTAAGGAGCGAAGTACAAAGATGCATCAGGGAAAAGTGGAAGATTAAATCTGAGCAAACCGTAAGTACCCATTTTAAGCAAAACTCCGGCAAGAATAACAGAACCGGCAGTTGGTGCCTGAACATGCGCATCAGGCAACCAGGTGTGTAACGGGAAAAGCGGAACTTTAATCGCAAAGCTTAAACCAAATGCGAGGAACATCCAAAGCTGAATATCTCTTGCGATTGTTGGTGCTACCTTATAAAGCTGTGTTATATCAGTAGTAAAATATCCGAGTGAACCTGAGGCATAAACAGCTAACCAAACAATTGCAACTAACATCAACAAACTTCCAAACATTGTGTAAAGGAAGAATTTTATAGCTGCATAAATTCTTTCTTTACCTCCCCAGATACCGATAATGAAATACATCGGAATGAGCATTGCTTCCCAGAAAATGTAAAACAGGAATAAATCAAGCGAGACAAAAACGCCAATCATTCCTGTTTCAAGCAGAAGCATGAAAAATGTAAACTCTTTCACTTTATGTTCTATACTTGACCAACTCGAAATCAATGTTAGTGGAGTAAGAAAAGTTGTTAATAACACAAGCAGAAGTGATAAACCATCAACTCCAACAAAGTAATAAACATTAAGTCCTTTTATCCATTCAAATTTATGAACAAATTGAAATTCAGAAGATGAATGATCAAATCCAAAATAAACGAACAATGATACTATGAATGTTATAGCAGAAAAGAATAAACCTGTGTATCTGATTGCTGAAGCTTTCTCTTTATTTATAAATAATAAAGCAAAAGCCCCAACTAAAGGAAGCAATATCAGGTATGTGAGTAAAAGACTATTTTCCATAAATTAAAAACTTAATATTATCCATAATAAAGCTGCAGCTATTCCAAGCACCATAACTAATGCATAAGCTGAGCTACTCCTGTTTGAACTTTTCTGATTATTGAAGAAAGTAAATCAACTAATTTTGCTGCACCGTTTACAGTTCCATCAATAATCTTATTATCAGCAATTTTCCATAATACATTTCTTGATACAGTTACTATCGGATTAACAATCACTGCATCATAAATTTCATCAACATAGTATTTATTCCACAAAAGGTTATATAATCCTTTGAATCGTGTAGCAGTTCTTGAAGCTATTTCTGGTTTCTTCAGATAAATATATCTTGCCAGTAAAATTGAAGCTGCAGCACCAATAACCGAAATTACCATCAGTAAAATTTCTTCAAAGTGTGAATGTAATCCGAAGTGCATAAGTTTTCTATCGGCATCTTTGAAGATAGGTGCTAACCAGTTGTGAAACTGATTTCCGTGTTCCCCACTGAATACTTCAGGTATTCCAATGAATCCTCCGATAACGGAAAGTATTGCAAGGATGATTAATGGAATTGTCATTACTTTAGGCGATTCGTGTGGATGTTTATCGTGACCAAATCTTTCCTTTCCTTCAAAAGTAAGGAAGTATAATCTGAACATATAGAATGCTGTCATCAAAGCAGTAATAACACCAACTAACCACAGGATAAAACTTCCGTTTGCAAAAGAATACCAGAGAATTTCATCTTTACTGAAGAATCCGGAAAGTGGTGGAATGCCGGAAATTGCCAAAGCAGCAATCAGAAATGTAATTGCTGTATGCGGCATATATTTTTTCAATCCACCATAACGCTGAATATCCTGCTCTTCGTGCATTGCGTGGATTACACTTCCCGCACCAAGAAAGAGAAGAGCTTTAAAGAAAGCGTGCGTCATCACATGAAATATTCCCGCGCTGAATGCACCAACACCCATAGCGAGAAACATATATCCAAGCTGACTAATAGTTGAATAAGCTAAAACCTTTTTAATATCGTTTTGTACAATTCCGATTGTTGCAGCAAAGAATGCTGTCATCAATCCGATAATGGCGACAACAATCATAATTTGAGGTGCGGAGGCAAATAGAACAGAACATCGAGCAACCATGTAAACTCCGGCTGTAACCATTGTTGCAGCATGAATCAATGCTGATACCGGAGTCGGACCAGCCATTGCATCAGGTAACCAAACATAAAGTGGAATCTGTGCAGACTTACCGGTTGCGCCAATGAAAAGGAATAATGTTATAAATCCATAAACAGAAGCTGAAACACTGAATGTGCTTGCTTTACTAAAAACTTCATTAAAATTGAGAGAACCAAATGTTAGGAAGATTAAGAACATTCCAAGAAGAAAACCAAAGTCGCCAATTCTGTTTACTATAAAAGCTTTTTTAGCTGCATCAGATGTTGTACTCTTCTCAAATTTTCTATCATACCAAAATCCAATTAAAAGATATGAACAAAGTCCAACACCTTCCCAACCAAGAAACAAAAGGACAAAATTATCAGCGAGAATAAGATTCATCATCGCAAAGATGAATAGATTGAGGTATGCAAAGAATTTCCAGAAACCCTTGTCACCATGCATATAACCAATCGAATAAACATGAATAACAAAACCAACACCGGTAACAATCAAAGCCATTACTAATGAAAGCTGGTCAACCTGATAAGCGAAACTTACATCCAGTCCGCCAACATTAAGCCAGGTGAATAAGCTAACGATGATTTGTCTTTGTTCAACAGGTAGAGATAAAGTTTCGAAGAATGCGCCAAGTGCTATGAGAAAAGAAATACCGATGACGCCACTTCCAATTAAGCCGATTACTTTTTCATTTTTAATACGACTTCCGAAAATTCCATTTATAAGAAATCCAAGTAATGGAAGAATTACAGTTAAATAAATTAATTCACGCATAAAATCTAATTACCACTTGAGAATATTTATTTCGTCAATATTAACAGTAAGTTTATTTCTAAAGATTGCTATAATTATAGCAAGTCCAACTGCTGCTTCGGCTGCGGCTACAGTCATTACAAAAAATACAAACAGCTGACCAACCGAACTTCCTAAAAATGATGCGAATGCAATCATTGTGAGATTAGCGGAGTTTAACATTAATTCAATGCACATAAAAACTACAATTGCATTTCTTCGTGTAAGAACTCCCGCAACTCCCACCAGAAACATAAATGCACTAAGGATTAAGTAATATTCAATTGTTATTGTCATAGCTAATCAATTTTTTTCTTTGCTAATAAGATTGCACCAATTGTTGCAGCCAACAATAAGAAACCTGCTGCTTCAAAAGGCAAAACATAATTTCTGAAAAGTTCATTACCGATTGATTCGATTGTACCTGCTTTTATACTTGCATCAAGATTCTTTTGCAAAATTTCTGATGGAGCCGAAAAGAAGATAATATAAATGAGTTGAAGCAGAACAAATCCAGCGACAATGAAAGCAAAAATTTTAACTTTAGGATTCGATTCCATAAACTTCTTTTCGTTATCAGGTCTTAAAAGCATAATTACAAAAAGGAACAAAACCATAATTGCACCGGCATAAACTATTACCTGAGCTACTGCAATAAACTGAGCATTTAAAGTAAGATACAAACCAGCTAACGATGCCATATTTAAAATCAAATAAAGAGCAGCGATAACAGGATTAGTTCTCGTAATCATCATCACTGCAGCAACTGCAGCTACAAATCCGAAAATAAAAAATAAAATTGCTTCTAGAGTCATATTGTATTAAGGTGTATTTCTATAAATTAATCTTGGGAATGGAATTGCTTCTCTTAAATGTTCAAGACCACAAATCCAGCTTACGGTTCTCTCCAATCCAAGTCCAAATCCCGAATGCGGAACTGAGCCAAATCTTCTGAGATCAAGATACCACTCGAATGCTGATTGAGGAAGATTATGTTCAGCAATTCGCTTAAGTAATGTATCAAGATCATCTTCTCTTTGTGAGCCACCGATTATTTCTCCATATCCTTCGGGTGCCAGAACATCAACTGCAAGAGCAAATCTTTCGTCCTGAGGATCGCGTTTCATATAGAATGCCTTAACTTCTGCAGGATAGTGATGAACCATAACAGGTCTGTCAAATTGTTCGGAGATAATTGTTTCATCACCACCACCGAAATCATTTCCCCACTGAAAATCAACTCCATGTTTCTTGAGAATCTCTACAGCTTCATTATAATGAATTCGTGGGAATGGTCTCTTTACATTCTGAAGTTTAGTCGTATCTCTTTCAAGTATTTTTAATTCTTCTTCTTTTTCCTTAAGAACTGTTTGGACAATATACTCAAGAAATTCTTCGGCTAAATCCATATCATCATTCAAATCTGCGAATGCGACTTCAGGTTCAACCATCCAGAACTCAGTTAAATGTCTTCTTGTTTTTGATTTCTCTGCTCTGAAAGTGGGACCAAATGTATAAACTTTTCCTAACGCTATTGCACCGGCCTCTGCATAGAGTTGCCCGGATTGAGTTAAATAAGCACTTCCCAAATCAAAATATTTTGTTTCGAAAAGAGTTGATGTACCTTCCACTGCATTTGGAGTAAGTATAGGCGCATCCATTAAAGTAAAACCTCTTCCATCAAAAAAATCACGAATCGCTTTTACAACACGATGTCTTACCCGCATTATTGCAACCTGACGTTTTGATCGAAGCCAAAGGTGTCTGTTATCGAGTAAGAACTCAATTCCGTGTTCTTTTGGAGTGATTGGATAATCGTGAGTTTCGTGTATAATCTTTAAATCAGAAGCATCGAGCTCATATCCACCTGGAGCTTTGGGTTCTTGCTTAACTTTACCTGTAACTATGATAGAAGATTCTTGTCCGATACGATCAGCTATATCAAATATTTCATCACTTACATTTCCTTTGAAATACACACATTGAACATACCCTGTTCCATCACGTAAGACTAAAAATTTAATTTTGCCACTTGATCTTTTATGATAAAGCCATCCGTATAAAGTTACTTCTTGTCCAACAAAATTCTTTAAGTCACTGATTGTAATTTGCTGCATTTACCAACTATAATTTCTTCAAAAATGATTGCCAAATATATGCAGGCACTAAAAAATATCAAAAGTTTGCGGTTAATCATTGTATTCAAAACACAGTGAAGTTACTTAAAAAATATTGCAAGCCAGATTGTCAGTTGATTCGGGTCAGTCCATTCAACACGATGTTTTTTGAAAGCGGGAATAAATAAATAATCTCCCTTATGAAGAGTAACAATTGATTGATCTTCAAACTTGATCATAGCTTTGCCTTCAAGGACAATTACCCATTCATTCTCCGATTGATTGTACCAGAAATTTTCCGGACTTGCCTGACCTTTGGAGATAATTCTTTCAATCCTTATTGCATCGGTATTAAAGATAGTTTCAATAATTTCCTGTGAAATTTGATCCGGTATGTTTGAGAAAAAATTTTTAGTGGTCATAAAAATTTTCTAATCATTTTTGTGTGTTGATGAGTTAATTTATATTTTAAATAACTATGAACTAAAATATCCTCGGATTTTAATATGAACAAAATAATCTGCTTAGTTAGTCTGTTATTGATTAATTTTATTTCTTTTCCACAACACCTGCAAACAAAAAATGAAATAAAGCCCGACTGGGAAGATGGATATCCTGAAGGTTGTACGACAATTACTGTTGGAAAGCTCGCCAGCTTTGACGGAAGTGTTATGACATCTCATACTGATGACAGCCATAGAACCAGAAGCGAATTTGACATCGTTCCTCCAAAAACATTTAAACCAGGCACATTGAAAACACTCTACAAAAGAGTTCCGGATAATTCTAAAAAAATGCCTGCATATAAATTTGTTGAAACCGGAAAAATTCCCGAAGTAGAAAAAACTTTTGGTTACATTAATACTGCTTATCCTTGCATAAATACTGAACAGCTTGCAATTGGCGAATCAACATTTGGCGGAAGACCGGAACTTGTTTCTGATAAAGGCCTGATCGATTGTACTCAACTTGTAACACTTATGGTTGAAAGATGCTCAACTGCAAGAGATGCGATAAGAATGGCTGGTGAACTTCTAGGAAAATATGGTTGGAATGATGAAGGCGAAATGTCTCACAATTGCAGATCCGAATGAAGTCTGGATGTTCGAAGTGGTTGGTCCGGGTAAAGATAAAGTTGGAGCAGTTTGGGTTGCGCAACGGGTTCCCGATGATCATATTTCAGTAAATGCTAATGCAAGTCGTATCAGACAAATTGATACAACCGATACTTATAATTTTATGTACTCAGAGAATGTATTTTCAGTTGCTTTAGAAAATGGTTGGTGGAACCCCAATCTTGGACCGTTTGAATTTTGTTATGCTTATGCCGATAGAAATTCACTTGCAGCCAGAAGAAGAGAATGGAGAGTATTTGATTTAGTTGCTCCATCCCTAAAACTTGATCCAAACTCTGAAAATTACCCATTCTCAGTCAAACCTGATAAACCTGTCACTCTGGAAAAGATGGTTGAAATTTTTTCAGACTATTATGAAGGAACTGACTTCGATATGACAAAGAATCTTACTGTGACTGATGACAGCGGAAGAACAATTATTTCACCATTGGCAAATCCACAAATGCCCTATGATATGAATAAGTTATTAAAAATAAACGGTGGATGGGGCTGGAGAGGAGAAAGAACAATAGCGAGATGGTACACAATGTATGCAACTATTATTCAATGCAGAAGTTGGTTACCAAATGAAATAGGTGGTCTTGTTTGGCTCGCGTGGGATAATGTTGCAACTTCAATCTACACACCTCATTATTGTAGTATAACCAAAGTGCCCGAGACATCTTCTACACCGGGAAGAGAAAACGGATTTACAAAAAAATCTGCCTGGTGGGCATTTAATGCAATGAGTTCTCTTGCCCATCAGCGTTGGGGCGATATGAGAAAAGATGTTCGTGCTGTTTGGGATCCCTGGCAAAAAGAATTATTTGAAAATCAAAATGCATTGAACAGAAAGCTTTGGAACTACTTAAGAAGGATAAGAAACAAGCAATAAAATTTATTACGGAACTATTGTTACGACTGGTCAGGTAAAAGTGGTAAGATCGCTGCTGGTTATTATTTGAAGAACTGATGACTAAATACGATGAATTATATTGATTTACTTACGGAAGTTCTCTTCGTTAGGAATTTGTATATATATCCAAGCAATTGGATATAATTTGCAAGAAGGTATTTATCTATAAAAGTAATTCTGTTTGTTTCAATTTTTTTCAATTTCGCAATTTGCAAAAAGCAGGCGTTTTTGAATTCTTTTCTTTATTCTGTGTAGTCAGCATTTCTTCGTAATCTGCCAAAGTAACTTTGTCAGACATAATACCCTTTGCCTGAAG
>VSSL01000571.1_pt1 | contig 11085 bp, 8 predicted proteins | sample 4557531 | NCBI WGS metagenome assembly VSSL01 (sample SAMN10986726, study PRJNA523729) | hot springs metagenome | isolation source: hot springs | place: India:Timba, Gujarat | collected 2018-05-31 | reverse complement strand
TGGGTCACCGGGTTCACCCTGCGGCTCCAAGGTCCATTCCTCGCTGGCGTGCGTGCGGGGCTTCCACCTACCCCCGCTCTCTGGAACGTCGTTTCAGCGAGTACTCGTCCTCTTCAACGCCGTTTTAGGATACAGTTGGGTGGGATTATATGCAAATATCCCCTTTTGTCAAGGGTTGTGGGAAAGGTTTTAACTCCCCGGTTTACCCTCTCCCCCATCGCCCCCCTTTCTTTCCCCCTTCTTCATGTATAATCCATAGCGTGAGCGAGGGCACGAACCCCATCCGCCTCGGCGATTACTTACCAACCTCCATCCTGGCCATCGTGGTGGGCGGGGGCGGCTTTTGTGGGTGATCACCCAGACAGAGCCCAGCGGCGGCACCCGTTGGTTATTCTTCTTCACCGCAGTGATCGCCATCAGTGGCTTGGCCTTGCCGTTTGTGGCGTTGCTTAATCGCCGTTTCCCCTCTCTGCCGCCTCCTACCCAAATGGTAATTGTGCGCCAAGCCCTCTGGGTGGGAATTTACATCCCCCTGCTGCTCTGGTTGCGCCTAGGTAGGATCATCAACCTTTCCCTTGCCATCCTGCTGGCAGCCGGCTTCATCCTCATCGAAACTTTGCTGCGCCTACGCGAGCGCAGCCAATGGAAGCCCCCTCGCTCGTGAAACAAACCTACTCCCCGTCTTTCTTCCCGCCGCTATGAACCGCTTGCGTGACCTCCCTTCGGTAGACGAATTGCTGCGAGAGGCGCAAGTACAGGCCTGGGTGGCCGAATTTGGGCGTCCCCTCGCTGTGGAGGCCATTCGCCAAGCGCTGCAGCAAGCGCGGGAACAGTTCTCTCATCAGGGGAAAATCCCCTCCGAGCAAGCCCTTCTTCTGGCTGCCGAAGAAGCCCTCAAGCGCTGGATCACTCCAACCCTCCAAACGGTGATCAACGCCACCGGCGTGATCTTGCACACCAACCTGGGGCGCGCTCCGCTGAGTGAAGCGGCTTTGCGCGCCATGGAAGAGGTAGGTCGCGGCTATTCGACCCTGGAATACGATTTAGAGAAAGGCGAACGAGGTTCGCGCTTCATTCACGCCGAAGCGCTTCTGCGCCGCCTGTGCGGTGCCGAGGCGGCCATGGTGGTGAACAACAACGCCGCCGCGGTGTTGCTCGCCCTCACTGCCTTGGCGCGTAGGCGGGGTGTGGTCATTGCCCGCAGCCAACTGGTGGAGATCGGAGGCGGTTTCCGCTTGCCGGAGGTGATGCAACAATCGGGAGCGCGCCTCATCGAGATCGGCACCACCAATCGCGTCCACCTGGCTGACTACGAAGCCGCCCTGGAGCAAAAACCGGCCCTCATCCTGCTCGCCCACCGCTCGAATTTCCGCTTGCTTGGTTTTACCAGTGAACCTCCCCCGCAGGAGATCGCCGCCTTGGCGCATCGCGCCGGCCTCCCCTTGGTGAACGACCTGGGCTCCGGCGCGCTGCTGGATACCTCCCATTACGGCCTCGCCCACGAACCCACCGTGCAGGAAGCGCTCGCCCAGGGGGCTGACCTGGTATGTTTTTCCGGCGATAAATTGTTGGGAGGCCCCCAGGCAGGGCTGATCGTGGGGCGCGCCGACCTGATCGCCCGCCTCAAGAAACACCCTCTCACCCGCGCCGTGCGGCCGGATAAGCTGTGCCTTGCGGCGCTCAGCGCCACCCTGTTGCACTACCTCAAAGACGAGGCCGAAAGTTGCATCCCCGTTTGGCGCATGATCGCCGTACCCGCCGCAGAAGTACAACAACGAGCGTTGGCTTGGGTCGCTGCTCTTGGCCAGGGAGAGGCCCTACCCGGCGAATCAGCGGTAGGGGGAGGGAGCCTACCCGGCGAAACCCTGCCCACGACCCTGCTTTGCCTGCGCACAGCCAAAGCGGAGCGCCTGTTGGAGCGCTTGCGCCGTCAGCGCCCTCCCATCATCGCTCGCATCCAAGAGAACGCCGTAGTCCTCGACCCGCGCACGGTGCTTCCAGAGCAGGAAGCCGCCCTGCTGGCCGGCTTGCGGGCGGCCTTGAAAGACCAATAACCACTTTAGGAAAGGCAATTCTCATCATGAAAAGCGACTTAGACGCATTGATGCAAAGAGATGGATTAGATGCCCTTTTGGTCGTCGGGGGCTCATCTCACAACCCGGCCATGGCCTATTTCATCGGCTCCGCTTACCTCACCCAGGCCGATCTCATCAAAAAACGCGGCGCGCCCCCCATTCTCTTTTGCTCGCCCATCGAGCGCGACGAAGCCGCCCGCAGTGGCCTAGAAGTGGTCATTAATGATATCGCCGCCTTCACCGAAGACCTACGCCGCTACCAGGGGAACGTGCTCGAGGCACAAATCGCGCGCTACGAACGTATTCTGCGCCAAATCGGCCTAACCGAAGGGCGGGTAGCGCTTTTTGGTCACTTTGACGCCGCCTATATCTATGGGGTCTTCCGCGCCTTGGAACAGCGCTTGCCTGGGCTCACCTTCGTTGGCCAGGTGGGAGAAAGCGTTTTGCTCTCGGCCATGGCCACCAAATCCCCCGAGGAGATCGAGCGCATCCGCCGCGTGGGGCAGAAGACCTGCGAGGTCATCGCCCAAACGGCGGCATTTCTCACCGCCCACAAAGCCCAAGATGGCGTGCTTATCGGAACCGATGGCCGCCCTTTGACCATCGGAGAGGTGCGGCGACGTATCACCCTCTGGCTGGCCGAGCGCAATCTGGAAGCTCCCCAAGGGTTCATCTTCGCCAGTGGATACGATGCCGGCGTTCCCCATAGCGTGGGGCGGGATGAGGCCCCCCTGCGCCTGGGCGAGACGATTATCTTCGACATCTATCCCTGTGAATTGGGTGGTGGTTACTATTACGACATCACCCGCACCTGGTGCCTGGGTTACGCCCCACCCGAAGTCCAGGCGCTCTACGAGGATGTACTGGCGGTTTATCGCCATGTGCGCAGCCATATGCGCGTGGGCACCTCCACCCGAGCGTATCAGGTGAGCGCCTGTGATCTGTTCGAGGCGCGCGGCCATGTCACCCTGCGCAGCAACCCCCAGACTCTTAATGGCTATATGCACGGTTTGGGGCACGGTGTGGGGCTGAACATCCACGAAAGCCCTCGCATGAGCCTAACCACCCCGGAAAGCGAAACCCTGCAAGCCGGGAACGTGATCACCCTGGAGCCAGGGCTCTATTACCCGGAGCGCCAGATGGGTGTGCGCCTAGAGGATACCCTTACCTCCAACGAGCAGGGGCTCTTTGAACCCCTGGTAGAATATCCTTTAGACCTCATCTTGCCCCTCAAAGGATAAGAGGGAATGAGTAGGCAAATGAATTGTAGGTTTGATATAGTGAGCAGGTATTCATGGTAAAACGACCAAGCCTCACCTCAGAACCCCCAACGGTACGCATTCTGGGGATTGAGACCTCGTGCGACGAGACAGCAGCCGCCGTAGTTGAGAATGGCCGCCTCATCCTGAGCAACACCGTCGCCTCACAGGTGGACTTGCACGCCCAGTTCGGAGGGGTGTTCCCCGAAGTGGCCTCGCGCCAGCACATCCGCACCATTTACCCTATCATCGAAACCGCCTTGAAAGAGGCCCATCTCAGCCTAAAGGAGGTGGACGGGATCGCAGTGACGCGCGGCCCTGGGCTGCCCGGCTCGTTGGCGATCGGCATGAACACCGCCAAGGGGCTGGCTCTGGGCAGCGGCCTGCCGCTCATCGGGGTGAATCACCTTGAAGCGCATATCTACTCCGCCTGGCTGCATTGGCCTCCCCTATCCCAGGGCGGAGTCGCACCCCAAACCAGCGAAGAACCCCAGTTCCCCTTGGTAGTTCTCATTGTTTCCGGCGGACACACCGAGTTGGTGCTCATGAGTGACCATCTCACCTATCACCGCTTAGGGGCCACCCTAGACGATGCCGCCGGCGAAGCGTTTGACAAAGTGGCGCGCCTGTTGGGTCTAGGCTACCCGGGTGGACCGGCTATTCAAAAGGCGGCCGAGGAGGGCGATCCGCGCGCCTTCTCCTTCCCCCGCGCCTGGTTAGAGAACACCTGGAATTTCTCCTTCAGTGGGTTGAAGACCGCAGTGCTACGCGAGGTGCGTCGCTTGCAGAGCGACAGCGTGCCCCTGCCCGTGGCCGATTTGGCCGCCAGCTTCCAGGAAGCCGTGGTAGAAGTGTTGGTGGGGAAGACGCTCAACGCTGCGCGCCAATATGGGGCGCGTCAGGTGCTGGTAGCCGGCGGTGTCTCCGCCAATCGCGCCCTGCGCACGGCCATCCAAAAGCAAGCCTTTTGCCCAGTGCACATCCCTCCGCTGGCGCTCTGTACCGATAACGCCGCCATGGTCGCAGCAGCCGGCTACTACCGCTTGCAGCGTGGACAGCGCGATGATTTAGGTATGGATGTCTTGCCGAACTGGCCGCTTAATGAGGTGCCGGCGCCGCCGGCGTTGGCGGCTTAGCCTGGCTCGCCACCACCGACTCCAGAATAGCCACCAGGCGGCGCGCCAGGGTTGCGCGACCGAAGTGCGTTTCTAAGTAGCGACGGGCGTTCAGGCCCATCTCCCGGCACAGGGAGGGATTATCGGCCAGATAACAAACCGCCTTGGCTAAGGCGGCGGCATCTCCCGGAGGGACGAAGAGCCCCCCCTTTGCCTCCTCAACCACCTGGCGGATTACCCCGTCAATCGCCAACAGCACCGGACGGCCGGCCGCCATATAGTCAAAGACTTTGTTAGGATACACCGTTGCATACAGCGGTATAGGTTTGAGAATAGCAATGCAAGCATCCGCCGCAGCCAGGGCTTGCGCCATCCGGTTCTTGGGTAACGGGGGCAGAAAGCGCACGTTATCGAGGGCCAGCTGATACGCCTGAGCCTGAAGAGCAGGTTTCTCTTTCCCATCACCTAGGAGCACGAACTGGATATCCGCTCGCGACTTCAGCAGGTGAGCGGCCTGTAACACAACCCCCAGGTCATTCGAAAGACCATGCGCGCCGGCGTAAAGGGCGATAAACCCTTCTCCCAGGCCAAAGGTCTGGCGGAATTCCCTCCCATTCGCCTGAGGGTCGAACATCTGGGGGTCGGCGCCGTTAGGGAGCAACTCCACCCGTTTCGCCCCACGTTGGCACACATGAGCGAGAAAGCCCGGTGAATTAACCACCACGCAATCTGCGCGGCGGTAAAGGAAGCGCTCCAGCCTCTCCGATAGGCGAATAAGCAGTGGATTGCGCAACACTCCCACCTGAACGGCGAATGCCGGCCACAGGTCGCGCACCTCAAAGAGGAATGGGGCTCTTTTCAGCCGGGCGATCAACCACGCGGTCACTCCCTGAAAAAGCGGGGGGGACGTGCCCCATACTAAGTCTACGTCCGCCACCTTTAACCCCGCCAGAAAAGAGGAGACCATGAAACTAAAGAAGCTGAGCACGCGGTGGGCAAAGCTGCGGTGCAGAGCAGCGTAGGTGGCTACCCGCTGCACCCTAACCCAACCCCCGTTGGCACCCTGTTCTTCCGTAAAGGCTTCATGACCCTCGGCGCGGCCGGTGAGATAGCTCACCGTGCTGGCAACCACGCTCACCCGGTGGCCACAAGCGGCCAAATAACGCGCCAACTCGTGGTGGCGCGTTCCGCCGGCCTCGTCAAGGGCGGTGAATGCCTGATGAATCAGAAGGATATGCATAACGGTTCGCTTCGGCCGAGATAAAAACGGCTGACAAAGGCTAACGGCAGCGCTCCTCTCACCAGGAGGCGCAGCGAGAGCGCCGCCATTTTATCACCGTAGGTGGGTGATCGCCACCCCCAGATGGGGGACACAGGCCCTTCTCCGTAAAGCAGTTCACCAGCTCGCACCAGTTGGAGCGTCACCTCAATAGGGGACTGTTGGGAAGCCTTGCCTTGCACTTCTACTATTACCGGCCCGTGGGGTGTTTGTAGCTGGAGACCGTAACCGTTCCCATCCGGCAAAGGGTACACCTGCCAAGGGGAATCCCAAAGCAGCCAATGCAGCACCGCTTGATACATCTGCCTTCCTCCTGGACGAAACCCACGAGCGGGGAGCAACTCATCCTGGATCACCCAAAGATCGGCTGTGGCCATGTGCACCTGCCGGCGGTGAATCACCCCTAGGCGACGGTAGCCATCGTGCTCTGCGAGCAGAGTTCGCCAGGCATCCCCGCGCTCATTCGCCTCACCACCGAGTACGCGCCCCTGTGCCCAGCCGGCGAACAGAAAGCGCCCCACTCGCACCATCTGCGAAACGCCGTTCACCGCCACCGTGTTGTGCACCTCGCTTTCGACCAGAGCATTATCCCAAGGGGGAGGTGCGTTATAGCGATAACTCCCGGCGTCGCCGGCCAGATTATGCCCACGCCACCATAGGTCGAAGTGCAGTTGATCGGCGTGGCCGGGGCGGCCGGCAAAGCGCGCCACCCGCAAGTAGGCCCAGCTGTCCCCTTTGGAGGCGCGCAGAATGTGGGGGGTGATTTCCAAGGTCAAAGGCGTCCGGCATGCCATGGATGAGGGCGACCCGCTCTCCTTTGGGGCATCCCCCTCCGGAGCCAGCCACATCCCCATCTCGTCCCAGGGGCCACCAGGGAATGGTCGTTCGCGGCAAAAGGCCTGAGAGACTGCCTGAGTACCAGCCGGGCGGTAATCGCGAAACGGGCATACAGTCAGAGGGAAGAGGTAAGCGCCATCGTTGGGCCCTAAGTTCGGCACCTGACCGCTCGCCGGGTCAACGAGGGCACCCAACCAACGACCAGCCTTGGCCAGTAGCTCCCCGGCTTCCTGGGAAAGAGGGCAGGCTTCTACCTGGCCAAGGCGACGCGCCCATAGTCCCAATTGAAGCATTAAGCGGTGGTAGTTTGTGCTATGTTGGATGTAAGCCCCATCAGGAGCAATTTGGTGGCGCAGTCCTCGCTCAAAAAGACGCCGCCCCAGAGGTCCCCAGCGAGCCGCTTGGGGATGGTGAGGGAGAAAAGCAGCCGCTGTCCACAGACCGGCAGCTTCGCTCAGCAGGTGATTGTTGTTCTGGGCGTGGGCGTAGGCAAGGGTAGCCGGAATGCGCCCAGCGTGGCTGGCCACGGCGCGCAACAGTGCCAACCGACGCCGCGGTGAAGTATGGGGCGAGGCATCGAACGCTTGCAACGCAAAGGTCCAGGCGATCAGGCGCAGGGCGACTTCCTGAGCCGAAATCCAATACGGCCCCCGGTAAGGGGGGCTGTGCTCTAAGAAGGACTCAAAGAACTGCCAGAAGGCTTGGGGGTAGCGCTCATCGCCGCTCAGCCAATAGGCGCGCCCCAGGGTGAAAGCCCAGCCGAAGCGGGCTGGCTCCCAAATGAACTTGATGTCCTCCTCGGCCTCAACCGACGGCCGGTGACCAAAGGCGCAACAGTGTGCGAGCGTTGGCGCCGAGTACCAGCGCAAGGGAGACACCAAACCTCCAAACAAGCGCACCTTTCCATCAACAATCTCCTCAGCTTCGCTCAAGAGAGCCGCTTCCCCCTCATCACCGATGACCCGTCTCACCTCTTGGGGTGAGGGAAAAATCCACAAGGGCCGATAGGTCGTCGCTTCGATGGCTTTCTCCACCCTGTCAGCCAGCGCTTCGCTCAATGCGCGCTGCAAATAGCCGCTGCGCAACAAAACTTGGTAATATAGATACCACCCGATGGCGCGCGGCCCTACCTCGGCGACCGCCTGAAGCACCCAACGCAGCTTTACTACCGACCCTCGGTCTCGATTGCTCAAGCTCATGCCAAGGATAATAGCACATTTCTGGGCCATGCCAGTCTTTGCCTGGGGATACATCAGGCAATGGAACGAGAGGCTCGCCAACAGCCGGCCCGGGTCTCAATAGTCTTGAACCTACCTCCTCATGAAAGGTTGACACCGCCAAGAGAGTATGTCAAGATTGAAAAGGTTGTGGAGGGCCTGAGCGATGAACACCAACTTTGAAACCTACCTTTCTCCATTCACCTGGCGCTATGGCCGGCCGCAAATGCGCTACCTATGGAGCGAGGCGCACAAGCGCCGCCTGTGGCGGCATATTTGGCTAGCCCTCGCCGAGACTCAGGCGGAGTTCGGCCTGGTGAATGAGGCGGAACTGGCCGATCTACGCGCCCACGTAGACTCCGTAGATGTCCCTCGCGCCCTGAGCATCGAAGCGGAGATCCACCACGACCTGATGGCAGAATTGAAAGCCTATGCCGAACAAGCCCCGCTCGGAGGGCGCATCTTGCACTTGGGGGCTACCTCGGCAGACATTGAAGACAACGCCGACATTTTGCGCATGCGCCAAGCGCTGGATTTGCTGCTCGAAAGCCTGAGTGCCTTGCTGAACGAATTCATCACTCAAATAGAGCGTTGGGCCGAAACCCCTCTTATCGCATTCACCCACCTACAGCCAGCCGAGCCTTCTACCCTGGGCTACCGTTTGGCTATCTATGCCCAAGATTTGTTTGAAGATTGGCAAGCATTACGCGAGGTGCGCCAGGGGCTGCGCGGCAAAGGTTTCAAAGGGGCGGTGGGCACTTCCGCCTCCTACGCCGAATTGCTCGGCAAGGAGGCCTTGACCTCCTTCGAGCAGCGCTTGAGCGAGCGTTTGGGCTTATCCTTCTATCCCGTCGCCTCCCAGGTCTACCCACGCAAGCAGGATTACCGCGTGATGTGTGCATTGGCAGGGTTGGGGGCTTCCCTTTATCGCTTCGCCTTTGACCTGCGCCTGCTGCAATCGCCAGCCATCGGCGAATGGCGTGAGCCGTTTGGGGCGCGCCAAGTGGGTTCTTCGGCCATGCCTTTCAAACGCAACCCGATCAACGCTGAGAAGATCAACTCGCTCGGCCGTATGTTGGCTCAGCTGCCGCGCCTGGCTTGGGATAACGCGGCTCATTGTTTGCTCGAACGCACCTTGGACGATTCGGCCAACCGCCGCAGCCTGTTGCCAGAGGCCTTTCTCATCGCCGATGAACTCCTACAGGTGAGCCTGCCCCTGGTGCGCGAGCTGCAAGTGGAGCAATTCGCTATGCGGCGCAACTTGGCGCTCTACGCCCCCTTCGCCGCCCTAGAGCGAGTGCTGGTGGCTCTGGTGAAAGCCGGCGCCGACCGTCAAGAAATGCACGAACGGCTGCGACACCACGCCCTAGCGGCCTGGAAGATCGTCCAAAGCGGGGGTGCCAACCCTCTGGCAGAACGCCTGCAGGTTGACCCAGAACTCCTGCGCTACGTAGAAGCGGAACGCCTTCAGGAATTGATGGATATCGGACAACACGTGGGCGACGCCCCCGATCGGGCGCGCCGTCTGGCGCAATCCATCCGCGCCGCTCTGGGGTGAGGGGCAACCCCAAAAGTGCTAAAGCGGGTGGAGGGGGATAGTCGCCTCGCGCTGAGGACCGACGGAGATATATCCCAAAGGAACCCCTACTAAAGCCTCAACCTGGCGTAAGTAGGCTTGGGCCTGAGGGGGCAGGTCCTCCCAGCGGCGCGCTTGGCGTGTCGAGCATTGCCAGCCTTCCATTTCGATGTATACCGGCTCGCAGCACTCCAGCTGATGGCCATCAAGTTCCCAATAGTGCCACAGGCGCTCGCCGCTTTGGGGCAGGCGGTAACCGATGCCGATCTTCAAGCGTGGTAAGGTGTCTAACACATCCAATTTGGTTAACGCCAGTCGGGTAGCGCCGTTCAGTTGGGCAGTAAAACGCACCAGGTCGGCATCGAACCAACCACAGCGCCGTGGCCGACCGGTTACCGTCCCCACCTCCTGCCCTTCACGCTGAAGAGTTTCCCCCACCTCATCGTGCAGCTCAGTGGGCATTGGCCCCGCCCCCACGCGGGTGGTATAGGCTTTGGCCACTCCCACCACCTGGGAGATGCGTTGTGGGGGGATGCCCAGCCCGGCGCAAGCGCCACCAGCCAGGGTCACCGAGGCGGTGCAGTAAGGATAGGTGCCCCAGATGTTGTCCAGCAATGCGCCCTGGGCACCTTCGAGGAGAATAGCCCCATCCCGCGCCATGGTCTCGTGCAGCAGGCCGAATGGCTCGCGCACGCAGGAGCGCACCTTATCGAAATGGGCCAGCGTTTCCTTGAAAATGGGGTCGAAAGCGAGTGGTGGCCGTCCAAAAGCCTCAAGCAGAGGGTTCTTCAAAGCCAACTGTACGTGCAGCCGTTGGGCGAACAGGCGTTCATCGGTCAAATCGCTCAAACGAATGCCGTTATAACTGACTTTATCGGCAAAGACCGGCCCAATACCGCGCCCCGTGGTGGCCGTGCGGGCCGAGCCGCGCGCCTGCTCAAAGACCGCTTCCACCGCCGGATGATAGGGCATTACCACATGGCAGCGGGGGGATACCCACAGCCGTGAACGCACTTCTAGACCAGCCTTTTCGATGGTTTCTACCTCGGCGACCAGGGTACCCAAGTTAACCACTACCCCCGGCCCAATAACGCAGCGGGCATGCGGATGGGCGAATCCGCTTGGCATCAGGCGCACCTTGAATGTGCCCAGAGGGTTGACTACCGTATGGCCGGCGTTATCACCCCCGTTAAAGCGCGCCACAATCTCCATTTGAGCAGCCAATAAATCCACCACCTTACCCTTGGCCTCATCCCCCCATTGCAGCCCGACTACAGCTGTAACAGCCATCTCTTGGCCTCCTCGTTTTGCGCCGACCGGCGGCAGGTTAAGACAGTTGCCGCACAGCGAGCTCTTTCTTGAAGCGTGGGTCACGCTCTAGCGTCAGGCGCAACCCCTCCTCGAGAGTGAAGCGCGGCTGATAGCCCAAATACTGACGCGCCAGGGTGAGGTCGGCGCACATGCGCGAAACGCCGGGATCGCTGTTGGGGTTCGCAATAGCTTCCACTTTGAACCCAATGACATCCATGATCAAGCGCACCAGGTCACGCACACTGGTCTCGACGCCGCTGCCTACATTGATAATTTTCTGGTTGACCCCTGGCGCCGTGGCAGCCGCGATCATAGCACTCACCACATCGTCTACATAAACATAATCGCGGGTTTGGCTGCCATCACCGTGCATCACCAAGGTACTGCCACGCAGCGCTTGGCGCAGGTAGTGGGGG
>VSSL01000570.1_pt1 | contig 11091 bp, 8 predicted proteins | sample 4557531 | NCBI WGS metagenome assembly VSSL01 (sample SAMN10986726, study PRJNA523729) | hot springs metagenome | isolation source: hot springs | place: India:Timba, Gujarat | collected 2018-05-31 | reverse complement strand
TCGCCGTCGGCTAGCATCAGCAGTATTGCCCCAGCGTCGCGCGGCAACCCGATCCGCAGATAATCTTCGACCGCCGTGATGGTCGTGTCGTCCATCAGTTCGAGACTGGCCGGGATGATCCCCGAGGCCATGATCTGTTCGACGGTGGCGCAGGCGGCGTGCAGGTCGGCAAAGATAGCCATGGTGGTGCGGCGGGCCCGCGGCAAGGGGATCAGGCGCAACGTCGCTTCGGTGATCACGGCCAGCGTGCCTTCGGAACCGACCAGCAATTGGGCTAACCCGTCGCTCTCGCCTTGCCCGGCTAGGCCGTCGCCGTAGCGCACGATGCTGCCATCGACCAGCACAGCGGTCAGCCCCAGCACATAATCGGCGGTGACGCCGTACTTAAGGCAGCGCGGCCCGCCGGCGTTGCAAGCGATGTTGCCGCCGATGGTCGAGGCGGTTTGGCTGCTGGGGTCGGGCGGATAAAAGAGACCAAGCCGCTCGGCGGCGCGTTGCAGTTCGGCAGTGATCACGCCGGCGCCAACGTGAGCGATCTGCTGGTCGCGATCGATCGCGATCTGCTCCATCCGGTTGAGACCAATCACCAGACTGCCGGCGGTGGGCACCGCGCCGCCAGCTAAGCCGCTGCCGGCGCCGCGCGTCACTACCGGCAAGCCGTGGGCAGCGGCAATGTTCATCAGCGCCGCGACTTCGGCGGTGGTTGCCGGCAATGCCACCGCCAGCGGTAAGCCATCGGGTTGCGCGATCGAAGCGTCTTGACCATAAACGGCCAGTTGGTCGGGGTGGTGGATGAGGTAGCGGCTCCCGACCACCGCTTGCAGTTCGGCAATCGCGTCGCCTGCCGTCACCCGACCGCCTTGGGCAAGAGCAGGGAAGGCCGGGGTTGGCGGCGGGCCGAACTCGTAACAAGGCTGACCCCCCAACGCGGCGGCTTGCGCCTTCAGCGATGCCACCAGTGTCTGGTCGGGCAGCGGCCCGACGTGCAAGCTGCCCACGCCAGCATCACCCCAGATGGGGGCAGTGGTGGCGGCACGGCAGGCGGCGACAAACGCCGGCAATGCCCGGCGGGGCAGGGTCAGATCGAGCCGTTGGCTGGGGGGAAGGGCGGCGTGCTGATGGGCCAGCGTCTCCCAGTGCTGCCACGCGGTGAGCGGGTTGGCCGTGAGCGAGAGATGATAACGCGCCGCCGCGGTTGCTACCGCTTGTGCTTGCCGGTCGAGCATATCCGGCAACCCGGCCAGTTCCACCAACAGCATCCCGTCGCCATCGAAGGCCAAGGCGCGCAGCGCCAACCCAGCAGTAACCAGCTCGGCGGCCAGCGCCAGCAACTGCTCGGCCGGCCCGCGCAGCAACTGGAGCGCGGTCGCTGCCGGCAGCGGGCGCAGATTAAACGTCAGCTCGCGCACTGTGCCCAACGAAATTCCGTTACCGGCCAGCGCCCGGTTGAGGTTGTAGCCGGTGGCGCGTTTGAGGGTTGGCCCGCCAATCGTGAGCACGGCGCCATCACTCTCGACAATCGCCGCGCGCACGTAGCGCCCGATCGGGCCACTGTGTAGCCGGTAGCGTCCGCCACTGTTGCAAGCCACCAACTCAGCCAGCGTCACCCCGGCGCGCAACGGCACGATCGGCAAGCAGAGGCGGTAGGGCGCTAGCGCGTCGTTGAGCGCAGCGGCGGTGGCCGTTGCCGGCGCGCTAGCCAGCAGCGCGCCGGGGTTGATGGTAAAGGGTTCTGCTGTGGTGGTCATGATGGTATGCGTGTGTTGTATCTGGGGCACGACAGGGCAGGTTTGGCATCCTCACTTACGTCAGTGCCGGATGATAATCTACTACCAGCGCAATTGCCGCCGCAATCTCGTCCATAGTTGACGCCGGCACCCGCCCAATCTGTTTCCGCAGCCGGCTAACCTCGATGCTGCGCAGTTGCAGCAAGTCGGCGGCGTGCGGTTTGCCCAACTGGGCCGGCCAGCGCCCCTCGATCCGTTGCATCCAGCTCAGGTCTTCAAACCGATCCTCCCATGGGTGCAAAGGGGCGACAAGCCGTAGCGGTAGGCTGCCAAGGGCGTTGCTGCTGACGATAACAACCGGCGTCAAGCTGCCATCGCCCAAATCGGCCTGCCAGATCTCGCCGCGCCGGGGGGCCTTAGGCGTGCTCACTCGTGACGACCTCACTGGCTATTGTGGCGGGAACGGGGTAGAGATCGGCGGCAGCGGCGGCTTGTTCGGCCAGCGCGGCGTGGCGCACCTCGAGCGGTTGCTTGAGCAACCACTGGCAACGACGTGCCGTTGCTGCACGCTCCGCCAGCTCCGGCTCCGGCACTGCTTCGCCGAGCAAGCGGCGTGCCTCAGCAGGATCGATCAACTCTTCGGCCAGCGCGCGCAACGTGGCTCGTCGCAACCACAGCGGCTCTTCCAGCGGCAACGGTTCTGGTTCGGCGGTGCGCCACCCGCGTTCGCTCAGCGCGATCATCAAGGAACGATAGAGGCGCTGGTTGATAATCCCCAGCGTCTGCATGCGGTAGAGCAGGGCTTGGATGCTCATGCCGAAATGGCGCTTGAGCAACAACAATTCGTCGAGGTGGAGGGAGTTGCGATGTTCACCAATATGGTGGCGCAGATCGTTCGCTGGGGCTAGCAAGGCCGCCGCAAAACGGAACGCAGCCTGCTCTTCGTTGAGCTCGGTTGGAGGCTGCAACACTAGATGCGCCAGCTCGTGAGCTAGATTCATACGCCAGCGCGCACCATCATGGCTCCGCCTCCCGACCACCGCCGCGGCAAGGGGTACGCCGTCTTCAGCGCGGGCGATGGCAGCGACGCCATCGAACCCATCGACCGCAGCGAGCGCAATGACGTGCAGGCCGTGATCTTCCAGCGTATCGGTGAGATTGGCGATCGGCGCGCTACCTAGCTCCCAGCGCGTTCGTAGATCGGTAGCAGCCTGCTCGGTATCGTCGAGGTTGGCAATGGCGTACTCGAACAGTGGCACATCGAGGCGGGCCGGCTCGCCGATCAGCTCTTGCAGGGACAAGCGATCGCGCAGCGCCTCGTGGGCCAAGGCTGCTATCTGCTCTTGCTGCCGTTTGCTCAGCGAAGCGCGCTTGCGGTAGGCGATGAGTTCGATCGGTACGTCGCGGCTATCAAGCAACTCAGAGGGGCGCACACCGAGCGCCTGCGCCAACCGCTGCAACATCACCGGCGATGGCTGCGCCTGCCCGTGTTCGTATTTAGAAATGGCTTGGCGGGTGACAATCCGGCCAGTCGCTTCCGCCAGATCGTCGAGGGTCATGCCGCGCGCCAGCCGTAATTGGCGCAACCGTTGGTGGATCATGGCCATACACCTCCTGTTGGTTGACAATTATCGGTGATGGATGGCGGGTTGTCAACCGGCGCCGTCGGCGGCGTTGGCCAATTTCGGCAACAATTGCGCCGTGATCAGGGTGGTCAGCGCCGAGGTGTCGCCACCGTCGCTCTGCACCACAATCGGGCGCGGCGCGTGTTTCATCAGCGTTTCGGCCACTTGCAAGCGGCGGCGGGCCAGTTCGTATTGCAAGACGGCACGGTTGTCTTGGTAGGCTTGGCCGAGGTATTCCAACCCGCGCGCTTCGTTTTCGGCCTGCCGCAACGTCGCCCTCCCGCGCGCCTCGATCTCCCAGCGCACCCGCTGCGCTTCGGTCTCTTTCTCTTGCAGCATACGGGCAACGTCTTCGCGGGCCTTGTTGATCGCGGCCCGCACCTCGACCAGCTTGGCGTCACGCACCTTCTTGGCCCGCTCGATCTCGAGCCGCAGATTGTCGATCCGCTGCTTCTTAATCAATTCCCACTCGCGTTCGTAGGCTTGCAGCTCCTTCGCCACCCGCTCGCGGGTCGCCAGATGCTGCTGATACTGGTCGGGCAACTGCACGTCGGGAATGTTGGCGCCAGTGATGCGCACGCCGTAGCGGGCCAATTGCCGGTTGAGCAGCTCTTGCATATCGCCGACGTCGCTGCCGCGCAGGTCGTAGGCGCGCTCGGTTTCGACCCGGCGCGCGCGCTGGCGGATGGCGTCTTGCACGGCGCTGCTCAGCACCAGATCGAAGTTGCTCGCGCCGAGCCGGCGCACAAACGCGATCGGGTCTTCGATCCGGAATTTGAGAAAGAATTCGATCGATTTGAGCGGCACATTCTCGCGGGTCGGCGCGGCCATCACCGGCGCGGTGTAGGGAATCTCGGTGCTGGTGTCAACCACCGCTTCGACCTTTTCCCACGGCCACCAGAGGTAGTGCCGGCCCGGCGTGAGGATGCCGACGATCTGGCCCCAGCGCGAGAGGATGCCGGTGGTGCCTTGTTCGATTTCAACGATCGCGCCGAGGATGAACGAGACGACGGCAGCGATGAGGAAGAGAAAGGCGAGAGCGATCGCGAGCAGGCCGAAGAAGCCGCCGCTGAACACGGCCACTCCCAGCAGGTAGAGGCTGATCGCCAGCGGCAGCAGCCAGCGCGCCCGCCGGCGGTCTTTTGGGATGACAACCGGCACCAGTTGGCCCTCTTCGCCAGAGCGGAGCAGTTGCCGGATGCGGCTCCACGTCGCGACGGCTTCGCGGATACGCGAAAATTCGCGGCGAGTGTCGGTCATTGGCTTTCTCCTTTCGCCACTGGTTGGGCGGCTTCGCCTTCGGCGGCTACCACCTGCTTGATCTGCTCGGCGCGGGCTTGAATCCGCTGCCGGATCTCGTGCATACGGCTGCGAATGGCGGCGACATCATCCGGCGAATAGAGTTCGGTATCGACAATGCCCAGCATACGTTGCGCAATCGCCAGATAGTCGATCGCGGCTTCAGCCCCGCCTCCTACCTGCACGATCTGCGGCAGATGGCCGGCCACCGCTTCCAGCCGGTCGAGAATGTCTTGCTGGTAGCGGTACTGCAAGATTTCAGGGTACATCGCCGCGCCGACGGCGCGAATGTCGAGCGCCTGCGCTTCGAGCAGGGCCGCGTTGGCCCGCGCCGCGCTCTCGGCTTCGCTCAGCAACTGGCTAGCGTATGCGCTGGCCCGGTAGGTCTCCTTCTCGCGCGCGGTGTCAATTTGGGCCTGAAAGGTGGCAATCTCGGCCCGGATGGCTGACAACTGCTCGCGCAGACTGGTCAGCTCGCGGTTGAGATCACCCTCATCTTGCTCTTTGCGCAGCGCCAGCTCGTATTCGTAGGTGTAAGCCTCTTTCGCCACCCGGATCATCTCCGGCTTGGCGAGGTCAATGCGGTACTCTTGGCTCGACGGCTCGGCGTGGGTGATGTTGGCGTTCACAAAGCGCACCGCTGGCAAAAACTGCTGGTTGAGTGTATCGAGCAGGTTTTGGGTGCTCTCGCCGACCAGATCGTAGATCGCTTCGGCCCGCTGCTCGTAAATCAGGGCGCGGGTCACTTCACTGACCGCGTTCTGCAACTTCTCTTGAAACCCCTTCGCGCCGCCGAGAGTAAAGATGAACGCCGCCGGGTCTTCGATCTTAAACTGCAAAAAGAGATCGACCGAAGCGTTCACCCGCGAGGCGGTCGGCGCTTCGCGGATCGGTGCGTTGTAGGGGTATTCGCGGGTGACGTTGACAATGTAGCTGACCCGCTTCCACGGATCGAGCAGCACTTTGCGGCCCGCCGGCGCGATCTCTTCCAGCTTGCCGAAGCGGGTGATCAGGGCTTGGCAGCCGTCGGGCACCATGATGAAGGTGTTGCGCCACAGGCTGTAGACGACGTAGCCAACGACAAGCAGCCAGTAGTGCGGGCCAAAGAAGACCAGCGTCAGGTTGGTGAAGCCGAAGGAGATGAAATCGATCGCCGCGCTCATCAGCCAGCCGAACAGACCCACCACTATCAGAATGATCGTCACCACCACCCACCCTGCCGATCGCGGGTCGCGCGGGATGACCACTGGCGAGATGACATTGGCCACTTGGCCGCTTTGGTCACGCTGCTGCAAATTGCGGTTGAGCAGCTCCGCTGCTTCTTCGAGCATCACGCTCATCTGCTCGATCCGGGTGGCGCCGCTCTCATTACCCGACCGTTGCGAGATGAAGTCGCTCGCTTTAATCTGCAACTGTTCCAGTTCCCCGCTTTCCAATAACTGCTGCGCGGCGCTCAACCCGCGCTGGAGCCGGTTCATACCGTTCTCCTTTCTCTCACGTTAGCGCACAGGAGCACATATCGCGTCTGCAAATGCAATGTACGAATGTAGTGTAGCAAACGTTGCGGGGGAATGGCGGGTTGTGCCCTAGCATTGCGGGCTAGATTCGCTATAATGCAGGTATCATCACGTGATCACAAACGAAAACGGTATGGCAATGCAAACAGCCGCCCTCGATCTTCCCGCCGAGCAGATAGCGGAGTTTTGCCGTAAATGGCAGATCCAGCGCCTGTGGCTCTTTGGTTCGGTGCTGCGTGACGATTTTAGCCCGCACAGCGATGTCGATGTGCTGGTCGAGTTTGCGCCGGAAGCGCGCTGGAACTTGCTGGATTTAGCCGGTATTGAACAAGAGCTGAGCGCATTGATAGGACGAACAGTTGATCTCGTTGACCGTCAGAGCGTCGAACAAAGTGACAATTGGATTCGCCGGCAGCATATTCTGGCGACCGCGAGGTTGTGGTATGCGGCGCGATGAAGCGACATTGCTGGATATGGTGCAAGCAGGGCGGCGGATTGCCTCATTTGTTGATGGAGTCGATGAGGTAACGTTTATCGCGAATGCTGAAAAGCATTGGGCAGTAGTGGCGCAACTCCTGATCATTGGTGAGGCAGCCACGCGGCTATCCAAAGCGTTTATCGCAGCTCATCCAGAGATAGAATGGGCCAAGATCATCGGTATGCGCAATCGACTTATTCACGGTTATGATGCGATACGCTGGGATGTGGTATGGCGAACCGCAACTGATGCCGTGCCAAAGCTAGTTGCGCAGCTTGAACTCTTGCTGCCGCCTAGCGATTAGTCAAATACTGGGATAGTCAAACTCTGGTTCATCATCCATATCTTGCATCGCCGCTGCCAATGAGAAAGCGCTCCAAAGCTGCCGCTCACGCTGCTCAGCCTTCAGCGCCAAATACTCAGCAAAATCGAGCAGCTCGGCGCGCAGTTCCGGGGGGAGTTGCTGCGCATAGCGATAGATCTGTTCTTCAATGGTCATCAGTTGCCCTCCACTGGTATCGGTTCATAGCTTCAGTGTAACGACTCGCCGCCACACCGTCAATTGAAGTCCATCCTGCAATCGCGATAGGAACTTCTTTCCCTCTCAACCGGGACGCATTCCGCTGGCAAAAGGTGTATCGGGTGATAAACAATTTTTCATAGTTCCTCCTTTCTTTTCTTGTACAATAGAATTATAGGGATGATGTCTCAATAACCTTGCTTCGTCTTGCCGAGATTTCGTTCCCGTTGGCACGGATAGAAGGCGGACGTCCAGCGTGGCGCTTGTTTACGTCGCGTGCTGCGCTGGCATCACAACGTTCGGGAGGTGTCGCTGTGTGGTTGGGGGTTCGATCTCGGCAGATGCGGGCGAAGCGTTTGCCGTGTATGCTGCGGTCTGCGCTGATGCTGGTCTGCGCTGGTTGGTTGCTCAGCGGGGTCGTTGTCGCCGCTGCCCAACCGGCTGGGCCGGCCAATGCGCCAAACCTGATCCAGAACGGTGGTTTCGAGCAGCAAGGCGCTGGTTGGGAGGGGTGTGGCAATGTGCAACTGGTTGACGGGCAGCAAGCCGGGGCTGACTTTGTTTACGCTGGTCGCTATGCAGCAGTGATGGCGATCGATGCCGATGGGAGCGATTGCCCGCAGTTGCCCGATCTTACCACGCCACGCCAGATTTTGACCCAACCGCTCACTATTCCGAGCAATGCGCCGGCAGTGACGGTTTCATTCTGGTTTCGCGCTGCGGCTGGCACGGCCATTGATGTCTTGCTTGCGCGCGGGTATTATCAATTTGACCCGAATCTCGGCGGTGTGCGTTTAGGAACCTTCGCGACCGACCAACCGCCGGGGTGGCAGTTGTACCGGGTGGTGCTGCAAGGCGACCGGTTAGCGCAGGTGCGCGGCCAATCGCTCCGCTTCTCGATTGTGATCCAAGAGCGCACCGGCGTCGGTCCGGATGCCGTGCTCTTAATTGACAATGTGCGCGTGGTTGCCGCCGATGAACGCACTGCCGCCGCGCCGTTGCCGCCGCGGTTGCGCGGCGATGGCAGCCGCCCGCTGGCAGTGGTGCGGGTTGAAGGATCGAATCGCTGGCTCTATCGCATGGATACCGATGGCCGGAATCTCCAGCTTCTCTACCGCGGGCTACTCAATGATGTGCGCAACCCGGCGTGGTCGCCGAATGGCCAGCGTATCGCGGTGGTCGATAACAATACGTGGCCGTGGCCAACCCCCGATCCTGATCCGCAGAACAACCTCAGCGCCACGGCGGTGACGGTGCTGAATGCTGATGGCAACGACGCGCGCCAGATCTATCAGACGCAGAGCCAAAAAGGATCGCGCTGCCCGTTTGTGCGGCCACCCAGCGGGCCGCCAGAGACGCCCTCGCTGATTGTGCGCGTTTCGCATGTGCAATGGATGGCCGACAACAATCGCGTAGCGCTGGCTCAACCCGGTTTCGGCGTCTTCTGCGATGGCCGGCTAGACCAAGGCGGGCGAGCTGATGTGTTGCTCCTTTCGCCGCCGGCGCTGACGCCGGCCACGCTCGCTACCCATGCGACCCGGCCATCGGCCAATCGGAATGGGAGAGTGCTGGTTGACGGTTTCGATTTGTCGTCAGGGCGGAGTAATCGGGCCGACGGGATTTGGGAGATCGACACCAGCGTGCAGCCGCCGCGCGAGACGCGCCTGACCACATCCAATGCCGACCGCGAACCGGCGTGGCATCCCGATGGCCGGCGCTTTGCGGCGGTGCGCGTGACCACCAGCCCGTCAGCGGATAGCAGTGACCGCACCTTTGCAATCATGCTATATGATCGGCAAAATCTAGCTAACCCGCGCATGCTGCTGTTTGCCGATCACGGTCGCACCATCAGCCACCTGAGCTGGTCACCCGATGGCGCTTACCTTGTCTACACACTCGAACGGTTCGATGGTCGCACCGACATTTGGTGGCTCGATACAGCGAGTGGCGCAACCGGGCCAATCACCACCGATGGCAACGCCTTCGCAGCAGCGTGGCGTCCGGTCGCAATCAACCGGCTGTTCGTGCCGATAGTGACGAGGTGAGGGGAGAAGGCTGCTTACAGCCCTGCTGGCCCTAACAGAGCGCAATGCTTGTAGAGAGTGCGGCAGTGAAACTGCCGCACTCCATACCTAAAGATGGTTGCGCCGCTGCGCGACAGTAAGGCGGCGCGCTACACTCCATAACTATATTCAATCTGCTGATAGAAGAGCTGCTGTCCCCTACCAACTCTACCGCTCCCGCTGCAACAACTCTTCGACCAGCCGCCAGCGCAGCAGTTTGCCGATGAAACTGCGCGGCAGCGCCTCGCGGAATTCGATTTTCTCCGGCATTACCGGCAGATTGAGCCGTTCGCGCAGGAAGGCAAAGACCTCGGCTTCGCTGACCCGCTCGCCGGGCCGGGTGACGACAAAAGCGCGGATTTCGGTGCGGCCATCGGGGAGCGGCACGCCGACCACTGCGGCGTCGATCACCGTCGGGTGTTCGTAGAGCGCCTCTTCCAGATCACGCGGGTAGATGTTGTAGTCGCCAGCGATGATCATCTCTTTTTTGCGCTCGATAATCTGAAAATAGCCGTCGGGCAGCATGCGAGCCACATCGCCAGTGCGCAGCCAGCCATCGGTAGTAATGGTTTCGGCAGTTGCTTGCGGGTTGCGCCAATAGCCGGCCATCAGTTGCGGGCCGCGCACCAACAGCTCGCCGATCGCTCCCGGCGGCAGATCAACCCCGCTCTGCAGATCAACGACCCGCGCTTCGGTGTTGGGCAGCGGCAGACCGATCGTGCCGGCCCGCCGCGCGCCGCGCAACGGGTTGGCATGCGTCACCGGCCCGGCTTCGCTCAGCCCGTATCCTTCGACTAAGCGGCTGCGGGTAATGCGCTCGAAACCCTCTTGCACCTCGATCGGCAGCGGGGCCGCGCCGCTCAGACAGCTCTTCAGCGACGAGAGGCCGTATTTGCGCACGTCGCGCACCTCGTTCAGCGCCGCGTACATCGGCGGCACGCCGGGGAAGAAGGTGGGCCGTTCGCGCCGGATGGTATGCAAGACATTGCGCGTCTCGAAGGTCGGCAGCAAGATCATCGTAGCGCCGAGCGCGATGCCGACATTCATACAGGCGGTCATCCCGTAGGCGTGCGAGAAGGGGATCGCGCAGAGCACCCGTTCGTTGCCTTCGTCGGCATCGGCGTACCATGCCCGCGTTTGGCAGGTATTGGCGTAGAGGCTAGCATGGCGGTGCAAGACGCCTTTGGCGGCGCCGGTGGTGCCGCTGGTATAAAGAATGACCGCCGGGTCATCGGCGTGCAACGCAGGCAGATCACCGCTGGCGCCAGCCGCCAAGACGTGCTGAAACCAGTGAGCTTGGGCGGCTTGCTCGGCGGGCACGCGGTGGCCTTCGCGCTCTTGGCGCAGCAGGGTGAAGAGGATGCGCTGGCTGGAAGGCAGGTACTCTTTCAGGTTGGTGTAGATCAGGCGGGGGAAAGGCAGCTCGGCCCGCACCTGTTCGACTAGCCGGTAAAACATGCTCAGCGCGATAACGGTCGTCGCTGCCGAGTCGCGCACTTCGTGGGCAAAGCCTTCGGCGTCGAAGATCGGGTTGGCCAGCACCACGATCCCGCCGGCGAGCAACACGCCGTAGTAAGCGATCACCGCTTGCGGGATATTGGGCAGCAAGATCACCGCTCGCTCGCCGGGTTGAAAGCCGATCGCCAGCAAGCCACGGGCAAAGCGGTTGGCCTCTTCCCACAGACGGGCATAGCTGATGGTGCGGCCATAAAACGCGATCGCAGTCGTCTCGGCGAACCGATCGGCGGCGCGGCGCAAGAGTTCGGGCAGCGGCGCCGGCGTGATGGCGAGGGTGGGCGGCACTCCCGGATCGTAATGGCGCAGCCACGGGCGGGTGGCAAAGAGATCGGCGCTCATGCAGG
>VSSL01000569.1_pt1 | contig 11109 bp, 11 predicted proteins | sample 4557531 | NCBI WGS metagenome assembly VSSL01 (sample SAMN10986726, study PRJNA523729) | hot springs metagenome | isolation source: hot springs | place: India:Timba, Gujarat | collected 2018-05-31 | reverse complement strand
GTGCCCTGGGAACGCAAAACCCGCGTTCCAGCGGCAAATGTCCATCGTAATGGGACAGAAAATGCAGCTGTGGTGGGACCTGCCCGCCTACGAGAGCTTTATCCTGCTGAAAGAGCTATATGAGGTAGACGACCGCACTTTTGAACAGCGCGTGAACGAGCTGGCGGAAATGCTGGACATCAAGAAGCTTCTGCATACGCAGGTGCGGCGGATGAGCCTGGGCGAGCGGATGAAGTGCGAGCTTTTAGCCGCTTTGCTCCATGCCCCCAGAGTGGTATTTCTGGACGAACCCACTATCGGGCTGGATGTGGTCTCCCAGAAGCGTATTCGCGAGTTTCTGAAAGAGTATAACCGACAGGCGAAGACCACCATCCTGCTCACTTCGCACTACATGCAGGACATTCAGGAACTGTGCGAACGGGTAATTATTATCGACCACGGGCGAATCATTTTTGACAACACGTTGCAGACGCTGGTGGAGCAATACTCGGACAGCAAGCTGTTGAAGCTCACCTTTGACCGCCCCATCGCACGCGAGCAGCTGGAGCAGTTCGGTGTGGTGTGCAATATGGATGAATTGCGGGCTGTCATCGAAGTCCCCCGCGCGCGCACCACGCAGATAGCCGCGCAGGTGCTTTCGGAACTACCGGTAGTGGACATCGTGATTGACGAAGTGGAAGCGGAGGAGGTCATCCGCGACATCTTCGCCGGGCGCGCCCGACTGACCACTCAAACACCGGAGGCGCGCGTCGGGTGACCTCTACCATCCTGCGTTATCCCATCCATACGCTGTCCATCTCTCTCTGCCAGCGAACGTTTCGCCTTACCGCTGTACGCAGCGTGGACGACCTGCTTACCGAAAGCACCTCCGCCGACGACATTCCGTTCTGGGCTGTCCCCTGGCACGCAGCGATAGGGCTGTGCCAGTATCTATGTGAGAATCGCCACCTTGTGCGTGGCAAGCGGGTGCTGGAGCTGGGTACCGGCTTGGGGCTATGCGGCATCGTTGCAAGATGGCTGGGAGGCGAGGTCACGTTGAACGATTACCAGCCCGACGCATTGGAATTCGCCCTCTGGAACGCCTCGCAGAACGGCGTCCAGGACATCCAGACCCTTCTCGCCGACTGGCGCCACTTCCCGGACGTAGAGCCTTATGACGTGGTTATCGCAGCAGATATTCTTTATGAGCGTCGCCTCCATCAGACGTTAAAGAAGGTAATCTCCAGAACAACATCCGCTCACAGCCGTGTGCTCCTTGCAGACCCCTGGCGTGATACGGCGTGGGAGTTTATTGTAGAAATGGAGCGAGCAGGCTGGCAGGTGGATTTTACCGAGCATGTGGCGCGTCTGCTGGATAGTCAGCAAGACGTGATTGTGTTTAACCTGCGCCCGCCACAATAGCAGCAACAAACGACATCTTGCAAATTGCGCATGGATTCAGTATAATGGAGATGCAAAAAGGCGAGGCGCCGTACCCAAGTGGCTAAGGGGGCGGTCTGCAAAACCGCTATTCGCCGGTTCGATTCCGGCCGGCGCCTCCATTTTTTACTGCTCAAAGGGGGAGGTTCGAAGCAGGGTTGGCAAACCTGAAGTCGTCTCTGAAAGACATCAAGCGTAACGAAAAGCGTCGCCTGCGCAACAAGTCCGCGAAGTCGGCAATGAAAACCTTCATCAAGAAGGCAAAAGCGGCGGTTGCCAGCGGCGATATGGAAGCCATCCAGAAGGCTCTGGCTCAGGCGTGCAGTGCGATCGACAAAACCGCCGAGCGCGGCATCATTCACAAGAATCAGGCAGCCCGGCGAAAATCGCGCCTGATGCGCTTCGTCAACCAGTATCTGGCGCAACAGCAGACTGCATCGAGCGGCGCGTAGTCGGCGACCTCAAATTGCACAGGTCGACTACCAGCCGCTCGATAACTCTTCGAGGGTCGCTATCCCCCTGGTCTATCCCCTTTAACACACGGTCCGCCTGATGCAGGCGGTCAAAAGCGAGATTCAGCTCCTGTAGCGACAGGCGAAGCGCCTGTTCGCGCAGATTCCTCTCCAGAAAACGCTGTCTGGCAAGCAGCTGCGCGAGGTTCGGGTCGGAGGGAAACCACTGCGCCGCCTCGTCACCGTATTCTATCTGTAAGCGCATCTGCCACAACAGGCGAAACTGGCGGGCAATCAACACCATCAGGCGTGGAACTACCGCTTCCGCACGTCCTCCCGAAGAAAGGACATCCTGCAACAAACGCATCGCCGATGCTGTGTCGCGCAGGGCAACCGCATCCACCAATTTGAATACCTGCGCCTCTACCGTACGACTGACGACCATCTCGACATCTTCGCGCCCGATGAGCGTTCGCTCGCCGACATACCACACCAGCTTTTGTAACTCCGGCTCCGCGGCGGCAGTGCTGGCGGCGGTCAGGAAGGTAAAGCGTTCTTTGGCTTCGGGGGTCATCTCTTTTCCCGCTTCCCTCAGCCGCCCATCCATCCAGGTTCCGAAGCTTGTTGTGGATAGAGGTTTGCACTCGATGACCACTCCCAGCTTCTCGGCAGCGTTCAGTAGCTTGGCGGGCACAGCACTTCCCCTTCTGTCCTCCTCTTCGCTTTCGGCGTGGGTGTACAGTATTAAGCAGGTGCTCTCCGGCAGGCGGGAGACAGTATCCGCGAGGTTATCGACGTCCGCACTCTTGAGGTGCTGAATACCTCGAACGAACACCACACGGCGCGGAGAGAAGGCAGGAATGCTCATCGCCTCGGCGAGAATGGTGGATACATCTACTTCCTGCGCGTCGAGATGCGCCCGGTCAAAGTCATCGGCGACCAGTTCATCGCGCAGTCGCTGCAAAACCGCGTGTTTCTGCCCCTCCTCCCTGCCATGCACCAAATAGACACGCGCCGGCGTCTTGCCGACGCCCTTGTTCAAAAACTCCGTTGCATTAACCGCCATTCCACCTCACCTTACAACAGGTCACCGACGGCGATGGCTCTACCCTCCATCATACTGCGAATGGCGGCTTCGGTGAACTCCATGTATTTTACCCCGTCCTCGAAGGTGGTGAGCCGTATCTTTTCCTTGCCACGAATGGCGTTCACGAACTCCTCTTCCACCCGCCATCTTCCTTCCTCTTCGGGCGGGATGGGGATTTCCGCAAGAGAGCTTTCGCCGCGCCTGCCACCGCTCAGCTTACCATCCGCGAAGCGCAACGTACCCTCACTGCCAAACAGCCAAACCTCGGGTCCACCCGCTAAGCCGGTGACGGCGGAAATCTGGAAGTGCGCTATCCCGCCACATGCCATCTCCGCTACGACCTCTAAGTGGTCAGGGATACGCACCGCCCGCAGGTTGCCTGAAGCATCTCTACGCACTGGCACAAACGTCTTGCCCATCGCAGTCACGCGCTTCGCCTCACCAACCCAGCGCATCACCGCTTCATACCAGATGCCTAACGTCAGTGTATTGAAGCCGCTCAGGTCGAAGTCCTGCCGCCAGTGCAGAGGCGACTCGCGGTCTATAAACGTGCCGCCTGCGCGCACCTCGATAGCCAGCACCTCACCAAGGTATCCCTCCGCGATGAGACGCTTTATGGTGTTATCTACCTTCAACGTGAACGGCGAAGGCACTACCTGAGTGACCAGATGAGGACGTGCTCGGGCTGCTTCTGACATCTGCCTCGCCTCGCGCACGTTCATCGCCATCCGTGCTTCGGTCATCACGTGTTTGTTCGCCTGCAGCGCCGCCAGGGTCACTGGACAGTGCATGTAGGGCCATGTGCCGATCACGATAGCATTCGTATCCGGGGCGTCTACGAGCTCGCGCCAGTTGTCGTACACTTTAGGAATACGGAACTGTCGCGCGACACGCTCGGAAGACTCGCGAGTGCGGTTGCACACACTGACAATTTCCACGCCTTCAATGGCTTGCAAATTGGGAATATGTTGTGCAATGGTGTTGGCTCCTGCGCCTACCACGCCGACGCGAATGGTCTCCATCAGTTTTTATCACCTCCTGCCGGGAACTATTTCGCCATCAGCGTCGCCACAACCTGTATCGGCGCCTCAACGCGGAGCGTATCTCCCGCACGTGTTTTTCCGCCTGCGCTATCTCCGCTTCACTGATGCCTCGCCCATACTCACTGCGCTCCAGCAAGCGGGTCAGGCTCCACATCGCCACCGCCACATCGGGAATCTTCTGTTGTACCAGCGCGGCGTACTCCGAGGGGGTCATCCACTTCTGTCGTGCTACCCCCCGCTGTTGCAGGGTGCGCGTCGCCTGCAGATAACAACGCACAATCCGCGAGGCGGGCGCGCGACTGATGGTGATGCGACCAGACAGTTCGTTGACCACCGCGAATAGCAACAGGCTGACTATCGCAAAAACCACCACCCAGGGCAGGTAGCCGTATCGCCGGGTAAGTAACTGCCAGGGATTCTGGGAACCGCCTTTCTTTCGTGGAGATTCTGTGACATCGCGCACACCTTCGGTGGCATCGAAGGTTATCCAGCCGTAGCCGGGGAAGTATATCTCCGTCCACTGGTGGCGGTGCTTTTCTCGGGCGATGAACTTACCGTCCGGCTGCCGGTCCCCTGCCAGAAAGCCCGTTGCCACCCGTGCGGGGATGCCTGCGTGGCGAGCCAGCACCGCCAAAGCGGTGGAGAACAGGTCACAGTAGCCCTCCTGGGATTCGAACAGGAAGAACTCCGCAGCGTCCCTGCCAAGTGGCACTGCAGGAGCGTTCAAGTTATACACACAGGTAGATTCGATGTACTCCTTGATCGCCATCACCTTATCATAGTTGTTATGATAACGCGCGGTCAGCCTCCCCGCCAGCTCCTGCAAACGCGGGTTGGGAGGCACTTCGAAGTAGGCAGGTTCCACATGAAGCGGCGTCGCCGGAGGTGCGCTGCGCAGGTCTTCCGGGGTCGCATCAGGCACGTGCGATACCACTTCATACTCCGCACCCCACCGGTATCCATACAAGGCTTGCAGACAGCCGCTGGGGTCTAACCGCACCGCCAGGTTTGGAAAGCGTATTCGTACCGGCTGTGCTGCTGCGTAGACAATATTCGATGCGCCGCTCAACAGCTTGAACCTTTGTTTGACTTCGCGGTAACGCACAGGCGATGGAAACACAGGAGGCACTTCTAAGGTGTACAAACCTTCACGGCGTTCAGGCATACTCGCAAAAGGCACACTGGCATCGAACAGGTCCCTTGCCCAGAAGCCATATCGTGGATTCGCCCACCCTTGCCCGGTGTACCGGATGTAGACGCTACCCCGCCAGTACAGCGGTTCAGAACTTTCCACTTCCAGCACGGGCTGGTCGCTCAGCGAGACGGGTCCTGAGCCTACCGAAATGGTCGGGCGGGTAAAAGAGCTCGCCACCTCGTTACGGCTCACCGCTGACGCCAAATTGGGCGGAAGCGGGCTACCCATCAGCCGCACCGTGGTGTTTCTCATCGGCAACCCCACCATCACGCCGGTGAATGCCGCAACCAGACCGCATATCAACGCAATGACTACCTGCGCACGCATCAGCGACGCGCCCGACGTTGCGCTGCCATACAACCGGCGAAAGTTCTCGTGCGCCAGAAGAAAGGCAGCGTTCCCCAGAAAAGTGGTAAACAGCCACAGCGACTGTTGGGAACTGAGCGCAGGCGCAGTGACCCCCAGCAGCGCTAACACCGGCACCGCGACAAAAAGCACATGTTCATCGGACGCCATGATGAAGGACGAGAGCACCACCAGCCATAACAGAAAAGCGACTGTGGTGCCTCCGTAGGCGGCCTCCAAGCCAAAGAGTAATACTCCACCTTGCATCCAGAAGCTGAACAGGGCGTAGACGATGAGTCCGGCAAACACCCATCGGGTCAGGAGACCCGGCGCACCGCTGAACCACCCCATTCGCCGCGCCATAAAGCTGAACACGAAGCCGGCTACCACCAACGCCATGATGGTGTTCATGAAGCGCTGGTCGTCCACCACGCTCTTTGCCGCCAGCACGCCACTGTACGCTACTGCCAGCCCGGACAGGTACATCCAGACACTGGGCTGGTTAGCCATATTGTTTGGAGTTGCAACCTTCATGGGTTTCCTCCCGGGTGCAGGGGCACGACCGTCGTTTTCAGGGCGGAAACCGCCCGCATGAAGTCTGCGTCGTGCAGCGCGTCGCGAAAGCCGCTCGCCTTATCCAGCGCGGGCACATTGGGCAGGAGCAGAACCACCTGTATCTGCCTGCGGATACACATATCCAGCAATGGCAGGAGACGCACGTCGGCATTCGCCGTTACCAGAACAAGCTGCGTGCCAGTCGGGACCTCCGCAACAACTCGTGTCACCAGGTCTATCCAGTCAAAATCGGAACGCGGAGTAACCTCCGCCAGTGCATACAGATAACTGTATAGATGGCTGGTGGACAGCTCAGCGGGGAGGCTGTCCACTTCGGGTGTACCCACAAACATCCTGAAGGGTAGTCCACCCCAGTACGCCACGTGCAGCGCGCCGCTTGCCCCCTTGACCATCATCTCGAAACTGCCGGGCAGTTGCTGCATCACAGGTGAACAGTCGAGCACTACACACACTTCGGTTTGGGTGTACCGCTCAAACTCACGCACAAACAGCTCCCCATAGCGGGCAGAATGCTTCCAGTCCACTCGCCGCAGAGGGTCACCCGGCACGTATTCGCGGATGCCGAGGAACTCCACGCTATCCCCACGCACCGGTGCGGAGTGAACTCCTGCCATGCTGTATAGCGCGCCACCCAGGCTATCGGCGGACTGTAGAGGCAACGGGGATGGCAGTACCAGCACCTCCGTTTGCTCTCGCAAACGCATTCCGAAGAAGAACATTCCCAGTGGGTCAGTAGCGTGGATGTCCAGTGGTCCCAGGCGGTACTTTCCCCTGTGCTGGAAAATCACCTCATACTCCGCGACCTGATTTCCGTTGGGCGGAATAGCCAGAGGGATGACGCCGTCGCCGTCAACGAACTTCGCCTCTTTGGGAAGGGTGTCCCGCGCCTGCAGAAAGTATTTGGGAAGGTTACCTCGGTTCTGGATGTGCAGATTGACACGCACAGGCTGGTCGTCCCAGACCACGTCCTGCACTTCCCGCTGAACCTGTATGTCCGTGAGCATTCTCCTGCCGACCGCGTAGGATACCAGAGGCACCGCCGCGGTGGCTACTGCCATCATATACAGATGTCCCATACCCAGCGTGAGCGCAACGGCGAAGATGCACAGGCTAGCCGTCACCACAGCAAGCACTTTCACCGCGTGGTAGTTGGGAGTTCTGGATTGTTCCTCGGCACCCAGATTCATTTGTGCGCTCCCGTGGGAATGGGCACTTCAACCTGCTGCAGAGCCTCCGAAATAATCTGCTGCGCATCTATCCCTCGTATCCGTGCATCTGGCTTCAGGATAAGCCGGTGTGCTAGCACAGCGCTCGCTATCGCCTTGATGTCATCCGGCAGTACGTAGTCGCGCCCCTCCAGCAATGCATGAGCCTGCGCCGCGTGCAGGAGGTTGAGCGAACCACGCGGGCTGGCACCGAGCTGCACATGCGGATGACGGCGCGTGAACGCGACAAGGTTGACAATATACGTACGTAAGGCTTCATGAACAAATAACCCACGCACCGCTAGCTGCGCCTCTACAATCTGGTCCGGCTCGGCGACCTGCTGCACGCGCAGCAATGGATGTTCCGTCTGCTGACGGTCGAGAATCGCCACCTCGTCGCGCTCAGACGGGTATCCCAGGGAGAGACGGATAAAGAAACGGTCCATCTGCGCTTCCGGCAGTGGATAGGTTCCCAGCATCTCCACGTTGTTCTGAGTCGCAATGACGAAGTACGGGCGCGGCAAGGGGTGCGACACACCGTCAATCGTTACCTGCCGTTCTTCCATACACTCCAGAAGGCTGGATTGCGTTTTGGGTGTCGCCCGGTTAATCTCGTCCGCCAGCACGATATTGGCGAAAACCGGTCCCGGATGCAGCTCGAAACTCAGCGTCTTGGGATTGAACACATTGGTTCCGGTGACATCGGTAGGCAACAGGTCGGGAGTGAACTGAACGCGCCGGAACTTTCCGCCAATCGCACGAGCCAGTGCCTTTGCGAGCGTGGTTTTGCCCACCCCGGGAATATCTTCGATGAGCAAATGCCCGTCACAGAGCAGCGTCAACACCGCCAGTTCCACCACCTGACGCTTGCCCACGATGGCTTTTTCCACCTCATCGACGACCCGTCGGAGCAGTTCCGCGGCTGCCTCTATCATCGCGAAGTCCTCCATTTCGCGGAGCTACATAGACGCTCCTGTCTCTCTATACTGAAAGGACGCGCGCCGGTGTTCCCCCGTTACGTTTACAGTATACCCCCCTATCTCGTAGCAGTGCGAGGTTTTCGTACTACCCGTAACCTCTGCAGGTACGGCAGGGAAGCGAACATGGAAAATCCTCTACAGAAGGTGGCATCCCACCAGCCAAGGGAGGAATGCACATGGGAGTGCACGATGCCAAGGCTTACGTGGGGGCGCTGTGCGAGATTGTCTGGAAGGACCGCATAGGCAACACCCACGTGACGCTGGCTACCGTTGAAGATGCCAGATATGTGCCGCTCTACGGTGCATACCTGATAACCGACGCCGAGGATATTCGCCTGGACCAGGTAGTCTCTATTCAGGTCGCAGACGTCGCGATGCGTAAGGCGGCATGATGAGAGGCGTGTCCTCAGGACTTTATCATCCACCGGCGGGCAGAACCCGTCTCTGCCCGCCCGACGTTTCATCTAATCCCCGCGCTTGATGGATGTGGTCAACCGGCGAGTAATCTCCTCCATGCGACGCAAGGTGTTGACTGCCGAGCGACGGCGTTCGAGAGCCTGTTCGATCTTGAGCACCAGCAGTTCGTATACGTCCACGCCCGGAATGTTCTTCTCCACGTAATCAAAGGCGCCGCGGCGCATACACTCCACCGCGTTCGCCACGTTGCCGTAAGCAGTGAGCACAATCACCTCGCTGAACAGGTCGTGCGCCAGCGAGGCTTCCAGAATGCGCACGCCGCTATCCGGGTTCTCCATCGCCATATCGGTGATGACCACATCGTACGCGGGGGAAGCCTGCCGGATTTTCTCGATGCCGTCGGCTTCTCCCTCGGCGACATCTACCTGATAGCCCTCACGTTGCAAGCGCCTCTGCAACGCATGGCGCACTTCTTCTTCATCATCCACGACCAGTATCCGATACATACAACCTCCTCACTGTCGCTCATTGCCTTCGCTATCTTCGGTTGCCTGCTTTCCGTTCACCGGCAGCAGGATGTGGAAGCACGCCCCCTCGCCGGGTACGCCGTCCTCATAGACGAATCCGCGATGCGCTTCCACGATACCCTTCACAATAGACAGCCCTAACCCCATCCCCTTTACGCGCGAGCTGAAGAAGGGCTGGAAAATCTTCTCCTTGATATCCGCAGGCACGCCCGGTCCCCTATCGCAGAAGCGGACGTGCACAAACTGCTTGTTTCGCGCCACCCCCAATCGCTCAGGTAAAGCTCGTGAGTCCACCAGCTCCGTGCTGATATGCAGTTCGCCTCCTTCCGGCTGAAAGCTGAGCGAGTTCTCTATCATTTCCGCAAAGCACCGCTTTAACTTCACCGCGTCGCAGCGGATGTCGGGCAGTTTTGGGTCCAGGTTGAGCTTCAGCTCCACCGGTCCCCGGCGGGGGAATATCTCCGCCGCCGTCTGCGCGATGATGTTGTTCACGTTGTCCACGCCCGTGGTGAGATGCGTCGCCATCACGAAGTCGCGGAACTCGTGCAGTATCTCCTCGAGGCGCGATACGCCCCTGCGGATACTGCCGATGAGCTCCGTGAGTTCCTCGCGGTCTACCTCCGGCTGTTGCAGCAGGTATTCCACCTCGTTCAGGTCGCCCTTAATAGCGAAAGTGCGGTTGCCTATCATGTGCGCCGCTTTGGCAGACATTTCGCCCCACGCCGCCATGCGCTCGGTCTGCACCAGTCGCTGGCGCATGTTCAGGCTTTCTATCGCAGCTCCCAGCTGGCTGCCGATGGCGGAGAGCACCTCCAGTTCGTCATCGGTAAAACGGTTATCGAACCATGGGGCGAGGCTGCGCCGTCGCACCACGCGAATGACGCCTATCGTGCGCTCGCGCCCCCCACACGGGAACCGCCAGAAACGCGCCGATTTGCTCCACCGGCATCTCGCTGGCGATGCCGCGCCACGGGGGTCTTTCGCGCGGGTTGGCGGTACGAACGGCTTCGCCATGCTGAGCCACCCAGCCGGTCAGCCCCTCGCCTAATGGATAGGAGACCTTGCCCACCTGCTCGCGCAGGGCTCCGCTGGACGCCACCAGGTTCACCTTCTTGCGGTCGTCGTCGATCAGAAACACCGAGCAGTCCTCAAAGCGCAACACCTTCGCTGCCACGTTCAGCACCGTCTGCATCAGGTCATCTAGGTCTTCGGAGGTGCTCAGTTCGTTGCCGATTTGCACTAAAGCCTCCTGCCGAAGACGCGACTGATGCAGGTTGAGCGCGGTGAGACACAGGTCGGCAAGCAGGCTGATGGCTTCGACATCCTCTTCGCCGTAAGCGTTCGGGCAGTCCGATTCGATATTGATGACTCCTCGCGTGCGCCCGTAGGCGTCCACGATAGGAACCGCCATCTCGCTGACCACATCCTCGAAGAACTTCAGGTAGTGCGGGTCGCGGCTTACGTCGCCGGTGCAGTACGGTTGTTGTGTGGCGGCGACGTAGCCCGTGATGCCTTTTCCCTCTTCCTGCGCCACCTGCAGGCGGCGCTGGCGTTTCTCTTCATCCCAGCCCGGTCCCAACGCGCTGTGGATGACCAGCTCGCCCGCGTCCTCGTCCACCAGCGCGACGAAGGCGCGAAATCCCCCTACCAGCTTCATGCCTTCCTCTAACGCACTGGTGAGGAACTGATCGATATCCGTATGCGAGACCGCCTGTTTGACCACCCTGCCCAGCTGGCGCAGGGTCTGATGATATGAATGACGCTTCCCCAAAGCCACATTCTCCCCGTTGAAACTGCCGTTAAGAGTATATCTGGAAAGAGGGGAGATTGGCAAGGTTGGCTTCGCGTCTTGCTACGCCCCCC
>VSSL01000568.1_pt1 | contig 11111 bp, 9 predicted proteins | sample 4557531 | NCBI WGS metagenome assembly VSSL01 (sample SAMN10986726, study PRJNA523729) | hot springs metagenome | isolation source: hot springs | place: India:Timba, Gujarat | collected 2018-05-31 | reverse complement strand
CGCTGGGCGTGGTGTACCACGAAGGCTCCATCTACGTTGCCGACACATACAACAACAAGATTAAGCGATACGACCTCGCCACTGGACGCATCGAGACCTTCCTCGGCGACGGCACAGCAGGCTTGCACGACGGCGACCGCCCCACCTTCGACGAACCGGGGGGCTTGAGCATCGCCGGAGGCAAGCTGTACATCGCCGACACCAACAACCACGCCATTCGCGTCGCCGACCTGAAGACGAAGCGCGTGGAGACGCTCGCTATTCGCGGGTTGGAGCGGCTGCGTCCCCCGCAAGCGCTGGTACGCCCCGATGTGATACAGGTACAGGCACAGCGTGTGTCGCCAGGTGAGGTGGAACTGGTGTTGAATCTTGTCCTTCCCGAAGGCTACAAACTCAACCCGCTGGCGAATTCTCGTCTGAAGGTGCAAGCCAGTCCTGCCAATGCGGTGAATGGTTTGCCCCAAGAGGGATTTGTTGTCAATACCCTGCCCCTGCGCGTGCCATTGAAGGTGCAGGCAGACGGCGAACTGCAACTCACCGCCGAGATATATCACTGCCAGAGCGGGAAGGAGGCGCTGTGCTACTTTAAACAACTGCAGTGGCGTATCCCGCTGAAGGTGGGCGCGAACGGGGCGAGGCAGGTAACGGTAGAGTATGCTCTTTGAACGCGCGATGCTATCAGTATGTGTCCACAACATGGTATAATGTAGACACAATCACAACGAGAAGGGGATTACCACGTGAATGAACAAGTCGTATCCGTTCGCGAGCTCAAGGAACGGCTCAGCCATTACCTGCGGATGGTGCGTGACGGGGAAACAGTAGTTGTTACCCAACGTGGCGTGCCGGTGGCGCGTCTCGCGCCGGTTGGTAAAACTCTGGAACAACAGCTAGTTGGCTTGCGCGATATTGGTCTGATTGAGTGGAGCGGGCAGAAACTGAAGCCCTCCTCACCTCCCGTTAGATTGAGGCAAGGAAAGAGCATCTCGGAAATGCTAGTGGAGGAGAGGCGGTGATTCTCTATCTGGACGCAAGTGCACTGGTCAAGTGTTATGTCGAAGAGCAAGGGTCCTATGACGTTAGCTGGCTGTAGCAACCTTCGAAGCAGACTGGGCAAACCTGGTACGCTTGCAAATGACAGAATCGATTGTTGTGCAGGCTTCCAGTTTTGCCTGGCAGAAAGGCTTGCGAGGCTATGATGCTGTGCACCTCGCCTGTGCTTTTGCCTGGCGCGATGCTCTGCAGAGACCGGTGGTGATGGTCACTTACGACCAGGAGCTCTGGCGAGGTGCCCAGGAAGAGGGTTTCGACCTCTTTCCTCCAGACGAGTAATGCGCCCGCTGTCTACTCCACCGTCACGCTCTTCGCCAGGTTGCGCGGCTGGTCGATCTCGCAGCCCCGTTCGCGCGCGATGTAGTACGCCAGCAACTGCATCGGCACGATGCTCACCACCGGCGCGAAGGCTGGATGCACGGGCGGCAAGGTAATAACCTCATCGGCTACCTGATGCAGGATATGCTCCTCACCCTCGGGCGCAACCGCCAGCACGAAGCCCTCGCGCGCCTTCACCTCCTTCATGTTGCTCACCATCTTCTCGAAGGTGTTCGGCTGGGTGGCGAAACAGACCACCGTCACACCCGGCTCCACCAGAGCCAGCGGTCCATGCTTCATCTCGCCCGCGGGATACGCCTCGGCGTGGATATAGCTGATTTCCTTCAGCTTCAGCGCGGCTTCCAGCGACACCGCGTAGTCATAGCCTCGCCCCAGATAGAAGAAGCAGGTGGATGGAGCCAGCCGCTTCGCCAGATCGATAATCTGCTCCTCGCCTTGCAACACCTGCTCCACCTTGTCGGAGAGCGATTGCACCCCCTGCACGATCGCCCGCGCTTCATCGGCGGTCAGCCGCCCCTCCAACTGCGCGAGGTAGATGCCTAGCAGATACAGCACCGCCAGCTGGGTGATATACGCCTTGGTGGACGCCACGCAGATTTCGGGTCCGGCGTACGTATACAGCACGTGGTGCGCCTCGCGGGCGATGCTACTCCCTACCACATTCACGATGCCCAGCGTGGTTGCCCCATGTTCCTTGCACGCCCGAAGCGCGGCGAGCGTGTCCGCCGTTTCGCCCGACTGGCTGATGATGATAGCCAGCGTCTCCTCGTCCACAATGGGGTCGCCGTAGCGGAACTCGGAGGCGAACCAGATGTCTACGGGTCGGCGAAGCAGTCGCTCGTAGAAAATCTTGCCCACCATGCCCGCGTGCAGGGCGGTTCCGCAGGCGGTAATCAGGATGCGCTTGAAACCGCGCAGCTGCTCCGGCGACAGGCTCAGGTCGGAAAACGCCACCAGACCGTCTTGCGAAATCCTGCCGCGCAGGGTATCGCGCAGGGTGCGGGGTTCCTCGTGAATCTCTTTTAGCATGAAATGCGGGTAGCCGCCCTTCTCCGCCGACGACTCGTCCCAGGTAACCTCCATCGGCTCGCGGGTGACGGGCGTGCCGTCCACACGCATCACCTGCACATGGTCGCGCGTGACCACCGCCATCTCGCCATCCTCCAGCACAATCACGCGGCGAGTATATCGCATCACCGCAGGGATGTCCGACGCCACGAAGTTCTCGCCCTCACCCAAGCCAATGATAAGCGGCGAGTCCTTGCGCGCTACCACAATCTTGTCGCGGTCTACCGTAGAAAGCACCGCAATCGCGTAGGAACCGCGCAGTTGAGGAAGTACCTTGCGCACCGCCTCCACCAGGTCATGCTCCAGTTGCTCCTCGATCAGGTGGGCGATGACCTCCGTATCGGTTTCGGAGGAGAAGGCGTGTCCGCGAGACTGCAGGGCGTGCCGCAACTCCAGATAGTTCTCGATGATACCGTTATGCACCACCGCCACTCTGCCCGTGCAGTCGGTGTGGGGATGGGCGTTATCGTGTGAGGGTTTGCCGTGCGTCGCCCAGCGTGTGTGTGCGACGGCGGTGAACGCGGCGGTCTTTTCGCCATCCAGCAGGCTCTCTAACCGCGCGATTTTGCCCTCGCTCTTGATGACCCGCAGTCCGCCGTTCTGAGGGAAAGCGATGCCCGCGCTATCGTAGCCACGATACTCCAGCCGGTGCAGCTGGTCTATCGCCAGTTCGATGCCGTTGCGGGGACCAATATATCCTGTAATGCCGCACATAGAGGTGCGCACCTCCTCATGAACTCTTGCTATTTCTATTTTCGGCAAACGCCAGCCTATTCTATGATACTTTTTCACAAAAAACAAGGGAATCGGCTTACAATTGCCTTCGTCTTATCTCCTGAAAACCCAATGAGGAGGTGCCGGACGATGAAACGAGTATGGATGAACGTCGCAGTGACCACACTGGTTGCCGCGCTGGTGATTAGCCCCGTCTTTGCACAGGGGCGCGGTGCAGGAAGAGGAAACGCCTACGGAGCGAAGGGTCAGCCCTGTCCGTATGGATACACCCAGCCCAACCCGAACGCTGGAGGTTGGTGGACGCGCGTGAACCCCACCGACCCGCAGCAGAAGCAGTTCCTGGAGCAGGTGAAGGCGTTGCATGAGCAGATTCGGCAGAAGCAGTGGGAGCTGGCGCAGATGCAGGCGAACAAGGCGGACGCGAAGGCGGTCGAGGCGAAGCAGGCAGAGATTAACGCCCTGCGCGAGCAGCTGCATCAACTGCAGTTCAGCAACCGCGAGCTGAAGCAGGGCATCATGCAGCAGAATCGCGGTGGCAGAGGCTTTGGCGGCGGAGGCAACGGTCAAGGCGTGCGTCAGCGAATGCAGATGCGCGGCGGTAACCCGAACTGCCCCTTCCTGAATACGCGGTAGATGGATAACCCTTGTCCCCCAGCCCCCTTCTCCCAACAGGAGAAGGGGGTTTTTGGTTGTGTTCCGCTTCGGACCGAGCCACTGGGTCGACTGGCAGGGAGATGTTACCTCCTAACTACCACTTCGGGATAGATACACTGGCAATGCAACCCCAACAGTAGCTGAGAGTACTCCAAATACCACCTGAGCCAGTGCATCAGCAAGCAACGCCCCTATGAAGAGTGGAGCTAAGTGCTGGAAAACTTTGAATCCCCCCAAACGAAGTATCAAGAGCTTCACCAGCCATACTCCCAAGAAAAGATTCCAGTTGTAGTCTAAGGCATAGGAGAAAGCAAATACAAAGCCTACCGGACGAAACGGGTTACCGAGCCACAGGTCACCGAGTTTCGCAAGACCAAACACGATTATTCCTCCAATACCCATAATCGTCAGTGTAGAGGCTTGAGGGGGCTGTGGGTTATTCTGCCACGAGAGAATACGGTTCCATATCTCCCAGCCTCCAAGAGCCACCTGCCCACCGTTTACTTTAGCCGTTGCGGCGCCAAGCGAATGATACGCGGCTATGGAAACCAGAAATGCCGTGATGACACCAACCATCATCGAGGCGAGGACAAGCCCTAAAACTCCGAACAAGCGCACACTGAATCTATCCATCATTTTGAGTACCGCCAGCTGTTGTCCCATCGGATGCTGTCGGTATCCGTGGTTGAACCAATAGCATTGCCCCAGCATCACCACTTCCGGAGCTCTTAGCGCCTGCGTGCCTAACAGTGACACGGTCAAATTCTCCACGTTGAAAAAATAGAAATCCGTAGAGGGCGCGCCCACCTCGGCGAATATTCGCGTCATTACCAGTGTTGAAACGAAGAACAGGAAGAAATAAGTTGCAGCCAGCCAGAGACGCATTCCCGCTATCCATTCAAACAGCATGAGAGAGGCAAAACCAGTAATCAGTCCGACATAAGCAAGGCGGTAGATAGTTCTGTTCCGGTCGCTTTGCTTGCCGGTAGCAATTTGCCATACATGGATAAGATGTCTTCGCAATGACCAGACCAATACTATGGATAGTCCTACCCATGCCCCCTGAACGATTTCCCGCACGAAAGGGAACACGTTAGCAGAGTTGCCTGCATCGGGTGCCCGCCAACCGTAAACCACTCCCAGAACCTCGAGCGCCTTTCGTACGACGAAGAAGAACCAGCAGCTGAAGAGCACATCCAAAGGGACAAAGTAGAGCAGCCCAATGGCAAAGGGGGACCAACTCAGATAGAAAGGCGCGGCACCGCTGAAAGGAGACGCGAAATATCGCCCAATATTATTTAGGTCTATTTGTATACGTGGTAAGTAGGGGAAAAGAGCGGAAAGCGCGTTCGATGATAATGTAGCGAACACCACCACAAACGATACCCAGAACAGGCGGGAACGAAACAGCTGCTGGCGAGCCCCCTCTTCGCAGAGGGTTAAAGGTATCTGCACTATAGGGAAGCTGAGCCGCTCGTGCCGAATCCACTGTTCTTTGATGAGTAGATTCATGCTGAGCATCACGATGAGCAAAGCAGTAATGAAACCCGTCCAGATAAAAATCGGAACACTCCACGCCCTCCACAATTCAACATCCAGCACTCCTCGTCCGCCGTTGAAAAAGGAGTACACGATATCTGATTGGGTGGGTCTGAGCCATCGTGGCCACAGGTCATTCAACGCACGCAGAGCGGGCACGAATTGCTCGTAGTACGCGGGAAACATGATACTGGGTAATAGTAACTGGAAGAAATCGAAGCCTGTGATGATGGCTGACAGGGTAAGAGCAGCGTAACAAACGAACAGGTCTGTTGAGGTGAGTTTCCAGTCAGGACGGCGAGATCCCACAACAGCGTTCAGCATAGTGAGTATCACTAGTACCGCAATGACACTCGGCACCAAGGAAGCAGAAGAGGTAGTAACACGCAGCACGATCTCACCGTATACCAGCCATGCGGTGTGCAAAGGCACAAGTATGAGTGCGACGGCGGCACCCCGCTTAGATAGCCCAGCACCGCTGAGCAACCGGCTGTTTACCGACCGGGACAAATTGCCGTCGCACTCAAGTGTGGGTGATGCTACCGTGCCATCATCTGGGTGACTGACGCTGGATTGCATCAGCGGGTACCGCCTTCCCTGTCTTCATATCGAAAACTTCGTTAGGTCCAATGTGCACCACTGGCGACCGCCTAGCAGGGTCCGACCAAAGGAAAAACGCAACGACAATCCCGATGGCTACAGCCACCGCCAGCACCATCATCCATGGGGGTATCTCTTTTCTCATCGTTGTCTCCTGCTTGCCTCCTGTTCATAGCGATGTAGGGGGCAGGCAACATGCCTGCCCCGCTCACAGATAACTAGCGTTATGGGCATCGGAAGGGCAGTGGCGGGTACTCCCACTGCCACATATCCCCCAGAGGGTTGCCCGAGCTATCCTGCGTAATCGGCTGCAAGGTCTGCTCTGGACGCACCCACTTCGCATGCCCATCCAAGAAGGCGTAATTCCCCCCTCCCGAATGTCGCTCCTGTTCCTCGGTGTTTGTCCAGCAGCGTGAACCCCACCACTCTGCACCTATCGCCCACCAGAAATATGGAAAGTTGAGGCTGCCGTCAGGGAGGTAGTTGTGCAGCGTTCCTACCTTCCAAGTCTCAAAAAGGGTGATAGCCTGAGCAGGATAGGGTACTGCAGCGAGAGTTCGTAGCCTTCCGTTGTACGCAGGACGCCCGTGCGGGTCATTCCAGAGCGGTCCCGCCTCCCACGAACCGGCAGGAAGGTTAATCCAGGCGAGCGTGTCAGCGTTTGCTGCGTAGGAACGACGAGGCGAGTTCTTGACCGCTTCGGGCCACCAATCGAACACGATCTTGATAGAGGCACTCGGGCAGTTGTATACCCCGTCGTTTTTCACGTAGGGATAGATGAGATCTGGCCAAGCAGGGCGGTCTAGCCTGGATTCCAGACCATTCATGGACCACGCGATGGTCTCATCGTAGTCCTGAGTATACATGGCTACCCCTAACGCCAGCTGCTTCACATTCGCTAAGCAGGAGGCCGCACGGGCTTTATCGCGAGCTTGCGCGAACACCGGGAACAGTATCGCCGCCAGAATCGCAATAATCGCGATGACGACGAGTAACTCGATGAGCGTAAAGGCTTTCCGGAGTTCCATGACGTATACCCTCCTTGTAGATAAAAGGTGTCGAGTTATGCAACCGGTTGCATACCACTAAGTTGAGTATATCATGTTTCTGTACCATTGTCAAGAACAAAACTAACGAAATCGAACGATTTTTTCTGAAAATGACCGTAAAATCCTGTATTAACCTATTGCAGGAATAAAGCAATCGGTTGCATAATATAGTCTGGATAGTATCGCACGAGTGGAGGCGTCGTGACATGGCGACGATTGAAGATGTAGCACGTTTGGCTCGAGTTTCCAAATCTACAGCGAGCCGCGCGTTACAAGGACATCCTGCGATTAGTAAAGAGACCATCGAAAGGGTACGCATGGCAGCCGAGAAGCTCCGTTATTCACCGAATCGCGCGGCAACCAACCTGGCGAAGAGACGTTCACACACTATAGTGCTTTTTGTGAACAACCTCTTGACTCGCCAAACGCAAGAGTTTCATGATGCGGTGGAGATGGTGTGTTCCCAAAAAGGTTTTTTGATGATGCTCCAGAAGCTAGGCGACGACAAGATGAGGAGTGAGCGCTATGTTCGCTTGTTACGAGAAATGCGTATCGAAGGGGTTATTGTTGTTCCTCACATACGCGGAGTACACAGAGATGAAATCGCCTTGATACAAGAGTGGGGCATTCCGGTGATTCAGATCGATAACTACGTACCTGGCAGTAACACGGATTATGTAGGCTGTGACAACCGCCTGGGTGCCAGAATGGCAGCGGACCATTTGCTTTCCTTAGGACATGAACGATTCGGGGTGGTATCCTCCGTACCAGCCTCGCTCTCCTGTATTGCAGAGCGTATTGAAGCATTTCAGCAAGCGGTTGGCGAACACGGCGCCATGCCAGTACACGTCATGACCGCGGAAAGCGGCGAGCACAATGCCTACGAATTCAGCCGACGAGCGATGCATACTCTGCTTGACCTCTCGCTCCCGCCCACCGCTATATTCGCCACCAGCGCTCCGACAGCAGTAGGAGTACTACGCGCCATCCGGGAGCGAAGGCTGCGATGCCCCGAAGACATTGCCGTGGTTACGTTTGATGATGAGCAGTTCGCTGGGTATCTTGAGACGACGCTAACAGCGATACACTGGCCTGCTTTCGAGATTGGGCGCACTGCTGCAGAACTGCTTATCCGACGTATTACAAAGGAAGAAACCGAGCCTGTTCGCCACATTCTCCTCAAGCCAGAATTGATACACCGGGAGTCAACGCTCGGACGTGGCGTTACTCTGGACAGCGATACAAACAACGAACACTACAAGGAGGTGCTCCTGTGACCGTCCACTACCAGCCTGCTGATGGGTATGTCGCTGACGTTATACCCTTCTATTGGGAGGGTGTGTATCACGCCTTTTACCTGAAGCGACGCGAGGGCAAAGGAACCAGCTATGGTCACGCCGTATCGCGCGACCTGGTAAACTGGGAAACCCTGCCAGACGCCATTGATGTCGGCGAGCCTGGCGAGCCAGACCACGGTAATTGTTTCACTGGTTCCATTATCGAGCGAAACGGCCTGTTTCACCTCTTCTATACAGGTCACACCGAAAATAATCATCCACTTCCAGTGGAGACAATTTGTCATGCCACCTCACATGACCTGGTGCACTGGCAAAAAGACCCCGCGAATCCAATCTTGCTTGCAGATGCACGGTGGTATGAGCGAGATGACTGGCGTGACCCCTTTGTTTTCTGGAACGCGGATGAGGGAAGATACTGGATGTTGTTAACGGCACGTCTCAAAGCCTCGCCGACACCGCGTCGCGGATGCATCGCTCTCGCGACATCTTCCGACTTATTACGCTGGGAAGTCCACCCACCTCTTTGGACGCCAAACATCGCCTACGCGCTGGAATGCCCGGATACTTTTGAAGCGGAAGGAAGACGCTTCCTGCTGTTCTCGAACGTGGAAACCCGCTACAGGTCTTTCCGAAACTGGCGAGAACCGTACGCCTACATGCCGCCGACCGATGCGCTGGACACTCCTCGCTTCTACGCCGCGAAAGCCTTTCACGCGAATGGGCGTCATCTCCTTGCTGGATGGGTCAGCTCCAACGAGGGCGAGCGAGATAAGGGGCGCTGGGAATGGGGCGGTACGATGGGTATCGTGCGCGAGCTGATGCCCACCAGCGAAGGACATCTTTGGGTGCGGGCTCCTGAAGAAGTCAAACGAGCCTTCAAGAACTCCGTATTGTCACTGAACGGTAAACCTGGTTTGAGACCCGTCGTCGGGAAGTGGACGACCCAACCCGCTTCGGCACGGGGTATTGCTCCAGACGGTATGGCTCTTGCCACCATATCTCAGGTTCCCGCCGACTACCGGCTGACCGCATCGATTGTATTAGATAAGGCACACAGCGCGGGGTTCCTGCTGAGGTTGTCGGACAATCTGGATAGCGGGTATCAGCTGCTCATAGATGCATCTCGACAGCGTGCTCTGGTGCGTACCTGGGAGGCGTGGGGCGACCAGCCAGCCGTTCTCGAACGCCCGATTACCGTCCGCAAAGGACAAGCCGTAAGGGTAGAGGCATACCTCATGGGTAGTATTCTGGAGGTGTTTTTCGACGACCGCGTGGCTTTGACCACTCGCGTCTACGATTACCCGCGCGGCGGCTTGGGGGTGTTTGTTCTGAACGGAAGCGCCGTCATCCAGGAACTGGAGGTAACAACGCTATGAATTGCCTTAAGAGACTACATTTCCGTCCGCACGATGGTTATGTGGGAGATGTGCATCCATTCTTTCATGACGGAAAGTATTACATGTTTTATCTTAAGCCCCCTCTCGAGCCGCATCGTAATGGGATTGCGGGGATGGTGTCTGCTTTGGCTATATCACAAGATTTGCGCAACTGGAAAGAATATCCTGTTTCTCTCCAGCTGCGTCCCGGTTCCGACCGAGCTCGCTTAGCAGATACGCTGGGTGCCTGGTGGCTAATCAGCATCATCCGCTCCCGCGAAACCGGGCGATTCTTCGCGTTTTATCCTCGGGGTAGCGGTATCTGCGCTGCGGCAAGCGACAACCTGTTCGACTGGTACCCTATAGACCAGAACCCGGTACTGCCGCCTAAACTGGACATCTATCGAGAATGGCGGGACCCTTTTGTCTTCTACAACGCGACAGAACGGGCGTACTGGATGCTGCTCACAACCGGCATCCGCGGCGAACCGGAATTTGCTGGCGGGGCCATTAGTTACGCTACTTCGCCCGATTTGATACACTGGCACTTCAAAGGTACCCTCTTCCGCCCCGGAAATGTTGGTAGCTTAGAGTGCCCGGAGATGTTTACAATCGGTGACAGATGGTACCTAATCGCCAGTCCTAGCACGCCACGAGGGGTAGGTAAAACTTCATACTGGTTTTCTGAAAACCCTATTGGTGCATGGCGAACTTCTGTTCCTGATAGTCTGGACGGACAAGACCTGTGCGCAGGTAACACAGTATACGATGGGAAAAGACGTTTGCTGTTCGGGTGGATACCCACATACGGGGGGAGTGAAGAGTCACGTGGGCAACAGTGGGGAGGCGACCTCGCACTCCCCCGTGAAGTTTACCGCTTGCCCAACGGTAGCCTCGCTACCAGACTTCCCGAAGACCTCTGGCGGCTCGTTGGCGGAACGAAACTTTTCCCCAGCGACAAGCACATAGCCTTTACTCAGCAGGAGGGGCGTTGGACAACGTCAGCAGGCACCATAAGCAACCTCAGCGAACCTGCGCTCTTTACCTTGCCTGTTGAGGCAAGCAGCGCTGCCCTCGACGCTCGGATATCTGTAAGGCAGAAAACACAAACCGTCGCTGGTATAACAATTATGACGCCTCAGCGTGAACCTGCTTTCAACATCATCATTAACTGGAAAGACGGTAATCTGTCCGTTAAACGAGCTCGTCCGGGCAGCGCTATCTTCAATTTGCTGCCTCTCGCAACACCTCTACCACAAACCGTCAACCTACGACTGATTCTTGAAGAAGACATACTGGAGGTCTTCCTGAACGACCGCTATTCGCTTGTTACTCGTCTACCCGAAAAGCTGCCTCGGTTCACGTTTGGAGGGTTCGTACACAACGGCGCCGCGCGATTT
>VSSL01000567.1_pt1 | contig 11118 bp, 9 predicted proteins | sample 4557531 | NCBI WGS metagenome assembly VSSL01 (sample SAMN10986726, study PRJNA523729) | hot springs metagenome | isolation source: hot springs | place: India:Timba, Gujarat | collected 2018-05-31 | reverse complement strand
CCCCCGCCCACTGCCATGATGAGATCCGGCTCAAAATCCCTCATGGCCACTGCGCACTCCATGGCATTGGGCAAGGGCACCTCTGGTAGAGTCTTGGGCCAGATCTGGGTTGAGAAACCGTTGGCCTGAAGGAACCTGGCCACCCTTTGGGCATTTGGCTGGTTGAACCCGTCGGTGACCAAGAAGGCCCTCTTGCGGGGACAACGGGGGGAAATAGCCCCCATGGTGGAGGGACCTATCACCGGCCCCTGGGGAAGCACGTTGAATCCTGCGTAGATGGCAGGCACCCTGATGATGGTGTTGAGGCCCTTCATGGCCGTAGAGAGGGCCAGGGGCACTATGGCTTTGAGTGTGGGATTCTCGAACCAGTAAGGCATTTTGGGGCCTCCATATTCTTGGCGAGGGCTTGGAGGCCCGGATCATCCTTTTTCATCTGGTATGATCCGGGCTGATCATCTAGTAAGGGCACCCTGCGGGCTTGCCGCAGTCCTCGCTGCAAGCCACATTGTCCCATGCCGGGGAGTCGTAGATCATGTAACTAAGCCATTGGAGGAAGGAAATCCCTGCCGAGGCTTCGGTGTAAAACTGAGGTCTGGGCAGTATCACGTGCAGTTGGCCTTGAGCCACATAACTTTTATAGTTGGGGGATTCCTGTTTGAAAGCGATGGTATTCATCAGATGGGTGTGGAAATCCTCACAAACATTGCTTTCGTCAGTTGCCACCTGGAAATATGTCAATATTTCGTTCCTGTACCAAGTAAGGGTGGAGTCCCATGCAGCCACATACTCTCCAAAGCGCACTCTGGGGTGTCTTTGGGCCATCTTTCTCCAGAACTCAGGCAGATAAATGGGCTTGGAGATGCCCCCTACCCACCATGGAAGTTGTATTCCCCAGTGAAGATCCGCCAAGGCGTCGAATTCCCTGGGCGTATCACCTGATCCTGCATCCGAGAGCACATACATCCTGGAAGCGGGGTACAATCGTTTTACCCAAGGGAAGACCCCTATGGCTCCAAATCCGCCGGCACTGGAGCCTGTTATGAGGATCTTCCTGGGTCTGGGGAAGTTCTCCTTGGCCCACTTGAGGGCCACCAGGAAGTTTTGAAGCCCCCTGTGATGGATGGTCCAGCTCTGGCCAGGGGCGTACTTGTACACCCAATCATTGGAGCCCCAGTGAAGATCCCCTGTGCAGTAAGGCACATATAAAAAGCTCCAATCCTTCAATGGATTCTCCTCAACGCCAAACGCGAAAATCCCATGGAGAAAATCGGGGCTATCAGCGTCTGTGACATCAGGGTAGTAAGTAGGATCAGTGACGCAGGACTCGGGGCTCCAGCAGGCCCCGCCGCCTTGGAGGTATATGACCAGATTTGGTGTGGAGCCGGCCTTGGCCCAAAAGGAGTATGTGCTTTCTGTCAAACCAGAGCAGGTTGGCTCCAGTGTCATGCCCAAAAACCTGGTAGGTCCAGGGGTTATCTTGGTCCAAGATTGGGCCCAGGTCCCCTCCAAACAAACCAAAAGAGAAAGACAACCAAGTAGCGTCCACAAGGGCAATGTTTTTGATTCTCATGGCCTTTACCTCCTTTGGGTTTGCTGAAGACCAAAGCTTTGTTTCTGGCCTGATCTTAAAGCTGCCTTGATCCCGAACAAGGCCAAGTTTTTTCCAGGGCCCACCCCAGGCCTTTGGGAGCATCTCTTAGGAGAAATTTTTCATTGCTTGGAAGATCAACCCGAATCATTGGCCAGGACCGGTGAACTTCTGGGCCACATGCCCTGGCTGCCGGTATGTTTTTCTTGTGAGAGCCCAACCACAATAAAGATAGACAACCTCAGATCGGTTTGCCCCTGGGCTCAGCTAAATCCCCCAGGGGCGCACAGAGCAGAACTTGAAGCAGGCCCTCATGAGCCATCTCCTCCTTGGAAAGGAGCTGGCAACAATGAACTGATAGGATCAGTCTCGGCTTTTCTCTCAGGCTCCTATGTAAGCCTTCTTTACCTTTTCGTCCATGACCAGCTCGCTGCTGGCCCCTTCCAGGACTATCTTCCCGCTTTCCAGAACATAGGCCCTTTGGCTTATGGCCAGGGCCATGTTGGCGTTTTGCTCGGATAGAAACAACGTGGTCCCTTTGGCATGAATGGCAGGCAAGATCTCCCCCATGATCTTTCTGACCACCATGGGAGCCAGGCCCATGGATGGCTCATCCAACAGGAGCATGCTGGGCTTGCACATGAGTGCTCTGCCTATGGCCAACATCTGCTGTTGACCCCCACTGAGGGTGCCTGCCATCTGAGAGCTTCTTTCCCTGAGGACGGGAAACAGATTATACACCTCTTCCAGGGTTTGCCGGAAGCCTTGGGAATCATCTTTTCGCACATATGCCCCCAACATCAGGTTCTTGTAAACCGATAGCTCTGGGAAGAGCTGTCTGCCTTCCGGGCACAGGGCCAAACCCAGGCGCACTATCTGGTGGGCTGCCAGGTGGTGGATGGGCTTGTTCTGGAAGAGTATGCTGCCTCCTGTGGCCCTCAACACCCCTGCTATGGTTCGCAACAGGGTTGTCTTGCCAGCCCCGTTGCTGCCAAGGAGAGTCACGAACTCTCCATGTGCTATCTGGAGGGAAACTCCTTGGATGGCCTCAAAAGTTCCTATGCTTGTTATAACGTCATTGAGTCTGAGCAAAGTGGTCCACCCCCAGGTAGGCTTCTATAACCTTTGGGTCCTGCGCAATGACCGAGGGCGGACCCTCGGCAATGATGCTCCCGAAATTCAAAACTACCATTCTTTGAGCCAGCTCCATTACCATGCGCATCTTGTGCTCTATGAGACAGATGGTCACTCCCTGCTGGAGATGAATGTTTCGAATGAGATCTGTTATCTCTTGAGTGTCGCGCTGAAGCAGACCGCCTGTGGGCTCATCCAGCAACAGAAGCTTGGGCTGGCTCATGAGGGCCATGCCTATGGCCAGTCTTCTTTGTTCGGCCTGGGAGAGAGTGGAGACAAAATGAAGGGCCCTGTGGCTCAAGCCTATTATCTTTAGGACCTTCAGCACGCGCTCAGTGACCCTGGCCCTATCCTCGGCATAGGAACGGGCGTGTAGAAGCGTGGACCAAAGGCCGCTTCTGGTTCGAACCCTGTAACCCAGAGCCAGGTTGTCTATTACCCTTAGTTGGTCGAAAAGGGATGTGGTCTGAAATGTCCTGGCTATCCCTCTTCTGGCCACCTGGTGTGGCTTCATGCCAGTGATTTCTTCCCCGAGGAAATGAATGCTTCCCCCCGAGGGCCTGAGCATGCCGGTTATGAGCCCGAAGAAAACAGACTTGCCCGCCCCGTTGGGGCCAACTATGGCCAGGAGCTCTCCCTGGGACACATCCAGGCTTACATCCTGCAGCGCGGCCAGCCCCGAGAAATTCTTGCTAAGGTTCTTGACCTGCAACAACACCCTCTGTGGCCTCCCTTCTTCTGTGGAGCAACCCCCGCACCCGTTGCCGCAGCATTTCCGCTGCCCCCATGGCTCCCCTTGGGAAATAGACTATCACTGCTATGAGAAGTGCTCCGAATATGAGCATCCTGTACTCGGCCAAGAACTGTAACGACTCCATGATCAGGGGTATGATAAAGGCTCCCACTATGGGGCCGCTCAAGGTGGCCACCCCTCCGAGCAGAAGGTACACCAGCCAGTTGAAGGTTAGCTCCATGGAGGCTGTGCTCGGGCTGATGCTTCCTATGAGGCTCGCGTAAAGGCCTCCGGCCATGCCTGCCAAGAAATTTCCCACCACAAAGGAAAGCAGTTTCACCCGAAAGGTGTCTATTCCCAGGGCCCCTGCCAAGGTCTCATTGTTCCTGACAGCCATGAAGCTCAGTCCCAAAAGGGAATGCACCAGTCTGTTCATGACCCAGAGGGTAAAAAGCAGGAAGCCCAGCACCAGGTAATATTGGGCCATTCTGTCCTCGAAGCCTATCTGTCCCCCCCAGGGCAGCTTCACAGGTGTGGGAGGCGGGATTCCAACAACGCCGGTGTAGCCTCCTGTGAGACTTATCCAGTTTCCGGCCACTATGGATATGATCACCCCGAAGCAAAGGGTGGAGATGGCAAAATATGAGCCTCTTGTGCGAAGAGTGGGAAGTCCGATGAGAAAGCCCACCAAAGCAGACAAGAGAGCTGAAAAAGGCAAGGCCAACCAAAAGGAGATGCCCGCCTTGGTCAGCAATGCCACCCCGTAAGCCCCTATCCCGAAGAATCCTGCATGGGCCAAAGAGGCCTGGCCTGTGTATCCCAGTATCAAATTCAGGCTGAGGGTGGCTATGGAGAAAAGGTAACCCATGAGCACTATCTGAAAAAGGTAGCGGCTGCCAAGCAAATGAGGCAAAGCCAGGGCCATGCCCAGGATGAGCAATTGCCACCACCTTTTTTGCAGGTTCTTAACAAGGGCCATCAGCTCACCTCTTTTCCGAAGAGGCCTGTGGGACGTATGGAAAGTATCAAGATCAGGGCTCCAAAGGCGTAAACGTCCTTATATGCTGCAGAGAGATATCCACCTCCCAAAGCCTCCAAGAGGCCCAGGATATAGCCTCCCAAGATGGCTCCTGGTATGCTTCCCAGGCCTCCCAGAATGACTATTACAAAGGCCTTCATGCCCAAAAGCGCACCCATGGTGGGAGATATTATGAAAATAGGGGCCACCAGACATGCTGCTGCAGCGGCCGTGGCAGCAGAGATGGCAAAGGTTAGGGAGGAAACCCTGTTTACGTCTATGCCCACCAACATGGCTCCCTCCCGATTTTGGGCCACGGCTTCTATGGTGGCTCCAGCCGTGGTGTGCTTGATGAAGAAGTGCAGGGCCAGGATCATTGCCACTGCTGCCATTATCACCAAGAGGCGCTGATGGGACATGGTTACCCCGAAGAGCTCCACGATGTCCGGATAGGGATTTGGTATGCGCCTTCCCTGGGGTCCCCAGATGACTATGACACTGGTCTCCAGGATCATGAGGGCCCCTACAGCAGAGATAAAAGAGTCTATGTGTGGTCTATTGCGAAGGGGCCTGTAAGCCAGTCTCTCCAGGACTATTCCCACCAGAGCCATTATTGCCATGGAGGACAACAGTGCCACCCAAAACCCAAGGCCGTACATGCTCATGAGAAAAAAAGCCACATAAGCCCCAAGCATGTAAAGATGGCCGTGGGCAAAATTGGGTATGTGGAGAATCCCGAAGACCAGGGTCAGACCCACAGCCACTATGGCGTAGGTGCTGCCCAGCATGATGCCATTGAAGAGTTGCTGGAGAAAAAGTTCCATACCCTAATCCCCATGGGTCAGGATTTGAAAGCCTTGGGGTTGGGAGCCAAGGAGTTCAACAACCTGCTCCCAACCCGCAGATGCCTTTTCACTCCTCTTTTTCGTGTTTGAAGAATGCCCAGGTCTCACTGGTGGGGCGGCCTGCCTTGAACTTGTCGAAGTCGGCTTTATCCTTGAACCACCAGGCGGCCAGCAAGACCGGTCCGTACTTTCCACCTGGGTCCAGCTTCTGAATGGAGGCAGGGCAATGGATGCGTCCACCAGGGGTTATACCGTGGTACTCGGAGGGGAACTTGTCTCCCAGCATGGGAAAGGCTTTGGGGAAGGCAGCTCTTATGGCCGCAGCATCGCTGGTAGTGCCTGCTGCCTCCATTGCCCTTGCCACAGCGTGAGCTGCGTTGTAGTTCAGGACAGTCTCCCAGGTAGGCATGCGCTTGTAATTCTCCCTGTAGCGTTTGTCCCAGGCAGGCACCGAGGGTGTGGGTATGTCTCTTACTGCCGCTACCCCGATGGTGTTTCCCAGGAGCTTCACCCCCTTGAGGATGTTCTCGATATAGTCCACCTTGGCCTGGTCTATGAGCACAAAGCCTCCCTTGAAGCCCAGGTTTCTGGCCTGCTCGATGACCAGAGCCGTTGTGGCCGAAGGACCTCCAATGAGCAGGAACTCAGGCTTTGTGGCCAGGGCCGCCGTGAGCTGTGCTGAAAAGTCTGTCTCGGCGTAGTAGTTGGCTGGCTTGTCCTCGGTTATCTGTCCACCCTTTTTCTGCCAGTAATCCCTGAAGGCGGCTCTCCACTCGTCCCCATACGCTCCCAATGTCACCACCATGGCCGCTTTTCTCCAACCCTGCTCCCATGCCAGCTCCGCGAAGGTGCGCACATACGCCGTGAACGGAGGTGGTATGGCCACAGCCAGCTTGTTTCCCATTTCCACCATCTTGGGGGTGCTGGTGTAGGCCATTATCAAAAACTCGTTTCCCTTCTCCTCGTTGATCTTGGCCATGGCAGCCAGGGTGTTGAAAACAGGGTTGAAGATGACAGAGGCCTTGTGCTGGTCCTTTAGTCTTCTGCAGTTGTTGACTGCCTGAGTGGGGTCTATCTGGTCATCCAGTTTGACCAGCTTCAGGTTATACTTCTTGCCTCCAACATTAATTCCCCCTGACTTGTTGATGTCCTGGATCGCCATCTCTATACCATTTACGCAATCCTGACCGTACTCCGCCGCAACTCCACTGAGGGGTCCGGTGAAGCCTATTACCACCTCTTCCTGGGCCATGGCCGGCTGAAAAAATCCTAAACACAGGGCCATGGTAGCCAGAGCTCCCACCCAACCGGCAATTCTTGATCGGCGCCTCATCTGTTCCCTCCTTATCTAAGAGAATGTCTTGCGCCTTCGCGCCTAGGTGAAAACCTCGCTTGGGAAATATCCAGATCCCAAGCAGGTCTGCCCGACTCAATCATGGATCAGGAATCATTTGCCTTGTTTTCCATCAGAGCCAGAATCCTTCTGTATTCTTCCCTGGATATCTTCCGGTACAGGTGGTAGAAAAACACGCTCATTATTTCGCTGCCCTTGGCTGCCCTTGCCGAGTACTCCTCGGGGGTGAGCTTGCCCAAGGCCCCTTGTATGTAATACCTGTGTGACATGATCACTATTTCCCGGAACATGTCCTTGTAGTGCTTTAGAGCTTCGGGGTCGAAACCGTCTTTGGGCCCCAGGCCTATGCGGTCCATGTCCACCACCACCCTGCCCAGGGTCACATCGTCTTGAGAGTAAATCTTCTCCCCATCCCTTATCTCTGGAGTGATTATTCCCCATTGTTCCATCTTGGCCAGCCACTTTCGGCCCAGCCCTGTGGCATTTCTAAAAGCCTCTTCTCCTACTACCTCTGTGGGCAGGAGCTGATCCACAGGCCTGAAATAGCTATCATGCAACTGCAAGAAGGACTCCCTCTCCACAGAACCTTTTTGATACCGCAGAATCTTCTTGATCATGGAAAGAGGCAGGAAACGATGATTCTGGAGCTGCTTAATGAGCAGGATCTTGTTCACATATCCTTCGTCATAGTCGGCCACGTTTCTACCGAGTTTCCTGGGTCTGGGGAGCAGGCCCTCGCGCACGTAGTAATGTATGGTCTCTTTGGATACCTGGGTGCGCCTGGAAAGTTCACTGATTTTCATGACTCCCCAACCTCGTTCCGTGCAGAGGGACACTATGCTAAGCAGACATAGCTCTTAGGGAAACGTGATCTTCATACACAAATCCAAGAGGGTGTGTCAAGGGAAAAATGCACTTGGTTGATAGCTATCAAATTTCTCTTGACTTTTTTATAGAGTATGTAGTAATGCTCAGCAAAATCCCACTCACAAGGGCTCCTGAGAGGAAGGCAGGTTCCCTCAACAAAACTCTGGCGGAGGTGGCCAAGATGGAATCCAGACCCTGGCACAGGCACTATGATTACAATGTCCCCACGTCCATAAGGTATCCCAGGCTGGCACTGCATGAGCTATTGGGTATCCCGGCCAACGCCTATCCTGATAAACCGGCCCTTATTTTCTATGGGACCAAGATGAGCTTTTGGGAGCTCAGGGAACTGGTGCTTCGCATGGCCAATGCTCTGGGCAGACTTGGGGTGAAGAAAGGGGATCGCGTGGGAATGCATCTTCCCAACTGCCCCCAGTATCTCATTGCCAATTATGCGGCCCTTTCCCTGGGTGCCATCGTGGTGAACCTGAATCCCATGTACACCCCAGAGGAACTAAAACTCATGACCTCCAAGACCGGGGTAAGCACTCTTTTCACCTTTGACATGGTGCTCCACAACGTGCGCGCTCTTTGCCAGAGCGTGGACATCCCAAGGGTCATAGTAACAAAGGTTACTGACTTCATCGAGGGACTGGGAAAGAGCACCAAGGAGACCCTGGAGTTGGAGCCCAAGTGGCATCATTTCTCTGAGCTGCTGGACAACTGCACCGACACCCGCAGGCCGCGAGTCCAGGTGAATCCCGAGGACCCTGGGATGATACAGTTCACAGGAGGTACCACAGGGATTCCCAAGGGAGCTGTGCTCACTCATGCAAACCTTGTGGCAGCCACCTTTCAGTGCGCCCTGTGGGGTTCACCCACAATTCAATACACCCCTCCGGAGAGAAGGAATGTTTTGGCCCTGCTACCTTTTTTCCATGTCTATGGGAACATAGTTGTCATGAACTGGGCCCTTTTTAATTGTGCCACTCAGATCCTGGTGCCCAGGTTTCAGATAGACGAGCTCATGGGGCTGCTGGCCAACTTCCCTGAGATAACATTCTTCCCGGCGGTCCCCACCATGATCAACGCCCTGGTGAACCATCCCAAGGCAGGGGAATTGAACCTGGCCAGAAGACTAAAACTTCTCAACTCAGGAGCAGCCCCCATGCCCGTGGAACTGATAGAGCAGGTCAAGGACATGGGAATCTACTTCAGCGAAGGCTGGGGCATGAGCGAGACCACCTCCCTGGGAATATCCAACCCCATACTCGGGCTCAAGAAACCTGGGAGCATAGGCATTCCTTTCCCAGACACGGACGTGAGAATAGTGGATGTGGAGGAAGGGAAGGAGGACGTGCCTATGGGACAGCCAGGAGAAATAATCATAAAAAGCCCCTTGATCATGAAGGAGTATTGGGAGAACCCTGAGGAAACAGCCGGTCAGATCAAGGACGGATGGCTCTACACAGGGGATGTGGCAGTGCGTGACGAGGAAGATTACATCTTCATAGTGGATCGCAAGAAGGATATGATCATTGCCGGCGGTTTCAATATATATCCAAGGGAAATAGACGAAGTGCTCTTCCAGCATCCCAAGATCATGGATGCCGTCTCGGTGGGAGTAAGCGATCCTTACAGGGGCGAGACCGTAAAGGCCTTTGTTGTGCTCAGGCCAGGACAGACCGCCACCGAACAGGAGATAATCGACTTCTGCAGAGAAAAACTGGCTGCTTACAAGGTTCCCAAGTTGGTGGAGTTCAGGGAGTCGCTGCCCAAGAGTGCCGTGGGCAAGGTTCTGAGGAAAGTTCTCAGGGCCGAAGAGGAAGCCAAGCGAAAACAAGGAGGAAGAACATGAGAACCGATTTCAGGACGGTGAAGGTGGAGCTTCAAGATGGAACAGCTGTTTTGAGGCTGGACAATCCTCCCGTTAACCAGCTCTCAGAGCATTTTGTCAGGGAAATGGCCGATGCCATCCTCTCAGGATTTCAGGATCCTGAGGTAAGATGTCTCATCCTGACAGGCACAGGAAGGAACTTCATTGCAGGTGCGGACATAACAGAGGTGCAAAAGGTCACTGACAAAGAATACTTGTTCCAGAAGGTGATGGAGAACAACCGCTTCCTGAATGCCATAGAACAGGGTCCCAAGCCTGTGATCGCGGCCATAAACGGCCACTGCCTGGGAGGAGGCCTCGAAATAGCCATGGCCTGTCACTACAGGGTTGCGGCCAGTGGAGTGCAGATTGGTCAGCCCGAGGTACAGATAGGCCTGATACCAGGAGCAGGGGGTACCCAGAGGCTTCCCAGGCTTGTGGGGCTGCCCGACGCTCTTCAGATGATAACCACAGGAAAGGGCATTTCAGCCGAGGAGGCACTTCAGAAAGGCTGTATAGACGAAGTGGTGGAGCCCTCAAGGCTTTTGGATGCGGCCCTTTTGGCTGCAGCACGCTTTGTCTCAGGGGATCTCCAGCAAAAGGCCAGAATAACCAGAGATCTCAGCGAGAAACTTCCCAGCCCTGAACAGAAACAAAACATCTTCAACTTTGCCAAGGCAGTGGCCGCCAAACAGGCCAAGGGATACATCGCCCCATTCAAGGCCATAGAGGCCATGGAAAAAGGCTTGAGCCAGGATTTCGAGGGGGATCTCAAGAGGGAGGCCGAGCTTTTCTGCGAATGCGCAGTTTCTGAAGTGGCCAAGAATCTGATAGGGATCTTTCTCAACACCCGGGCTGCAGGGCGACTCCCCCGCATAGAGGGCCTGGAGCCTGCAAGGATAAAGAAGGTTGGCATGTTGGGCGGGGGTGTGATGGGATCGGGGATAGTGAATCTGCTTTTGAGAAACAATTTTGAGACCGTTCTTTGGGAAATAAATGATGCGGCAAGGCAAAAGGCCTTAGAGGCCGTGAGAAAGACCTTCTCCTACCCTATAAAGAAGGGCAAGATGACACAGCAGGATCTGGAAAAGCTGCTTCAGGAGAGGCTTGTCAGCACCACAGCCCTGGAGGAAATGAAGGACGTGGATCTGGTCATCGAGGCCGTTGTGGAGGATATGAAGATTAAGCAGGAACTCTGGAAAAAACTGGAGGGAATATGCCGCAAAGAGGTTGTTTTTGCCACAAACACATCAGCACTGCCCATCACAGAAATGGCATCTGTGCTGGAGGATCCGGGCAGGATGATAGGACTGCACTTCTTCAACCCGGCCGAAAGGATGCAGCTCCTGGAGATAATCTGCGGCAAGAAGACCTCGGATCAGACACTTGCCACTTCAGTAGCCTTTTCCAGAGCCATAAAGAAGGTGCCCATAGTTGTAAACGATGGTCCTGGTTTCTATGTGTCCAGACAGCTTGGGGCCTTGATGGGAGAGTCCACCTTCATGGTGGCCGAAGGGGTGGATCCGGCTGAGATAGAAGAGGCCGTGGTGGATTTCGGCATGCCCATGGGTCCAGCCACTCTGAGCGATCTGACAGGTATTGACATAGGCTACCATGTGGGCAGGAACTTTGAGCGATCCTTCGGGGAGAGATGGAAGATGTCCCCCATATACGAGCTTGTATACAAGACAGGTTGTTATGGG
>VSSL01000566.1_pt1 | contig 11121 bp, 12 predicted proteins | sample 4557531 | NCBI WGS metagenome assembly VSSL01 (sample SAMN10986726, study PRJNA523729) | hot springs metagenome | isolation source: hot springs | place: India:Timba, Gujarat | collected 2018-05-31 | reverse complement strand
CGAGTTTCGAGTTCCGAGTTCCGGGTTTCGAGTTCCGAGTTCCGAGTTCCGGGTTCCGAGTTTCGGGTTTCAGGTTTCGAGAAGTAGGAGGGCGGGAAAGCGCAGAGCCTCCCGCCGGGTCCCCAAAACCCTTCCCTCCTGAACCTTGAACAGTTCAAAGCAAAAAGGCCCGTCAGGACGGGCCTTTTACTGTGCTTGATTTTCTGGCGCCAAGCTTGGGCGTCGACTTACAGACCCAGCATCTTGGCCGAGCTTTGGGCCAAGGCGTAAATATAGTTGGGGAAGATGCCGATGAGCAGCACCCCCAGGGCACTGACCACCAGGGTGGCGGTCATGGTGGAAGTCATTTCTATGGGCGCCTCCACCTCCGCCGGCCGCATGTACATCAGCACGGTGATCCGCAGATAGTAATAAACCGAGATCAGGCTGTTGATGACGGCAATGATGACCAGCCAGATGTAGCCGGCCTGGACCGCGGCGGAAAAGATATAGAATTTGCCGACGAAACCGGCGGTGGGCGGCATCCCCACCAGGGCAAACATGAAGACGCTCATCAAGGCCGCCAGCCCCGGATACTGGAAGCCCAGGCCGGAGTAATCATAGATATTGAGGTAGCGGTCCTTCTTCCGCCCCACCAGGATGACCACCCCGAAGGCCCCTAAGTTCATCAGAGTATAGGCCAGGAGGTAATACAGCACGCCGATGGTGCCCAACTGGTTGGCCGCCAGCAGGCCGATGAGAATATAACCGGCGTGGGCGATGGAGGAGTAGGCCAGCATCCGCTTGATGTTGGTCTGGGCCAAAGCGGTGACATTCCCCACCGTCATGGTGGCCACGGCGGCGATCCACAGGAGCATCTCCCAATCCAGCTTCACCGCCGGGAAGACTTCGAGGAAAACCCGCAGGAAGGCGGCAAAAGCCGCGGCCTTGGTGCCCACCGACATGAAGGCGGTCACCGAGGTGGGCGCCCCTTCATAAACATCGGGGGTCCACATATGGAAGGGGACCAGGGCCACCTTGAAGCCGAAGCCGACGATGACCAGGCCCAACCCCAGATAACCCAGGGGATTGAGCCCGCCGCTTTTGATGGCCTTCCCCAGAGCCGCCAGGTCAAAGCTGCCGTAGCCGCCGTAGAGCATGGCGATGCCGAAGAGCAGGAAGGCTGATGAGAAGGCCCCCAGGAGGAGATATTTGATGGCCGCTTCGTTGGATTTCAAATCCTCCCGGAACATGCCGGAAAGGATATAAATGGGAATGGAGAGAACTTCGACTCCCAGGAAGATCATGACCAGATTGCTGCCGGAGGCCAGGAGCATCATGCCCACGGCGGCAAAAAGCAACAGGGCGTAGTATTCGCCATAGTGCTTCCGGTAGTGGTCCAGATACCGGCCGGAGATCAATACGGTAATCCCGGTGGCCAGCAGAAAGACCAGGTAGAAAAAGGAGGCGAAGTTATCGACATAGACCATCCGGGCAAAATCCACCGTCTGGCGGTTCCACAGCCAGACGGTCTGCAGCAGGGCGATGAGAATGCCCGCCAGGGCGATCTGATGAAAGCGGCCCTTTTCTTTGCCCTTGATGGAAAAGGCATCCAGCAGCAGGATAATCAGCCCGGCCACACTCAAGGTGAGTAACGGCCCGATGTTGGACAGGCAGATTTTCGGAATCTCGATACTCATCTCACATCCCCCTTCGACACCTCAACTACCGTCGCCACCTTGGTGGCCTTGGCTTTTTCCATCAGGGCCAGGAAGTTTTCCGTGGACGCCTTGGTCTTGCTGAGGAAGGTATTGGGATAGACGCCGATCCAGACGATAAAAAGCAGGACCGGCAGCAGGACCACCACCTCCCGCAGGCTCAGGTCTTTCAGGACCTTGTTCTTTTCATTGGTGACTTCGCCGAACATCACCCGCTGGAACATCCACAACATATAGGCAGCGGCAAAGATGACGCCGGTGGCGCCGAAGACCGCATACCACTTATTCATCTTGAAGGTTCCCAGGAGAATCAGGAATTCGCCCACGAACCCGTTGAGGCCCGGCAGCCCGATGGAGGAGAGGGTGACGATCATAAAAATGGTGGCGAAGACCGGCATGACCTTGGACAGGCCGCCGAAGTCGGCGATCATCCGGGTATGCCGCCGCTCATAAACCATGCCGACGATCAAAAAACAAGGCCCCGGTGGACAACCCGTGGTTGATCATCTGGATGATGCCCCCCTGGACCCCCGCCATGGTATAGCTGAAGAGACCCAGCATGACGAAGCCCAAATGGCTGACGGAGGAAAAAGCCACCAGCCGCTTCAGGTCCACCTGGACCAGGGAGACCAGCGCCCCATAGATAATCCCGATGATGGCCAGGATGCTGAACAGGGGCACGAAATACCAGGCGGCCTCCGGGAAAAGAGGCATGTTGAAGCGCAGGAAACCGTAAGTCCCCATCTTCAGCAAAACGGCGGCCAGGATGACCGAACCGACGGTCGGTGCTTCGGTATGGGCGTCCGGCAACCAGGTATGCACCGGGAACATGGGCACCTTGATGGCGAAGGCCAAACCGAAGGCCAGGAACATCCAGAACTGCATATTAAAGGGAATCTGCAGCCCATACATTTTCAGCAGATCGAAGGTGTAGACCCCGGTGACCTTGGCGTTGTAGAAGTAGAGCACCAAAATGGCCACCAACATCAGGAGGCTGCCCACCATGGTGTAAATGAAGAACTTGACCGCGGCATAAATCCGCCGGGCCGGGTTGCCCCAGACCCCGATGAGCAGATACATGGGAATCAGCATGATTTCCCAGAAGACATAAAAGAGGAACAGGTCCAGGGCCACAAAGACCCCGATCATGCCGGTCTCCAGGAACAGCAGGCAGATCATGAATTCCTTGACCTTATCCTGGATGTCTTCCCAACAGGCCAGCACACAGATCGGAGTGATAAAGGTGGTGAGCAGTACCAACAGCAAGGAAATGCCGTCGATGCCGACGAAGTAACTGATCCCGTAGGCGGGAAACCAGTCATAGCGCTCGACGAACTGCATCGCCGCCGTATTGGCATCAAACCCGAACCACAGGGGCAGGGAGATGATGAACTCCAGGAGGGCAAAGGCCATGGCGGTGCCTTTGATGACCCATTGGTTCTCCCGGTTCAGCATCATGATCAAAACCACCCCCACCATGGGGAGCAGGATCAAAATGGATAAAATCGGTAGATTCATCGATTTAACTCCTTATCCAACTCGACTACCGGCCCAGGTAGTAACCGGTGATCACCGCAACCCCTACCAGAATGGCCAGGGCATAGTTCTGCACGTAACCGGTCTCCAGCTTGCGGATCACGCCGCTGGCCCATGCCGTCACCTGTGCCGCCCCATTGACGATGCCGTCAATGAATCTGCTATCCGCCTGCTGCCAGAGGAAGACCGAGCCGTTTTTAATGGGCTCCACCACGGCGGCATCATACAGTTCGTCCACATAATATTTGTTGTAGATCAGGTCGTATAAGGCCGGGGCCTTGGCGGTGACTTCGGCCGGCAGTTCCGGCTCCTTGATGTACATCTTGTAGGCCAGATAGATACCGACCAACGCCACTCCAATGCTGACCACCATCATGGTGATCTCAAAGGACATGGCATGATGCACTTCCGGCTTGTGGACATGGGCGATGGAGGGGGCCAGGAAATTGTGGAACAGGTTCCAGCCCTCGATCAGCGGCATGCCGACGAAACCACCGATGGTGGACAAGACCGCCAAAATGATCAGGGGAATGGTCATGACCGGCGGTGATTCATGGGGATGCACATGGTGATCCCAACGTTTCTCCCCATAGAAGGTCATAAAAATCAGCCGGAACATATAGAAAGCGGTCATCATGGCGGCACCGGCGGCCACGGCCCAGTAAATCACATGGCCGTCCACCAGGGCCTTGAACAGGATCTCATCCTTGCTGAAGAAGCCGGCAAAGGGGAAGATGCCGGCGATGGCCAGGGTGCCGACGAGCATCACGGCGTAAGTGATGGGCATCTTATCTTTCAAAGCGCCCATTTTCCGCATGTCCTGTTCCCCATGCATGCCATGGATGACGGAACCCGAACCCAAGAAGAGGAGGGCCTTGAAGAAGGCATGGGTCATCAGATGGAAAATGCCGGCGATGAAGGCCCCGACCCCACAGGCCAGAAACATGTACCCCAATTGACTGACCGTGGAATAGGCCAGGACCCGCTTGATGTCGTTCTGGGCCAGACCGATGGAGGCCGCAAAGGCCGCGGTGGCCAAACCCACGATGGCCACCACCGTCATGGAGATGGGCGCCTGGACATACAGGGCGCTGCAGCGGGCCACCATGTAAACTCCGGCGGTCACCATGGTGGCGGCATGGATCAGGGCGCTGACCGGCGTGGGACCTTCCATGGCATCGGGCAACCAGGTATAGAGGGGAATCTGGGCCGACTTGCCGGTGGCGCCGACAAACAGCAGCAGAGTGATGAGAGTGATAACCTCACTGCCCACCGGAAAGGAGGCCGCCTGCGCAAAGACCTGCCGGAAATTGATGGTGCCGAAGGTGTAAAAAATAAAGAAAATGCCGAGCAGAAAGCCGAAGTCCCCGATCCGGTTGACCACAAAGGCCTTTTTCCCGGCATCGCTGGCGGATTTCTTTTCGTACCAGTAGCCGATCAGCAGGTAGGAGCAGAGGCCGACGCCTTCCCAACCGACGAAGAGCAGCAGGAAGTTGTTGGCCATCACCAGGATCAGCATGTTGACCACGAAGAGATTCAGGTAGGAGAAGTAGCGGGGATATCCCGGGTCTTCCCCCATGTAACCCACCGAATAAATGTGGATCAGGAAGCCGACCCCGGAGACCACCAGCATCATTACCAAGGACAAGGGGTCCACCAAGAAGGCCGCCTGGGCGACGAATTTGCCGGAGACGATCCAGTCAAAAACGTGGACTTCCACCGGCTTGGCAGTGGCGGGCAGGTGCAGATACTCCCAGAACGCCCCCAGGACCCAGGCAAAAGACAGGCCGACGCAGCCGGGGCCCACGATATCCACCCAGCGTTTGTCGACCTTCCGGCCCAGCAGACCGTTGAAGAGAAATCCCAATAACGGGAAAACAGGCACTAACCACACATATTTAATCATGGCCTGCTCCTTACCACTTCATAAGATTGAGTTCATCAACATAGACATTGCCTTTGTTGCGGAAGATGACATAAATCAGGGCCAGTCCGACTGCCACTTCCGCCGCCGCCACCACCATGACAAAGAAGACCAGCATTTGGCCGTCCAGAGTCTTGTAATAGTCCGAGAACGCCACCAGGGCCAAGTTTACGGCATTCAGCATCATTTCAATGCACATAAAAATGATGATGGCGTTGCGCCGGATCAGGACCCCGACGACCCCGATGGCGAAGAGGGCGCAACTTAAGGCCAGATAATAGGAAACGGGAACTACCATGACTTAATCTCCCGGCTGCAAACTGTTAGTCAATCCGGCTCTTGGCCAGAATCACCGCCCCCACCACCGCCACCAGCAACAGGATGGAAGTGATCTCAAAGGGCAGGAGATAATCAGTAAACAACACCTTGGCCACGGATTCGGAGGTGCCGAAGTCCTTGACCATGGCTTTTTCCGGCAGCCACTTGATCTTGCCGATGACATAGATCACCAGGGCGGCGGTTCCGGCGGCCAGGGCGGCGCCGAAAATCTTCTGCCCCAGGTGGCGCTGTTGGCCCCCTTCTTCCGGTTGCCGCAGATTCAACAGCATGATCACGAAGAGGAACAGCACCATGATGGCCCCGGCATACACTATGATCTGGATGGCCGCGATAAATTGGGCATTGGCCAACAGGTAGATCGCCGCCAGCGCAAAGAAGTTTAACACCAGATATAGTGCACTCCGCACCGGGTTAACCTGGATCACCACCATGATCCCGGAGATCAAAGCAGTTGCGGCTAAGAGAAAAAATATGATTTGCATCCTTTAATCTCCTTGGAGTGGATTAACCCTTTTTCTTGAGCATTTCCAGATCGTAAATCAGCGCCTTTTTGTCATACTGCGCCAATTCATATTCTTTGTTCAGGGCAATGGCGGCCTTAGGGCAGGCCTCCTGGCAGAAGCCGCAGAAGATACACCGGGTCAGATCAATGACGAACGCCACCGGATATTTTTCCCCGTTGGGGCCTTCCGCCGCCTCAATAACCCGGATCGCCTGGGACGGGCAGACCGTCTTGCAGAGTGTACACGCAACGCATTTGACCTTGCCGTTGTCATACAACTGCAGCTCCGGGCGCCCCCCGAAACCGGTCGCTGACCGGCCGCCTCTCCTCCGGATATTGGATCGTGATCGGCTTGGAGAAGATTGCCTTTAGAGTGGTCTGTAAGCCTTTCAGCAGTGGGATGATCATAAGCTACCTCTAAACATACAGCATGACGACGCCGGTAATGAGGATATTCAGCAAGGCCAGGGGGATGAGCACCTTCCAGCCCAGATACATCAACTGATCAAACCGGAACCGGGGATAAGTCCCCCGGACCCAGATGAAAAAGAAGATCAGGAAGAAGGTCTTAAGGAGGAACCAGACCACCGGCGGCAGGAAGGGTCCCTGCCAGCCCCCCAGGAAAAGGGTGGTAATCAGGGCGCTGGCCACCACCACATGGCCATATTCACCCATCATGAACAGCCCCCACTTCATGGAGCTGTATTCGGTCTGGTAGCCCGCCACCAATTCGTTCTCGCATTCGATGAGATCAAAGGGAGTCCGGGCACATTCGGCGAAAATGGCGATCAGGAAGAGGATGAAGCCCAAGGGCTGGTAGACGATAAACCACATGTCCTTTTGGGCCTCCACGATCTTCACCAGGCTGAAGGAGCCCGGCCAGCATCAGAACCCCCGATGGCCGACAGCCCCAAGGCCAGCTCATAGCTGATCATCTGGGCTGAGACCCGCAGCCCTCCTAAGAGGGAGTATTTATTGTTGGAGGCCCAACCGCCGATAACCGCCCCGTAAACCGCCATGCCGCCGACCGCAAAGATATAAAGCAGGCCGACATTGATATCGGCGATGACGCCCCGGTTCAGGCTGGCCACCGTCAGATCCAAGGTCTGGCCATAGATGGTCATCTTTTCCGGCAGGATGGTATCGGCAAAGGGAATGGCCGCCATCGGCAGGAACGCCGTCAGGCCGGTGATGATCGGGGCCATGACGAACAGGACCCGATTCGCCCCCGGCGGGGTGTAGTCTTCCTTGAAGATCAGCTTGATGGCGTCCGCCAGGGGCTGCAGCAGCCCCCAGGGCCGACCCGGTTGGGACCATAACGGAACTGGATGAAACCCAGGACCTTCCGCTCCATCAAGACCACATAGGCGATGGTGGTGAGAAAGACCACAAAGACCACCAGGATCTTTGCCACCATGACCCCGATAAGTAATGGCAGGTTCATAGCTCTAACCCTTCTGTATAGTTACCCGACAGAGATTGGAATTGACCGTCAGGGTATTGGCGATGGGATCAGCAAAATGATCCGCCATGAAAGCCACCCCGGGCGGCAGTTCCGGAGCCAAGGCCACGGGGACTGTGATACTCCCCTGCGGCGACTGGACCTTCACCGGCTCGCCCGCCGCTACGCCCAAGGCCGCGGCATCCGCCGGATTGAGTCGCAGCTGCTGCCCCGGCAGGATGGTCTTGGGGCCGGCGGCCCAAGTGGTATAACTGCCGGAATGCCCCAAAGTCTTGCCCACGATGAGGGTCACGGGCCCTTCTCCCGGAATGGCTGCCTCCACGGCAAAGGGCTGAAATTTCCCCTTTACCTGGGCCTGGATGCTGCGGGCAGGGCCACCGCAGGCCGTCTTTGAGGCCGGCATAGATGGGCATCAGGCGGCCCATTTCCTTGAAGATCTCTTCTTCATTGGCATATTCCAAGGGGTAATCCAGTCTCCGACTCAAGGCCGCGATGATCTGCCAGCCCGGCTTGGGACCATCGGCCGGCAACGCCGCCGTCAGCTGGCCCAAGCGGCCATCGGTGTTGGTGTAAGTCCCGCTGATCTCCGCATGGATGGTGACCGGCAGGAAGACATCAGCCAATTTGGCCGCCTCGGTCAGGAAAGCCCCCTGATAAATGATAAACTTGGCCTTCTGCAGGACCTGCAAGACCCGTTGGCTATTAGGCAACTGGCGAATCAAGTCGCCGCCCATGAGATAAAAGGCCTGGGGGGCGGTAACCGCATTGCTCTCCAGCTTCTGCAGGGCTTCGTCCAGGGTGGAACCCGGCGTCGGGTTGAGGCTCTTCTGCCAGATCTCCTGAAAGAGCGGCGTCCCCAGCTCCTGATAACCCGGCAGCTTGTCAGGCAGCACCCCGACCTCGCAGATCCCTCGGGTATTATTCTTTTCGGCGATGGGATACAAGCCGCTCCCCGGATTGCACGGCCGACCGATAAGCAGGAAGAGATCGGCCACGGCGATGACATTCTCTTTGCCGTCTGCTTGGGCCATCAGGTCCTGGCCGAAGATGATGGCCGGCGCCTGCGCTTCGGCCAACACCCGCCCGGCTTCCCGGAGCTCGGCCGCTGAGATCCCGGTCAGTTCTTTTACCTGGCTCAGGGAGGTCTTCAGCAGACGGTCTTTGAACTCCTCAAACCCGTCGGCCTCCAGGTAAGGCGTATGTCCCGGGCTGCTTTCCAGGATCGCCTCCATCAGCCCCAGGAGGACGGCCCGTTCGGTGCCGGGACGGTAGCGGAGCTTGACGTCGGCGTAACGGTCATACTTGGTTTTCCGGGGGTTGGCGACGATCAGCCGGAAGTCCTCCCGCGCCCTGGCCTCCATCAGCTTCCAGCCGTAGGGCGGCATCTCCGGAGTGACATCGGCGCCGATCACCAGGACCACATCGGCCTGAGCCAGTTTTTCCGAGTCGCCCAAGACAAAGGGAAATCCCCGCCCCTTGGCCTCCTCCGTCAGCTTCAGGCAGCTGTGGAAGGGTTTGGGACCCTTGACGAGCTCGGCATCGATCCCCTCTATCTCGGGCCAACCGAAGACCTCGGCCAAGCCTTCCAAAGCCCGGACATAATTATAACGCCCGGGGTTGTCGAGCTGATTGCTTCCGAGGACCACCCGGAAGAACTTCTGGAAGAGATAATTGGTTTCATTGGTGGCCCGGGGGGAACCGACGCCGTAAATAGCGCTGGCCCCGCTCTTGGCCATGACCTGCATCAGACCATTGGCGGCGAAATCCAGGGCCTCGTCCCAAGTGGCCTCCACAAATTGGCCGCCTTTCTTGATCATAGGTTTGGTGACCCGTTCCGGGGAGTTAACCACGCCGAACCCGAAGCGGCCCCGGACGCAGAGCAGCGGGTTATCCTCGCTCTGCCCCCGCACCCGCAGGACCTTGCCGTCCTTAATATGGACCTGGTAGCGGCAGCCGCCGCCGCAGAATTGGCAAACGGTCGGCGCCGGGATTACTTCCCAAGCCCGGGCTGTATACTTAAAGAGCTTGTTGATGAGGGCGCCCACCGGGCAGACCTCGATGCAGGTGCCGCAGAATTCGCAGTTCAGGGGCAGCTGGCCACTGCCCAAGTCGGTGAAATAGCCCCGGTTTTCAAAGTTAATGGCGCTGGCCCCCACCCGATCCTTGCAGACTCGGACGCACCGGCCGCAGGTGACGCAGCGGGTATTGTAGCGTTCAATGAGATCGGACTCGAAGTCATTGTTGCTCGGTTTGCGGGCCGCTTCATAATCCACTTCGCCGATGCCCAGCTCATGGGTCAGGTCCTGCAGCTGGCATTCGCCACCCTTGTCACACCAGGGGCAGTCGAGGGGATGGTTCACCAACATGAACTTGACCAACTCCCGTCTGATATCCTGCAACTTCTGGGAGTTGGTGACCACTTCCATACCCTCGGTTACCTTGGTGGTGCAGGCCGGCTGGGGCCGGGGCGGTCCCGGCTTGACTTCCACCACACAGATCCGGCACGAGCCGATGGCCTTGATTGCCGGATGGTAGCAGAGATAGGGAATTCTGATCCCGTGGGCCAGGGCCGCCTGGAGAATGGTCATTCCCTCTTCTACCTGTATCTGTTTGCCATCGATCGTCAGATTGACCATGTCGAAATCCTAATCTTTTTTCTGGAATCAGTTCCGGGCCTAGCGGTCGACATCGGCCAAAACGATGTCCATGGTCCCGATAAGCGCGATAATATCCGACAACATTATTCCCTGGGCCAACTTCTTGGTCGGCGACAGGTTGACAAACGACGGCCCCCGGACTTTAACCCGGAAGGGCCGCGGGCTGCCGTCACTGATAATATAAAAACCCAGCTCCCCTTTGGGCGCCTCGATGGCCTGGTAAACCTCCCCCACCGGCGGGGTGATGCCCCGTTCGATCAACAGGAAGTGGTTAATCAAGGCTTCGATATTGTTATAGACCTTCTCTTTGGGAGGCAGGGCGATGCGGGGATCATTGACGTTGATGTCCCCCGGCGGCAGTTTTTCCAGGACCTGGCGGCAGATGCGGTTGCTCTGGATCATCTCGGCCATCCGCACCAAGTAGCGATCATAGGTGTCGCCATTGGTGCCCAGGGGGACCTCGAACTCAAAATCCTGATAACTGGAATAAGGTTCATCCCGCCGGATGTCCCAATCGACCCCGGAGCCGCGGGCCATGGGACCGGACCAGCCCCAATCCAGGGCCTCTTCCTTGGTCATCACCCCCACCCCTTTGGTGCGGGCGATCCAGATCCGGTTTTTGGTCAGCAGATTGTGATAATCCTTGGCCTTCTCCGGGAAGGATTTGACGAAGTCCCAACAGGCCTCGATAAAACCCTCCGGGAGATCCGCCGCCAGACCGCCGATGCGGAAGTAGCAGGGGAACAGCCGGCCGCCCCAGACCATCTCAAAGAGGTCCATAAGCTTTTCCCGTTCCCGGAAGGCGAAGAAGAGCGGCGTCATGGCCCCCAGATCGTGGCCATGGGTCCCCAGCCAGAAGAGGTGGCTGGCGATCCGGGTCAGCTCGGCGATCAACACCCGGATATATTGGGCCCGCTTCGGCACCTCCACCCCCAGCAGCTTTTCCACCGCCAGGACGAAGCCGAAGTTATTGGCACTGCCGGCCAGATAATCCAGGCGGTCGG
>VSSL01000565.1_pt1 | contig 11128 bp, 9 predicted proteins | sample 4557531 | NCBI WGS metagenome assembly VSSL01 (sample SAMN10986726, study PRJNA523729) | hot springs metagenome | isolation source: hot springs | place: India:Timba, Gujarat | collected 2018-05-31 | reverse complement strand
GGAGCAGCCATGCATTGCGGCGAAGCGGGACACGAAAAGAAAATAAATGAGGCAACGAAGAGGGTTTCGGAAAGATTCTTACATGATGCAACACGTACCATGAAATACAGTATAGAACCGAAAGGAATAAACCAAACCGAATGTGCAAAATGCATGAATAAGTGAACATTACCTATTTATAACGAGATTAAATGCAACCTGTTATTGAACGTCTAATACACTGTGGCAAACATCTCATCGGGCGGGATTGCTTCAGCACCGCGTGCTTCGCAATGACACAGAGCGGGGTTCATGGTGTCATTGCCGGGAGAGATTGAGCCTCCTCTTATCTTACCGCTTTGCGCATCTGCTCAAACACTTCGGCGGGCGCGTTGCCGATGAGCACCAGGTTCACATCGCCGTCGCGCCATGCCTCTACTCGTGCGCCCAGCGGAGCCAGCGATTTCAGCAACGGCGCGTCGGCACGCAACGGCAGGCGTGTCTGGAACAGGGCGATGGAGTTCACTTCGTCGGTATAATGCAGGCTAACCAGCGGTCTTTGTCCCACAATGCGCACTCGCACCTCCGTGAGCTGAAACCCCTTCGGCAGTGCCTGGGGACGACGGATGGTGAACGGCACCAGCGGCTGCGCCTCTTCCACACTGGCGAACACCCGCGAAGGCGGAAGTACATCCTGTCTTCCGACCTGCGCCGGGAAACGCGGTGCGAACCGCTCGGGGGGAATCACGGCGGGCAACGTGAGACGAACGTATTCCGTGCGCATCCGCACCTCCCCGCGTGGGGTCAGCTCCTCCATGCGCAGAATCACACCGTACTCGCGGTCAATCCACCAGCGTCGCAATGGTTGCCCCTGCGCCGTCTTCGCCTCCAGAAGCACCGCCCTGCGCCCGGCAACCGGCTCGACGCCTTTTACCTCCAGAACCATCTCCTTCCTGCGCAGCCGCTCCAGCAGTTCCCGTCGACGACGCAGGATTAACGGCTGGTCCGAGGGCAAGACATGTACCTTTTTCAACTGCGGTACGTAGTGGAATCGGCGCAGACCGTCGTCGATCAGCACTTCCCCACGACGGCGGGGGGGTTGCAAATACTCGACGCGATAGCGCACTCCTGAGCGCAGGATGTGCTCTCTGACGGGGGGCAGGGCTATCGGCAGGAAGAATTGCGTCACTCGCACGCCCTCCAGTGCGACCGTACGCTCAGCGTGCTCCGTGCGCTCCAGCCACTCCACGGGCGTCTGCGCCCTGACGGGCAACCAGAACCCCGCGCATATCATGCAGGCTATGGCAAGAAGAATGTGCCTCATTGCGATGTCGGCTCCAACCGCAGCACTTTCATCTGCGCCTCGCGAGCGAGCATCTGCAGAGAGGGGTCGCTGAAGCTATCGCTGGACGTTGCGCCTACGTACTCCTGCACGATAGCCTGGGCGACCGTTGGTTCCTCGACAGGCAGGGCAGGAACCGCAGCCGGACGCGAAGAGTTCCACCAGAAGGCGGTCACCATCGCAGCAACGGCAGTGGCTGCGAACGAGAGACGCATCACCGTCCGGGTAAGCGAACGACGGCGCACCGAGGCTCGCGCATGGTCGCGAATGCGTCGTGCCAGATGCGCCGGCGCGTGTTCAGGCTGTAGCTGCGCGACCATCTGCTTCAGCCAGAGCTGCTCGTGCACCGCCTTGGCGCAGGCTTCACAGGAGGCGAGATGCGCCTCCAGACTCTGCGCCGCCTCGCGCTGACAGACACCGTCCACATACTCTACGATCGTTTGTTCCCATTCCCTGCAGACTTTCATGGCTCAATCTCCGTACAGGTAGCTTGCGAGCGCATCCCGAAGCCGGGCGCGTGCATGGAAAAGACGCGATTTCACCGTGCCCAGCGGGATGCCCAGCGCACAGGCGATTTCCTCATACGACATCGATTCCATATCGTGTAACACCAGCACCTCACGCATGGCTAACGGCAGACGGTCAATTGCCTGTAACAATATCTCATTCAGCTCCGCACTCAATACCAGGTTTTCGGGGTTCGTGCGCTCATCGGGTATCTCTATCGCGTTCTCTTCGCCCGAATCGTCCTCACCATCCACACGTCGCCACAGGGGAAACCACCCTTTTTCGCGCTGACGACGACGATGCATATCGCGGCACAGGTTCGTGGCAATACGGAAGAGCCACGTCTGCAAACTGCTCTCTTCTCGAAAGGAGCGCAGCGAGGTCAACGCCTTGAGGAACACTTCTTGCGTGATGTCCTCCGCGTCGGTCTCGTTACCCACCAGACGCTTCACGTATCCGTAGATTTTGTGCTGGTAGCGTTCCACAATCTGGTCGAAAGCAGACAGGTCGTTCTCTTTGCATCGGGCTACCAGCACCGCATCGCCGTCGCTCCAGCGCATCGCTTGCTCCAACGAAGGCGCCCCCTTTGCCCTCTGTGTACATTATGGACGATTCGTGAAGGGAAAAGTTCATAGCAGAAACCAGCGTGGGCGCACCACCGTGCGCCCACGAGAACATCTGCGGCTAAAGCCGCACCTGCTCAGACGAAGTCACCCCGCCGATGAATTGGCGGGCTATGAAAGGAAAAAACCTGCCTGCGCAGGTTCGCTCGCCCCCGATTTCCATCGGGGGCTGTTTTTACCAGTCGTCGCGCTCGGGCAGGTCGGCGTAGACGGGGGTGGAAAGATACCGCTCCCCTGTGCTGGGCACGATGACCACGATGAGCTTGCCCTCGTTCTCCGGGCGTTTCGCTACCTGCACCGCGGCATGAACCGCCGCGCCGGAGGAGATGCCCGCAAAAACGCCCTCCTCTCGCGCCAGTCGGCGCGTCATGGTGAAGGCGTCTTCGTTCTCCACGGGGATAATCTCGTCAATCAGGTCAACGCGCAGGATGTCGGGGATAAACCCCGCGCCGATGCCCTGGATGGGATGCGGTCCGCGCGGCTTGCCTGATAACACCGCCGACGCCGCCGGTTCCACCGCAATCGCTTTGAAGGAAGGCTTCCTCGCCTTGAGGACCTCCGCGACGCCGGTGATAGTACCCCCTGTACCGACGCCTGCCACCAGAATGTCCACCTGTCCATCGGTATCGCGCCAGATTTCCTCGGCGGTGGTGCGACGGTGAATCTCCGGATTCGCCGGGTTTTTGAACTGCTGGGGCATGTAGTAGCGTTCCGGGTCGGTAGCGATAATCTCTTCCGCCTTGCGGATGGCTCCCGGCATGCCCTCGGAGCCCGGCGTCAGCACCAGCTTCGCGCCTAAGGCTCGCAACAGGCTCCGCCTTTCCACCGACATCGTTTCGGGCATGACCAGCATACACCTGTAACCCTTCGCGGCGCAGACAAACGCCAGCGCGATGCCCGTATTGCCCGAGGTGGGCTCGATGATGATGGTATCGGGCTTGATTCGCCCCTCCCGCTCGGCGGCTTCGATCATCGCCACGCCGATACGGTCTTTCACACTGGAAAGCGGGTTGAAATACTCCAGCTTGGCAACAACCGTCGCAACGGCTCCCTCGGTTACCCGATGGAGACGCACGAGCGGCGTGTTGCCGATAAGCTGGGTCACATCTTCTGCGATACGCATAGCCGGTCTCCCTTCTATAGGTATGGTGCGATGCTTTGTGCCTGGTCCAGCAGGTGCTTCTGGTCCAGCAGGTTCTGAATGGTGGTGGAATCGAGTAGTCGCCACACCGCCTCCGAAGTACGTTGCTGGAAATCACGAACACACTGGATGGTGGTGGTTGCCGCGCTGTCTTGGACAGACGGGTCAAAGGACTTTCCGCCGTAGAAGGCTCGCAGGATGTCGCCCACCGTAATCTGTGCGGGAGGTTTCGCCAGCTCGTAGCCCCCTCCTACTCCGCGAATACTGCGTACCAGCTCGGCTCGCTTCAGTAACGCCAGAATCTGGTCCAGGTAGGGACCGGGGATGTGTTCCGCCTCCGCGATGTCCCGGCTCTGCACCGGCACACCGGACGGCTGTTGTGCCAGATAGAGCACCGCCCGCAGGGCGTATTCAATTCTCGCGCTGAACAGGAGCATCGGTTTAATCCTGACTTTGTTGATTAGTATTTGTTATTTTACCGCGCTCTTCCCCGATTGTCAAGAGCAAGGGGAACATGATATAATTCGGGCGGTGAAGGAAGGAGGTGTACGAGATACATGGCAGGGCATTCGAAATGGCACAACATCCGCCTGCGCAAGGGCAAGCAGGACGCCGAACGCGGTAAACTGTTCACCCGACTGGCGCGTGAGATTATCGTGGCGGCGCGAGAGGGTGGTGGCAACCCGGACGCGAACCCCCGCCTGCGCATGGCGATACAGAAGGCGCGTGACGCCCACATGCCTCAGGAGAACATCAAGCGCGCTATTCAACGCGGCACCGGCGAGATTGCCGGCGCTGCTTATGAAGAGGTTGTGTACGAAGGCTACGCGCCGGGCGGAGTGGCGGTGATGGTAGAATGCCTGACCGATAACCGCAACCGCACGGTCTCGGATGTGCGCGCTGCCTTCTCGAAGTGTGGGGGAAGCCTCGGCGAGTCGGGCTGCGTCAGCTGGATGTTCAAACCGAGAGGGCTTATCCGCATTCCCAAAGAGGCGGGAGACGAGGATACGGTGCTGGCAGCCGCTCTGGACGCGGGCGCGGACGACATGAGCACGGAAGAGGAGTTCTACGAGGTTTATACCGAGCCGGAAGACCTGCACCGCGTGCGCGAGGCGATAGAACAAGCCGGGTTACCCATTGAGAACGCCGAGATTACCATGTTGCCCACCACCACCGTACACGTGGAGGGCAAAGAGGCACAGCAGGTGCTGCGCCTGATGGACATGCTGGACGAGCTGGATGACGTGCAGCAGGTATACGCCAACTTCGACATCGCCGAAGAAGAGATAGAGAGCGCAGTGCGCTAGGAGATTTGCCCGATGTCCACCCGGCGTGTAGTGTGGTGCCTGCTCCTGTGGAGCGCAATGTGGATAGCATCCGCACGGGCACAGCCGATTGTGCTGGACGTGGTGCCGGGTTTCGATGGGGTATGTCCCGGGGAGGGATGTTACCCCGTAACGGTGTGGATTCAGGGCAGGCGCGCCAATCCCGCGCCCACTGTGTATGAGGTAGAGGTAACCGGTCTGTCCTGGAAAGGCTCCGCCTTTGCCCGAAAGTCGGTTACCCTGTCGGGTGAAGCGGTATCCCAGGCGGTATCGCTTCTGCTGTGTACCCCGGACGAGCCTTATGAGGTGACCGCCCGCCTCGTGCTGCGAGGACGGGTGCTGGCGACAAGCAAGCCCGTTTCCGCGACGATGGCTCAGTGGTATCCCCTTCTGGTAGGACTGGGCGAGGAATCCTCTGCGCTGTCGCATCTCCCCCAGCAGTCGCTGGGGGTGGTTAGTATCGAGGGGAAGCTGGTAGTACCTGATGAAGGGCGGCTTCCCGCACCTCCTCCCTTCCCACCCGACGCCGTTCCAGACAAGCGTCGCGTCTACATCGGGCGAGTACGCAACAGCTTGCCTCCCGAAAGCGCGCTGGCTTACCGGGGCGTGGCAGCGGTATCACTGGATGACCGCGCGTGGGATACCCTCAACGAGCGACAGCAGCAGGCGTTGATAGGCTATGTGTTGTCGGGTGGACTGCTGGTGGTACATGGGTTGGACATCAACCGCCTGCAGTCGTTGGTGCCGTCGGGACTGCTTCCCGTGGAGCCGCTGGGTCTGTCCAGCGTACCTCCCTGGGCGATGGAAAGGTGGATACCGTCACTCAGTGAGGATGTGGACGAGTTAGACGTCGTTCGCTCACGTCCTCTGGGCGAAGCAAAGGTTCTATTGCAATGGGAGGGTACGCCGCTGGTGGTGGTCGCGAAAAAGGGGCTGGGGCAGGTGGTCTTTCTGGCATTTGACCCCGGTCAACCTCCTTTCAGAGGCGATGTGGAATCGTACGCCCTGTGGAAGAACCTGTTGAGACTGCAGACAGGGCGATTTACCACCCCAACCGCAGTGTTCCCTGAAAGCGATTCCATCTCAAGCACGCCTCAGGTGGGCGGGAAAGACTTCTATTCCGACATGATACGCGCAATGGTCAACGCCGTCGCAGCGAAACCGGTCCCGCTCAACTGGTTAATCGCCTATCTGGGCGTCTATATCCTCGTGCTGATACCGATGAACTATCTGGTTTTGCGTAAACTGGACAGGCTACACCTTTCGTGGTTTACCCTGCCGATGCTGGCAGTGCTCACCTCTCTGGGAGGATACCTGATGGCGTCAGAGGTGCAGGTCGGCTCGCACCAGATGCGCCAGTGGACAGCACTGTACACCGCCTCTGGCTCGCCGCACGCCGTGGTGGAGAGCGACTGGGTGCTTTACAGCGCGCGCACGCAACGTTACCGCCTGCAGGCAAAGATAGACGGCACCATTCTGGAAAATTCTCCCAGCGACCTGCAAGCCCGGCGTGTAGCGGAGATTCCGCAGGACATCCCCGCCGACGTACAGGAGGTACCGATACCGCTCTGGTCGGCGCGAAGCTTCCACCTGAGCGGCATCATGAACCTGCAGGGTAGTGTGAGCGTCTCTGCCCGACGCGAAAGCAACGTGCTACGGTTCAAGGTGCGCAACAATACTCGCTACAGGCTCAGCAACTTTCGTCTGGTTACTTCGCTTGGCGTTGTGCCTCTTGGAGGAACGTGCTCGCCCGGTGCGCAAATAGACCTCAGTGTGCGTCGGGGCGCACCGGTATCGGTGCCCCTGTCGCCGGATCTCCCTTATTACTACGGTCGTCGTTCCCCACTGTCCGACACGAGCGATGGTGGGAAATGGCAAGAACAGGTCAACAATGGGTGGCTCGGACTCGTATTTACTCGCTTGCCCTACTCGGTGGCGACCTACATCCCCGATGGCTCTTCCATGCCTGCAGTGCAGGGTACCCTGCCCCGGACAAATATCTCGCAAGGGGTACTGGTCGCGGAGGCGCAAGGCGTTCCGCCTGTGGTGGAGGTCACGCCGCTTCCCTCCTCCTCCAGCCAGCAGGTGACGGTGCTGGCGGTACACTTCAACGTGCAGGACGGCAGACGATGATGGACTGGCGCGAGAACCCATTGCTTCGGCGAGAATTGCTCTACCGTTTGCGCCCAGTGCCCTCGCACCGTCCCGTTCTGATCGTGGTGGCGGTTATCGGGCTTTTGGCGGTGGCTCTGCTCTACTGGGCGGCATTAGAGAGTATGCATGGGTATCAGACTTACCGCGAGCTACTTATCCTTACGCTGGTGATTGAGACACTGCTCGTGGTAGGAGGCGCGCCCGCCGCCACTGCCAATGCGGTTTCGCGCGAACGTGAACAGCGCACCTGGGAGCTGCTTACCATCACCCTTCTCAAACCGCATGAAGTGGTGCTGGGCAAACTGCTGGGCAGGACGATACCTCTGCTCCTGCTCCTCCTTTTGGGATTGCCCATGATCGTGCTGTGCGTCATCGCCGAGCCGGAGCTCCTGCCGGGGGCGGTGTTTGGAATGCTGTGCGTGCTGGTAACACTGGTGTTTTACAGTACCGCCGCGCTGGCGGCTTCCTGCTTCAGCCGGAAAACCGTTACCGCTACCGCGCTCGCGTACCTGTTTGCGGGTGCATGGGTTTTCGGCACGCTCATCCTGTGGGGGCTGACCAGCCTGATGCTGCCCAGTATGGGGAGCAACGAGGCAACCTTCTGGCTGGCGGTGAACCCCTTCGCGGTGATTGAGCCCATCATGGTAAAATACACCCCCTCGAGCTACGGCTTCTCCTCGAACGACCTGCTGTATGTGCTCAGCCCCTGGACGCTGCTTATCGTCTACGGCGGGCTCACCGTCGTGCTGCTGTGGGTGCTGGTGAGCACCTATCGGCACTGGGCGTACCGGTGATACCTGCAGAACCACTTCAGGTTTGCCGATATTTCTAACAGGCGTTGCCCAGAAACTCGTCAGGATAACACGATGGCAGGAATCGCGCTGAATTCGCGCATAGGTGGACGCTTAGGCAAATACAGTGACCTCATCATGGCAGTGGCTGTACTGGGAGTGGTGGTCATGCTCATCGTGCCGCTGCCGGAGTGGTTGCTGGATACCTGCTTGGTGGTGAATCTCGCGGGCGCAGCGCTTATCTTCCTGACCACGCTGTATGTTCAAGAACCGCTTCAGTTTTCCGTATTCCCTTCCCTGCTGTTGATTGCCACCCTTTTTCGCCTTTCGTTGAACATCGCCGCCACCAAGCTGATTCTGGGTTCCGGTTCCGCCGGGCGCGTGATCGAGGCGTTCGGTAACTTCGTGGTCGGCGGCGATTACGTGGTGGGCGTGGTGGCGTTCCTGATACTGGTCATCGTTCAGTTCGTGGTCATTACCAACGGTGCCGGGCGTGTGGCGGAGGTCGCCGCCCGCTTTACGCTGGACGCCATGCCCGGCAAGCAGATGGCAATTGACGCCGACCTGAACGCCGGTCTCATCACCGAAGAGCAGGCGAAGGAACGGCGCAAGGCGATTGAGGAGGAGGCGGACTTCTACGGCGCGATGGACGGCGCCAGCAAGTTCGTGCGAGGTGATGCCATCGCCGCCGTGCTCATCATTATCATCAACATCGTGGGTGGGTTCCTCATCGGCTTGCGCAACGGACAGGGCGACGCGATGACCGTGTTGCGCACTTATACCCTGCTCACCGTTGGCGAGGGGCTGGTCGCACAAATCCCGGCGTTGTTTATCTCCACCGCCGCAGGCATTCTGGTCACGCGCACGGCGACACAGACGCATATCGGGCAAGACCTCTTCTCGCAGCTCTTCTCGCGCGCTCGCCCCGCGTGGATTGTTGCCGGAATGCTGGTAACGATGGCGCTGGTGCCCGGCTTCCCGATTATCCAGTTGCTGCTGCTGGCGGCGACGCTGGGCGGTATCGGCTATGCGGTGATACAGAACGAGAAGGCGCGCACCACCCGCAAAGTAGAAACCGCCCCCAAACGCCAGCCCGCCCCCGAACCACCGAAGGGACCGGAGGCGGTGCTACCCCTGTTAACCGTAGACACCATCGAGCTGGAATTGGGACTGGGGCTGTTAGGACTGGTAGACGCTTCCGCAGGCGGCGACCTGGTGGAGCGCATCAACCTGATCCGCCGTCAAACCGCGCTGGAGCTGGGCATCGTGCTGCCTTCCGTGCGCATTCGCGATAACCTGCAGCTGAAAAGCGAGCAATACACCATCAAGATTAAGGGCGAAGCGGTGGCAACTGGCGAGGTGCGTCCGCAGTACCTGCTCGCCATGGGCGGGGACGACCCGCAGCAGATGGAGTCGCTGGGAGGCATTCCCACGCGCGAACCCGCCTTTGGCTTGAGCGCGTACTGGATACCCGCCAGCCGACGTGACGCCGCGGAGATGCTGGGATGTACCGTTGTGGAGCCGTCAGCGGTGGTCGCCACGCATCTCACCGAAATCATCAAGGCGCACGCGGCGGACATCCTGACCCGGCAGGACGTGCAGACCCTGCTTGACCACATCAAGGGGCAGAACGCCGCCGTTGTGCAGGAGCTGGTTCCCGAGCTGATGACCGTTGGCGAGGTGCAAAAGGTGCTGCAACATCTGCTGCGGGAACGCATTCCCATTCGCGACCTGGGCACCATTCTGGAAACGCTCGCAGACTATGCGCCTCGCACCAAAGACCCCGACCAGCTGGGCGAGCTGGCGCGCGCTGCCCTCGCCCGTACCATCACGCGACAATACCTCTCCGGCGACGGCGTGTTATACGTGATGACACTGGAGCCCTCGCTGGAAGGACGTTTGCGTGAAAGCGTTCAGCCCACCGCCACCGGGCTGCAGCTGGCTATCGACACCGCCTTTGCCAGTGCGCTGCTGCGTGAAATCGGCTCTCAGGCGGAACAGATGGCGGCGATGGGCTATGTGCCGGTGATTCTGTGCTCGTCGCAGATACGACTACCCCTGCGCCGGCTGATAGAGCGTTCGATGCCCTCGGTAGCGTGCATCGCCTACAATGAGGTGGCGAGCGGAGTGCCCGTCGAGGCGGTAGCATCCATCTCTGTACCGATGTTTGCAGGGGTATCTCAAGCGGCTTGAGGAGGAATGTACGATGGCGAACATCCGCAAATATCAGGCGAAAACGATTACTGAAGCCCTGGCGATGGTTCGTGCCGATTTGGGGCGCGACGCAGTGATTGTGCAAACGCGCAAGGTGAACAAGAAGGTGCTCGGCGTGTGGGGACGCGAGATGGTAGAGGTGTGGGCGTCGGACAACCCTGACCTGGAGAACCTGCGTCGCCCGCAGACGACGACGCCTGCGCCCGCGCCTTCCATCACTCGAGAACAATCTTCCCGTATCGAGCAGCTGGAGAACGAAATCCAGAACCTGAAAGCGATGATTGCTCGGCTGGCACGGCAGGGTGTAGCCGTTGTATCGGATAGCATTCCCTCCAGCGTACCGAACGAAAACCGCTGGACCTCTCTGCTGATGGAAGCGGAAGTGGAAGAATCCATCGCGCGTGAACTGCTACAATCCGCTCCCGAAAATGCTCTCTCGGAAAGCGCACTGCATTCCCTGGTTGCCGAACGGCTGATGACTTCGGGACCTATCACCCTGCAAGAGGGACAACCGAAGGTGGTGATGCTGGTGGGGCCCACGGGCGTTGGCAAAACCACGACTATCGCCAAGCTGGCGGCGCAGTATGCGCTTTTGCAGAGGCGTCGTGTGGGACTGATTACTATTGACACCTACCGCATTGCCGCTGTAGAGCAGTTGCGCACGTACAGCCAGATTATCGACGTGCCTATCCGCGTGGTATACAGCAGCAATGAACTGCCCTCCGCCGTCCGCGAATTCTCCAGCATGGATATCGTGTTTGTGGATACCGCCGGGCGCAGCCAGCGCAACAGTATGCAAATCGGAGAACTCAAAGCCTGCTGCGAACGGCTGAGCGATTGCGAGGTGCATCTGGTGCTCAGCAGCACCACCAAGACGCGCGACCTCTATGACATTGTGCAGCGGTTCTCGGTAATGCCCCTGCACCGCGTGATATGGACGAAGCTGGACGAGAGCACGACCTTCGGCAACATCCTGAACGTAGCGGTGAAGTATCCTCTGCCTATCTCGTACGTTACTACCGGACAGCGCGTGCCAGAGGATGTAGAGGTCG
>VSSL01000564.1_pt1 | contig 11128 bp, 7 predicted proteins | sample 4557531 | NCBI WGS metagenome assembly VSSL01 (sample SAMN10986726, study PRJNA523729) | hot springs metagenome | isolation source: hot springs | place: India:Timba, Gujarat | collected 2018-05-31 | reverse complement strand
GGGGGGATGATTATGATGTGCACCAGACACACCTTGTGGGAGGCTTCACATGGAAAGAGAAGTGCCTTCACAGTCCCGACGCGACACGTTGAAAGGGTTGGGAGCACTGGCAGGTATCGCTTCGCTGGGTTTTGGTTCCGCACAGACGGTTTCCATCCGCCCGCGCCCGTCCGGCTTCGTCAACGTCCGCGACTTCGGAGCGCGTGGCGACGGCAAGGCAGACGATTCTTCGGCATTCGAGCAGGCGATAGAGGCAGCTCGCTCCGCAGGGGTGGCAGTCTTCGTTCCGCGAGGAACCTACCGCGTGATGCGCCCGCTGACGATAGAAAACATCAGCCTGACAGGACCTTCTCCGGGCGTCTGGTGTGCCGACACAGATGTATTGCCCATCCTGCTTCCACAGCAGCGCAACGCTCCCTGTCTCGTGCTCAAGGCAGGTGGCGGTGTGCAGGCGCTGGCGATTCGTTACGACTGGAACGGCGAACCCGAATCGGGACCGCCTGCAATAGTGGTGGCAGGCATCGGAGCATATATTTCTCACGTGAAAATCATGTACCCATGGGACGGCATTATGGCGGACGGCGTCTCCAATATCGGCAGGCTGAACGTGGAGAACGTCTTCATTGTGGCTCCCCGCAATATCGGTGTTCGGGTTACGGGCACCTGGGATGTTCCAACGGTCCGAAACGTGGAGGTGTGGAACCTCGGTCCGGTGCCACGCCCGGCGGAGAAAGGCATTGGGTTTGACCTCGGCAAGAACGACCTGATACGCCTGAGCGATTGCTTCGTCTTCGCGATGGGCACAGGCTATCTACTGCGCGACCAGATACCCGACGCGACTATCGAGGGAGGCACCTGGGGGGTGATGACTGGTTGTTCCAGCGACTTCTGCCACATTGGCATCGACGTGCGTGGAGAGCATACGATCAGCGTGACCGGAGGCTGTTACTGGAGCCATTTTCATGGTATACGCATCGACGGCGAGAAGGCGCGCGTGCGGGTGACGGGAGCTGAGCTGAAATCCAACGGCGCTCCCTGTGTAGAGGTTCATCGCGCGGAACAGGCGGTGATAGACGGATGCAGTCTGGTTCGAGCGATGGAGACTTTCGCTGTTCCCGCGGTGCACCTGCGGGGAGGTTTCACCACGCTTTCAGGTTGTCATATTCACTCTACCGACGAAGGCGTGCGCATCGAGTCCGGGATACAATCGGCTCTGCTCGCAGGCAACACGGTTCGGGCGGTGCGTCCTATCGTAAATCTTGCGCCTGCGGGTTCCGCCGTCGAGCTGTGGGGCAACCTGCAATTGCGGGCTGGTTAGACCATTCTAAAACAAAATGGTGGACCGTGGAGGACTCGAACCTCCGACCCGCTGATTAAGAGTCAGCTGCTCTGCCAACTGAGCTAACGGTCCACCTGCTCAAAAAAATGCTGGTGGAGCTGAGGGGATTCGAACCCCTGGCCTCTTCAATGCCATTGAAGCGCTCTCCCAGCTGAGCTACAGCCCCATCCAACGCGCTTATCATTATACAACATCTTCGCCACTGATGCAAGAAGCGCTTGTGCTTTTAGCAAACGCTAAAACGGTCGCACCCTCTACTTGCTGCTACCAATCTTGTAAATCTTCGTCCCGCAGGTGACACAAGTACCAACGGTTGCAGGGCGTCCGTTCTTCAGCGTGATAGCGGTGGGATTCTTCATCTCCTTTTTCGCTTTGCACTTCACGCAATAGCCCTCCATCGGATACCCCTCCCATTCGATAAGATTTGTACGGAGCTTTCGCTCGCTAACGCAGAGATTCCTACTTCCCGCCGCCCTTTCCTGCTATCCGGAGTGCAGGTTTCTGCTCTGGAGCAGGTGCGACTTGCTCGCAACGAGAATCTGGCTACGTATCTCCTCCAGAGAGGCAAGACCAATGTCGGGTTGGAAACGAGAAGGCACGCTCATGCTTCTGGCGGGGACAGTCAACCTGCTGGCGGGAATAGTCGCCTGGTTGGGTATCTTGGCGACGCGCACCTTTTCCGGTAGCCAGCATCTGATCGTTCTGCTGGGCATTGCTCTTGCGACAGTGCTTCCTCTTTTTGTGCATCGGGTCATGCGTCAGCGCACCTTGCCCGGAGACCCTGTTGTTCTGCCCATTACATTCCTGCTCAGCGGAGTCGGTTTGGCGAACCTTCTGGGTACCCTGAGCAGCAATACCATCTTCCTCTTCACCAAGCACTGTTTCGGGCTGTTTGCGGGAGCTGTGCTGCTGGTACTGCTCGCCGGTATGAACCACACCCAGAGAAAGACCTTGCTGGAGTACCGTTACCTGTGGGCGTTGCTCGCGCTGCTGCTGGGAATACTTCTACTGGTCTTCGGCGTCGGACCGGGCGGAACGCGCCTGCAACTGTTCGGCTTTATGCCGGTAGAGGCGATGAAGCTCTTGCTGGTGCTGTTTGCGGCAGGGTATGCAGCACGACATTTTAGCGCGCTATCACCCGGACGCGCGGGCACCTACTGGTGGCAAATACGCTGGCAAGAGTTACTCCCATTACTCGTGATGTTTGCCTTGATGCTTGGTATTTTCGCGCTGGCGCGCGACTTCGGTCCTGCCCTCACGCTGTACCTGACCCTGCTGGTGATGCTCTACATGGTGATGGGCAAGACATTGCTGCTGGTGACAGGCGTGGTGCTCATGCTGGCAGGCACCTTGCTCGCGGAAGCACTGGGGGTTGGCGTGCTACCTACCCGCATGGAGATGTGGTTGTCTCCGTGGCAAATTACGCAAGACAACGCCAGACATCTGGCTCACAGTCTGTGGGCTCTGTCTACCGGAGGGTTGTTCGGTAGCGGTATCGCACTCGGTAGACCACATTACGTGCCTTTCGCCCGATCGGACTCGGTGTTCAGCGCGTGGGGCGAGCAATTGGGACTGGTCGGCACATTGTGTCTGCTCTGTCTCTACGCCCTGTGGCTGGGCAGGGTCATTCGCATCGCCCAGCGAGCCGCCACCAGCGAGGACCGGTTACTGGCAACGGGCATCGCCGTGCTTCAAGGCACGCAGATAGTGCTTATCTGCGCGGGCATCACCGGTCTGCTGCCAATGACCGGTATGTCGCTGCCCTTCATCGCTCTGGGCAATTCTGCCATGCTGGTAAATTTTGCCATGGTCGGGTTATTGTACAGTATCACAGCGCACCCTTCGCCTCAACCCTCCTCTCCTCGCATCGGCAGGTATCATTTCCGCCTGCGCGTGCTGGCGTGGGCTTTCGTGGTGATTCTTCTGGGAGCCATCGGCTTACGTTGTCTCTGGATTCAAGGGGTCAAAGCGGACGACATGGCTACCCAAACCTTGCAGGTAAGACTACCCAAAAGCGAGCCTCACCGTGTGAACAACCCTCGACTGGATGCCATCGCCCGACGCATCCCGCGGGGACGGATCCTCGACTCCACCGGAGCAGTGCTGGCGGAAACAGAGGATGGGAGACGGGTGTACCCCTGCGGCGCAGCCTGTGCACAACTGGTGGGCTGGCTGGACACGCGCTTCGGAGGTCCTTCAGGAGCCGAGTTGCGCTACAATCAGCGTCTGCGCGGATACAAGAGCTCGCACGACCTGTTACGCCTTTACCGCCGAAAGGACATGCCCTTTTTCATCCTGCCCCAGGGTCAGGACGTGACTCTGACCGTCTCGCGCGAAGCACAACAACGCGCTCTGCGTGCTCTGCGACAGGCATACCCGAACGGCAACGCGGCGTTCGTGCTGATAGAGCCGGAAACAGGGCGTGTGTTGACAGCAGTAGGCACACCCACCTTTGACCCGAACCACCTGACTCCTGCTCTGTGGCAACAGCTGCGCACGCGCAAAGACGCCCCGCTGGTGTTCCGACCGGTGGATGGACTTTACCCGCCCGGTTCGGTGTTCAAAGTGGTGACGGCTGCGGCTGCACTGGAAAAGGGCGTGCCCCTGCGTCACCTGTGCCGCCATAGCGAGCGCAACGTACGCTGGACGGTGGGTGACAAAACCTTCGTCAAGACTCGCCTGAGCGACCATCCCTCCATGCGGGCGCACGGCACGCTGGGGTTGCGCGATGCGCTGAGGCTGTCTTGCAACCTTTACTTCGCCCATCTGGCAATTGCCCTGCAACCGGATGCGCTGTACGAGACCGCCCGTGCGCTGGGCTTTCAGCACATCCCCAAGCCGGAGGAAATGGCTGCCGACCTGCCCGATTGCGGATTCGGGCAGGGCAAAGTGCTGGCGTCGCCTGTAGAGGTGGCAAACCTGATGGCAACGATTGCGCGAAACGGCGTATGGCGTAAGGCGATATCCACCCCCGGCGAGAATCCGCCCAAGCCGGTGCTGAGCGACGCCACCGCCGAAGCGCTCCGGCAGATGTTGGGCGAGGTAGTACAAACCGGCACGGCGTACGGCATCTTCACCGGCACCGGCTGGGAAGTGTACGGCAAAACAGGCACTGCCGAAACGGAGGAGGGCAACCGCAAACCACATGGATGGTTCGCAGGCGTGGTGCAAAAGGACAATCTGCCCCCGCTGGCGTTTGCCGTGATACTGGAACATGGCAACAGTGGGCGGCAGGCAGCCCGCGCCAGTCGTCGAATACTGCAGCAGGTGCTGCCGGTGCTCGAGGGAAAATGAGCGCTACTGCTGTGTTAAGGTGAAAAACCATGATAACCACGCCGGGTAGCAAATCGCAGCGCGAACCCTTTTGTTATGCTGAGCGTCAGCGAAGCATCTCGTTCTCTTCTTGTCATGCTGAACGAAGTGAAGCATCCCTGAGATTCTTCGCTTTGCTCAGAATGACAGCGGAGCGAGTAATATTCTCTATACTCCTTCTCCACGTTCTGTACATGCTATCGATACGTATTACAGCGCAAGCCTCAGGAGGTCTGCAGATGCGCGCGACTACCGATCCTCTTACCCGCTACATCCACATCACCTACCACATCCCGCGTCACGCACCAGAGACGGCAACCGTGCAGTGCGCGTGGTCTCCTCCAGACCATGAGGAATGGCATCCGGCAAAGGTGATGCCTCTGCTTTCGGAGACAGGCTATCGCTTCGCCACCAGCCAGCAATGGGAAAGCTGGACAATGAAAGGTGTGGTCACGGAGAAGCGCGCCGCTGGACTACAACGCACCGTGGTGTTCAACCCGTACCCGGAGGCGCAGCGGAATGGGAAGGTCAACGTACGATTTCGCGTGAGCGTGCTTTCCCCTTCTGGCGAACTGGTGGCACAGGACGAAACGCCGATTCGGGTGGATAACTCCGATGTGCTCTACCTCGAAGACTGGTCGCAGGTGGTACAGCGTGGTCACATCTCCACTTCTGAACCCAAAGGCGAGCGTAAATGGTGGTGGCGCACGGACGCGAGCGAAGAGCTGGCTACCTTCGGCAACGTGCTAACCGGCGATTCTGCTCCCGATGCGCCTTTGCCTCAGCTCACCCATCCACTGAACTTGCAAGGGTGGTATGCTATCTTTGTCTGTACCCCGCCGCGCACGGGGATGCGACTGCGCCTCAGTGGAGACGAGCGGCTGGACTATCTGGCATCACCGCGCCCGTTTCAGGAGGTGCTGTGGGCATGGCGGCAGATGGACCGGCAGAATCTGGTGATCGCTCAGCCGCACAGCTATACCGGATACGTCACCGGAGAGATAGACTACGTGAAGCTGGTTCCTCTGACCGAAAGGCAGGTGCGCCAATTAGAAGCGCAGTTCGGCACACCGGACCGAATCGTCGTTGCCTACTACGAGCCCTACTCATGGGCGTTCCGGGAGGACATCCAGCATACCTGGCAGCATCGTGAACCGCTGGTGGCTTTCAAAGAGGCGCGCGTGTCGCAAGTGGACGTGCAGATAGGGCGCTTTGGCGCGAAGGTGGTGTACGAGTCCCGTCTCACCGACCAGCTGCTCACCTCTACCATCGGCGATCCGATTGAAGGGATAGTCCCGCACACCGACAACGTCGGCAGGATGCAGCAGTATACCAATACCCTGCGGGCGAACCTGCAATATGCCGGAGAGCTGGGCTTGCGTATTCATGCCAACTTTGGCGCGACCAATTGCTACCTGGGCACCCCCCTGCAAGGCGATTTCCCGAAGAAGCATCCTGAATGGGTACGGGGTCACGCCCTGCGCTACGAAGTGCCCGAAGTGCGCCAGTACATCCTCAGCCTCATTCGCGAGGCGCTGGACATCGGCGCGGAAGGGGTCTCCATCGACTTCTGCCGCTACCCGGAGGGCATCGATAAACCGGAGACCTGCAACCAGTTTCTGCGGGAGCTGAAAGCGTTACGCGAGGAGTACGCTCGTCGACGAGGCAAGCCTGTGCCACTGTTCGTGCGCTTCCCGGCGAAGGGCGTGCGGCTGTGGCAGAATTTCGATTACCAGACGTGGATACGCGAAAGGCTGGTAGACGCCATCTGCCCCAGCAATATCCAGGGCAGACACATGAACTTCGACATCACCCCCTACGTTCAGGCGGTGAAGGGCACGCCGGTGAAGCTACTGCCTGTCGTGGACGGACTAAGCTGGGGGCTGGAGATGCCCGGCCCGTTCCTCTGGCGCGTGCACCAACTGTATCAGGCGGGCGTGGACGGCATTTATATCTATCAGGCAGACGGGCGAGTATGCACCCACAACCGCCCCGAGGACCGTCGCACGGTGCGTATGGTCTCCAGCCGCGAGGCAGTGCGTCGTTTCTGGCGGGAGCAGGAACGCCTGCGTCCCCACTGTAGCAAAGGCATCTACCTTCAACCCTCCGAAGATGGAGACACCAGCTACCATGAGTGGGAACGGGCGCGTATCTGGCTGGAAGGCATCGAGATGGGCGAGGTAGAGGTATATCTGGACGGCAAACTGGTCAGCCGCTTCTCTCAGCCGCCCTACCTGGTGGGCACAGAGGAGTACGATTCCGACAACGTGATTCCGCCCGGCGAGCACACCCTGCTCATCCGCGCCCGCGACGGGGATGGTTGGCTGGAGGAGGAGTTTACCGTCACGGGGGTTCACTGACTATCAACGTATCGGGTACCTTCCGTACTCTTGGCAGGCTTCGTAAAACGCCAGCACGTTCTCCAGCGGAGTGGCGGGGTTTACCTCGCTGGAAGAGCCGATAAAGAGTCCGCCACCGGGCGCGGCGACCTGCATAGCGCGTTTTACTTCCCGCCGAATATCGTCGGGCGTGCCGAGAGGTAGCAGCTGTGAGCAGTCGATACCGCCCACCAGTATCAACCTGTCTCCGTAGCGTTTCTTCAGCGGCTCCAGCTCCATGCTTGCAATTGGCTCCAGCGGGTTCAAGCCGTCGATACCCGCATCCAGCAGGTCGTCCATGATTTGCCACAGGTTGCCGTCGCTGTGGAAGATGACCTTGATACCCGCTTCATGCAGAGGCTCAATACACCGCCTGAGCATCGGAATGAACGTCCGCCTCAGGAAAGCGGGCGAGAACAGCAAGCCGTTTTTGTACGCGATGTCGTCGCCGATGAAATGCAGGGGGCAAAGGTTTTCCTCCGCCGCCACTTTGGCGAAGCGATAGGCGTTCTCCCCCTCCAGTTCCAGTAGTGCATCCACTTCCTCCGGGGCGTCGTAAATCGCGTAGGCAAACCGTTGCTGTCCCATCAGACCGTACGCAGCGTGAAAGCCACAACCACCAGGTGGAACAAACATGGTATAAGGAGCAAAACGCTCCTGCTCCCGACGTATCCAGGACACCCATTGGGTACGTATCCAGTCCCACGATATTGGCTCCGCCTTGCGCAGGTGCTCCCGCAAGTCCTCGATGCTCTCAATCTCGTAATGCACCTTCCACGCGGTCTGACCGGACACCAGCTGCTGTCCCCTGCCCTCGCCGAGTACGGTGCCGTCTTCGGTCTGCTCAAACGAACGCCCATAGCCCCGGCAGAGGTCGATGCCCAGCCCGTGATACACGCGCACCATCGTGGTGGCGTAGTCGTCACCCGGCTGCTGGAAGTGCTTGACCACCGCGGGGTTATCGATGTAATCCCATATCGGCACGCGGTCACCCTCACGGAAGTTCATAGACGCCTCGATACGCGCCCACACCGCCTCGTCCAGTTCACCGCCGTACCCTGCTGACGGACGCACCATTGCTTTCTCCCCCTTCAGTCTGTGCTGTAACATTCTACGCCATCGCACTGTCTGTACCCTTTGAAAGGAGGCATCTCATGTTTCACCTGCGGTTTCCCGCGTGGCTGACGCTGTGGATTCTGGCTCCGGTGCTGGGGGAGCTGTTCTGCGGCTCTTCGCCGCCCAGGCAGTTTTTCCATCCCGGCACGTTCCTGATGCTGGCAGTGCTGTACGGCGGCGGTGCACTGCTGGCACGTGAGTATACCCTGCTCTGGAAGAAAGACTGGCGCAGTCTCCTGCTGCTGGGCGTGGCGTACGCGATTGCCGAAGAGGGCTTGATGTGCAAAAGTTTCTTCAACCCCCAATGGCGTGACGTGGGCAAGCTGGGCGAATACGGTCGCTGGATAGGCGTGAACTGGGTGTGGACATACTTCCTGACCCTGTATCATACCTTCTACAGCATAGCTACCTCGGTCATGCTTGCGGAAATACTGCACTACCATCAGCGTGCCGACCTGTGGTTAAAACCCTGGTCCCGACGCCTGTTGCTCGGGTTGTTGCTGCTGGATATATGGGTTGGCTATCGCTTCTTTCCTTACCAGCCTCCACTGCCGCTAGTAGCTGCTGCAGGCGGGGTTATCGCCCTGTTGATATGGGCGGCGAAACACCTGCCGGAGAGAAGCGAGCCAAATCCGAACAGGCAGAAAGCGTCGGCGCTATGGAAGTTCACCGCATGGGGCTTCGGAGCAAGCCTGCTGTTCTTCATGGCGATGTTTATCGGTCCTTCTACACCCATCCCTGCGAGCATCTACCTGATTCTGTCCGCAGTCGTAACGATTGCTTGCGGGTGGCTCCTCTGGCGAATGAGTGGAGGCGGACAGGCGTGGACACCTGTACATCGTGCTTCGCTGATTCTGGGCGTCTTTTTCACCTTCGCGTTGCTGGGAATACTATTGGAGGCGAACCCCAAAGCAAGCCCCAAGGATACCCGAGGCATGGGCGTGGTGGCAGTTGGCGCAGTGGCACTGGGCGCGCTGGCGGTATCTGTCTCTCGGCACCATCCCCGCCCCGTCAGTGAAATTGCATCGTAGGTTCTCATCTGTAGTACGTGGGGCTGAAGCTCTCACCGGGTTGTTGCAGCAAAGCCATTCCCATCCCTTCCTCAGGGGTACGCAGGTAACCTCTACCATTCTCTGTACGTCCTACAGTCGAGGCGACACGCCTCAAGGGGGTGCTGGTGTGATGAAACGATTTCGATGGTGGATTCTCCCGGTATCTGCGTTTGTGGTGATTGCATTGATTCTGCTCTACCGGGCATATCGTCAACCGGAGGTTCATTCGCTGCTGGGACCAGAAGCGCCAATGGTGTCCGGCATACCGGACAGGTCGGGTATGCCCATGGCTGGCGAGCCCTTCCCGAAGCAGATACCCATGGCGGGCGCTCCTCCGATGGGCGGTGTAGTGGGCGCTGGCGGCGCGCCAGATAGTGGTTTCACTCTGGCTGCGTTGACCGCCAGCCAGCCGGAGCGATACCTGATTAAGACCGCCTCCATCACCCTGGAAGTGAAAGAGACAAAGGTTGCCATCGACCGGCTGACACAGTTGATCAAAGACCATAAGGGCTACGTATCTGACCTGCAGGAGTGGACGGACGAGCTGGGCAATCAGAGCGCCACGGTGACCTTCCGCGTGCCAGCGAGCCGCTTCGAGGACGCATTGAACGGGGTGAAAGCACTGGGTAAGGCATTGAGCGTGCAGGTGAACTCCGAGGATGTTACGGAGGAGTATGTGGATATCGACGCGCAGTTGCGTAATCTGAAGCGCACCGAGGAAAGGTTGTTAGGACATCTGTCGCGCACCGGTAAGCTGGCGGACACGCTGGCGGTAGAGCGAGAACTCAGCCGCGTCCGTCAGGAGATTGAAAGGCTGGAAGGGCGTTTACGCTTCCTATCGCACCGTGTGGCGTACTGTACGCTCAGTGTGACGCTCCGGCAGAGCGCGCGCACGCAACCGCTGGTTCCGCCGGAAACCTTCAGCACGGGCAAGGTGGCGTCCGACGCCGTACGTGCGCTGGTGGCGTTTGCGCAAACCCTCTGGGCGGTGGTTATCTGGCTGGCGGTGTGGGCAGTGGTATGGCTACCACTGGCGATTATCGGCTGGATGGGCTACCGCCGCTGGCGGCGAGTGTAGATGAAACCTTACACAAAGGCGCAGAGAACACAAAGGCGTTCATCCTCCGTGTCTCTGCGTCTTCGTGTGAAGATTTCTTCTTCCGTTATAGCACCTTCCCCGTGATACGCCGGTACGCCTCGCGGTATTTCTCGGAGGTCTTCGCCACTACCTCGTCCGGCAAGTTGGGCGCAGGGGGTGTTTTGTCCCAGCCGGTGGTCTCCAACCAGTCGCGCACGTACTGTTTGTCGAAACTGGGCTGCGAGCGACCGGGTACGTAATCGTCCACCGCCCAGAAGCGCGAGGAGTCGGGGGTCAATACCTCATCGATGAGCAGAATACGCCCATCCTTTTCACCGAACTCGAACTTGGTATCAGCGATGATAATGCCTTTCTGCGCAGCATCTTCCCGGGCGAAACGATATATCTCCACGCTCAGCCGAGCCAGCTCCCGCGCGACCTCGCCGGCAATCTGTACAGCCTGTTCGAGGCTGATGTTTTCGTCGTGTCCGACCTCCGCTTTGGTGGCAGGGGTAAAGATGGGTTCCTCCAGACGGTCGCTCTCGCGCAAACCGGCAGGCAAGGAGATGCCGTGCAAAACGACCGGCTTCTCTCTGCCACCTGCCTGCACATACTCCTTCCACAGCGACCCCGCCAGATACCCACGCACCACACACTCTATGGGGTACGGCTTTGCCTTGACCACCAGCATCGAGCGACCTTCCAGCATCTCGCGCACGCCAACGTCCACCTGACCGCCCGCTCGGGCAACTGCTTCTGCAATCGCGTCGATATCCGCGCTAATCAGGTGATTCGGCACGATATGCTCCGTTCGCCCGAACCAGTAGAGCGAAAGCTGTGTCAGTACGCGCCC
>VSSL01000563.1_pt1 | contig 11134 bp, 11 predicted proteins | sample 4557531 | NCBI WGS metagenome assembly VSSL01 (sample SAMN10986726, study PRJNA523729) | hot springs metagenome | isolation source: hot springs | place: India:Timba, Gujarat | collected 2018-05-31 | reverse complement strand
CATGGCGAAAACCTCTTCCAAGGGACGGCCTCGCTGACGCCGCAGCAGTGCTAGCGTCAGGGCGACGGCGGTGGGTGACCGTTCGGAAAGACGCCGAAACACCCCGTCGCACAGGCGGCTCTGCACCTGACATTGGGAGAGATCCTCCAAGAGTTTCGGCACCGACGAAATCCCGTCAAAATAGGTGCGCACCCACCGGTCCATGTCGGGATCTTCGGGAGGAGGCGGCCCAGTTTGGAAAGAGGAGACGATCGCACGGAGCCGCTGTGCCGCCTCCCTGCGGTTTTGAGGAAGCTCCGGGGCCGCCTGGGCTAAAGCTCGGATGAGCCCGTCGATTCGAAAAGTTTCCACGGAATGGGTGGCCAAGCCCAGGCGCACCGCGTGGACCCCGAAGACGTCATCGCCCGTCAGGGCGAGATACTCCGGATATCCGGGCGGACATTTGGAATAGAGCCATGCCGTGGCGCCCACATCAGGGAAAAACCCAATCCGCGTCTCCGGCATGGCCATATGGGTCGTTTCCGTGGCGACGACCACATCGGCTCCCGCCGCCAGCCCAAGGCCCCCGCCCATGGTCACGCCGTGGGCGATCACGACGACGGGTTTGGGAAACCGGTGAATGGCCAAATCCAAGGCGTATTCTTCACGGAAAAAGGCCTCCGCGCCCGGCCGGTCACCCTGCCGTACGAGAAGGGCGACGTGCTTGATGTCGCCCCCCGGCGCAAAAGGCCTTTGGACCGCTTCCGGTCATCACAATCAGGCGAAACCGGTCCTCCCGACGAACGGCGTCGAGAACTGCGGCCAGATGACGAACCATGTCGAGGGACAAGCTGTTCAGCGCCTCCGGCCGGTCCAACCGGACGTGCAGCATCGCGCCCTGCGTCTCAAGCTGCATATGATGAGGATGCCCGTAATCGGTGCCGATGTCCATGGGGCACAGACCTCCTCAGGCGATGGTCGTAGGCACTGCTTTGCGCTTGAAAACCCATTTAATCATTCCACACTCTTCCGTCACCGGCGCGGGGTTTCTTCGTGAGGCTTTCGGCGGCGGTTTCATTCTGCTTGCGCGACGTCGGTCGGATTGATAAGGTTTTCACACCGAGTGACGGCCCAATCTTCGTCCCCGTGCCCTCTTGCGTGCCCTGCTGTGCAGCGTTCTCAATCCTTTGTCGATCTCCTCTCCTTTCCGCGTTCCCCAGGTGTTCTCTTCGCCCCGTCGTGGCGATGCGCGTCGCTTCGTGCGGCCGTCACAGGCACGGCGTCACGCAAAGAATCTTGACGACAAACCATGGGCGGGAGGGAGACTATGCGACTGATCGTCATCGGACAGGCGCCCTTCGGGCGCGATTGCCTGCAGGCCTTGTTGGATCGGGGAGAAAACGTGGTGGGAGCCGTCACCGTGCCGGACGTTCCCGGGGCGAAAAAGCCGAACCCTTTTAAGGAACTGGCTGTGGAGCGAGACCTGCCGCTGATCCAGCCGCGGACACTCAAAGGACCCGACGTCCTGGAATGGGTGCGGGAAAAGAAGCCCGATCTTTTTGTTTTGGTCTTCGTCACGCAATACATGGGCAAGGACGTCATCGAAGCGGCCACACACGGCGGTATCAATTATCACCCCTCGCTTCTTCCGAAATATCGAGGCGGCAGTGCCATCGCTTGGGCTCTCATCAACGGAGAACGGGAAACGGGGGTGACCGTTCATTACATCGACGACGGGGTCGATACCGGGGATATCGTCCTGCAGGAAGCCGTCCCCATCGACCCTGAGGACACCACCGCAAGCCTGTATTTCAACAAACTTTATCCCTTAGGGGTGAAGCTCGTCCCCGAAGCCGTCCGCCTCATCCGCGAGGGCAAAGCGCCACGCATCCCCCAGGATCCGCGCCTGGCGTCCTTCCAGCCGGCCTTAAAACCGGAACACGCCGGCATCGACTGGAGACAGACGGCCCGAACCGTTCACAACCTCGTTCGGGGAGCTTTTCCGGTGCCCGGAGCCGGCACACGGTGGCAGGGGAAAAATCTGACGATCTTGGAATGCGCCCTCTTACCCGAGGAATCGTGGGAAAAGCCGAAGCACGCGCCGGGAGAGATTCTCGAACTCGGGGAGGAGGGCTTTACGGTCCAAACAGGCATGGGGCGGATTTTGGTCAAAAGGGTCCAGAGCAAAGAGGCCGGGAAGGTGGGGGCCGCCGATTTTGCGAAAGCCCATGGGCTCCGGCTGGGAGACATCCTTGAGTCCGTTCCCTGTGCACTGTGAAAACTTGTTCGGGACGGGGTCGGCATAGGGCTGCCCTGTTTCGCCACAGGGTGATCTCTTGACCGTTCAAATAAGAATGATTACTAAAATTGATGTTTAGATCAAAATCCGAACTTATTGAAAGCAAAGGAGGACGAAATCATGGAGCATGAGATGGTGAGATTGCCCTTGATCGGTGACCGCGCGCCGGAGTTTACGGCCAAGACCACCCAGGGAGAAATCCATTTCCCGAGGGATTTTGAAGGAAGTTGGGTGGTATTTTTTTCCCATCCGGCGGATTTTACGCCGGTCTGTACTACCGAATTCATGACGTTCGCCGCCAAGCAGGACGAGTTTGCCAAACGCAACTGCAAACTCCTAGGCCTCTCCATCGACAGTCTCTACGCCCACATTGCGTGGCTTCGGACGATCAAGGAAAAAATCGATTACAAGGGAATGAAAGACATTGAGGTCACCTTTCCGGTCATTGAAGACCTTTCAATGAAAGTGGCCAAGGCGTATGGAATGCTCCAACCGGGAGCGAGCAACACCCAGGCCGTGCGGGCCGTCTTTATCATCGACCCAAAAGGCATTATTCGAGCCATTCTCTATTACCCTCTTTCCAACGGCCGGAATGTGGATGAAGTTTTGCGGCTCCTGATCGCCCTGCAAACAACGGACGCCCACGGGGTGGCCACACCGGCGAACTGGCAGCCCGGAGACGACGTGATTGTGCCGCCGCCGGCATCCTGCGGCGTGGCTAAGGAACGCAGCGAAACCCCAGGACCCGACGTGACCTGCTTGGATTGGTTCATGTGTCTTAAGAAGTGCCCGCCCGTGGAATAAAGACAGTGGATCTGTGGAACCCTTGAGCGTTTGCCCCGCGGGTCATCGGGCCTGCGGGGTTTTTTCGTCTCGTACGGTCAGGTGATCGTGGTTCCAAAAGGTGGATTGGGACTTCGGGTGGCTGCGGGAGGGGCATTGGGGGATGCTGCAGATGGGGCAGTTGGGATCTTGGCACGGGTCGATGTGCACGAAGACTTCGGCCGCGCCTTTGAAATGGACGCGAAACAGATTCTCCAATTCGGCCACTTCCCGATGGGCTTCCACAAGGGGCAGAAAGCGCGGCAGAATCAGGTGAAAATCCACGTAAATGTGCCGTCCCGAACGCCACGCGCGCAATCTGTGGATGTCGATCCACAGGTTTTTTCGATTGCGGCTGAGCAACTGGGAGATTTCATCCAGGAGTTCGGGGTCTGAAGCGTCCATAAGGCCGGCGAAGGATTCCTTGAGAAGTGATCGGCCGGAAAAGAGAATCTGCACCCCGACGAGGGCCGCCACGGCGCCGTCGATCCAGTACCAGCCGCTGAGCCGGACCAGGATGAGCCCTAAGACGACCGCCATCGACGAGAGGCAATCCGTCATAATGTGTTTGCCGTCGGCGACCAGGGCTAGGGACCGTGTGCGTCGGCCCACGCTGATGAGAAAGAGCCCGAGCGTGCCGTTCACGGCGCTGGTTGCGAGAACGAGCCATAGACCCAGGTCCAAATTGGGCAGAGGATGTGGACGGCTGATCTGCTGCCATGCGCTCCAAAAGATGCCGAAAGCGGCGACGACGATGAGGGCGCCTTCGAAACCGGCGGAAAAGTATTCCACTTTGCCGTGGCCGTAGGGGTGTTCCGCATCGGGCGGCTTGGCGGCAAGGAGAATGCTCCACAGAGCGAAGGCGCTGGCGATGACGTTGACGATGGATTCCAAAGCATCGGAAAGCACCGCGGCGGAACGGGTGATGTGGTAGGTGAAGAATTTGAGGGCCATCAAGAGAATACCGACGGTGAGGGACAGGAGGATGGCCTTCAAACGAGTGCGTTGGGCGGGATCTTCCATAGGCATAGGTGTTGGCCTCGAAGCGGGTGCAAAGGCGGATGCAGGCGTCGAAATCCGCCTCCGAAAAACCGCCGGGACGTTATCACGGAACGGGAAAAAACAAAAGTCGGGCCATGCCCTCACGTCGGAGCCGAGCTTGACCCGTCCTCGCCCCTGTGTTAAGTGCGCTATGCCTTCCGGGAAAGGTTTCAAAAGCTTTGAGCGCGCCGGAAAATGCAAAGAGAGGCACAGCGTGCACGAAATGGCCATCGCCCAAAGTGTTCTGGATATCGTTCTCGATGAATGCCGCCTCCACGGCATCGTCGTCGTGGAGCGCATCGCCGTGCAGGTGGGGGCGTTGGCGGCCGTGGTGCCGGAAGCCTTGACTTTTTGCTTTCAGGTGGTGGCGCAGGGGACCCCGGCCGAGAAGGCCGTGTTGGCCATCGAAACCGTTCCCGTGGTGATGCATTGTCCCCTGTGCGGGGGAACTTTTTCGAAATGGAAGATCGCCTGGACGAGTGCCCTCAATGCGGTCCGGTGGTGTCCGGCCTTTCGCTTGTCAGCGGTCGCGAAATGACGGTCATGTCCATCGAAGGACGCGGGAAAGACGACGGAGCGTGACAAAATGGCGGAGATCAAGGTCCCCGTGGTTCGAAACATTCTGGAAGCGAACGAACGGCTGGCGCGCGAAAACCGAAAACTTTTCGACGAAAAGAAAATCTTGGTTCTCAACCTCATGAGTTCCCCCGGGGCCGGAAAAACCTCGGTTTTGGAGCGGACGGCGGAAGCCCTCCAGGGGCGGTACACCATGGCCGTCATCGAAGGGGACATCCAATCGTCCTATGATGCTGAACGGCTGCAGCGTAAAGGCGTGCAGGCGGTGCAGATCAACACGGACGGCGCCTGCCACCTGGACGGCAACATGATCCGAACGGCTCTGGAAAGCCTAAACCTGGACCCTGTGGACGTGCTCGTCATCGAGAACGTGGGAAACCTCGTTTGTCCCGCCGAATTCAACTTGGGCGAACACGAAAAGGTGATGATCCTCAGCGTGGCCGAAGGGGACGACAAGCCGCTCAAGTACCCGCTCATGTTTCAGATTTCATCGGTGCTCCTTGTCAATAAGACGGATCTTTTGCCCTACGTGGACTGCGACCTCGACGCCATTCATGAACGGGCGAGGCAACTCAATCCCACCCAAAAGATCTTCGATATTTCCTGTCGGACGGGGGAAGGGCTGGAAGCGTGGACGGCGTGGCTGGAAGCCCGAATTCGGGAGCACAAAGGCCTGCCCTAGACTCGGATCCTCCGATTGTGCGCCGCATCGGGATCCGCGTGGAAGGAATTGTCCAAGGGGTCGGCTTTCGTCCTTTCGTCTATCAGGCGGCCCGCCGATGGGCGCTGAACGGCTGGGTCCGAAACGATGCGACGGGCGTGGAGATCGAGGTGGAAGGAGCCGCCGGTGCGGTGGAAGGCTTTCTGAAAACGCTCCGATGCGAGGCCCCGCCCCTATCCCGCATCCGTTCCGTCCTGGTTTCGGAAAAACCCCTTCAGGGTCTCTCGGGATTTCACATCCTTGCGAGCGACGCTTCCCTCCTTCGCACGGCGCTCGTTTCCCCGGATACGGCCGTCTGTGATGACTGTGTTCGGGAACTTCTCGATCCGAAGGACCGGCGTTACCGCTATCCTTTCATCAACTGCACCAATTGCGGCCCCCGTTATACCATCATCCGTGACATCCCTTACGACCGAAACAAGACGACCATGGCGCGGTTTTCCATGTGCGCCGCGTGCCGGGCCGAATACGAGGATCCGGCCAACCGACGGTTTCACGCCCAGCCCAACGCCTGCCCCGTGTGTGGTCCTCACGTATGGTTGGAAGACGCCGCAGGCCGGATCCTGGCCGAAAGGGATGAGGCCGTGCGGGAAGCGGTCCGGTATTTGGAACAAGGGCGCATTGTCGCGGTGAAAGGGCTCGGCGGTTTTCATCTGGCCGTTCACGCTGCGGATGAAGAAGCGGTCGCTCGACTTCGGCGCCGAAAGATTCGGGAAGAAAAACCCTTTGCCGTGATGTTTCGGGATCTGGATGCCGTGCAGGCCGTATGCCTTGTGGAGCCGGAAGAAGAACGGCTGATCCTTTCGAAGGAACGGCCCATTGTTTTGGTCCGAAAGCGAGGCCATGGGTTTCCTTCGATTTCATCCATTGCGGCGTCGGTTGCCCCGCGGAACGCCTTTCTCGGGGTCTTTCTTCCCTACACCCCCCTCCATGTGCTGCTTTTTGAGGACTGCGCCTACACGGCCCTGGTGATGACCAGCGGCAATCGAAGCGATGAACCCATCGTCACGGAAAACGACGAGGCGCGAGTCCGCCTGGCCGGCATCGCCGATTTTTTTTCTCATGCATAACCGCGACATCTACATACGTTGCGATGATTCGGTCACGCGGGTCCTCACCGGCGGGGTGATGCCCGTGCGCCGCGCCCGCGGCTACGTGCCCGTTCCGGTTCGGCTTGCCCGTTCGGGCCCTGTGGTTTTGGGAACAGGAGCCGAACTCAAAAACACCGTGTGCCTCACTCGGGATCGAGACGCCTTTATCAGCCAACACATCGGCGATTTGGAAAATCAGGAAACCCTTCGCGCTTTTGAAAACACCATCGAGCACCTCCAAAGAATCTTGGACGTCCGCCCTGTCTTGATCGTCCACGACCTGCATCCCGACTATCTGAGCACCCAATGGGCGGAAGCCGTTGCGGAGCCTTTCCCGGAAAAGGCGATGGAAGGCGCATGGAGGCACGGGACGGCGAGCCCCCCTCCGCTGTATCGGATCGGGGTGCAGCACCACCATGCCCATATTGCCTCGGTGTTGGCCGAAAGGCATGTGGACGGTCCGGTGTTGGGGGTGGCTTTGGACGGGACCGGCCACGGAACCGACGGAACCGCGTGGGGCGGCGAGTTTCTCTATGTCCACGGAGCGGTGTGCCGTCGGCTGGCACGATTTTCCCATCTGTTTCTTCCCGGAGGGGATCGGGCGGTCAAGGAACCATGGCGCACAGCCCTGGGCGCCTTGTGGCTTCTCGCCGGCGATGCGGTGGAAGAGCGCTACGGCCATTTTACGAACCGCTGGCCCGAAAGGGAGCGCCGCGCGGTCCTTCAGATGCTTCGACGGGGAGTGCATACGCCGCGCACCTCTTCCTGCGGGCGGCTCTTTGATGTCATGGCGTCACTGTGCGGGGTTCGACATCGAATCCATTATGAAGGCCAAGCCGCCATCGAATTGGAGCAATCCATAGAGGAAGACCCGGGGGCTTACAGGGCCGAACTGGGGCGAGACGGAGACCTGTGGGTCGTGGACAGCCGCCCTTTGGTGGCCGAAGCAGCGGAGGATCTCATCCGAGGCTGCCCCCCCGGAGCGGCGGCATGCCGTTTTCACAACGGGATTATTCAGGCGGTGGGACGTCTTTTGGAAATCCTTGCTGAAGAAACGGGGCTTCGAAGCGTCGCTTTGAGCGGCGGCGTGTTCCAGAATGCCTACATCGGCACGGGGCTCTTGAACCTTCTCAGAAAGGCGGGCTGGGACGTTTTGGTCCACGAAAAGGTGCCGCCGAACGATGCGTGCATTTCCCTGGGACAGGCTTACATCGGCCGGTGCGTCCTGGAACGGTTGGTCACAAGAGGCTGATCCTGCCTAAGGCCTCGCCCGACTCTTCGTCGCATGGAGATCGACACCGACCCTTCCCGGGCTGAGATCGCCCTCGATATGGGAGGATAAAAGACACCTATGGCCTTGAAATATATTGATGAATTTCGGGACGGCGATTTAGCGCGACGTCTCCTGATGCACCTCAGGAAGCGTTGCGCAGACGCGGGTCCCATGCGCTTCATGGAAATTTGCGGGACTCACACCGTGGCGATTTTCCGTTCGGGGTTGCGCCCCCTTTTGCCGTCCGTTGTGGAGCTTGTGAGCGGGCCGGGGTGTCCCGTGTGTGTGACCGCGAGCGAAGACATCGACAAGGCGGTGTGGTTCGCCTCCCAGCCCGGGGTGGTGACGGCCACCTTCGGCGATCTGCTCCGCGTGCCGGGATCCCACACGTCCTTGGCGGAGGAGAGGGCGCGAGGGGCCGATGTGCGCATGGTCTACAGCGCCACGGACGCCGTGGATATGGCTCGGGAGCATCCCGATCGCCATGTGGTCTTTATCGGGATCGGTTTCGAAACCACCGCGCCTACGGTGGCCGCGGCGATGGTCATGGCGGATCGGTTGGGGTTGGAGAACTTCTCGGTCTTTTCCGTTCATAAACTCCTTCCCCCGGCCATGGAGGCTCTCCTGTCCTCGGGAGAACTCCGTCTGGACGGGTTCCTCTGCCCCGGCCATGTGACCACGGTCATCGGCGCCAAGGCCTATGAAGACGTAGCGCGCCGCTATAGGATGCCGTGCGTGGTTACAGGATTCGAACCCTTGGACATCCTCCAGGGGCTCCTCATGCTTGCGGAACAGCATGCGTCCGAGGATGCACGCGTCGAAATCCAATATCGGCGAGGGGTTACCTGGGATGGCAACACCGCCGCGCAAGACCTCATGGCCCGAGTGTTCCGGCCGGCCGACGCCGTTTGGCGGGGGCTGGGGCCCATTGCGGGGTCGGGTCTGGCGATTCGGGACGAATGGGCCCGCTTTGACGCCTCCAAACGTTTCAGTGTCCCGAGACTCAGTGTGCGGGAAGACCCGGCGTGCCGATGCGGCGATGTGTTGCGCGGGGCGCTGCGCCCGCCGGCCTGCCCCCTTTTTCGCAAAGTGTGCACTCCGCAAAACCCAAAGGGCCCCTGCATGGTTTCCAGCGAAGGCACCTGCGGTGCCTATTTCAAGTATCACTACAACGGCCCCGATCCGGACGTGGAAGAAAAATACTAGGACGTGCTGGAAAGCCCCATGGTGAGTAAACTCATTCAGCGGTTCGAAGGATGTGCGCTCCAGGTTCTGATGGTCATGATGGCCATCGTTTTGACGGCCACCATCGTGGACCTGGCATGGCTGCTGTGGTTGGATTTTTCAAAACCACCCTATTTCATCCTGAGCGTCGACGAACTCTTGGAACTCTTCGGCCAGTTCCTGCTCGTGCTTATCGGACTCGAGCTTTTGGAAACCGTACTCAAGACGTATGCGACGCCGCACCAGCCGCATTTCGAAGTGGTCATCAACGTGGCCGTCATCGCCGTAGCGCGTAAGATCATTATTCTGGATATCAAGAAAGAGACGCCGCTGAGCCTCATCGGGCTCGCGGCCATCGTCCTGAGCTTGGCGTGTGCCTACTACCTGATGAAAAGAGGCTACAGAGAAATCGTGTCGCCTAGGACGGAGCGGGATGCACGCTAGATCGGGTGCGGAGGACAGGCCCCCGCAAGGGGATGGCCACGAAGTGAGCTGTAAGGGGCGGGAGAGGGAAAAACGCGTGAAGGAAGAGCAGGTTCTGTTGGATCACGGGAGCGGAGGACGGGCAACCCACGAGCTTATCCGGCGGGTGTTCGCGCCGCTGTTGGGGAACCCTTTCCTTGAGGCCATGAACGACAGTGCGGTCATGGACCTGCCCGGGCAGCGACTGGCCCTCACCACCGATTCCTACGTCGTGGATCCCCTTATTTTTCCCGGCGGTGACATCGGATCTCTGGCCGTCCACGGAACGATCAACGACCTGGCCATGAGCGGCGCCCGGCCTTTGTACCTCACGGCGGGGTTCATCCTCGAAGAAGGGCTGGATATGGCACTCCTGCAGGCCATCGTCCGCTCCATGGCCGAGGCGGCCCAAGCGGCCGGCGTGGCCGTAGTGGCGGGAGACACCAAAGTGGTTCCTCGGGGGAAGGCGGACAAGCTCTTCATCAACACGGCAGGTGTGGGGATCGTTCCTCCGGGCCTTTCCGTGGGAGGACAGAACGCGCAACCCGGTGACGCGGTGCTCATCAACGGAACCATCGGCGACCATGGCACGGCCGTCCTCTGCGCTCGCGAAGGCCTTTCCATGGAAGGGGATATCCGAAGCGATTCGGCACCGCTCCATACCTTGACAGGGGCGCTCTTGCAGGCCTGCCCCCGCGTGCATGTCTTCCGGGACCCCACAAGAGGGGGTGTGGCCACCACACTCAACGAAATCGCCCGGCAGTCCCAGGTAGGCATCCGACTTTTCGAGGAAACCCTCCCGATTCGGCCCGACGTGGCGGGAGCGTGCGAAATCCTGGGGCTGGAGCCGCTCTACATGGCCAACGAAGGTAAGGTCTTGGTGGTGCTGCCCCGACAGGATGCCGAAAGGGCTTTGGAGGTCATGCGGCGTCACCCCCTAGGCCGGGAAGCGGCCGTCATCGGGGAAGTATTGGCCGAGGACCCAGGCCGCGTCGTGCTGAAGACTCGCATCGGGGGCCACCGCATTGTGGATATGCTGCGCGGGGAACCTCTGCCCCGGATTTGTTGAACCCATGCACCCATGCCCTATACAAAAGTCGGGAGCGGGCTTGTCGGCCTTTTCCCTTACGGGCTAGACTCCCAGGAAAGACGTGGCGTCATCAAGGCACAAGGGAGGGGCCGTGGGGATTCACTGGCTGACCGGGAGAGGGCGAGGGTTCCGCTGCGGCGTGTGCGGTCATGAGATCGACGGCCTGGGGTCCGGGATTGGCGTGTGCGCCCGATGCCTCGTCCATGACTGGGACCGGGCCCGCCCTTTGGTGGACGCGGTCCACCGAAAATCCCGATCCCGTTTTCTCTTGCCTGTGGAAGCGCCGAAGGCTCGGATCGGAGCCCAGTGCACTCTGTGTCATCACCGGTGCCGGATGCAGGCCGGAGAAGCCGGCTATTGCGGGATTCGCACCGGGGACGTGGAAAGCCTGCGCCACGACGGGCGCCTTCGTGCTCTGGTCTCGTACTACCACGATCCGCTGCCCACGAACTGCGTCGCCGATTGGGTATGCGCGGGGGGGGACCGGGGCCGGCTATCCACGCTACAGCAAGGCCAAAGGCCCGGAGGTGGGTTGGTACAACCTGGCGGTCTTTTT
>VSSL01000562.1_pt1 | contig 11144 bp, 13 predicted proteins | sample 4557531 | NCBI WGS metagenome assembly VSSL01 (sample SAMN10986726, study PRJNA523729) | hot springs metagenome | isolation source: hot springs | place: India:Timba, Gujarat | collected 2018-05-31 | reverse complement strand
TTTTTTTGGAGTACCTCCTGCAATTGGTCTGACATTAGCTGCTATAATCTCGAGATTAGGATCGAAATTACCTATTTTAAAACGTCCTGCATTTACATTGACATTATAGTTTTCTCCAATATCAGATGCTACAATCTTTAGATCTCCTGCAGAACTGCCAGGCCCGAGATTTAAATCAGAATCGGCAATATACACAAGACCATTACACGAAGACGAAATACAGACTACTTCCGTGCCTTTTGGAATTACTTTGATTTCTGCAGTAGAATTAAACACTGAAATATACCCTGAGGCTTTTTCTCCTACTATTTTCTGACCTGTCGTAGGATTGGATACTGTGACTCCATCTTCAGTAGACAATTGAATAATCTGGAAATTTGATGGTGAATCAGTTTTGATTTGGATTTGCCTTTCAAGTGATAAATTTTGATATTTATAGCTTAATGTAACATTATACAAAACCGAATTATCTATAAAAAAATAGACAGCAATTATTATTAATAAAATTGGTACGCCAAAAATAGCTGAAAGATAAAAAACTACCTTTTTTTTACCATGCAACTTAAATTGGTCCTTTGCAGAGTTTGATGTACTGCTCAGTATATTGTTTGAAAATGTCTTTCGTTGAGTAAAAGTTCGATTTGATTTACTAAATACACTTTTGATTCTTGCAAGCAAACTCCGTCTTTCCAAAGAGACTCTTCTTTTTATTAATACACTGCCATAATTTTGGTGCACCGATACAGAATCAGCCGCTCGTCTTGATTTTATTTGTCTAATATTTCTAATACGTGTAGAAGATGATTTTAAAAATCTGGATAAAGATGCTCGCTCATTGTTCATCATTACACCAATATCAAATAAATATTTATTTACTATATATCTCTACCGTTTTTTAGTAAATCCTCACCTTCGAAAAATTTTATATTACCTGTATTATTTTTTGATCTACGTCTCCTTTTTGGAGGTATTTGCAACTCTTGAGATTTGCTATTCTCTGAAATATTTTCTTGCGGCACAACAAATGAGATGATTTGATCGGTATTCTCGTTATTTTCGTCATTCACATTATTCTTGTCTTTACTTTTCAGTAGTTCTCTATTAAGACTTTTTGTAGTCATCTGCTCTACTACTGGTCTTCGCAAATCATTGCTAGGCAAATCAATAGTCAATTGGGGTGTACCCGAGGCAATTGTTGTTGTATCCGAAGTGTCATCAAGACCAACTAAATCAGTTCTTTCGATATCTGAGATTGAAACGACTTTTGTTTCACTTATATCTTCAGGATTTTCATCAATATCCGAAGCTTCAAGCTCTGGAATTTCTGGTGTATAGTAAATTCTGCTTTGATTTTTCTTTAGCAATTCAAACTTTTGTTTTTGTACTTTTTCCCATAATTCATCATTTACTTCTCCTAGTCTTTTTACAACGACAAAACCAACCTTTTGAGCTAATTTTACTCCATTATCATCTAAAGTTACTAAAATTAATAATTTATTCGATTTATCAATAACTCTCTTTAGTAACTTAAGAGTTGATATAGAGGTAAAAATAGACGCGCGATCTGGCACAACAAGACATACACGTTCAGATTTAGCATTCAAAATTTTTTCGATTATAAAAGTTATTTCGTTATCTGTATCTATAAATATTTTTGCAGAATCCATATACGCTATTTATTAATGTTGTCTAACTCTACTGTGAATCGTGCAATACTTAAAGGTGTAACATCCTCAACCGAAGTAAATAAATTATTTGGATCTATAATACCATATAAATCCGTAGGATAAAGATAACTTATCTTTGGTGACCGATTGAATGGCAATTCTTTAGTCCAAGGAAACTCTATTAAATTTGTTTTGATTTCTGGTAACAAACTCCCACCTCCACATAGATAAATACGATGTGGAAAACCAGAAACAAGAGGTAAAAATTCTTCTAGTCCAATAGCTACTTGAGTAGTCCAAAACGGAACATCTTTCATCAATGCATTCTTAACATCTTGCACGCGACCTTGAGCTAACTCGCCTTTCGAATACTTTATTTTAAATTCTTCCGCTTCATTTAAGGTCAAATTCAAATCTGCTGCAATTCTTTTTGTAAAAACACGACTACCAAAGGCAACCATATGAGTACCAACTACGACCCCATTCTGAATGACTGCTATATCAGTCGTACCTCCACCAATATCTATAATAATACCGGAAAAAGAAGAACTTCTAGCTCCATTAATAGCCCTAGCAATTGCAAAAGGTTGTGGAGTAATATTAATTAGTCGCACACCAATTGAATCAGTGATACTTCTTAGGTAGTTCACATGTAAAACAGGAGCAAAAGTACAATAAAACTTAATTTTTGCTTCTACTCCAGTCATACCAATGGGGTCCTCGACACGAAAACTATCTATTTCAGCATCTACAATAATATAATTAAGCATTTCTAAATTTTTTAATTCACCTGTGGTATCGCCTACTTGATTAAACACAAGCTTTTGAGCTTCCTTATAAGCTTCCGGTAAAATCTTCTCTGCAATAAGATCTATTTCATCCTTATCAATCGATTGACTAGGATTATTACGAATATATCTAGCTTCAACCATAACACCTTTAACAAGTTCACCAGCAATGCCCATTATTGCACCTTCAAATTTCTTTGTTTGTAATTTCTGAATAGTGTCGTAAATAGTTTCAATTACACGACGAATACTAGTCACAGTACCATTTTTCATCGCAGTATTATGTTGACGTGCTCTCAAATACTCCAAAACCTCAATATTACTATCTACTATTTTATAAACTATGACTTTTAAATATTCAGTACCGATATCAAGACATAAATATCTTTTATTTGAATTGTCAGTCTTATTTAATTGAAACATTTTCAAAGCTCTGTAATATAGTTATACAAATTCATTATAGTGTCAATCATTGGTGCATGCTGACCAGAGACCTCGTTTATTTTCCCGAGCTTTCTTTTCTGCTTCTCTTAATTTATCAACATATTTAACATTTGGTGGTATAGTCAATAAACGAGCATATCCTTCTTCAAGAATGATTTCGTTAACCATACGTCCATCCTCTAAATAAACATATCTTAATTTACGACCATATTTGTCTGTATCCGTAACATCAGACTCTAGTCTTAGTTTTTTTCCTAAAACTAAATTTCTATTGAACTCAGAAGCTTCTTTACCGTAACATTCTATAGGAGTATCTGGTTTGACCGATTCAGGAGTATCTATACCGATATAACGAATCTTTAGACGTTGACCATTATTTTCAACTTCTATGGTATCCCCATCAATCACTTTGGTGGCGATATAAAAATTATCTGAATAAGCTACAGAATCATTAAGGATTGTGTTTATCTGATCAGTAAAAAATAAGCAAATATTGCTGATAAAAATGTCAATACACTTACAAAAAAGGCTACATAACTTACCTGTGACTTTTTATTTAATAATTTTTTGATTAAACGAGTATTAACCCTTTCCATTCAAAACTTTTTCTAGAATATCTAAAGCATTATTATAGTCAAAAGCGAAATGCACTTTTGAATTTTCTAGTAATGTAGCAAATTTGACAGCGCTATCCTGACTTTCTAATCCAATGACATCTGATTTCATCACTTTGACATCAGGCGGATATTGTAAGATATAGGCTTCTCTTTCTTTTATATTCACCTTTATTTTTTGACCACTCAGATTAATTACTCGGTATTTTACTATATCGGGTAATAACTTATTTTTATGTATTTTGGGATTAAACAAAATAAGTTCCTCCAGCCCTTTTTGAAAAGGGATTAAACTTTTAGATAAATGCATGAGTAAAATAAAAGCAGGATAGTCACAAACAATAGTACTAGCAAAACTTAGATAATTAATCGTATTAATCAATTTACCCTCTAATACTGTAATCTTATCTTTAAAGTCTAATATATAAGTAAATAGTTTATGGTGTCTAGAATCAATTCTTGCAACCTGCACTTCGGTCGATAAGCCTAAGGTTGATATAAGGCATACTGTAGTTTTACCGTATCCAAACTCTCCAACCTTATACAATTTTGGGGTGGACTCATCAATCATGATCATAATAAAATAGACACATATACTTGCTACCTACTTTTACGCAATTGTCGCAACATTTTCATAAGTAATACTACAAACCATGTTCTAACTGTATCAGATGAACCATTGACATAGTTTTGAGCTTGACTGATTTGGTAAGCTGTCGGTTTGAACCCAGCAGAAATCATATCCCCGATAATTTTCACTGGATCAGCAGGCTTATTTGTAACTTGACCTTGCGGGACATTAGTTTGCACCTGACCTTGTACACCCGGTACAACACCAGTATTATTTTGTTGATTATTACTCCCTAAAGAATTAAAAGCATCACCATACTCTACCTGATGGTACCGTCGCTGTTGCAGATCCGGCTGTAGATTAGGATTTATTTCATTGATACTGCGTCCTGCTGGGTTAAAACCTTCTATATTATTTGGTTGCATAATTTTAGTAATATCAAATATATATCTCTTTAAGCATTTTTTCTAACTCACGCTTCTGAGTGGCTCGCTTCTCTGTCAGCTTTCTTCTCTACTTTTTTCCTCACTTTGCCTATGCCTATCTCCAGTTTAATAAGATTATTGCCAGATACAAACACACTTCGAATAAATCCTTTGTTTCGTTTATTACTAAAAAGCTGTATTAGCTTATCAATTTCATTTGATTGTAAAAGTAATTTACGACGTTGAGGTGATGTACCGTGAGATTTTAATATCAAATTCTCAACAAACACTTCATGATCTATAATATTCACGACTGCATCGCGAATTTCGAAGTTGTAATTCTTGAAATCACGTACATCACTGCCTTGTAGCACTATTCCAGCTGTAAATATATATTCGGAAGCATATTTGTGCATTGCATGCTTATTGACTTTTAGGACTTTTTTGGTGACAAGCACAATTTATAAAATTAACATTTGTAAAACTAACCTTATAGAGATGTAACTGCGAATTTAAAAACTATATTATTACTCAAACCATAGACATATTTTTCATCTGATGACAAATCAATTTCTTTAAGATTGCTGAAGTTGATTCTATCTGAGCCCCTAAACTTATATGACCCAAGAAATCTAAGCTTTTTTTGAGCGTCAAGATCTCTATCAAATACAACTATCCGTTCATTAGCAGGATCGGTGATATACAATCGATTTATCACACCAGGAGCAGGATCTCGTGGAGGCGTGATTGCTAATTGTAGATCCCCGCGTAAAGGCAATATAGCAATACCTAAACCCCCAAAACTGTTTATAGGCTCGACACTCCCTGTATAAAATTTCCTCAACGTACCATCATTTGACATTTCATATATACTGCCATCTACCCATATATCTGTCACATTAGGACCAAAACCTGAATCCTTATTCCACACATCAGGTTTACTGAGACCATCACCTACTCTCTGGTATCTGAGAACTTTTCCTTCAGCAGGAACTAATGTGTATATATATACCACATCTCCCGCTAGATAAGTAGCTATTTCTTTTACTCCTTTTCCTGCATCACGTAATGCCGAAAATTTACTAAATGACCGTGTCTCAAGATTAAGAATAACTATGCCTATTTGCTCGTCCACAATATAACAACTTTTTTGTATACATGAAATATGACTCAAAGCCCTCAAATCAGGATCTTTAGCAAAGACATCAAACTGTTGTGTAGCTGAATTTGAAACTAGAACTTGTGAATTTGCTCTATCAAGGGCATAAATGGTATTTCCTACCCTAGAAAAGTCAACAATATCTACATTAGGTATATTTGTAGCAGAAAATACTTCATCCATCTTAGTAATAGGCGTAACTTTATACACAGAATCCTCCAGTTGGGTGACATTTGTCTGCATTTGCTTAATATATAGATCGTCCTTAAAACCTTGTGCACTAGCGGATTCTAAGAGACTGCGAAATTCTACTAATTTTTGATTAAACTCATCTACTTGATAAGCTGCTGCTAATTGATTTAATGCTGAATATCTCAGCTCAATCTCATTCCTTAAATTTGCGTCATTACTACTATTATTGTTTGAATCAACGTTATTTTTTTGATCATAGGCTTGATTATTTTGAGAAAAATTCACTCCAGAAAAAATAAGATACACTGAAGATATCAAAAAATAACAATAAACACATACTGCAACTGTACTTTCGTAGGGCTAACCTGAAAACGCTTAAATCTCGGTGAATTACTACCATATATTGTCTTAAATACAGTATCTACAACGTTTGAAGACACAGTCATCAAAAATTGCCATATTTTCATCAATATCTCTCTCAGATAAAAAACTACTTTTCGTAAAACGCCATTTGTATTCACATTACTTAAAAGATTACTTATAGATGATTTCAGGTTATTGGTCTTATTATCGGATTCTGCCACACTCTTATTGATAAATACTTTTTCCTTTGCTTCTTCTAATACGGATGCTTCACCATTCGCTTTTACTTCTTCTACACGATCAATCACTGCATCTAAACTAGATTCGGTATCGTCTATTTGATAATCTAAAAGAAATATTGGGTATTCTGGTATTTTTTCTTCCAATACATAAGCCTCAATATTATCGTCTTCGGCTCGCACAAAATCATTGTATGAAATGGCAAATATATCACCGAGCTCGGCAGTACCACTTCCAAAAAAACTGCGGTTTAATTGCTTTATTTAATAATATAGAACTTTCTCCACGATATATACGCACATTCAAATCTCCGTCTAACCACACATAAAACACTCCATCACGAAAAGCGATCATGCAAACACTGTAATCTACATCATCTACTGGATAGCCGAGATTGATCAAACGTGACGCTAAACTATCACCCGAGTCAAATATAGATTTTTTCATTCTTTCCAAAATATCTGCATCGTTTGCTATAAAGAATGCTTCCAATTGCTTTAAAGCAAACTCCAAATGATCTTCCAAAGACGATATATTACTAGTATATATGCTAGCTACTACAAAAACCTCATAATTCGTCGGCCTGAAAATATTTATAGCTAAAAAAAGTATCCTTTTGTAATCTTGTATTAAATATAACAGGAAATATTTTATTTTGATCAATTTCACCTGCCATTTGTAATTTATGTATAATTTACAGTAATACTAAAACAATTACAAATAGCAAGATCTGTACGAATAAATAGATATAGGTAGCCACTTTCACTACACTATCAGCTGGCGTACTAACTTTCTTTTGTAAAATCGAAATCTGCCGTAACTGCAGTACTGACAAAATCAGTATATATATGAAAAAGCATACTACGGCGGATGTGAATAAAAGGCCACCTAAACTATCTGGATTTGCTAGTAATTCTTCGAGTTTTCCTAGATTCATAATTATCTAATTTTTACCTTGAATATTCTTTACTACAATAGCGACATCCATGATAAAATCACGGATTTTATAAGCTTTTGGAACATTGCTCAAATTAAACAGCGTCCCTCCAGAAGCTGTCAATAAAGTCAAATCACCCATATCAAATATTGATTGCAGAATGCCCACTTGAGAATCTTTAAGGTCTTGAATTTCAAGTACAGGAGTGCTTTCGATATGAGTAGAAAATATGTTCTCAAAATCTATGTCAATAAATCTCTCTGTTGTTAATATATTAATATTATAAAACCACTGAAAAAATATATTAAAAATACCTGTTAATGTATAAGACACCCATCCAATCAATATTATAGCCCACCATTTTGTATTAAAAAAGGCTTCGATATTAAAAAAATTGTTTAGAACATTATTATCCAGATATAAAGTTATTTCCTTAATCAAAAACGGTAATATAAATACAAACAAGTGAAGCAGCAAGTTAATCACCAATATTACCTTATGTTCACGAATAAAAAGTAAAATGTACTCGTCTTTATTTTGCCCATCAACAAATATATTCGAAGGAAAAGAAGCTAGTGAAGTCCAACCTCCAACTTTCTTTAATTGGTTAGGATAAACTAAACATACAGAGGCATTATTCTCAGAGCTAGGTTTTGTTTTTAGATTGTCCACTAGAGTACGTATAATTATAGCATATTTCTTCGAGCTAATCGTGTATAATATAAATCGTAACTAAAACTCTTTTACTCTACTTTTTTAAACACAAATTCTGTACTGTAAATATAATCATTAAATGGAGTAACGTCATTAAAAATAGCTCGAAAATCCCAACCCGTCAAAGTTTTCTCTGATTCCGTACCTTTTATCGTTATTCTGGCAACCCTACCGCACTCATCGACCTGAGTTCCTATAGATATTACTTCACCAACTCTCAATCTTGGATGACGGTCAAAAATATCCTTCAAATCACTGAGTGTATAGCTATTAGTTCTCCATGTCCAATTATATGGATAAATTCGACCTTGTTCTCCCGGATAAGGATTTGAAGTGTAATAGTCTTTGACAGCATACTCATTGTCCCTCACAGTCTGTATGTATGGCAAATCACTGCCTCCCCACACCGTGCTTATTTTACTACTACATCCCCTGTGACTAGCACTATAATATGCTACAATAAGCTGATTATTGTATAGTATCACTTTGCCTTTAGTTGCTTGTACAAAAGGCATTTTACCTTCCCCACCAACATAAACTTGGCATCTGTCCGACCCACAGATATGACACTCTCTTTGTGATCCACAAACACCCATGAGATAGGTACGAGCTGCAACCACCTGTGCTTTTATAGCTTCGGGAGGCCAATTATTTGGTACCTCTCCAATTCCTGCTAAATATTGATCGATTGATAATTCACGATTTCCATCTACAATCACTTTTTCTGGTTCATTATAATCACCGATTACAGTACCTGGATAATAAAATTGCAAAATTTGATCATAGGTAAAGCCTTTTTCGGCCATTCCATAAGCTCCCCATTGCGACATACCTAGTCCATGTCCATCCACTAGATCTCTACCCCTACCTTCAAAATAATACTGACCAGGAACAAGAGGTCTTTTAGGTACTTGACCAACAGAACTCATTTTGTTCAATTCAGCTTGTAGTAATTTCTGTCGCTCTGCAGATAAAAATTGCAGTTGTCCTGACAACGTATCCAATTCAGCATTCAAAGCATTACGAGTCTGAGTAGCCTGCCCTAGAGCTACACGATTTTGTGCAATAGACCCATTAATCGATGCTATTTTCTCGTCTAAATCTTTCATAGAAACTTCGGCGAACTTCTTATCCTCGGTTAGCTGTTCCTTTAATTTATTGGCATATTCTATTTTTTCATAAAACTCTTTTATTTCTTTAGTATACAAATCTATCAGGAAATTAGCTTGGAATTGCTTATCAAAAAAATCTTTCAAATCTCCCTCATCAGATAATATACCATTTGGATTGTTGAAGCTGAGTTTGTAGAGATAATTAACTTTTGCCTTGACATCAGCTTCTCTTTGCCTAATGACATTTTCAAATTCCTGAATATTACGCTCTTGCTCTTCTATTTGCTGGGTAAAAAGCTTGACTTGTTCTTCTAATTTAGTTTTTTCTGCACGTAACGCAGCAAGTTGAGAAGCTAAACTATTTATGGTTGATGTGATCGAACGAATAGTCTGATTGATTTGATTTATTTTATTACGTGTCTCATTTTGCTTACGTTTTATCTCTTCTATCTTAGCACTGTATTCTTCAATACTATTTGCATTTGCAAGATGAGGCAATCCAACAGTCAAAAAGACAAGACACACCACAAAAAACTTGTATAAATATTTATTAATGTGTGTCATAGGTAATATTCAAATCAAAGTTCTAAAACTACTAGATTCAAGTTGCTATCATTATTGCAATAATTAATCAATTTTTCAACATAAAACCTTTCAGGATCATTTGAAGACAAAAAATATTCAAAAATCAAGAAAAATACTCCCGTATATAGCTTCCTCGAAAGTAAATAATACAAAAGTACCCGCTGTGAAAGTGACAAATGACCCCAATTTGATAAGTTTTGATCAATATTGAAAGGATTAATAATACCTGATGCAGATATTTCACTAATTTTTGAATTGATCTCATTGATAGACTTTACTAATAAATCTTGAAGCATTCTAGTAAAACCACTCATATTCATTTTTAACTCATTACGAATTTCTGCTAGACGATGTGGTATATTTTCTTTTGATTGTGTGTGTGCATTCGCAGATAATGCAAGCCTTAAAGTACGCATTTCTTTTTGTAATTCTTCATACATTTCTTTAGTAGTAATATCGTTAGCGTTGTATTGAAGCATTAATAGTTCATTTTTCTGTTTATCTAAGTCATTCTTTCGACTAATCAATTTTTGTGCATCAAACTGTTGTGACAGCATCGCTTTTTGAGTTTTAATATAATCCAATTCTTTTTGTATGCCAGTTAATTGAGCCTTAATAAAGAAAAACTCGTCTGCAGAACGTAAATTCAGTAAATTTAAAATTTGATTACGACGAGCTTGTAGTATTTCTATTTCCCTCAATATTGAATCCGGATTTATCTTGCGAAAGTCAACTTCCACATCTTCAACTTTATATCGTGAAAATAAAATAAATAATAATCCTATTACTATGCCAATAGACCAAATCGTCATATATATCCATACCGGGCTTCGAAGAATGTAGAAAACGCTTCCAAACAATCCCATACCTATCAATGTTCCTATACCAAGGCCTATTTTTCCTTTATCATATTCGAATTTAACTATATTTTGTTTGATAGATTTCGCTTTGATCTCCAAGTACTGAGACTCCAGTGTGGATATTTTTGAATTTATATCTACTAAATCTTCATAAATTTTTTGTAGATTAAATCTAGACAAATGACGATATCGCGAATATTCATTCCGTATATTTTTTTCCTTTTCTAATAGACCTAGATAAGGATTCAAATGCTTTTCAAGATCGGATAATTCTCGAGATATTTGACTAAGTTGATTATTAATGTGATAAGGACTGAATTTAGCTTTTTGCTCGAGCAATGCCAATTTATTTTTTTTTGTCTTGATAAATCTGAATTCATCTTGTACGTTTATTTTGTGAATAGCTTCAAAAACTTATCTACTAATTGAGCATATTATCCATCAGTTAAACACATAAGACGTGCAAACTGTTT
>VSSL01000561.1_pt1 | contig 11154 bp, 9 predicted proteins | sample 4557531 | NCBI WGS metagenome assembly VSSL01 (sample SAMN10986726, study PRJNA523729) | hot springs metagenome | isolation source: hot springs | place: India:Timba, Gujarat | collected 2018-05-31 | reverse complement strand
GCGTTCGGAGCGACTTCGACCAGGTCGAGCTCCGCCTCGCGCGCCATGCGCAAAGCCTCTTCAATAGCAACGACCCCCACGTTCTCGCCGTTGGGGCCGATCAGGCGCACCTGAGGGACACGAATGGCCTCGTTAACTCGATAACTTAATGCGCTGATAACTCACTCCTTCCTGCGTTCTTAAGGATGTGCTACGTGCTTTCACCGAGGCATAATACCAAAAAAAGGGCGAATCGTCAACAGCGGGGCAGGGCTTCATAGGGCTTTCTTAAAAGTCGCCAATGGGAATTCAGGAGAGAGCCGGTCGAAGCCGTGCCAATGTTGACCTACCCGGACTGTCGAGGGCGTCATGGCATACCGCGAAACGAGGAAACAGATGTGGGACTCCTGGTGAGCGTTCTATGGGTAGTCCCTGCCCCGCCGAGCATGGCAGGGACTACCCTCACTACCGCCTTTGCCGGCGGGCCGAGAGCGAAACCGGTCCTCAAACTCAGCAGAAAAGGCAGCGCTACTTCAATCGCCCAGGGTGGCGACCATCACGGCTTTGATGGTGTGGACGCGATTCTCGGCCTGATCGAATACGATGGAATGCGGTGATTCGAAGACCTCATCGGTCACCTCCAACCCGTCCAAGCCGCTTTTCTGGTAAATCTCCTCGCCGATCTTCGTCTCGCGGTTGTGGAAGGAGGGCAGGCAGTGCATGAACTTCACCTTGGGGTTGCCACTCAATTCCAGCAGGCGGCGGTTGACTTGGTAGGGGAGCAGCAGCTTGATGCGTTCATCCCACACTTCTTTAGGCTCGCCCATCGAGACCCACACATCGGTGTGGATGAAGTCCACCCCGCGCACCGCTTCGGCGGGGTCATCGGTGATCAGCAGGCGGGCGCCGGTCTGAGCGGCGATTTCGCGCGCTTTCTGCACCACGGCCTCTTTCGGCCAGAGCGCCTTTGGCCCACAGATGCGCACGTCCATCCCCAACATGCAGCCGGCCACGGTGAGCGAATTGCCCATGTTGAAGCGGCAGTCGCCCACATAAGCGTAGGCGATCTGCTCCATGGGTTTGTGGCTGTGTTCGATCATGGTCATCATATCGGCCAGGGATTGGGTAGGATGCCATTCGTCGGTCAAGCCGTTCCACACGGGAACGCCGGCGTACCGGCCGAGCAGTTCCACCGTTTCCTGGGCGAAGCCGCGATATTCAATGCCGTCGTACATGCGCCCCAAGACACGCGCCGTATCTTTGATCGATTCCTTGTGGCCGATTTGAGAGCCTTCCGGCCCCAGATAGGTGACATGGGCTCCCTGGTCGTAGGCGGCCACTTCGAAAGCGCAGCGGGTGCGGGTGGAGGTCTTCTCAAAGATGAGCGCGATGTTCTTGCCCCGCAGACGGGGTTGTTCATACCCGCCGTACTTGGCAGCCTTCAAGTCGGCGGAAAGCTTGAGCAGGAATTTGAATTCCTCGGGGGTGAAGTCAATTTCTTTGAGGAAGTTACGGTTGCGCAGATTGTACGCCATTTCTTATTCTCCTGTGCCTAGGCAGGGTATACGGAAGGGTCGGCGAGATTGGCCCTCCTCCCTGGATTATAGTCGAGGTGAAGTCAACTGCGTCGAACCGGTGGGGCCATTGGATGGGGAGGGGAGCGAGAACCTGTGCGTATCATTTCGCTTCCGTGAGATACTCCTAAAACGATGAACCGTTATGGGAGAACCACGCCCTATTAGGGATGTGCGGCTTTAATCTTGGCGTTGTAGAATCAAGCAACACCTTTCCCACAGCGAGGTTCAATTATGGAACAGCTGAAAGAGCGCATCCGTCGCGAGGGGAAGAACCTGGGCAATGGCATTCTCAAAGTGGATGGATTCATTAATCACCAGGTGGATCCCCGCCTGATGGATGCCTGTGGGCGGGAGTTTGCCCGTCGCTTTCAAGGCATAGGGGCGACCAAAGTGTTGACCGCCGAGATCTCCGGCATTGCCCCGGCCTTTGCCACCGCGTTCCACATGGGCCTCCCCCTGGTCTACGCTCGTAAGCACAAGCCGATCACCATGCCCGACCAGGTGTTCCTCACCCTATCGCCTTCCCACACGAAGGGACGCATGGTGGAATTGATCATCTCGCCGGAGTATCTGGCCGGCGGTGAACGGGTGTTGATCATTGACGATTTCTTGGCCACGGGGGCGACCATCTTGGGTTTGGTGCGCTTGGCGCAGACGGCCGGCGCTCAAGTGGTGGGCATCGGCGCCCTGATCGAGAAAACTTTTGAGGGAGGGCGACAGGCCCTGGCGCACCTAGGGGTACCGGTGGAGTCCTTGGTGATCCTCGAAGCCATGGAGGGAGATCATTTCGTCTTTGTCGAGTGAAGGCGTTCCGTTGGGTCGGCTCGCTAGCAGGCACAGAGCGCCCGGCTTCCCCAAGGCGCAGATACTGAGTTAAGATAAGGCTACTATCCAAACGATGGATGCCCTGGCGGTGTTGGATTTTGGCTCCCAGTACGCCCAGCTGATTGCGCGTCGGGTGCGTGAGCAGCAGGTCTATTGCGAGTTGTTCCCCTGGGATGCCCCGGCACAGCAGGTCTTGGCGCTTTCCCCCAAAGGGTTCATCCTCTCCGGCGGGCCGGCTTCGGTCTACGAGCCAGAGGCGCCCTCGATCCCCTCCTATGTTTTGGAGAGCGGCTTGCCTATTTTGGGCATCTGTTACGGAATGCAGGCGCTCACCAAGGCGCTGGGTGGCGTGGTGGCCCCGGCCGGGGCGCGCGAATACGGGCCGGCTATTGTCGAGGTGGATCACCCTAACCCGCTCATCCCGCAGGGGAGACACCGCGTTTGGATGTCCCATGGGGATCGCATCGAGCAGCTGCCGCCGGGCTTCTGCGTTTTAGGCCATTCCTCGAATTCCCCCATTGCCATCATGGGCGATCTCACGCGAAAGTATTTTGGTCTGCAATTCCACCCAGAGGTGCAGCATACCCCCGGCGGGGCGCAGATATTGGGGCGTTTTGCTCACCAAGTGTGTGGGGCGCGGGCGGAATGGACCCCGGAGGCCATCATCGCTCAGAGTGTGACGCGAGTGCGCGACCAAGTGGGTGGTGAGCGGGTGCTGGCCGCCGTCAGCGGAGGGGTGGATTCCAGCGTAGCCACAGCCCTGGTATACCAGGCTGTTGGCGATCAGCTGGTAGCGGTCTTCGTAGATAGCGGCCTGCTGCGACTGGGGGAAGCCGCTCAGGTGAAGCGCCTGTTAGGGGAACAGTTGGGGGTGGAGCTGGTCGCTGTGCAGGCCGAAGAACAGTTCTTAAGGGCTTTGAAGGGGGTTACGGAGCCGGAACAGAAACGGCGCATTATCGGGGAGTTGTTCATTCGCCTCTTCGAGGAGCAAGCGCGCCAGTTAGGTAAACCGCGTTTCCTCGTACAGGGGACAATCTACCCAGATGTGGTCGAATCGAGCGCGCCCGACCGCGCCAAGGCGCAGCGCATCAAGAGTCACCACAATGTGGGTGGTCTGCCCACCACTATGGATTTCGAGCTGGTCGAGCCTTTGCGCTATCTCTTTAAAGACGAGGTGCGTGCCGTAGGGGTAGCGCTTGGTTTGCCGGCGGAAATCCTCTGGCGGCAACCCTTCCCCGGCCCAGGGCTAGCGGTGCGTTGCTTGGGGGAGGTGACCGCCGAACGCCTGGAGCGCTTGCGCCGTGCCGATGCCATCTTCCTCGAGGAGTTGGCTGCTGCCGGGTTGTTGCGACTGACCACTGACGAAGCAGGTTTGCGAGGGACCGCTCAGGCTTTTGCAGTACTTCTGCCGGTGCGCTCGGTGGGGGTTATGGGGGATCAGCGCACCTACCAGGAGACGGTGGCGCTGCGGGCGGTTACTACCGAGGACTTCATGACCGCCGATTGGGCGCGCTTACCCCACGAGCTGCTGGCGCGGGTCGCCAGCCGTATCGTCAACGAGGTGCCCGGCGTGAATCGGGTGGTGTACGACATCACCAGCAAACCGCCGGCCACCATTGAATGGGAGTGAGGGCGCGCTCCGCCCCCAGGTGAAGCCAAAACCGTGGTAAGCCTCGTCGGGCTCTTTCCCCCTGGAATGCTCTCCGTCAAGTTGTGCTACAATGGTTGCATGCGTTTTGCTGTGGGCAGCCTTTTGGCTCTGCTTATCCTGCTCACCCCTTTTGTGGAAACGGCAGCGCAGGCGCAGGGGGCTGCGGGAGCCTATCTCAGCTCGTTAAACAGCGGGCGTTTCCCCCGTATTCAAGCGTTTCTCGAAGTTCACGATGCGCAAGGGCGCTTTGTCCACGGTTTGACCCCCGACCAGGTGGTCATCCTGGAGGATGGCAACCCCCGCCCGTTGCTGATGTTGGAAGAACTGAAGAGCGGTTGCCAGGTGGTGGTGGCCATCAATCCCGGTTCTTCCTTTGCCATACGCAACAATAAAGCCATCTCACGTTACGATCTTATCAAAGAGGTGTTGCAAGCCTGGGCGATTCGCCGCCGTGGCTCCAGCCTGGATGACCTCAGCCTGATCATCACCAATGGAGCCTCAGTGGGTCATACCGTTGACCCGCAGCGCTGGTTGGATGTGCTGGAAAGCGAAAAAGGGGATTTTCGTAACGCTCGACCTAGTCTGGATACCCTGGCGCGCGCCATCAGTCTGGCCAGCGACGCTACTGCCAGGCCGGGGATGAGCCGAGTGGTTATTTTCATCACCGCGCTGCCCGAAGGGGAATACGAGGCCGCGTTGCAAAATCTGGCTGCCCAAGCGCGGCTGCAGAGCGTCACCATTCACACCTGGTTGGTCGCTTCGCGTGGCGCCTTGGTCACGGCAGCGGCCCAAGCCCTGCGCGCCCTGAGCGAGGGCAGCGGAGGGCAGATGTTCACCTTCAGCGGGGAAGAGCCGCTCCCCGATTTGGAACAGATTCTCGATCCCTTGCGCTACACCTACTTGCTCGAGTACGAATCGGCTGCTGCCAACAGCGGTTCCCACCAAGTGGAAGCCCAGGTGCAACTGGAGGAGGCCTCGATAAAAACGCCGCCCCAAGCATTTGAGATAAACGTGCAACCGCCGCAACCGGCCTTTGTCTCTCCTCCAACCCAAATCGAGATCGAAGAGACAACGCCTGCTCAGGAGGAGAGGGCACTTTATAATCAACCCCAGGGTGGCCCAGCCTCCCCTCAACAGGTCCTCCAAGTGGTGTTCGACTTCCCCGATGGCCACCCACGCCAGGTGGTCTATGCGGCGCTTCTGGTTAATGGAGCCGTGGTCGCCGAGAACACGCAACCGCCTTTTGAGCGCTTTGCCTGGGATCCCCGCCCCTACGCCGGTCAGGGGGTGGTGCGCTTGCAGGTGCAGGCGCGCGATCAATTGGGGTTGAGCGGCAGCAGTTTGGAAATCGAGGTGCCCCTAAAGGTGCGTCAGAATGTGAACCCGCAAACCAACCCGCTGCGGCACTATATGCCCATGCTTTCGTTGTTGCTCTTGGTGATTGCGGCCTCCTTTTTGCTCTTGGTGTTGGTTCTGGGAGGGTATCTGCGCCCTCGTCCATGGCGCGCCGCCCAACGATGGGGGAAGAGCGACCCCGTCACCCAGCCCTTGCGCATTGTCACCGAGCCACCCAGCCGTCCGCTCTCCGCCAGCCGGGTGGTACGCGCGGCTCCGCCCACCTCCCAGGCGGAGGCCTACCTTAACCCCTTGCCTCGCTCAAAAAGCGAGGAAACCATGCCCCCCATCGCCATTACCGAAGAAGAGCTCACTTTGGGGAGCGATCCTTCCTTGGCTACCTTGGTAATTGATGACCCCTCGGTTGAGGCGTTGCACGCTCGCCTGGTGAAGACCCCCCAGGGGGGATACCGCCTGGCGGACCAGGGCACGGTGGCGGGTACTTGGATCAATTACACCCCCGTTTCCCCAGAAGGGGCGCTGCTAGAGCACGGCGACCTGGTACATATTGGCCGTGTGGGCTTTCGCTTCACACGGCGTTCTCCCTCTCCTAGCCGCCGGCCGCGAGTGATTGTGCCCCCACCTGGTGGTTTATCGGGAGGGGAGGAAGCGCTGTGATTCGCGCCGAACGGGCACATTTGCACGTGGCGGCGGTTACCCACCCCGGCATGAGCGGCAAAAACAACGAAGACCGCTATGCGGTCTCGGCACTGCGCCTGGAGGGAGAGCGACCTTTGCCGGTACTGTTTGCGATTGTCTCGGACGGCGTGGGCGGTCATCGCGCCGGTGAAGTGGCAGCACAGATGGCCGTAGACTTGATCAGCGCCAGTGTGGCGCGCAGCGATGGCTCTCAACCGCTGGAGACCTTGCGGCAGGCTATTACATCCGCCAGCCAGGCTATCTTCAACCGTGCCCAGGCGGAAAGCGAGAAACACGGCATGGGTGCTACCTGTGCTTGCGCTCTGGTGATTGACGATCGCCTTTTTGTAGCTTCAGTGGGGGATACGCGCATCTATCTGAAGCGCGGCGATGCTTTGACGCAGCTTACTATTGACCACACCTGGATCCAAGAGGCACTTGAGGTTGGCCTGGTAAGTGCTGAGGAGGCGCGCAGCCATCCCAATGCCCATATGATCCGTCGCTATTTAGGGTCGCCGCAAACCGTGGAGCCCGATCTGCGCCTGCGCCTCTCCTCGCAAGAAAGCACCGAGCAGATGATGGCCAATCAGGGGTTGCGTTTGCAGCCGGGCGACCAGATTGTGCTCTGCAGCGATGGTCTGACGGATTTGGTGGAGGGGGCGGAAATCCTCGCCTCCCTGCGCCAGTACCCCCTTCAACAAGCGCTCTACCAGTTGACCGATTTGGCCAATCAGCGCGGCGGTCACGATAACATCACCATTGTCGCTTTGCAGGTGCCGGCTGCTACCCGACCGCTGAGGAGTGCTGGCGAGCAGCGGCGACCTCTTTCCCTCTCTTTACCGTTAGGATTGACCTGTCTGGGCGGCGGTTTACTGGCTTTGGCGCTAACCCTTGTCCTGGTAGGGGGATTTGTCGTACATACCCTCTTGGTCCCTACGGCCACCCCAACCGCACCGGTTACCATTACGCTCTTCCCTTCGGATACACCTCCGGCTACCCCTACAGTAGCGCAAATCGTCCCGCCAGAGGATTTGCCTCCCCTCGATGGGCCACCTACTTTTTTGCCCACCCCCCTACCGCTTGAGCCTCCCTCCACGCCCCTGTTGGGCAACGGTCAACCGTCCCCTTCTTCTTCTGCCCCCTGACCAAAGAAAAATTTTCCCCGCTGGCCGCTGTGCTATCGAGAGCCGCGGCGGGGTGTTCGGCTTGTTTCGAGCTCACCAGCTGTTTTTGCGGAGGCTGTTCTGTTAGGGGTAGGTGGCGTAGTAGAGGCTGTTCCCCACAGCGATGAAAACGTAGCGCCTTAGGTTATCCACGGCGAAGGCAGTGGCTTCTCCGCCTGGCAGACCGTTCGCGGCGGTGTATTGGCGCTGGAAGAGAAGAGTGCGCAGGCTGAAGTGATAGATGGCCCTGTTGAACTTCTCTAAGAGGAAGAGGGACGGATCGGGAGGGGGTGTGATTTGGAGCGCCGCGAAGGGGTGAGGCGGCACCAGGGGGAGGTTTTCCCGGCCGGGGCGTAAGTCCACGTAAGGAGGGCGGCTGCAACCACTGGCCGAACAGAGGGTGAGCGTGCCATCGCTGTGCAGAAAGTAGTACTCGCCGCGATGGACGCCGAAATCAATCACCTCGACCAGCTGGGGGCGTTTGGCTTCCTCGAAGAAGGGAGTGGGGGGCTGATCGTAGGCGTTGCGCCGATAGACCCACACTTGGTCGGCGGAGTCTTCGTAGACTGCCGTGGCACCCAGGTCAAGGGCTAAAAAGGTCAGTGGCCCCCATGACTCGACCCCTTCAGGCGGGGTGAGCCTTTTTGAGGCGAGCAACCCTTGCGGCCCGCAGAAGAGCACCACACCGCCGGCATCTATCGCAATGAGACTAGCTTTGGGGTCAAAACCTGGCGGCCAAGGGGCGAAATCTACCAGAGTTTCCAGCCCTGGAGGGGCGTTCGCCCCACTGCCGCACTCAAAATTGGCCACGATTTCATAGCCGCGAGTGGTGCGGCGAGCGTAGAACAAACGGCTGTTGACCCCGTCCATAAGGTAGAGTTCGTCCTGTAAGGGGAGAATGGCCGTAATTTGCACTTGGCTCGGCAGCCCTCCAAGGAGGGCCGGTTGATAGGTGAGACGCTGGCTCAATTCCAATTCATCGAGAGCGCTCAACAGGCGTTCGCGCAGGGGGGGGATTTGAGCGTCGCTGCCATAGCGTTCGGCGCGCTGTAAAAGGTCAAGGGCGGCTTGCAGATCGGCGTAACGGGCCGAAGCGGCGCTCTGTTCCAAGCCACGGGCGGCCAGTTGTTGCGCTTGGGAGAAGTAGAGCTCAAATTGCGCTTGCCGCCCCCAGCGCATGTAGACTGCGCTGGCGACCGTCACAATAAACAGCGGGATGGCTAGGGCAAAGAAGGCCATGGTTGCCGAGGAGAGGCCGGCCAGCGAGTCGGCGGGCAACAGGCGTGCCAGGAAGCGCCCTAGCGGTTGGAGGAGGCGGCCCACGATCGTCCCCGCCCCCTTGAGAGCAGCAAAGAATCGCCGGGTTTTGGCTGGGGGCTTTTGTTCGGTTGGCGGAGGTGGAGAGGAGGGGGGCGGACCTGCTGCGCTTGGCTCAGCGGATGGTGAGATAGCGAGATCTGTAGCACTCTCCTCCAGGGGCAGGAAGATTCGCTCGCGTTCGGCAGCGGGTGCGCCGGGCAAGGTGCCCTCCGCAGCTTTCGCCTGGTATTTCCTGATAAAGGGCAACCAGCGGGGCAGGAAAACACTCCGTTTGCGCGGGGAGGGGGAGGTAGGGCACTATCTTGGAGTGGGGGAGGTGGATTCGCCCCTCCCCCGCGCGAACCGCCACGATCACCGCGTTCGCCTCATTCAGCGATGGGGGGAACAGCTTGCGCCGCAAGCTTTCCGGCCCTAAGCCGTGCAGGTTGGCCAGGAGAGGAAGTTGCCCGCTTTTGGGAATCCCGCTGTGAAGCAACAGTATGTCCCCACTACGCAGTGTCAGTTGAAAGAGGCGCAACGGGGTTTGGCGGCTCTGCCCCAAGGCGCGTTCGCCGAGCTCGGGGTCGGCCAGCAGACTCACCCGCTCCGAAGTCAGGTGGTAGGCATGGGCGGCTCCACCGATGGCCAGCGTGACTTGATTGCCGCGCAGAGCCAGTTGAGTTAGAACACCCAGCCCTTGGCGGTTGCTGCCGGCTAGGGCGGTGTTGCGCTCCCAGAGCAAGCGGTTAAGTTCGTCGGCCACAGTGCGCAGCGCTGTCGTCACTGAGCCGGGGGTCTGGTAGTAGAGGTGAGCTAAGTTGGCCAGAATTTGGGCTTGTTTCGTAGCGGAGAGGGGAGCGTTACCTTGAATGCTCAGGTAGAGGATCAGCCGATCGCGCTCCCGGCCGCGGGCGGGGCGGCGCGGTGGCTCGCTCGCGTGGAGAGAGAGAAGGGATTCGTCTTCTACCCCGGCGAGGCGCGCCACAGGCAGGAGATAGAGGTCAAGTGCAGCGGCATTCCTTTGACGGCTCACCAAAAACTTTTGCCTCCGACCCAAAAGCCATTATACTGGTAAAATGCAGCTACGATCACACTTGGGTGGTGTCCCATGCCTATCGAAGTGCTACACGCATTCCCTGACAATACAACCTTGAGTGCAGAGTGGAACGATCTCCTGGCCTGTTGCAGTGCAAGTCATGTGCCGTTCCTGCGTTATGAATATCTTAGCACCTGGTGGAAGACCCTGGGTGGGGGCGAGTGGCCAGAAGGCCAGCTGTACACGCTTTTGGGGCGCGATGACCAGGGGGCCTTGAGAGGCGTAGCGCCGCTTTTTTATACAAAGAATCGTGAAGGCCGGACAGCGCTGCTCCTGGTGGGCAGCGTGGAGATTTCGGATTACCTGGATTTCATCGTTCCCTGTGAATATCTCAACGCCTTCGTTGAGGAAGTTTGCGATGCGTTGAGTGAACCGCAGGCCCCGCCCTGGCAGGTGTTGGATCTTTACAACCTGCCGGAAGAGTCGCCTACTCTAGCCGCTTTGCAAGCGGCAGCCGAGCGGCGTGATTGGCAATACCATCAAAGCCGTTTGCAGCCTTCGCCGTATATCCCTTTGCCAGCCGATTGGGAGAGCTACCTGGCCGCCTTGGACAAGAAGCAACGCCATGAAATCCGCCGTAAACTACGCCGCGCCGAGGAGAGTGGAATCCCGGTGCGCTGGTACATCCTCGGTGGAGAGAACGACCCCGACGAAGTCACCCCCCAACGCTTAGATGCCGAAATTGAAGAATTTATCGCCCTTATGGCCAACGACCCGGAGAAGAACCGCTTCCTCACCCAGGTGATGCGCACTCAACTGCGCTCGGCGGTGCACGTGGCCTTTCGGGCCGGCTGGCTGCAACTGGCCTTTCTTGAGGTGGGGGGGAGAAAGGCGGCCGCTTATCTCAACTTCGATTACGGCAACCACATTTGGGTCTACAACTCCGGCTTGAATTTTGAATATGCTCACCTCTCGCCTGGCTGGGTGCTGTTAGCGAACCTCATTCGCTGGGCGATCGAACATGGCCGGGAGCGCTTTGATTTCATGCGCGGAGCCGAGGAGTACAAATACCGCTTTGGGGCGGTCAACCGTTATGTGGTGCGCGCCGTCATCGCCCGATGGAGAGCGCAAGTACTTTCCCCATGTCCAATAAAGGAGCGAATACGGGGGAAAGGGAAGTCGGTGTAGGCGCAAGGGAAGGTATATCGTCCCTTCCCTTTAAACCGGTGTTCTCCCTGCTTGCTTGGTAGATCGCGGAAAGAGAGTTTGAGCGCGTCGCGGTCGTGAGCAAGGCGGTAGTTAAAACGCCCAGCGGGGAAGGCCGCGCCCGTGCCGTTGGACGTGTTGCGGCGTACTGTGCCAGAGGCCGGCGATGGAGGTGGCGCATTGAGGGCACTTGCCCTCTGCGGTGAGGCGATAGTCGCGGATGATGTATCCGATGCGCTCCACCAGCAGGGCGCGGCACTGAGGGCAATAGGTGTTTTCATACTCGCCCACCCGACCAGGCAGGTTGCCGGCGTAGACGTAATTCAGCCCGGCCTCTTGGCCAATCTCGGCGGCGCGCAGCAGAGTCTTGAGCGGGGTGGGGGG
>VSSL01000560.1_pt1 | contig 11155 bp, 7 predicted proteins | sample 4557531 | NCBI WGS metagenome assembly VSSL01 (sample SAMN10986726, study PRJNA523729) | hot springs metagenome | isolation source: hot springs | place: India:Timba, Gujarat | collected 2018-05-31 | reverse complement strand
CTCCCACACAAGAGCAGATGGCGGCCTACCGCGACGAGCTGCTGAAGGTGATCCGCTCGTGAAAGGACTCCGGCCGAAGCATACAATGACCCCGGTCGCCGGAGGGCGGAATGCTTGACATCAGGCTCATCAGGTCCGAGCCCGAGGCTGTACGCCAGGCGCTGAGCCGGCGGGGCGAGGCGGCGGCCATAGACGAACTGCTGGCGCTGGATGCACGCCGACGGGAGCTGATCACCCAGTCCGAGCAGCTCAAGGCCCGGCAGAACCAGGCTTCCGAAGAGATCAGCCGCATCAAGCGGGAAGGCGGCGACGCCACGGCCATCATCGCGGAGATGAAGGACATCAGCGCCCGTGTCAAGGGACTGGACGCGGAGTGCCGCTCCGTGGAATCCGAAATGGAAGCCATGCTGGCGAAGCTGCCGAACATCCCGCACGAGAGCGTCCCCGACGGGCTGTCCGAAGAGTGCAACCTCCCTGTGGGCCACTGGGGCGAGCCGCGCACCTTCGACTTTCCGCCCCGCCCCCACTGGGAGATTGCGGAAGCCCTGGACATCCTGGACTTCGAGCGCGGGGCGCGCATCGCTGGATCGGGATTCGTGCTTTACAAGAAGGGCGGCGCGCGTCTGGAGCGGGCGCTGATCAACTTCATGCTGGACATGCACATCTCGCGGCACGGCTACGTGGAGATGTATCCGCCCTTCCTGACCCGGTCCGAGGTGTTATACGGGAGCGGCAAGCTGCCGAAGTTCGCGGACGACATGTATCACGTCCAGCTGGACGACCTGTGGCTGAATCCGACGGCGGAGGTGCCCATCACGGGCATCCATGTGGATGAGATCCTGCCGCCCGGTTCTCTGCCGCTGAAGTACGTGGCCTACTGCGCCAGCTTCCGGCGGGAGGCCGGCGCGGCCGGCAAGGACACACGGGGGCTCATCCGGCTGCATCAGTTCGATAAGGTGGAGCTGTTCCAGTTCACAGAGCCGGAGAAAAGCTACGATGCCCTGGAGGAGATGCTTCGGCACGCTAGGGCCGTGCTGGAGGCGCTGGAGCTGCCGTACAGAGTGCTGAACTGCTGCGCCGGGGACATCGGCCAGGCGGCCAGCAAGATGTACGATGTGGAGGTCTGGGCGCCGGGGCTTGAGCGCTGGCTGGAGGTCTCAAGCGTCTCCAACTGCACGGACTATCAGGCGCGGAGGTCCAACATCCGCTTCCGGCGTGAGGCGGGTGCAAAGCCGGAGCTGGTGCACACGCTGAACGGAAGCGGCATCGCGCTGCCCCGCACGGTGATCGCCATCCTTGAGAACGGCCAGCGTGAGGACGGCTCGGTCACCATCCCGAAGGCGCTCCGCCCGTATATGGGCGGAATGGAGGAGCTGCGGCCCGAAGGCTAAATCATACCCGTCTAGTGCAAAAGCGGGAAGCGCCTTTAGACCGGATGTCAAAAAATCAAGGCCCCTGCTCTCATTGGAGCAGGGGCCTTTTCCACACTGTATCAGGCAGGGATTGGAACGCCTTAAAGCTTACGGGAGGATGGCCTGCCAGTAGCCCGCGTCACGCTCCTGCACCAGCTCCTCGTAGCGCTTCCAGACCGCGTGGCCATCCAGATAGACGATGGTGGTGCCGTCGTAATGCACCCGGTCCGGCAGGTCCTGCGCATAGCCCGGGTTGGGCACAAAGATGCCGTCGTTGATGCCCGCGTTCGGGTTCTGGGTATTGTCCCGGCCATTGCGCGCCTCGTGGATGAGAAGCAGCATCCGCGTCGGCTGCAGGTCCGTGACCACGCCGTTGACCCGGATAGCCAGAGCCTCCGGCTTCATCAGCGACAGCGAGTTGTTCATCGAGTAGGAGAGCGGATACTTCTTCTTCTCCTCAGGAGTCCCGATGATGTTGGACGCTTCGCGATTGCGGTCGGACGGACAGAGGAACATCTTCTCCGCCTTCACATAGGGGAAAATGCTGCCCTGCGTGACGTCCGCCTTCTGATAGGCGCCGAACGATCCGCAGAAGTTCGGCGCGTTTGCGGCAGGCCTCAGACCACCGGCCGTGGAATCGCCACTGCTCGGCATCCGGCCGCCATTGTCATCCGCATACATCTTGAACGCAAGGCTCAGCTGCTTCAGGTTGCTGAGACAGCTGAGCATGTTCGCGCGCTGACGGGCGCGCGAGAACACAGGGAACAGGATCGCCGCCAGGATGGCGATGATTGCGATCACGACCAGAAGCTCAATGAGCGTGAAGCCCAGTCTGCTTTCTCTGATGGTTCTCATGGCAACCTTCTCTTTTCTTTTAGACCCCCGGGGGAGCGCCCCGCCCACGGCGGAGGTGCTGACTCCGGACCTCTCTTGCGGCTCCTGGCGCGGGAGGGAAAACTCTGACAGGAATCGCAGCGGACGCAGCTCCCACCTGTCCCCGCTCTCGGGGGACCAGCGCTTTCCGTGCGCGCGCACCCACGCATCCGGCAACCTGCGCGAAACACGGAAGTTAGCTCATCTTCATTATCCCACCGGGTCCGCGCCGTGTCAAGGTGTAAGGTACAGAAGGACTATCCGCCGGCCGCAGATTGCCGGACATCTGTTTGCAGGAATCATCGGCAAACCGGCCGGCGGACCTCAGGTCACCCCCCCAGACAGCCCTTTCAGTGGCAGGAGCAGGTCAGGAAAAGATCCACCTTTCGCTTGATAACCTCTTCGCTTCCCGGCACGCTCAGCACGTCGCACTCGCTGCCCAGGATGAACGGATGCCCGGTCTCCTGCATTTTCTGCAGGGTCTCGCACGCCAGGCGCTCCACCTCCTCAGGGCTTACCTCCTCATCTGAGAAGAACTTCTTAGTGGGCAGATTGCCGAATAGCACCACGTTATCCGGCACCAGACGCGCATCCTCCCACAGCTTCCGGGAGCTTCCCAGACTCAGGATGGCCGGGTCCAGCGAGGCGTATCCCTGCACCATCTGATCCGTCAGCTCGCCGCAGCAGTGGAAGATGAGGTCTGCGCCGTGCTCTTCCAGAAGGTCGCGGATCATCCGGTTATAGCGGAGGACGTAGCGGTCGAAGATATCGGATCCCTCCTCCAGCTGGTTCGGCGAGATGTAGACTCTGTTGGCAGCCGGCTCGGCGATGCACACCGCCTTTGCCCCCGCCTTCAGCTGCTCCCGCAGAGAATGCAGGATCACCGTGATGGAAAGCTCCAGAGCCATCTCCACCAGCGCCACTTCCGGATCGTCCTCCCCCGTCAGGCCAGTGCCCGCAAGGTACACCGGTGTGATGGGGTCGGCCAGCAGCTTCGTCATCAGAGAGAACGGGCCGATGGTCATCCCCACGGGCACCAGATCCGTCTGCTTCGCGACATACTTCACGGCGCCGACCGTGGCATGAAAACGCCTGTTGCGGGTTGCGGGCAGCTTCTGCCGGACGGTCTCCAGGGTCTCCTTCGGCGGGCACTCGCTGAAGTGGTAGGTGTTGATGTCAGCTTCCGGGATCTCCAGCGCCTCCAGAAGCACCGCCTTCTCGATCATCAGGTCCATCAGCGGAAAAGCAAGCGGCGTCCGGAAGCGCGCGGCGGCCTCAGCGACAACCTTCCCGAGCTTTTCCGCATCCAGCACGATCCCTTCATGGTCCGGATGCTCTCTGAGTACCAGGTCCGTGCCTATGGGCATCCGCAAACCCGAGCGAGCCAGGTCTATGTAGAACTGTCTGTCCAATGTCTCTCGTCCCCCTGCGTAAAGACAGGGCCGCCGAAGCGACGGCCCTTTCTCATTCTCCCGGTTTGATTGCCGGTTTGCAACCCTCCTGCATTATCCGCACAGGAAATTTGCAGGATGGAGGGTGGTTTGTACTGTCAGCCAAGCTCCGCGACAGTTACCGGCCGGCCCAGTTCGGCAGATCTCCAGGCGGCCTCGCAGAGCTCAATGCCTCGCAGCCCGCACACGGGCGGCGTGTGATTGACATCCCGACCGGCCAGAACGTCCAGGAAGTTGCGGTCCGGGTCCGAGCCTTCCGGCAGATCCGTCGGTTCGAAGGGCTTCTCTCCCTGCAGCGCGACGGTCATCTGTCCGTTCCGTGAGAAGATGGCGCCGTTCTCGCCCCACACGGTGAAGTCCTCCCACCAGACCGGACAATCGCCAATGACCGTGATGGTCCCGAGCGCCCCGTTCGTGAAGTAGATGGTGGTGCCGGAGTTGATGTCCACTTCGGAGCCCCGGTTGTCTATGAAGGACATCACCCGGTCCACGGACAGACCGGTGGTCCAGAGCAGGATGTCCAGCAGGTGGCTTCCCGAATCATTCAACTGTCCCCCGCAGGAGAGCTCCATCTTCTGACGCCAGGTGCCCGCCGTCCCGCGGAGCCAGTTCTGCCCCTGCAGCGCGGCGATGGCGGTGACTTTGCCGATAAGGCCTTCCTCGATCTTCTCTTTGATGTACTTGAACTGCGGCTGATAGTGGCGCTGGTAGCTGATCAGCACCGTCCGCCCGGTCTCCTCGGCTTTCGCTATCACGTCCTTCGCCTGACGCACGGTGCAGACCATCGGCTTCTCCGTCAGCACGTGAAGCCCGGCCTCCAGCGAATCCATGATCTGCGGATAGTGGAACGCGTGGGGGGGTGTTGATCTGCACGGCGTCCAGTTCGACACTCGCAAGCATGTCGCGGTAGTCCGAGAAGGTGGCCGCCGCCTTGAGCTGGGGGGAAATCGTTCCGGTAACGCTCGATGTTCGCTTCCACCGTGTCCACAAGGGCGCAAATCTCCGCCCCGTAGCCCAGAAGCCGTTGGATGTGGCCGCGTGCGATGCCTCCGCAGCCGATGATGCCGATCCTGACCGTCTCTGCCATCTCTACCTTCTTTCGGGCGCCGGCGTATCTCCCGCCGGCGGAGGATGTGCTGCTCCGGCCGGCCCGCGCAGGTGGACGCGGGCCGGACCGTCAGTTGACGGCTTTGCGAAAAGCCGACGAATTCCTCCGGCCATCTTCCCCCAAAAAGAGAAAGGACGCGAAGCGGCGGTGTCAAGAGCAGGTTTTCTTTAACATCCCCCGGCCAGAATCGTGCAGGCAGATGCTTTGCGGTCTTTTTCCTGCAGGAGCGGCTGCCGATAATACCGGTACGGGCCGAAGCGCAAGCGGCGCGAAGATTCCGGCATGAGTGTCCCGCCGGCGGCCCGCGATGTGCACGGAGACCGGTATTGTCGAGTCAGCTGGATTTCAAACCTTCCCGCACCATGGGCAGGCGGCTTGCGCTCCTCCTGCTGCTGCTTGCCGTCACCTTCGGAGGTCTCGTCTTCTCTTGGATCTCGTATGAGTCCCGCCAGGTCAGGGCGGCTCACTTTCGGGAGCGCCAGGGCAAGCTGCGCCTGCTGGAGAACCTCCTAGAGGCACACAGCACAAACGCAAAACTGCTGACCCGCGATTACGCCAACTGGGACGAGATGGTCCGGTTTCTTCACTCTGAGGACTTGAACTGGGCCAGGAGAAACATCGACCCGGGAATTCAGGCTTACCAGCTGTCGGCTGTGTGGATACTCGATTTGGAGGGGAGAATCCGCTATCAAACGGGGCCGCGAGCGCGCGCGCTAAATCTCCCCCCTGGCCGAGAACTGGCTTCTGCCGTGCGGAAGGATCCCCGGAAATCGCTGCATTTTTTTGCTATGTCCGAGAACGGTCCGCTCGAAATCTGGGGTTTCTCCATTGTACACAGCGGCGACGCGGACCGAAAAGGACCTCACTACGGGGTCCTCTTGATGGGCATCGCCTGGGATCAGGACCTGTTTTGCCGGTTGGAGACGATGCTGTCCGGGAAGGTTGCGCTGATGGACCCGATCACAGTGCGTCAGGCCGACGTCGCGGCGACCGATGAAAGTGAGATACTCCTGCTCCGCGACCTGCCGGGCTGGGACGGGCGCCCCCTGGCAACTCTGGCCGTGACGGCTCCCGGTATAGCCGCCTCAACCTGGGGAGAGATCCGCGGCAAAGGAGCCCTGGGCATCGCGGCTGCCGCCGCCGCCGTGGTCGGGCTCTTTTCCTGGGTTCTGGTCAACTGGGTAAGCATCCCCCTTGGTCGGCTGACCCGCAGCCTGGCGCAGGGCGATCCGTCCCTTCTCCGGGACCTGGCCGGCGAGGACACCGAGTTCGGCCAGCTGGCACGCCTCACCGAGGCGTTTTTTGCGCAGCGCGACAGCCTTCTCCGGGAGATCCAGGAGCGCAAGCGCGTGGAGGACGACCTGCGCCTGACACAGTTCACCGTGGACCATTCAGCGGATATGATCGTCTGGGTAGATCCCCAGCGAAGGATCCTCTACGCCAACGACGCGACATCTCGAGTCCTCGGGTACACCCGCGAGGAGCTTCTGAACCTTCGCACTTCGGAAATCACACTTCCCTGGGATGACAGCCACACCGACCTTCTCTGGGAGCGGCTGCGAAGCGAGAAGAGGTTCTGCATCGAAGGTCAGCTCCGGGCGAAGAATGGTCGCCGGATCCCGGTGGAGATCTACTGCAACTATTTTCACATTGACGGGCGTGAGTTCAACTGCGCCGTTGGCCGTGACATCAGCGAGCGCAAACGCGCGGAGGAGCAGCGGAACTGGCTGGCATCCTTTCCGGAACAGAGTCCGGTCCCCATTCTGGAGATCTCCCGTGATGGCAGGCTGACATATCAGAACCCGGCCGCGCAGGAGGCGTTCCCCGGCATCGAAAAGCAGACTCCGGAACACCCTCTGGTCAAGGCCGTCCTGCGCGAGCACGAGGATATGCACGTCCGCGGAGCGGACACCGCCACCCTGGAAGCCAAGGTTGACGGCAGGACTTTTGCGGTGTCACTCACCCATCTGCCGGAGATGGGGCGGATACGCGCCTACTGCCTGGATATCACCTCTCATAAGAACATCGAGCAGGAGCTGCGGGAGAGCGAAGAGCGCTACCGGCGAATCGTGGAGACCGCGGAAGAAGGCATCTGGGTGGTGGACGCCTCGGACATCACCACCTTCGTCAACAACAAGATGGCGGCCATCCTCGGCTTCAAGCCCTCGGAGATGATCGGCCATCCCATCTGGGAATTCATGGACGAGCAGGGCGCCCCGCCCTCGGAAGACCAAGAATCGGGACGCGAGGGGTTCCGGGACCATCACGACTACCGTTTCCGCCGCAAGGATGGCTCCGAAGTATGGACACTCATCGCCACCAACCCCATCTTCGGGAGAAACGGGGAATACCTCGGCGCGCTGGCGATGGTGACGGACATCACCGAGCGGAAGAACGCTGAGAGAGAGCTGCAGGAGTACACCAGGAGGCTGGAAAAGGCCCACCAGAGACTGGAAAAGCAGGCTCAGCTGCTTCAGAAACAGGCGGACGACCTGGCCCGCGCCCGCGACGCGGCTCTGGAGGCGGCGAAGGCGAAGTCGGAGTTCCTTGCCGTGATGAGCCACGAGATCCGTACTCCCATGAACGGCATCATCGGGATGAGCGGTCTTCTGCTCGAAACAGACCTCCAGCCCGATCAGCGCGACTTCGCGGAGACAGTGCACTCGTGCGCGGTGAGGCTGCTGGGGATCATCAACGACGTGCTGGACCTCTCTCGCTTGGAATCCGGACGAACGGAGCTTGAGGAGCTGGAGCTGGATGTCAGAAGAGTGGTGGAAGACTGCTTCGAGGTCGTGTCGGTCCAGGCCAGCCAGAAGGGCCTCGAACTCAGGAGCCTGGTCCACGAAGGGGTTCCTCGCTCGCTCTGGGGAGACGAAGGCAAGCTGCGGCAGATCCTGCTGAATCTGGTGGGCAACGCAGTCAAGTTCACGGAGCAGGGCTTCATCGAGGTGACGGTGTCACCCGGATCCGCAGGCGACGAGGAGATGCTCCTCCGCTTCGAGGTTCGCGACACCGGCCCGGGTATCCCGCCGGAAGGGATAAAGAAACTTTTCCAGTCGTTCTCTCAGGTGAACGCCTCCACGAAGAGAAAATACGGAGGCACGGGACTGGGGCTGGCCATCAGCCGGAAGCTGGCGGAGATGATGGGAGGTGAGATCGGGGTCGAAAGCGAGGTTGGTAGAGGCTCCACGTTCTGGTTTACCGTCAAGCTCCGGACAGCGCCTTCCAAGGAGCAGCCGGCCGAGACCGTAGGGGAGGCGGCCTGACAGGAGCATGTCCGCAAGATTCCGAAGGACAAAAGCCGGGCCGGCGCAGAGGTCCTGCGGGGCGTCCACGGGCAGGAGCATCTTCCTGCTGATGACTGCGTTCACCGCTTTCTGGGGCGCTCTGGCGGCCACGTGGTGGGCTCATACCGAACGGCACCTGGCCGAAATGGACGTCCTGAGCCGGCGGGAACTGGAGGAGAGAGCCCGCAGGATCCTGGCTCTGGAGGAAGAGGATCTTTTTGCGACGGCCTTCTTCCTTGCGGATGACCTTCACGCCGGTCACACGCGGGGTGATGCGGGCACAGCCTGCGCCAGTCTGCCGCCGGCCCCTTCCAGAGGTATCCCCAGAGAGCAAGCTGTTGCTATCCTCGACCACGAAGGACGTCCGGTCGCCACCCGGGGAGACCCCTCCCTTCTCCCGGCCCTGCAACAACTGCTCGCAACCAGTCCTGATCACGACTGGGATGGACAGGACAGAAAGACATTCTTTGCACGGCGTGAAAACTCTCTGATCCACGCGATGGTGCTTCCATCACGGGAGCGGCAGGGAGCGCAAATCACCGGATGGGTGGTCACCGCACGCCGGTGGGATGACGCCGAGCTTGCCAGACTGGAAGGATTGATCGGGGGAAGCGTCCGGCTTGCCGGGCCGGACGAGCGCCTGCCTGATCCCCGGCCGGGAACCGATCGCGTCGAGATCGGGGATGTCCTTCGCAGCGCGGATGGAAAAAGCCTCGGCACCCTGGTCATTGAGGTGGCGCGCCCGTGGCTCCAGGCCCACCGGGCCGCGGCCGCCCGCAACTCGGTTCTTTTCGGTCTCTTCGCCGCAGGCGGGATTGTGCTCCTTGGTTTCCTGCTGCGGAAGATGGTGTGCCGCCCGGTGGCTCTGATCCTCGAAGCGCTCCGGCAGCGCAACCCCGCAGCGCTGGACCGGCTGGTCACCAGGCAGACCGATATGGGCGAGCTCGCGCGCCTGGTCCAGGATTTCTTCCGCAAAGAGGCTGAACTGCAGCAGGAGACAGACAGGCTGCGGCAATCCCGCGAGGAGCTGAAGCGGCTTTACGCCGCCATTGAACATTCGCCGGACACCATCGTCATCACCGACCTCTCCGGATCCATCATCTACGCCAACCCCGGCTTCGAGAAGGTGACCGGCTACAGCCGGGAGGAAGCGCTGGGCAAGAATCCTCGAATCCTGAAGAGCGGCCTGCACGGCTGCGACTTCTATAAGAATATGTGGGCAAGTCTCCTGAGTCAGGGATACTGGAGCGGCGAGATCACCAACCGCCGGAAGAACGGCTCCCTGTATATCGAGTATGCCGCCATCAGCCGCATCCAAAGTCCCGATGGAGAGCCTATCGGTTATGTGGCAGTCAAGACCGACATCACGGAGCGGAAGCGCGCAGAGTTCGAGCTCCGCCGCCACGCCACAGAGCTGGAACAGGCGCGGGATCAGCTAGTCGCCCAGGCCAGAGAGCTGACCGTCGCCCGCGACCGCGCCCTGGAAGCCGTAAAGGCGCGCTCCGAGTTTCTGTCGCGCATCAGCCACGAGCTTCGCACCCCCCTGAACGGCATCATCGGGATGCTGGACGTTCTGATGCTAACCGGGCTATCCCAGGAGCAGTATGAGTGCGCCTCCGCCGCTGTAGACAGCGCGAAGAAGCTACTGACCATATTGACGGACATCATCGAATTCTCCCGCCTGGAATCCGAGACTCTGGAGCTTTGCGAGGAGGAGACCGGGCTGCGGGAGACGCTGGAGGAAGCCTGGGATGGCTGCCGCGAGGAGGCCGCGCTGAAGGGCATCCGGCTTTCTGTGGTGGTGGAGGAAGGAGTCCCCGCCGTTGTGAGCGTGGACCGGCAAAAGCTGCTTCAGGCACTGGATCAACTCTGCCGGAACGCCGTGAAGTTCACCATGGAAGGCGAGGCTTCCATAAGGGTCTCTCTGATGGAAACCGAAAGCGGTCCGGCTCTAAGATTCGAAGTCGCGGACACAGGTGTCGGCATTCCCGCTGACCAAGTAGATGCCGTGTTCGAGCCGTTCCACCAACCGGAGCAGTTTTCCACACGCCGGTTCCGGGGGACGGGCCTCGGGCTGGCGATCGTCCGGAAGCTGGTGGAGTTCTGGGGCGGCGAAGTAGGGGTGGAAAGCGAGCCGGGCAAGGGCTCCAGGTTCCACTTCACCGTTCCTCTCAAACAGGCGGGGCAAAGGGCCGCGTAGCCCGCGGCGGGCTACTGGTCCGTATAGATCCGTTCAAGAGAGCTGTCGGCGGTCAGTCTCCGGACCGGCAGCTCCACCTCATCCCCGATCTCGACGCCGGGGATATCCGTGACATCCACGGTAGCCATCTGCATAGCCACCCTACCCACGACGGGGGCCTTCTGGCCCCGGATGGTGGCCCACAGGGTGAACCGGGGCCGCAGAAGACTTTTGACGGCCCCACGGAACCTGCCGCGGTTCAGGCTTTCCGGGACCATCCCCAGCCCGTCGGCCAGCCCCACCGGCACGACGGCGATCCGCGAAACGCGCGATGTCTGGAACTCCGCACCGTAGCCCACCGACGTCCCCGGCATCAGCGTGCGCACGGCGATCACGCGGCTACAGAAGCGCCAGGTATCCCGCAGATCCAGTTCCTTCTGAAACCGCTGCCGGAGAGAAGGGGGAAGGATACTGCCCGAAGATCAGGGTGCCGATCCGCACCGCATCCAGGCGGGCGGTCCGGCAGGTCAAAGCCGCCGCGCTGGCCGCCAGATGGCGTATGCCGGGCGGGATGCCCTCCACCTGAATGGCGCTGCAGGAATCCCGGAACACCCGGAGCTGCCGAGCGACGGCGGGCTCCCGCCACCCTTCCGCGCAGTGGCTGAACACCCCTTCCAGCAAAAGCCTTTCGGACGCGGCCACGCGGCGTGCCAGCGGAGCAGCCTCCGCGGGCCGGACTCCCAGCCTCCCCCATCCCGGTATCCACCTTCAGATGCACGCTCACCTTCCGGCCCACCCGCGAGGCGGCCTTCCCAAGCTCCTCCACACCGGATTCATCCATCAGG
>VSSL01000559.1_pt1 | contig 11157 bp, 11 predicted proteins | sample 4557531 | NCBI WGS metagenome assembly VSSL01 (sample SAMN10986726, study PRJNA523729) | hot springs metagenome | isolation source: hot springs | place: India:Timba, Gujarat | collected 2018-05-31 | reverse complement strand
GGACCGCGCCCCGGGTCTGTTGGCGCGATTATCGGTTCATTCAAATCTGCCGCGACCAAACGCATCAATGAATTACGGAATCCCCCGTCGTTTCCGTTTGGCAACGCAATTGTTACGAACACGTCATCCGAAACGATGAATCCCTGGACCGCATCCGGGAATACATCGCGAATAACCCTCTGCAATGGGTGTTGGACCGTGAAAACCCCGACATTGTAGGGGCGACGCATGCGTCGCCCCATACGAAGTCGTTATAGCAGTGGACGTTTCAAAGCGATGAGGCGTTCTAATTGCACGAGCTGATCCCGGTATCCGGGCTCCGCAGAAAGCGGTTCGCACTGACGAAGTTCGATCACGCCGGCCGCCAGCTTGAGAGCGAAATTGAAACAAGAGCTTTCCCCGCATGCTTTGCAATTGGTCTTGGGCAGGAGACGATACAGTTCCAGCGGCTGCAGGTTTTCGTGAGTCACGTAGTCCGGTTCAATCTCCGCGCGCTCTCCCACACGTCATTCACGATGCCAACGAGTCGATCTATTACCTCTTTGGCCTGCTCTCGGCTTTCGAGATGGTCAGCGGCGATACGGTCATGCCAGAACCCCACCTTGTGGTCATCGAGACGCCATGAAAAAACGGGACCATCGGAAAAATATGTCCCATTCTTAAACACGGCATTTAGATAAGGGAGGACTTCTCTTATATCCACGGGTAAATGAGCGATGGCTTCGTATTCAAAAACATCAGCGCTGTGGTCCGCGACGTCGATCTGGAGATCGTACGATTCAATCAGCATGCGGCCTCCTGTACGATAAGCTGACATGACTCCGCTTCGCCTCGCTGTAGGCGTCGCTCTCCAAATATAATGTCTTGCACATGTCTTATCCAGTCTTTGTCTCAGGTTTGTCCGCCTCAGGTGTGGCCAAGCGCTTGCGAACGCGAAGGTTGAGCATTTCCACCCCTACGGAGAATGCCATCGCAAAATAGATGTACCCTTTGGGCACGTGATGACCAAACCCATCTGCGATTAACACGACCCCGACGACCACCAGAAACGACAGGGCCAGCATCTTGATTGTGGGACGAGCGCTGACAAATTGGCCAATAGGCGTCGCAAATAACATCATCAATGCAACTGATGCAACGACCGCGACGATCATCACTGTAAGCTTGTCCACCATCCCGATAGCAGTAATGATAGAATCCAGGGAGAAGACCAGATCAACTAGGATGATCTGAATGATAACAGCAGAGAAACCGACTTTCAGTTGTTTTGGGGCGTCCGGCTTTGGTCCTGCCAGCAGGTGGTTGATTTCTTTGGTGCTTTTCCAGAGTAAAAAAAAGGCCCCCGCTTATGAGTATGAGGTCTCTCCCCGAGATCTCGTTGGTGTAGATCGTGAACAATGGCGCGGTGATCCCCATCAGGTATGACAAGAGGGAGAGCAAAGCGATGCGCATGAACATGGCAAAGAAAAGCCCAAGTCGCCTTCCAAGCTCGCGGGATTTTTCAGGAAGTCTGTCCACGAGGATCGAGATGAAGATGATGTTGTCGATCCCCAAGACCAGTTCCAGGGCAGTTAAAGTGATCAACGCAATCCATGCATCAGGACTCGTCAAGAGCTCCATCATTTCAAGGCCTTCCTCTCTCGGCGGGTCAGTCGGTCGGGGACATTTCAAGACCTTTCGTGAGCCCTACAAAAGCGAGCGAAGGGACGACCTTTGTTCAACATAGCTTTTGTGCGAACCTGCTATGTGATGAACTGAGGATCCAAAGACGTCGAGAAAAAGATGCGTCTGAGTCGCCGCAGCGGGATTCACAAAAAAGGTCACGCAAATGCGTGACCAGATCTTTTCATGTCGCTGGTCGGGACGACTGGATTTGAACCAGCGACCCCTGCATCCCGAATGCAGTGCTCTACCAGGCTGAGCCACGTCCCGACAACCCTATCTTAACCTTGTTGCCCCCATCTGTCCAAACTTTTTTCAAATGCATGGAAAACTGCCCAGGCAGCCTCAATCTTCTGCAGTTTCAGCCTCCGACTCCGCGTGCCTCTTGGACAAACCTTTGGACTTGAGCAATTGGAGGCGTTTCTTCACCGCCTCTTTATTCCTGTCCTTCAACTGATCGGCTATCTCCTTGTTGCTGGCGGACATGGTCAGCACCAGAAGGTCCTCCCTCAATGTCCATGCCTTGGGCGAAGTATTCCGTTTGAGCGTCAGCAAGGCTTTCAATTCCCTCGGAGTGAATTGCTTCAACAACTCATGACTCTCCTTGATCCACTCCAGCCGCTGCTTGAGATAGTCTGCTTCTGTTGGCAGCGGCGCCATCAAGGCTTCATCGACGATGACTTCAGCGTCAGCATCGTCTGTTAACCAGCCGTCAAAGTCTTTTCCGTTTGGCCACCAGTGCGCATCGGGTTCTGCATCCAACTCCACCGCTATTGGTTTTGCCAGCTTAGTTTCTTCGTCCACGGAAATACCCCCATTCCATCACGCAAAAATTCCGTACTAGATATAACATAAGGTTTCGAGAGGATACAGACATTTCCACAATTTTTTTCGCACGACCTTGTGAACCTTTCTGGATATCTCGTGCAGGCATCGTCAGTCTAAAGCCAAAACCGCGCACAATGACGAGAGGTCCTGCGCAACGTCACGACGAGGTCATTTTGCTTGACGCCAAACCCTTGGCCAATGATCGAAAAAATTACGGTCGCGGCTGTGAGGGCAATGGCGTGGCATGACCTACCAGAGCGTACCAAAGGGCGATTTTCCTCTGGTTGCCGAAGGCTTATGCGCTCCTATGGCCACACCGAGCAGCTTGCCCAGACCAACCGCCTTGCTTTGTTCGATCGCCGCGCTATGAACGACTGGAGCCGCGTACGTTGGTTCAGGGCCGGTCATCGCAGACCCCGTTCCTTGGACCGGCAATGGTCTCCTCTGGACCGGAGGATTTCCATATGCTCTGACAGACCTAGGGTTGCGATCCTCTTGCCTCTCCAGGCTGCTGACCGGCGCAACTGTCTGCTGAACAGGAGCAGCTTGCTGCTGCGGCGGCATGAGATATTGTTGGGGCGGCTGCATACCGTATGCGCCGTAATTTGCTTGCATGTTTCCATACATCCCGGGAGCGCCTGACCAGGAGCCCATACCGCTGTCACATCAGGACGCGGCAGCGGAAAGCTCCATGACAAAGAGCAGACAGGCCGACAAAAAGACGACTCTCTTGTCCCAATACATCGCATTCCCCTTAGGCCACGATATTTGACCATATCATCCAAGTATAGCACAAGAAATGATGCCTTGTCATGCCTTTGGATATGGCCGCAGGGAAACAAGGCGTCCTGACGCAGGGAAACGAGGTCACTCCGCTGCCTTTACCTTGAAGAACCGGCGCTTGCCTACTTGCAGCGTCTGTTCGTCACGTCCTAGCGTGACCATGGTCGCGGGATCAGAAATTTTTTCGCCATTCAGCTTCACAGCCCCCTGATTCACAAGACGCCGCGCCTCCGCTTTTGAAATGCCGGCGCATTCTGCGGCAATTTCGTAGATTTGCATCTCAGAGGCTTTCATGGTACGCACTGGAATTTCTTCGGGAATTTCCTTTCGCTGCACGACCTTCTCGAAATGCTCCTCAGCGCGTCTCGCGGCCCTTTGGTCATGGTATTCCGCGACGATGCTGCGAGCGAGAGCCTTCTTGATTTGCATGGGGTGAAAAGGGTCGGAGGGATCTTGATGCAATTCTACGGACTCCAGCGCCCTCTTGTACTGCTCCACGAGAGATTCATCTACGCTCGTCAAAAGAATAAAATATTTGGGAATGAGAAAATCCTGTATCGACATGGTCTTCCCAAACATGTCTTCCGGGGGATCATCCACCGCGATGTAGTTTCGCTCGGTTTTGCTCATCTTCTTGGAGCCATCGAGTCCCTCGATCAGAGGCGTCATGATCACGACCTGTGGTTCTTGCCCAAACTGGATTTGCAGATCGCGGCCAGCCAGGAGGTTGAATTTCTGGTCTGTTCCACCGAGTTCCACATTGCATTGCAGCGCCACCGAATCGTATCCTTGCATAAGGGGATACAGAAATTCCGTGATCGAGATAGGGCTGCCTTCTTTATACCTTTTTTCAAAATCGTTCCGTTCGAGCATTCGAGCGACGGTGGAACGATACGCGAGATCCAGGCAGTCAGCAAAGGACATTGCGTCAAACCATTCCCCATTGCTTCTTATTTCGGTCTTTGATTCGTCGAGGATTTTGAAGACCTGCTGTTTGTAGGTCTTGGCATGTTCCCATACCTGTTCTTTGGTGAGCCTCACGCGAGCTTCAGATCGCTCTGTGGGGTCTCCTATTCGCGCCGTAAAGTCGCCCACGAGAAAGATTGCGGTATGTCCCATGTCTTGAAAGTGTTTCAGTTTGCGAATGGTCACCATGTGGCCCAAGTGGATGTCCGATGCGGTGGGATCAACTCCTAGTTTGATTCGCAGGGGAACGCCTGATGCGATGCTGCGAGAAATGCGGAACCTCATTTCGTCTTCATTGATGATCTCTTCTACGCCCCTCATGATGTGTTTCATCTGAGTTTCAAGGTCCGGAAACGACATACCTCACCCTTTCTATGGATTACTGGCCCGCGCCAACGCTCGCTTGCATGATGAAACCCATATTTTGTCGTCCAAGTCAAGACAAAGGCTTCTGTATCCAGCCGCGCGTATGATCAGCCAGGGCTGTCTCAACACGAGATGAGATACAGAAAGAACTCCCTGTTGCCCTTGGGACCTCGAATACAACTTTCCACCTCGCTTTTTACTTCGAAGCCAGCCGTGGCAGCGGCGTCTTTCACCTCGGCAAGCGCGCGAGCAATGTGTTCAAAGTTGCGAACAACGCCACCCTTTCCGACGTGCGCCCTGCCGACCTCGAATTGGGGCTTTACCAAGGGCAAAAACCACGAGCCTGGGCGCAGCAACCGCCGGACGACCGGGAAGACAAGCTTGAGGGAAATAAACGACAGATCGGCCGCCGCCGCGTCCAACGCCACAGGCAACATCTCCGGTTTCACATGCCTGATGTTCGTGTGTTCCATGAGGAGAACTCGCGGGTCGTTGCGGAGCTGCCAGTCCATTTGACCATAGCCTACATCCACGCAAACGACCTGCCGCGCGCCTTTTTCCAGGAGGCAATGGGTGAATCCGCCAGTGGAAGCTCCCGCGTCCAATATCACGAGGTCACGGGGATCGATGGCAAAGCGTTCGAGCGCGGCGGCAAGCTTGACGCCCCCGCGGCTCACGTACGGCCTGTCCTCTACGACGCGCAGAGACGCGTCCGCGGCGACTTGCGCGCCGGCCTTCTCTACTTTGGCGCCATTCACGAACACCTTGCCAGCCATGATCAGCGCAGCCGCGTGCTGACGCGACCGCGCCAGGCCTCGCTCGCAAATAACTACGTCAAGCCTCTTTTTTGTCGCTGAACCGCCTGACGGTCGAGAAGGCGAAGAAATCGGCGTCATCCACTAACGACCAGCGTATAGGTTGAAATCCAGCACGTCCACTATGCTGAAACCATAATAAAGGTAAATATAGCCCGTACCTAGGAAATCGCGGGGATTATGAATGGTGAAGTGATACGTATAATGGCCGGAGCGACTTGGAAGCCGCACCGTTTCTTCATATTGCCTTGTATCCGGCAGTCGGATCATGAATTTCAAAGGGACTTCCGCTTGGGAAGAATGATACGAAAAACGAACGGCGAGGGTGAGTCGGTCAGGGAATTGATCTATGCTGAGGGACCTCTTATCTCCTTGAAACACAAATTCGCCATTCTTGTACACCGCAGGCCCAAACTGGAGATCAAATATAGACACCCTGCCGGGCATTTCCCAAGAAAACGCGCCGTGAGATCCTGACTGGGACTGATCGGTTGATTCCGCGTCTGCGCCCCAGCAAACGGTGCTCGGCGGCGCGAGAAGCGCGATCATCACAAAAAATCAAAGGCAGGCGACTACGGGCTCTTTTCTGGTTCTTTTGGCAAGGCCTCGTCATTGTCTTGTCCGACTATTTCCCTCTCAAGCGCCCCACCATTTTGGGGTGATGGGTTTCGGCGTGGGTTCTGATCTGGAAACAGGCCTCTGGACGTCCCACGATTCCACGGTCATGCTCGAGCTCCCCGCGGGGCTTTCGGTTGGCTGCGGCGCTTGATTCTTGGTCGCGGCGCCTTTGCCCAAAAGAATGTCCATAATCTGGTCGCCCGGGAGAGAAGCGGACTCCTTCTCTGCGGTCTCCGTCCTCCTCTTTGCCTTTGCGCCCATCTGGCTGAACAGCCAGGAAAGAAAGATTATGATGATGAGAGGAAGGAGGCTGTAAAGAACGTTCGTGATGTTTTCCTTGTCCATAGCCGTTCTCTCCTGATATTCATTGGCGCTTCGCCCACGCATCATAATGCCACATTTTGCTTGAGGCTTCAATGCTCATACCGCTGTATGGAGAAGCCCTCCACTTGCGACGGCGACCATAATCGTTTACGCTTTGAAAAACTGCATGAGAGACGTACGGAGACACGCATTGGATCTCAAAGACCTCGTGAGACAGATCGGCGAAAAGGAGCCTCTCAATCCGTACCAGGCGGCAGGCATACTCGCAGTGCTGGCGGCGAGTCAGCGCCGATTTGAGCCGAATACTGTACTGGAAGCCGACAACCTCCCTGCCGTACTCATGGTGCTGGATCGGACAGGAGCGGAAGCAGCTCCTTTACTGGTCGATGTACGATGCAAAGATCATCTCGCTATCCTTCACTTGAGATTCCCCCGGGAGGTTCTCGAGAAAACGCAGTACTTGACCGCGTACAAAGGCAGACGCGCGGCGATTCAGGAGCATCTCGCTCCTACGCTTTACGAAATACCCAACTGGTTGGACGTGGTTCAGACCCTCAGTCGATACGCCCTGGATCGTGATGAAGAGGCGCTGGGAGAACATTTCGAAACCGTCAACAACATCATACTCACGTTTTTCATAAGCGCCATCAAGCAGCCTTTTGACGCTCAAGCGAGGTCCCAGGCCGAATATCAACTCGGTCGCTATCTCGAGAGTATATTTAAGGTAGCTGATGAGGAAACTTTTAAGAAATATCTGCCGTTCCTGAGAGATGGCATGACCTTCTTGTCCGACGTTTCCTTTCCGAAGCCCATAAACCCCTTCGAGCGGCGGCTTCAGATTTTGCTTTCTCTGAACGCCGCCATGAAACGTCGGCCGCCCGAATCGCAAGCCATGACGATCCCGTGGCAGCGGCGCATGTACGCCGCGGCGCTTGTCTCTGCGTTGGATCAAATCACGCCGCCAGACCCGAAGCTGATCGACGAGCTCGAAAAAGCCGTTGCGCAGGAGACGTTCCAAGGCCAGGAAGAGTTCAAAGCGCTCATCTTGGAAAAGGTCATACAACAAGGTCCTGAGGAAATCGCCAACAGAAAGAACCTATTTCGCGCATATCTTTCAGGCGAGGCCCTTTGCGACGACGCCGCATTTTCTGAAGCCACGGCGTTTATAAGGAATTTTGGCGCTGAATGGACGAACATCTTGGCCTCGTTCCAGGAAAGGATAGATGGCATTCCCCCATTTATCCAGCAGATATTCTGCGAAATGCTTGCCGCGCAAATCCTTCAAGTGCGTCAGCCAGAAGTAAAGCGATTGCTCATAAACGGCCTGTGCGACATCGTTGTGCGGCTTGAAAAGACGCGCAAAAAAGCTTCTCGTGAATTGGTGAACAACTTGGCCGAATTATTCCTTTCCAAGGCGTATTCTTCCGACTCGAACGACATCACGCTGTCCGCGCTCAAGGCCTTGGAATCGCTCGGGGTAACCTTTGGAAAGGCCGGTTATTTCCTGATGGCGCAGGAGCTGATCGATCATCTCGTGCGCAGACCGCTCATGCGGCCCCGGGAAAAGCGATTCAACATCGAGGACGACGACACGGGGGAGCCGGTTGTGGTGGCCGAGGACACTGCGGTGAACGAAACCCATGTCCAGCACATCAAAAGCCTCATGACGATCGTGGCGTCAAACCCCCGGGTCATGCATCGCTTGATACCCTACCTCATTGTGCAGATCGAGATTGGTCGCACTCAATTGTGCGATGAAGACCTCATACAGGTAGAAATTTCTAGGTTGCTGCGGGCAAATTCCAGCATCACGCATTTTTTGATCCGCACATTGATCAAGGCGATCCCGTATTCCTTCAAGGACATAGGCCCGCTTGAGGCGTTGAGGCTTACCGCGGCTGGCCTGGCGAAAGAATTGGCGAACAGAGGCGTCAAGCCCATCGGCAATTTTTTGGGAAAACTGCGCGGGGACATCCACTGGCGCGGCAGCATGGACAATTTGTTTTTTGCCATGGGTATCGTGCGATATCTTGCGTTAGGCGACCGCCAATACATTGCGGAATGGATGCCTCAGGAATCCCTCCCATATTTGGAGATGACCCAGTGGTGTTCACCCGAGGAAGCCGCTGGCATCAAGGCCTGCTATGCGCAGATTTGCGCCGATTATGGCATTGACCCACTCTCTCGGGACAGCATGAATCAATTTCTGCAGGTGGATACCGAGAGGTATCGGAAAGACGATCGGTGGCCGCCATTCGCTCGAAGGGTAGCCCTCGACATGATCGATCTCGTCAAAGGTCTCCACACCAAATATTTTTTCGGGCGAGAATCCTTATCAGATCACGATGAAACAGGAGACCTCGAACGGTTGGAACAGGTGCTGGAGCGAAGGATTCATACGAAGCGGACGTTTCTGACCCCTGATCTCAAGGATCCCTTGCCAAACGTGGCGACTCTGACCGAAGGCTCCGAGGGGTGGACTGCTGAACTTGAGAGATTGCGCAGGGATCCGTCGGGGCCCCCCATTATTTTGAGAGCAAAGAAAGCAGGTCATGCCTATGCCCAACGAGCGACCTACCTCGAGCCGAGATTTGAGGCGTTTAATGAAGACCTCGCCGACGAAGCCCTGCAGGAAACCCTTGCCACAAGCATCAACAACACCTACTTTGACGCGATCACGCTGGAGAATTTGCCTCGAGCGCTCCTATTCCTCGACTACCTCGTGACAGGGATATCGGTGAATGGCCATTCGAGCTACTACTTGAGGCAAGCGTCCCGTGACCTTCGACAGGCCGGCGAACTTGGCCTCACCTTTGACAAGGTTCGCGACCTTCTGAAGATGATCAAGAAGGAGCTGGATGACATCCATGCACAATATCGGCAGTGGTTCGAGCCGCCTTTTGATGACGTGCTTAGCCATTGCGCCATGGAAAATCTCCCTCGGAAGCTGCGGGACCTCACCACCCTGAAGGAAATCCCGGATACGGACTTTTTCAAGAACTATTTGAAGACGCTGTACGTCTCGGACCTGCAGGCCAGAGATGGAAATCTGAGGGTGTTGGAGACGTTTGTAGACAAGGTTGAGCTGTTCCTCAGCCAGAGGCTTGCAGAATCTGGCCGGACGGTGGTGAGCGGACCAGCGTCGCATCAACCGCTGATTCCGTTTCACTTCCCTGGGGACGGGGAGGTCTCGCCTTGCAAGATCGGCCAAAAAGCCTCCCTGCTGCATTTTGCCGAAAATACCCCGCCTTTCTTTGTCATCACCACGGATCAAACGGTCAAAAGCTATGAGGAAATGGCTGCGGACGAAGAGTTTCGACGCGGTCTTGCCAATGCCATGGATCGGCTTGGCCGCATCTGGGGACGTTTCCTCGGCGATGTTGACAACCCGGCCCTTTTTTCCGTGCGATCAGGCGCTAGGATCAGCATGCCCGGAATGATGATCACCATCACCAATGTGGGCATCAACGACCAAATCGCCGAAGTCCTTTCCCAAAAGGTTGGAGAATGGTTTGCGTACGATTGTTATCGTCGCTTCCTGCAAGAATTCGGGGAATCCGTCTTTGGGATCGAGCGAGAAGAATTTCAGCAAATCATTGACGACAAGAAGGCCCGCTTCAACGTTCTGCGGAAGGCCCTTATGAGCGCAGAACAGATGAAGAGTCTGGCCTTTGACTACAAGCGCAGGTTGGGTGAATTGGCTCCGCGTGCGGTGGAGATGCTGGATCGCGGGAATTTTCTCGACATACTGCTTCACTGCGCGGTAGCAGTCTTGCATTCCTATGAAGGGAACGCGGCCACTAAATATCGACAAGCTGCGGGCATCGATGGGAACTGGCGGACGCCGGCCATCATTCAGGCCATGGTATATGGAAACATGGAACTGAATTCATCCGGTACGGGCGTCGTGTCATACAACCCCTTTACCCTTGACTTACGCGGAGAATTTGCGCAGGGCGACCAGGGGACCGATGTGGTGGACGGAAAAGTGGTCACCATGCCCGTGTATGATCCCTGGAAAACCCGAGAGTGCCTCGCCTCGCAACTGCCGGATGCATGGAAAGAGCTTTCGTCCATCCTGTTTCGCACCGCGGAGAAGCTTCATCTCGACACGAGGGTGGAGTACACCATCGAAAAAGGCAAGGTCTTCATCCTTCAGATTCGAAAGGATAGAGAGCGCAAAGAGCGGATTCCGTCCCTCAAAGAATTCGGGTACCACGTCATCGCCCAAGGGACAGGAGTCTCCGGCAAGATCTTCCGGGGGATCATGGTGACGGACCGGAATCAGATTGCGCCGTTTCGTCACATCAACAAAGCGCAATCCATCATAGACGCGATGAATGAAACGCTGCCGGAACTCCACAAGTTGGACGGGTTCATTTTTGTGGTAAACGATCCTATACCTGAAGAGATCATGGAGGAAATCTTTTCCTTGCCGGTCAATACGGCGCTGGTGAGTCGGCTCGGCGGCAGGGGCGCCCATGCCGCGGATATTTCAAAATCATTGGGGAAAGTGTATGTGGGGCAGGTGCGACAGATAGAAAAATTTGCGGGCAAGCCTGAAGTCGTGAGGTTCGATGGGTTGGACGTCATCGTGGGCACGAAGATGGTGATCCATGGGCAAACGGGTGAAGTGGCTCTCTACAAGCCGATCTCGCTGAAACAGTCGGAGTCGTCCTGTGACGAACCGTGATTCTCTCCTGGACATTATGATCGCCAACGGCGTTTTGAGCCGCGACGAGGCGCATCTCGCTCGAATCCAAGCCCGCGACCGAGGGGTATCTGACGTAGAATG
>VSSL01000558.1_pt1 | contig 11169 bp, 9 predicted proteins | sample 4557531 | NCBI WGS metagenome assembly VSSL01 (sample SAMN10986726, study PRJNA523729) | hot springs metagenome | isolation source: hot springs | place: India:Timba, Gujarat | collected 2018-05-31 | reverse complement strand
TTTTTGCTCCTGCTACTTCTTTCCGGTCAGCTCCAGCTTGCCCGGCTGAAATACGGCGGTGGTGGTGACTGGTATAATGACCCCGAGATCATCCCCAATCTGTGCCGGGAGCTTAACCGGCGCACGAGTATCCGCTGTATCACCGATGAGGCGCAGGTCTCGCTGCTGGACGAACGGCTTTACCAGTACCCCTTTCTCTTCATGACCGGACATGGCAATGTCAGTTTCTCCGAGGAGGAAGCGGCAAGGCTCCGGCACTATCTGGAGCAGGGCGGATTTTTGTATGCGGATGATGACTACGGAATGGATGAGTCATTCCGCCGGGAGCTGAAAAAGGTTTTCCCCAATTCGGAGCTGGTGGAGTTGCCCGTTGACCATCCGATTTACCACTGCTTTTATGACTTTCCCCAGGGTCTGCCCAAGATTCATGAGCATTACGAGGGTCCGCCCCGGGGTTACGGGCTTTATGTCGGCAACCGGATGGTTGTTTTTTATACCTATAACTCCAATATCTCCGATGGCTGGACCGATCGTTATAAAGATCCGCCGGAAATCCGGGAGCAGGCGCTGCGGATGGGCATCAACATCATCTGCTATTTCCTGACCCACTGAGGCAGAGGGTTAAGTATTATTTTCCCAAATTGTTATTATATCCGCTGCCGGATATTTCCGATTGGTAATGGTGCGGTAAATCGATCCGGTGGAGTCAGATTGGATGGTTTTTGCGCCGGCGGTGCAGGGGAGCGGTATTGATTTGAGTTGGGGGCGGTTTATACTAAAAGTCCAGATGCAGGATGTGATTTCGATTCGCGGGGCGAGAGAGCATAATCTTAAGAATATCAGTCTTGATATTCCCCGGAATAAGCTGGTGGTGATTACCGGCATTTCCGGTTCGGGCAAGTCATCGCTGGCATTTGATACTATATATGCTGAAGGGCAGCGCCGGTATATCGAGTCTCTTTCCGCCTATGCAAGACAGTTTCTCGGGATGCTGGAGAAGCCGGACTGTGACCAGATCACCGGGTTGTCACCGGCAATCGCAATTGAGCAGCGGACGAGCGCCAGAAATCCGCGTTCAACTGTGGGCACAACTACCGAAATTTATGACTACCTGCGGCTGCTCTTTGCCCGGGTGGGCAGACCGTTCTGCCCGAAGTGTGACCAGCCGATCAGTTCCCAGACAAGCGACCAGATTGTTGACAGTCTGCTCAGTCTGCCCGCAGGCACCGGCATTGTGATTCTGGCACCACTGGTGCGGGGCAGGAAGGGGGAATACCGTGAACAACTGCAGCAGGCAAAACGGCGTGGTTATATCCGGGCACGGGTGGACGGGAAAATTTATGAACTTGAGGATGTGCCACCGCTGGAGAAGTACAAGAAGCATAATATTGAGCTGGTGATCGACCGGCTGACAGTCCGGCAGGAGGTGCGCAAGCGGCTTGCCGATTCGGTGGAGCTGGCGCTGAATGAGGGACAGGGCAGATGCATTGTGCTGGTTGATGGGGATAAGGGAAAGTTTGAGGAGCGGGTATTTTCTTCGGCGTTTGCCTGTCCGGATTGCGGTTTTTCGTTTGAGGAGATTACACCCAGGCTGTTTTCTTTTAATTCGCCCTATGGTGCCTGTCCCAAATGTCACGGTCTGGGGACAAAGATGGAGATTGATCCGGACCGGCTGATTGCCGATCCTAACCTTTCGATTCTTGATGGCGCGCTGGAACCGTGGGGCGAGGCAAGAGAGAAAAGCGGCTGGCTGCTGGGTAAGCTTGAAGCGCTGGCGAAAAAATTCAAATTCAGCCTGGAGACACCCTGGAGGGAACTGCCCCAGACCGCCCGGCAGGCAATTCTCTACGGAACCGATGAGGAACTGAAGTTCCGGTATGAAAGTGACGACTGGGAATACACCTGGCAGGACCGGTATGAGGGGCTGGTGCCCTATCTGGAGCGGATTTACCGTGAGACCGAGTCTGAGGCGCGGCGGGAGTGGGTGGAGCAGTTCATGTCGGTATTGCCCTGTCCGGAGTGCAACGGCACAAGACTGAAGCAGGAGGCGCTGGCGGTCAAAATCGCCGGCTTGAACATCGCCCAGGTAACCAGGATGTCGGTGAAGGAGACGTTGCGGTTCTTTGATGAACTGAAGTTGAATCCGAAGGAGCAGACGGTGGCACGGGAGGTGGTCAGAGAGATCAGGCGCCGGCTCGGGTTTATGCAGCAGGTAGGTCTGGACTATCTGACTCTCGACCGGACAACCGAAAGTCTTGGCGGTGGCGAGGCACAGCGGGTGCGGTTGGCAACTCAGATTGGTTCCGGGCTGGTGGGCGTAGTGTATATCTTGGACGAGCCGTCAATCGGTCTGCATCAGCGTGATAACCGGAAACTGCTTTCCACCCTCAAGGGTTTACGGGATCTGGGTAATACAGTGATCGTCGTTGAACATGATGAGGAGACGATCCGGGAGGCGGACTGGGTGATTGACCTGGGTCCGGGGGCCGGTGCTCAGGGCGGCCGGGTGGTAGCGCAGGGCAGACCGGAAGATATCATCGCCTGTCCGGGGTCGCTGACCGGTGCCTATCTGGCAGGCAGACGCCGGATTGAGGTACCGAAGGAGCGACGTCAGCCCCAAGCCGGTTTCCTGCGGATTGAGGGGTGCCGGGAGAACAATCTGAAGAATATCGATGTTGAGATTCCGCTCGGGCTGCTGGTATGTGTGACCGGAGTTTCGGGTTCAGGTAAGTCCACCCTGGTCAACGACATTCTTTACCGGGCGCTGGCACGCCATTTTTACAATTCACTGGAAAAACCGGGTGCCCACAGGCGGATTGTCGGGCTGGAGAGAATCGACAAGGTGATCAACATTGACCAGTCGCCGATCGGCCGGACACCCCGCTCCAATCCCGCAACCTACACCGGTGCCTTTGGCCCGATCCGGGAGATTTTTGCCCGGACAAAGGAGGCACGCCTGCGCGGCTACAAGCCGGGGAGGTTTTCATTCAATGTCCGCGGGGGCAGATGTGAGGCGTGTGCCGGCGACGGTATTATCCGGGTTGAGATGCATTTCCTGCCTGATGTGTATGTCACCTGCGATGTCTGCAAGGGGAGACGCTATAACCGGGAGACGCTGGAGGTGAAATACAAGGGCAGGAATATCAGTGAGGTTCTGACGATGAGTGTTGATGAGGCATACGATTTCTTCCTGAACATACCCCCGGTGGAGCGGAAGTTGAAGCTGTTGAAGGATGTCGGGCTGGGCTATATTCAGCTTGGTCAGCCGGCACCGACCCTGTCCGGCGGTGAGGCACAGCGGATCAAGCTTGCCCGCGAGCTGTCGAAGATCGGAACCGGCAGAACGCTTTATCTGCTTGATGAGCCGACCACCGGTCTGCATTTTGAAGATGTCCGGCTCCTGCTCGGGGTACTGAACCGGCTGGTGGAACGGGGAAATACGGTAGTGGTAATTGAGCACAACCTTGAGGTGATCAAGTGTGCGGACTGGCTGATTGACCTTGGACCAGAAGGCGGAGATGAGGGCGGCAGAGTTGTATGCGCCGGTCCGCCCGAACGGGTCGCTGCCTGCTCTCAATCCTGGACCGGCCGGTTTCTTAAACCGATTTTGCAGGTTTAAACTCAGGCTACGTTTCCCGGTTGTTTAATCACCAGTCTTTCGATTTTCACTGCCTGTCCGGTATGAATATCTATATCAATGAGTACACCGTTGAGCCGGATGTCGCCAGTTGCCGGCTGGAGCCGGATTGGGACCTGCTCAATGAGCCGGCGCAGAGACAGGTCCTTCTTCATACCCAGCACCGAGTCAAAGGCACCACACATGCCGGCGTCAGTAATGTAGGCGGTACCTCGAGGCAGAATTTCCTCATCTGCGGTCTGAATATGGGTGTGGGTGCCGATGACCGCAGATACCTGACCGTCAAGAAGCCAGCCCATTGCCCGTTTTTCGGCAGTGGCTTCGGCATGAAAGTCAACAATGATCATCGGGGTCCGGCTGCGAATCTCCGGTAGCAGACTCTGGATGCGCTGGAACGGACATTCAACCGGTTTCATGAAGACTCTGCCCACAAGATTGATAATCGCAATTCTGCCGATACCAGATTTCAGCTCATAGACACCAAAGCCTCTGCCTGGTGCTCCGGGGGGAAAGTTGAGTGGGCGGAGAATCTTTTCTTCGGTGTTCAGAAACTCCCAGAGTTCGTGGCGGTCAAAGCAGTGGTCACCGGTGGTGATGCAGTCGGTACCGGCACGCAAAAGTTCCTCAGCCAGTTTCGGTGTAATGCCGTAGCCACCGGCGGCATTTTCACCATTGACAATACAGAAGCCGGGGTGAAATGTCGCCTTCAATCCGGGCAGCAGGTGTTTAACCGCCTCCCGGCCCGGCTCGGCACAGACATCACCCAGAAACAGAATCCGTTCAGTGGGCATAATTGACTGCCCGGGTCTCTCTGATCACCGTGACCTTGATTTGCCCCGGGTATTTTAATTCCGATTCAATCTGACTCGCAATGCGGGCAGCAAGCTCACTCGCGTCCTGATCCGATACTTTAGCCGGTTCGACCAGCACCCGTATTTCCCGGCCCGCCTGGACCGCATATGCCCGTTCAACACCCGGGAAGGAGGCAGCTATCGCTTCCAGGTTTTCAATCCGCTTGATATAGGTTTCAAAACTTTCCCGCCGGCACCTGGCCGGGAGCCGGATACACCGTCCGCAGCGGCGACGAGGAAGGCATAGGCAGAGTCCATGGTTGTTTCCTCGTGATGGGCGGCAATCGCATTGACGACAAGCGGTTCTTCTCCATAGCGCCGGGCGAGCTCCGCACCAATCTGAGCATGTGTGCCTTCAAGGGTCTGATCCGCCGCCTTGCCGATGTCATGGAGCAGACCCGCACGTTTGGCAATCACCGGGTCCAGTTCCAGTTCCTGCGCCATAAGAGCTGCAAGGTAAGCGACTTCCCGACTGTGGAGGAGAACATTCTGGCCATAACTGGTACGGAAGCGGAGTCTACCCAGAAATTTCACCAGCTCCGGGTGCAGACCAATGATACCCATCTCGAGCGCTACTTCTTCTCCAGTGGATTTAATGATTTGATCCATCTCCTGCTGAACCCGGCTGACCACCTCTTCGATTCTGGCCGGATGAATTCTGCCGTCCTGGACCAGCTTTTCCATTGCCCGACGGGCGATTTCGCGGCGGATCGGGTCGAATCCGGAGATGATGATCGCACCTGGAGTGTCATCAATCATAACTTCTACCCCGGTGATTGCTTCAAAGGTGCGGATGTTTCTGCCTTCCCGGCCTATGATTCGGCCCTTCAGTTCATCAGAAGGCAGGTTGACGACCGAGACAGTGGTTTCTGAGGTATGAGCGATGGCACAGCGCTGAATGGCAGCAGCAATTACCTCCCGGGCTTCGGCTTCAGCCCGTGCCTTTGCTTCCTCTTTAATCTCTTTGATCAAACGGGCGGCTTCAAGCCGGGCTTCGTTTTCGAGATTGTGAATCAGTTCGCGCTTTGCCTCTTCAGCTGAGAGTCCGGCGATACGTTCAAGCCGGGCGTTCTCCTGTTCAATCAGCTGGTCAAGCCGTTCCATCTTTGCCCGGGTTAGTTTTTCCCGGGCCGCCAGATCCCGGTCCTTTTTAATCAGATCCGCCTCTTTCTGAGTCAGTACTGCTTCGCGCCGGGCAAGAAAGGCTTCCCGTTCGGCAAGTTTCTGTTCGAGTCGTTCCAGTTCCCGCCGGGCAGCTGAGGTCTGGGCTTCAAATTTTACCCGTTCCCGGTCCCAGTCCTCTTTTGCCCGGATTTCCCCCTGACGCTGAATTTCCTCAGCCCGTTTTTTCGCCTCGGCAATAATCGCCGCACCGTCCGCCTCACGGTCGGCAAGAAACTTCCGCGCAGCACGGCGACTGGCACTGATGCCAACCCAGAACCCGATAATTCCCAAAACCACCGCCGCAGCGATGGGGATGATGATATTCCAGCTCATAATGCCTCCTTGTAAAAATACAAAATAAAACCCTGCGGTGTCGTGTAGTGCAGTCTCTGAACCCGTAAGACAGGTGGGAGCCTCAGAATGGTTTCACGCTGCCTTGCGGCGGCACTCCGCCATTCTATCGTAGCCCCCGTTTAACGGGTGTTGGCTCAAGACTCAGCTACTATCACGGACACTGCAGGGAGCCTTAATTACTTGATCCAACTTTTCAATGAGCATACCGACTCGACGCCGGAGCCATTCCTGTTGGGAACGGCTCTGCTGCAGGTATTCGTCTACCAGATTCATCGATGCCAGCACCGCAGTCCGGACGGTATTCGGCTGTTGAAACTGGGTGCTGAGTTCTTTCATCTTCCGGTCAACAATTTCGGCGACCTGCAAAACATAATCGGCGTCCTGATCGGACCTGATATTGTATTCACTGCCAAAAACACGAACTACAAAATTCTTCATTCCGGCTCCCTTTTTAATGATATACTTTACAACAGGGAATCAATCTTGTCAATGATGGAGTTCAGCTGGTCAATCAGCTTCAGGCGCAATGTTTCCAGTCGCGCAATTTTCTCCTGCAATTCCCGGTTTTCCCGGCGGAGCCGGCTGAGCAGTTCCACCGCCTGGTCAATTTTCCTTTCCAGCTCGTTCAGCTGTTCGTTCAGCTTCCGATCGGCAGGAAAGTCGGGTTTCATCGGTTTATCGGTGGTAGATCAGATGCAGACCCGGTACAGGCTGAAGCCAGGATTCCAGTTCGACAGTGGCGTTCGCCCGGTTTACCACACTGACCTTCAGCAGGGCAAAATAACCCTGATTGTCATGGGGGATGTAGATGCCGATGAGAGCAGGCAGGGCGGTTTCCGGGATAGTGGTATAATTGAAATAGGTGGTGGTATTGACTGGAGGCAGAGGTGCATTTTCATCCGTGAGCGGGTTGGTGAGCCAGGTGCTGTCCCAGTTTGCTGTGGGTACAACCCCAGAGGGATCAGATGGTCCCATAGAGGGACTGGCAAGGCGGTAGGGACCGCTGGTGCCGGTAGTGAAGTCGGTCAAGTAGAAATGGATGAGCTGGGCATTTTCTGTCTGACGCATAGAATAGGTGCGGGCATAGCCGGAATCCAGATTCCAGCCATATCCGGCATTCCCCGTGCCGTCCAGTTCGGAAATGGCTTTTGGCGGGGTGTGAAATGGTACTGTACTCAGAAGTGTTGCAGATTTATACTCTCTGCCGGCGAAGATGGCGGAAATCTGATATCTGCCGGTGATACCGTGCGGATTGTGGAGAAAACTGGTGGCGGTGGTGTCGCCAATCTGCGTGAAGGTGGATTCACCTGCAGGACAGAAGTAAATTCGATAACTGTCAGGCATACCTTCAGCTGGTGTTGTCCAGACCAGCTGGACAGTAGTGTCACTGGCAGCGGCGATCTGCAGGTTTGCCGGCGGACCGCCGATGACCCCGCAGCCAGCCAGCAGCGCAGCCGCGGTGCCCGCGACCAGAATTAACCCTGAATAAAAGGCTTTCTTCACACTTGCCTCCTGCATTTATTAATCAGGCTAATCACAGAAAACCGGTTGTCAAATTAAGACTGGTTAAGTTTTACCGATGAGATAATAAAAAAGAGCCCCCATTACGGGGGCTCGGTGAATTAAGAACTCGGTTCAGTGTTGAATCAGCCGCAGTCCCTTGATAAGCTGGAACCAGCCGGACACCTGATAGGTTTTGTCCCCAGCGTTGAAGCCGTCGAGTTTGGCGAGAGCATAATAACCGTCCTGAGTGTAGATGCCAGCAAGGAACGGTGTCTGGGTGATATCCTGGTAGTTGAAATACACAGTGTTGGAATGAGCAGGCAGTGGAGCATTTTCAGCTGTCAGCGGTCCAGCAATGCCATTTACCCGCCAGGAGCCTGCCGGCACAACATTACCCGGGTCGGTCGGACCCTGGTCCGGGCTGGCGATCGAATAGGTAGTGGTCTGAAAGTCGGTGATGTAGAAATCGACATTGGCGGCATTTGCTGCCTGAGTCATCGAGTAGGTCGCGCCCGCGCCGCTGGTACGATTCCAGCCGTAGCCAGAGTTTCCGGCAGCATTGAGTTCAGCAACCGTGAGTTGTGAAGTGGCTACCGGAACCGTGGATACGGTAGTCAGGCTCTGATATTCCTGAGAGCCGAACATTGCCGCTACCTTATAGGTACCGGTCTTGCCGTTGGGATTATGGACGAACTGGGTAGTGGTGATGTTATTGGCAATTGTCGTGTAGCCCGAAGTGCCCGTTTCCTGGAAGTAGACGATGTATTTGTCCGGAGTGCCTTCAGCCGGTGCATTCCAGGTAATTTTTACCGTGGAATCAGTGTCTGCAGTTACCTGCAGTCCGGTAGGTGCACCACCAACGATTGAACTGCAGTCCGATCCTATTGAGACAACTCCCAGTACTATCCAGGCAAGGATAGTCAGTATCGGGAGCAGCCTTTTCATTGTTCCTCCTTTTTGAGTTAACGTCCAACCTTTGGCGGTTTGCCAGAAGGCTGTTCTGCCGGCTTGGGCTGAGGAGCCGGGGTAGGAGCCGGAGCCGGTGCCGGCTGGGCCAGTGACTCAGTAGGAGCCGGTGCCGGTGCAACCGACTCAGGAGCGGGAGCGGTTAATGTACTCTCGGCCGCTGCCGGTTTGGGTTCCTCGCTCTTTTTGCTCGGACAACCGAGCACAAACACCAGTGCGATGATTACACAAGCGGCGATTAGTTTTTTCACGGTAGTCCTCCTTTTTTATATTTTTAATTCGCGGTTGAGAACGCACGCCGCATTCTCATTCGCGCCTCAACCTTAACCTAAGGCTTGTTTCAGTCTTAGTGGCAATAATTTTAATCTCCGGCGGTTTCTTGTCAAGCAGTTCGTTTTTCAGAATTAAAGAAGTTAGGCAGGGGAACATTTAGAAACTTGTTGACAAAAGGTGATTAAGATTTACTATTTTAAGGAAGGAAAGGGGTGGGGTAGAATAAGATTTGACATAAGCAAAGGAGGTTTAGATGCTGAGGATATTATTATTGATATGGATTCTGGTGTTAGCCGGACCGATGTCTGCTAATCAGCCGGCAAGCCAGAACAGTGCGCTCTTGGGCACCAAGGATGGCGTACCCCTATATATCAATTATCAGGGCTATCTTACTGATGCCAGTGGTAATCCGGTTTCTGCCACACTTTCGATGCTGTTTGAAATTTACGATGCGGAAACCGGAGGGAACCGGCTATGGTGGCAGACGCATTCTTCGGTTCTCGTGCAGCAGGGGGTTTTTAATGTAAAGCTTCAGCTGCAGGAGAATGACACCGCCATCTTCCGGCAGGGTGAGCGTCGGTGGCTGCAATTGACCGTAAGCGGGACACGGCTTTCTCCCAGGACTGAAATTACGAGTATGGCTTATGGTATCCATTCGGCGAAGGCAGACAATGCAGACCAGCTGGATGGCAGGCATGCCGATGAATTCATTTATAACAGTACCACCCTGCAGCCCAATGCCAATTTCTGGATTTCCGGCAGCGGCATCGCTGGCGGACAGCTGCGGGCGTCAGCGATCGGAATTGCCAATGGCCCGGCAATCTACGGTACAAATGCCAACGGAAGAAACTTCGGCGTATGGGGGCACAATTCAAATGATTCCGGGACCGGAGTGGCAGGAAGTGGGAACAATGATACACTCTTTTATCTGCGCAATGGTTCCGGGGGTGCATTTTCGGCCCGGCGTTTCGGCCTGTTTGCCTATGCCCACGATACCAATGGGACCGGTATCGCGACTATGGGGAACCGGATCACCGATACCGTCTGGACGCTGGCTGCTGGATGTGGTGGTGCGTTTAACGGAACGAGATTCGGAGTTTATGGGTTGGCACGCAATTTGAGCGGTGAGCGGTGCGGCGGGTTTTTCCGCACCTATGGCTCGGATTCGATCAAGACCTATATTGCCTATAATTACAGCGGGACACGCTACGGTATACTCAGTGACGGGATGAAATCAACGATTATGACAACCAGCTCCGGACCACGGGTGCTTTTCTGTCCGGAAGCACCCCAGCCTTTCTTTGAGGACTTCGGCGAGGCGCAACTTGTTAACGGTCATTGTCGAGTGAACCTGGATCCGGTATTTCTGGATTGTATAACAGTTGATAAAGATCACCCACTCCGGGTTTTTGTCACGCTGACCGATGACTGTAATGGTGTATATGTGAAAGCGGATGAGACTGGTTTTGATGTGTATGAGTTGAATAACGGCCGGTCGAGTGCCGGGTTTTACTATCGGGTGATCGGATTAAGGCGTGGAAGCGAAAGTCTGCGATTTCCAGCAGCGCCAGCTGCGCCACCAGCGCAGGCAGTGCCACTCAAGGTTGAGATGAGCACCGAAGCCTCGCCGGACCGGTAATCTGACGATCCGGTGATGGAGGTGGGTATGAGGAGAATCTTTCGCTTGGGTTTTATGGCACTGGTTCTGATTGCGGGTTCCATCGCTTCGGGGCAAAATTATCGTCTGCCGGAGTGGGTTATTGATGAAGGCGGGGTGCCGGCAAGCGGGGGGGATTACATCGGTTATGGCAGTTTTCACCAGACAACCATCGGGTATGCGACCGGTGGAAATTTCATCGCCTGGATCGGATACTGGCATCCCCGACCGAGACGAGTCCGCTATGATGTAGCTGCTGTTGAAATCATCGCTCCAACTGGAGCAGTTGATACGATTAATCAGATAACACCCCGAGCCCGGGTGGCGAATCTTGGCAGCAGTGAAGTAAATTTCATGGCGGTTTTTTCGATCAGGCTCGCGGGCGGTGTAATTCCGATTTATCAGAATGGCAGACCGCTGCACCTGGGACCGGGCAGAGATACGGTTGTTGATTTTGTCCCGGTGCGTCTGCCTTATCTCGGTCCGCATATTGCGCGCTGTTCAGTGGCTCTTGCTGGTGATGAAAATCCGGGAAATGACACGGTATCGCTTCTGTTCAAGGTGTTAGCACGTCCTCCATGGCCTGTGGGCTGGCATGAGGTGGAAATGATGCCTACCATACCCAGTGGTCGAGGTGTCAGTTCGGGCGGGTTTCTGGTGGTGGATCGAAGTTCCGGGCTGATTTATGCAGCAAAAGGGAATAAATGCCGCGATTTTTACCGGTATGACCCGATTAATAACAACTGGGATACACTGGCATCCTG